>Ga0070689_100002599_pt1 | contig 11828 bp, 7 predicted proteins | sample KBSS23HmetaG_FD_64669 | JGI IMG/M metagenome (GOLD analysis project Ga0070689, IMG submission 64669) | Switchgrass rhizosphere microbial communities from Kellogg Biological Station, Michigan, USA - KBS S2-3H metaG | ecosystem: Host-associated > Plants > Roots > Rhizosphere ... | reverse complement strand
TGTGGCGGCGCCTGGAGCTCTTCCGCGGTTTCGTCGTCGCCAACAAGGGCCTCGTCGCCTATCTCGTCGCCGTGGCGGTAGCGGCGTTCGGCTACGACGTCGTCACCTTTTCGCTGAAGACCGACTCCGAATTGCACGCGCTCCACGCCGGAGCCAAGCTGGCGTGGATCGGGGAAGGCCGGTGGGCGATGTACTACCTCAACGCCGGGCTCATGCCCGATCCCGTCATGCCGTTCGTGCCGACGCTGACGGGTCTCGTCGGAGTGACCTGCGGCGCGCTCTTTTTCTTCCTTTCGCTGTCCGGGGAACGCACGCTTTCCGACTATCTCGCCGCCCCGCTGGCGATCGCTTGTCCGCTGCTGGCCTTCGGCTTCTATTTCACGACGCTCAGCTACGGGCTCGGTGTCGCGGTTGCCGCGACGGGCGCCGGACTCTATGCAGCAACGCGATGGAGATGGGGTTCCGCGGCATGGGCGGTCGCATGCTTTGCGATCGCCATCGGCATCTATCAATCGACGCTCCTGCTGATGCCCGTGTTGTTCGGCTTCTATCTGGTCGTGCAGATCATCTCCGTGCCGCGCTTGAGCGTCGATTTGCTGCTGCGTCGCGTCGGCGCCTTCCTTGCCGTAGTGCTTGCAGCCTGTGCGCTGTACGAGCTCATCCGGATCGCTACGCTGCACGCGTACCACGTGCCGCGCGCGATGGAATACCTGCAAGGCTATCTCAACTGGCCGACCGACCGCGCCTCGTGGTGGACGACGATCCGCAAGACCCTCGCGACCGGAAAGGCGTACTACACGGGCGGCGAGGCGTACTACCTGGACGAGCTCCGGATCGTCGCCGTCCTGTTCTGGTTGGCGCTCGCCGTTACCGTCGCGCAGCTCGTCGCGGCGCCGCAATCGATATCGGTGAAAACCGTCGGCCTGCTCGCGCTGGGCGGGAGCCTGTGTGCGCCGCTGCTCATGCACCTGCTCAACGACGGCTACATGCCGCCGCGCACCGTGCTGGGCGTGCCCTTCGTTCTCGCCGGCCTCGTCTTTGCCGCGTCCTTCAACGGCAACAGGACGGTGAAGCTCGTGCTGGGCGTGCTGGTGCTGTCATGCTTCTTCAAGTTCGTCGTCGTCAACAGCCGCTATACGCTGGCCAACGAATTGAGCTGGAAAGCCGATCAGGATCTTTCGCTGCTGATCCTCCAGCGCGCCTATTCGGTGCTGCACAAGTTTCCCGACCGCAATCCGCCCTATCCGGTCGCATTGGTCGGCGCGTTGCAGCCCGGGCAATCGCCCTTGTACGTCCAGCGCGACCTCATCGGCTCGTCGTTCTACAACACGAATGGGGGAAACGTGGGCCGGGTCGTGGGTCTTTGGCGCAGCATGCGCCATTTCGATTTCAGGGCGGCCTCCGATGAGGAAGCGCTCGCCGTCGCCGGGCGCGCGGTGGCCATGCCCGTCTGGCCTGTCGAAGGTTCCGTCGATGTGGTCAATGGCGTGATCGTGGTGAAGATCGGCGAATACACGCCGAAACAGATCACGACGCTGTGCGACTATGCCCCGACCAGCGACTTCTGCGAGCGGCACGCCCAGGTCGTGTACGCGGATTCCGGCAACGAACGGCGGGTCTTTTCGCCGGCGAACTATCAGGGCCTCTGGTGGAATGCGCCCGGGGGCTCGCAAGCAGGCTGGGGGATCGAGCTCGCGCACCAGGGCGAAACGATCTATGCATCGTGGTTCACCCACGATCTCACCGGGCGCAGCTGGTGGCTGGTCATGTCCGCGCGGAGGCGCGCGGACAACGCCTATACCGGCACGCTGTTCGAGATGCGCGGGCCCCCATTGGCAGCGGAAGTATTCAATCCGGCGGACGTGATCTCGACGCCGGTGGGAAGCGGCACCCTGAAGTTCAGCGATCCGGGCAACGGCACGTTCGACTACACGGTCAAGGGCATACGCCAGACGAGGACCATTGCCAAAGCCGTGTTCGGCAAGGTGCCGACGTGCACGTCCGCCGACAAGGCAAATCCCGCGCGAGTGACCAACTACCAAGGCCTGTGGTGGGCGGCATCCGAGCCGGGCTGGGGGATCAACGTCGACCACCAGGACGACGCGATCCTGGCGACGTGGTTCACCTACGACCTGGACGGCGCGCCGCTGTGGCTCGCGGTTACGGCGGCAAAGACCGGGCCGGGCGTGTACGCAGGAGATTTGTATCGCCAGACGGGAGCGCGGTTCGACGCCATCGACCCCGTCGCGGTGCGATCGACGAAGGTAGGAACGGCGACGCTCGCCTTCGCGGACGGCGACAACGCCACATTCGCCTACACGATCGAAGGCGTGGCAGCGGGTGCGGTGAAGCGGACGAAGGCGATCACGCGCACGGTGTTCGTGCCGCCCGGCACCGTGTGCCGATAGCCGGCGTCGGGTCCGTGCGCGATGCGCCGACTATTTCGGTGGCGGAACGCACGTATCCTCGACCACACCCTCTGCCGCGAGCGCATCGACGTCCGCATCGGAGTAGCCGTGCTCGCGCAACACTTGGCGCGTGTGCTCGCCCAGCATCGGCGCGGAGCGAGTGATCGCCGTCGGCGTCTCGGAAAAATGAATCGGACAGCCGAGCGCCTTGGTCGGCCCGGCCTGCGCGTGGACGAGATCGACGACCATGCCGCGCGCCAGCGTTTGCGGATGCGCGAGGGCCTCACCAATCGAGTGGACCGGGCCGACCGGCACGCCGGCGGCGTCGAAGCGCTCGATCCACTCGGCCTTCGTCCTGGTCGCGAGCACGGCGTCCATTCGCGACGTCAACGCCGGCAGATTCTCCATGCGGGCCGAGTTGGACGCGAAGCGCGGATCGGCGCGCCACTCCGGATGGCCGAGCACGTCGGCGATCCGTTCCCAGTTCGACTGGTTCGCGCCGCCGATGTTGATCCAGCCGTCGCTCGCACGAAACGCCTGGTAGGGCGCGGTCAGGAGATGCGCCGATCCACTCGGGCCGGGCGATTCGCCGGTGGCGAAGTGGATCGCTGCGTACCAGTAGGTCTGCTGCAGCGCCGCCTCCATGAGCGACGTGTCGACGATCTGGCCGCGCCCCGTCTTCAGCTTGTGGGCGTACGCTGCGGCGATGCCGGCGGCGGCCAGGATGCCCGCATTGACGTCGGCGACCGGGTTTCCGTTCTTGACCGGAGGCCGTCCGGGCTCTCCCGTGACCGACATGAGTCCGGCGAACCCTTGCGCGATCAGGTCGAAACCTCCACGGCCGGACAGCGGTCCATCCAGGCCATAGCCCGAAACTGCGCAGTAGATGAGCCCCGGATTCACCCGCGCGAGAACGTCGTAGCCCAGGCCGAGCTTCTCCAGCGTTCCGCGACGATAGTTCTCGGTGAGGACGTCCGCATCGCGCACCAGCCGGAGCAGCACCTCTCGCCCTTTCGCGTGCTTGAGATTGAGAGCAATGCCGCGCTTGTTCCTGTTCATCATCAGGAACGGCGCGGACACGCCGTTGATCCGCGGTTCGCGATAGCCGCGCGCATCGTCGCCGCCGGGAAGCTTCTCGACCTTGATCACGTCGGCGCCCATGTCGGCGAGCATCATCCCGCACGTCGGTCCCGCCATGATCTGCGCAAGCTCGAGCACGCGCATTCCTGCAAGCGGACCCGGGTGTGCGCCCGGCGCGTCGGTCGTGTCGACCATCATTCCACCGTACCGCTGCAACGGTCATGAGAGAGTCCGCGCATGCTCACCGCCCCACGAACCCCGGCTTCCGCTTGGCGAGGAACGCGGCATAGCCGATGCGGAAGTCCTCGGTGTCGAAGCAGTCGAAGCACTCGTCGTGCTCGTCCGCCGCGATCGGGCGCGGCTCGCCCAGCCGCCGCGCGAACTTCTTGTGCCAGCGTGCGGCGAGCGGCGCGCCTTCGGCAATGCGCTGCGCCGTCGCGAGCGCTTCGCTCGCCACGTCGGCATCGGGGACGACGCGCGTGACGAGCCGTTTCTCCTTCGCCTCGGCCGCGCCGAAGATCCGTCCCTCGAGCAGGATTTCGAGAGCGACATCCGGTCCCGCCAGCCGCACGAGCGGCGCCATCTCCGGATACGCCATGACGAGTCCGAGGTTCTTGATCGGTGCTCCGAAACGGCTCGATTCACCGCAGATCCGCAGATCGCAAAGCGCCGCGATCTCGAGCCCGCCGCCGACGCAGATGCCGTGAATCTGCGCGACGAGCGGATGCCGGCATGCGGCGAGCGTTTGCGCGGTAGCGTGCATGACGCGGCCATAGTCGATCGCCTGCGCCTTGTTGCCGCGCTCGGTCTGGAATTCCCCGATGTCGTTGCCGGGCGAGAACGCCTTCTCGCCGGCACCGCGCAGGATCACGCAACGGAGCGCGTCGTCGGCGGACAGCGCGTCGATCGTCTCGCCAAGCGTTCGCCACATCGACTTCGTGAGCGCGTTGAGCTTCTCGGGGCGGTTCAGCACGACCGTCGCGATCGGTCCCGCGCGGTCGACGGCTATGAGATCACGGGTCATCGTGAGTCGTCCGGTAGTGTCCCGCATCACGTCCTGGCGGGTCGCACCATGCGCCGCGCGCCTTCGGCGATCCTTCCGATCAGCGGCCAGAAAAGGAGAATGATCGCCAGCGTGGTGATGGATCCCACGAGCCCGTTCGACCAGAACACGCGCAAGTCGCCGCCCGCGCCGATCATCGACAGGCGGAATGCGTCCTCGCTGCGGTTGCCGAGCACGAGGGCAAGAGTGAACGGCGCCAGCGGTATGCCGACTTTCTTGAACACGTAACCAACGACGCCGAACAGCAGCATGAGCCAGACGTCGAACATCGCGTTCTGGATGGCGTAGGCGCCGATGGCGCAGGACACGACGATCATCGGCGCGACCGCGGCGAATGGCACGCGCAGGACGGCGGCGAAGATCGGCACCGTGGTCAGCACGATCACCAGGCCCACGACATTGCCGAGATACATCGAGGCGATGAGACCCCAGACGAAGTCCTTGTGCTCGACGAAGAGCAGCGGACCGGGATTGAGCCCCCATACCATCAACCCGCCGAGCAGGATCGCCGCAGTGCCGGAGCCGGGAATGCCAAGCGCCAGCATCGGTAGCAGGGCCGCCGTTCCCGAAGCGTGCGCCGCGGTCTCCGGCGCGAACACGCCTTCGATCCGACCCTTGCCGAAGCTTCCCGGATCTTTGGAGAAACGCTTGGCCAGGTTGTAGCCCATGAACGAAGCGGCGATCGCGCCGCCCGGCGTGATTCCGAGCCAGCAGCCGATCGCGGAAGAGCGGAGCAGCGTCACCCAGTAACGCGGCATTTCCTTCCACACCTTCAGGACGACTCGGAGACTGATCGCCGCCGCGTGGCCCCGCAGCGCGAGCCGCTCTTCCATCGTCAGCAGGATTTCGCTGATCCCGAAGAGCCCGATCACGGCGACCAGGAAGTTGACGCCGCGCAGAAGCGCATCGGAGCCGAACGTCATCCGCAGCTTGCCGGAGACCGTGTCCATGCCGATCGCGGCGAGCAGGAGGCCTATGACGAGCGAGATCACCGTCTTGTGCTTGGCTTCGCGACCCAAACCTACGAACGAGCAGAACGTCAGGAAGTAGACGGCGAAGAACTCGGGCGGGCCGAAGCGCAATGCGAACGACGCGATGCGCGGCGCAAGAAACGTGATCAGCAGCACGGCGACGAGCGAGCCGATGAACGACGACGTGAACGCGGCGGTGAGCGCCTCGGCGGCCTGGCCCTTCTGCGCCATCGGGTAGCCGTCGAACGTGGTCGCGACCGACCATGCCTCGCCGGGGATGTTGAAGAGGATCGAGGTGATCGCGCCGCCGAAGAGCGCGCCCCAGTAGATGCACGAGAGCATGACGATGGCGGCGGTGGGCTCCATCGTGAAGGTGAGCGGCAGCAGGATCGCCACGCCGTTCGGGCCGCCCAGGCCCGGCAGCACGCCCACGAAGATGCCGAGCGTGAGCCCCACCATCATCAACGCGAGGATCTTCCAGGTGAGGAGCACCTTGAAGCCCATGAGGAGCAGGCCGAAGGCCTCCATCGCCTAGTAGCCCAGCAGCCGCTCGAGCGGCCCCTTCGGCATGATCACGTCGAAGGCGATCTCGAAGGTGACGAACATCGCCACGGAAAAGACGAGTGCCGTGACGACCGAGATCCAGGGCTTGAGCTTCCCGACCCCGATCATGAAGCCCGCGATGAGGATGAAGCTCGACACGTAGAGCCCGAGCCACTGCGTCGCGGGGACGAAGAGCAACGTCGGGACGAACACCTGCATGACGCGCCGGAACTGGTTGCGGCGAACGAACGGCGCGTCCGCGGTGCCGCGCCTGACGAATTCGATCGCGAGCCCCCAGAGGCACGCGCCGGCCATGATCACCGAGACATAGAAGGGGAAATACCCGGCCTTCGGCCCCGTCGATTCCCATGCGATGCCGGTGCGCCAGTTGTCCCACGCCATCAGGACGGCGAACGCCAGCACGACGGCGAGCGTCGCGGTCTCCACGGGGCGCCGGCCCACGACGGCCGGCGACGTGTCTTCTTCGGCTTCGGGTTGCGCTCCGAGAACCTCGTCCGGCGCGGTCACTGCGCCACGAAGCCGGCTTCGGTCATGAGGCTCGTGTTGAGCTTGTCATCCTGCTCGAGGAATTTGAGCATGTCGGCGCCCGAGAGGAACACGGGCTTGAGCGCCTGCTTCTCCATGTACTCCTTGAACTCCGCGGTCTGCGAGATCTTCTTCATCAGGTCCACGTAGAACGCGGTCTCCTCGGGCTTCACCTTGGCGGGCAGGAAGAACGCGCGAAGCATCTGGTAGGTGACGTCCAGGCCCTGCTCGGGGCAGGTGGGAATGTCGTTCCACGACATGGTGTCCGTCACCTTGTTCTTGTACTGGATGCGCTCCTTCGAGAAGACGCACAGGGGCCGAACCTGGCCCGCGCGCCATACCTCGAGGTTCTCGCTGGGATTGTTCACGTTCGAGGCCGTATGGTTGCCCACGAGCTGCGTGGCCGCCTCGCCGCCGGACTTGTAGGGAAGGTAGGCGAACTTCGCGCCCGTCCTCTTTTCCATGAAGACGGTCAGGACATGGTCTTCGCGCTTGGATCCCGTGCCGCCCATCTTGAACTGGGGATCGGCCTTCTTCGCCGCGTCGACGAATTCCTTCGTGGTCTTGTACGGCAGCGTCGTGTTGGTCCAGAGCACGAACTCGTCCATCGCCGTGACGGCGACCGGGGTGAGCTCGCGCCAGTTGAACGGGATCTTGGCCGACAGCGGCAGCATGTAGATGAGCGAGTAGGCGAGCAGGATCCTGTTCGGGTCGCCCGTGCTCGACTTCATGTAGATCAGCGCTTCGGCCCCCGAGGCGCCGCCTTTCAGCGTCACCACGACGGGCTGCTTCATCAGATTGTTCTTCTGGATGGCCGCCTGCATCATGCGGGCCATCTGGTCGGAGGCGCCCCCGGCGCCGGCGGCGACGACGATCTCGATGGGTTTCGTGGGCTCCCAGGCGTAGGCGGGGGCTGTGGCGAGCGAAACGCTCAGGGCGGAAGCCGCGATCGCGGCGATGGTTTTGCGCATGGGATCTCCTCGGTGTTTGCCCCATTCTATAATTCGCCCATGTCCGCCGCTACGCCTACCGCAGACAACAGCCTTCGTAGCGATGCGACGGTGATCTCCCTCGTGGGGTTCGCCCATGGGACGTCGCATTTCTTCCATTTCGTGCTGCCGCCGCTTTTCCCCTGGCTCATGCGCGATTTCGGGCTGACTTTCACCCAGGTTGGTGCCGCGATGACCGTGTTCTTCGTGGTCTCGGGCATCGGGCAGGCGCTCGCGGGCTTCGTGGTCGACCGCGTGGGGGCCCTTCGCGTTCTCTACGGCGGGGTGGCGCTCCTTTCCGTGGGCGGACTGCTTTACTCGGCTGCGCAGAGCTACCCGATGCTGCTCGCCGCCGCCGCCGTCGCGGGCCTGGGCAACAGCGTCTTCCATCCCGCCGACTACACGCTGCTCAACCGCCGCGTGTCCGCCTCGCGCCTCGGGCACGCGTTTAGCGTCCACGGGCTCACGGGCAGCCTGGGCTGGGCCGCGGCGCCGGTCTTCGTGCTGGCGGTGGCGCAGGCGTTGGGATGGCGCGCCGCGTGCATGGGCGCCTCGATGATCGGCTTCCTCGCGCTGGGGTTCCTCTTCGCCAACCGCCGCACGCTGCAGGACGCGCCGCGAATCCTCCCGGGCGATGGCGCGCGCCATCGCGGCGGGTCGTTCGCGTTCCTGGGCGCGCCCGTCGTGTGGATGTGCTTCGCGTTCTTCTTCGTGGCGGTGATGGCGTTCGGCGGGCTGCAGAACTTCGCCCCGCCGATCTTCCGCGACGCGTATGGCGTGACGCTCGCCTTCGCGACCACGGCGCTCACCGCCTACCTGCTCGGAAGCGCCGCGGGCGTTGCGACCGGCGGCTTCTTCGCCTCGCACGGCCAGCGCCAGGATCGCCTCGTGGCCTATGCGCTCTCGGCCGCCGCCCTGTGCTCGATCGTCCTCGCTTCGGGCGCGGTGCCTTCGTGGAGCGTCGTGACCCTCATGGCCGTGATGGGCTTCGGCGTGGGATTCTCCGGACCCTCGCGCGACATCCTCGTGCGCCGCGCGGCGACGAGCACGTTCGGCACCGGCGCCTTCGGTCGCGTGTACGGCTTCGTCTATTCGGGGATCGACGCGGGATTGGCGCTCGCGCCGCTCGTCTTCGGCCCGCTGATGGACGCGGGCCATCCGACCTACGTGCTGTGGGGAATCGCCACGTTGCAGATGCTCGCGATCGTGGCCGCGCTCTCGGTGGGTTTCCGCTCTAGAACCGCAGCCGTCCCGAGTACCCCGTAAGCTCCAGGTAGCCGCGGCCCGGGCTCGCGCCGCCCACGCGCACCGCGCCTTCCCAATAGACCGTTCCCGTGCTCGATCGCGCGTCGAGCTCCTGGTCGTCCATCAGCGGCTCGATCGACCACTTCATCGAACCGACCGTGACGTCGACGGCCACGGGATAGGCCGCGTTGGTGCGCGGCGATTTCCACGTGCGGCGCGGGGCGAACGAGACATCGGCGGGCCCGAACGATTTCGACTCGCCATTCGGGGAACGGTAGGTCGCCGCCGCCCAGATCGGCGCGCCGTCCTTGCCGCGCATGCGAAACGCCATGAGCGCTCCGCCGTCGTCGAGGTTGGCGCCGAGCCAGTCCCAGCCCTGCGCCTCCTCGGCCAGCAGCTCGCTCGACCATTCGTGGTCGAGCCATGCCACGCCGCCCACGTCGATCGATTCGCCTTGCGACGACACCCGCCCGCTCACCCGAAGGTGCGGCTCGCTGTAGTAGTAGCTCGCCTGCGTGGGGCTCGGGCCCTTGCGGCTGAACCCGAGATCGCCCTGGAGCATCGGCGCTTGCGTGGGCTCGAACTCCAGGTCGAGCGCGAACGACTCGCCCGCGATGCGCGTGCGATAGCCGCGACCCGCGCGCGCGAGCGACCAGTCGTCGATCCTCACGTTCGTGTCGGTGACGGAAGCGTCGGCGAGGCCTTCGACGACGCGCGCCGAACGCTGGTCGGCCAGCAGCCTCGCCTTCGACGGATCGGCGAGCGCCGCATGGGCGAAGAGGAGCTGCCGGGGGCTGAAGCGGCTGGGATTCGATTCCGCGTCCGGGTTCGCGAAGCGGAAGAACGTCACCTGGAATCCCATCGGCCCGCGCTGCGTCTCCAGGTTGCCCGTCACGTACCACCACTCGACGCGATGGCCCAAATGCGCCCCCGCATCGCGCGGGAATTCGATCTTCCTGCCGGGACTTACGACGTCAAAAGCCCAAAGCTGAAACGCAGAGAACGCAGAGAACGCAGAGAAGGCCAGGACGAGTCGTTTGAGATTCATTCGATCATTCGCGAGATTCGATCACCCTATCGTTTTCTCTTGCGTTCCCTGCGTTCTCTGCGTTTCAGCTTTAGTTCAGGCGTCGTCCTTGACGGCGAGCACGGCTTCGCGGCGCACGGCGACCGCGCCGCTCGCGCGTGCGCCGATGGCGCAAAGGGCGACGATCGCAACGATGAGGGCGGCCAGCGCGGCGATCGGCCAGTGCACCTCCAGCGTCCAGTGGAACGATTGGCGGTTGACGACGTGCAGGAGCACGAGGCTGATCGCGGCACCGGAAACGAGGCCGATGAGCGCTCCCAGCGCGCCGGTGGCCGCGCCCTCGAGCGCCAGCATGCGCAGCACTTCGCCGCGCGTGAGGCCGAGGAAGCGCAGCACGCCGAACTCGCGCCGGCGCGACCACGCGAGCGCCGCGAAGCTGCTCGTCACGCCGGCCAGGCCAATCACGATGGCGATCGCTTCGAGCGCATACGTCACCGCGAAGCTGCGATCGAAGATCTCGAGCGAGCGCCGGCGCAGCTCCGAAGCGTCCTCGAATTGCAATCCCGCGGCGCCCGGAAGCGCGGAGCGGATCGCGGCCTCGGCGCGTTTCGGGTCGGCTCCCGAGGCGAGGTGCACCGCCAGGTCGCTCGCCCGCGAATCGCCGGTGAGCCGCCGGTAGTCATCGACGGGAATCAGCACCGCGCCCCAGGTGCGCGCGTAGTCGCGCACGATGCCGGCCACCCGGAACTCGGTCGCTTGCCCCGCGATCGGCAGGACGATGCGATCGCCGGCCTTCCATCCATGCAGGTCGCGCGCCGCTTCCGAGATCCAGACCATGATGTCCCGTGAAGGCGGCGGCATCCGGGGAGGCTCGGCCTGGAAGCCCGCGAGGATGCGATCGTCGATGGGCCGTGCGACGATCGATAGCGGCGGGCCTGCGGCATCGACTACCAGGCGATCGTAGCGAAGCGTCTCGATGGAGCGCACCTCGGGCAGCGCGGCCACGCGCTGCTGCTCTTCGAGCGAGAAAAAGCCCGTGTCGCCTTCAGAGGACCGGACATATACGTCGGCGCCCACCACGCCCGCGAGCCAGTTCTCGAGCGAGACGCGAAACGAGAACACCATGATCGCCATCGCCACGCAGAGCGCCGCGCTCACCACGATGCCTGCCACGCTCGCCGCGAGGTGTCCCGGCAGGTGCCGCACCTGCGCCAACGCAAGCGTTGCGACCGGCGCGTCGGGGGCCGCGATCCGGCCCAGCAATGCGCGGCACAGGGGAGCGACGCACGCCACCGCGGCGCCGAGCCAGGCGGCGATGGCGGCATAACCACCGACGGGAAGTCCGTACAGGGGCGGCGCGAATAGGAGGGGGATTCCCGCAGCGAAGAGAATGACCGCCACGACGGCGCCGCCGCGCCCCGCGGCAGGAAGGTCCACCGCGCGATCGCGTATCGCATCGGCGACGGCCATGCGCCCGACGGAGCGCGCGACCCACAGCGCCGCCGCGATCGACATCGCGACGCCCAGCATCGCGATGGCGGCGAGTGCCACGGGATCGACGGCGAAGACCGCGCTGTGGGTCGAGAAGAAGCCGGCGCCCAGGTCTCCTCCGGCCCGGGCGAGGAGCACCCGGCTGCCCTCGATGCCGAGCACGGTACCCAACGCCGAGCCGATGCCGCCGATGATGCCGCCCTCGATGGCGAGGAGCCACGACAGGCCCGCGCGCGTCACGCCGAGGGCGCGCAGCAGGGCGAATTCCTGCCGCCGGCGCGCGGCCTGCAGCGCGAGGGTCGAGAACACGAGGAATGCGCCGGTGGCGAGCGCGATGAGGGCGAGCGCGTCGAGGTTCACGCGATACGCGCGCGTGATGGCCTCGGCGCGCGTGGAGATCGATCGCGCGGGCGCCGCCACGACGCCGGCCGGAAGGGATTTGGCGATCGCGTCGCGGAATGCCGA
>Ga0070689_100002587_pt1 | contig 11857 bp, 5 predicted proteins | sample KBSS23HmetaG_FD_64669 | JGI IMG/M metagenome (GOLD analysis project Ga0070689, IMG submission 64669) | Switchgrass rhizosphere microbial communities from Kellogg Biological Station, Michigan, USA - KBS S2-3H metaG | ecosystem: Host-associated > Plants > Roots > Rhizosphere ... | reverse complement strand
TCAATGGCGTCATTTTTTCTCCTCCGTCTTGGGTTTGGTGTCGTGCTCCTCGTGCTCGTGATGATGTTCGTGCGCGGGTTCGGTGACCGGCTTCACCATCACCGCGTTCGTGATGTCCAGCAGGCCCGGCTGTGGCGGCGGCACGGGCGATGAGGCGGCCTGCGGATTGGCCGGGTGGGTCACTGCCGAATCCGGCGGGGTCAGCGCGCCCACACAGCCCGTCAAGACAAGGACCGACAAAGTTATAAGCGATTTCATTATTTTAGTTCTCTGTCGAATACGCGGAATTCTCCCGTTGCCTGACAAGAACGCATGATGGCGAATCTTACTCCAAAACGGTGGATGGGTAGCCTTGGCTTGTCAACGTAGGCTTATTTCAACGTTGGGCCGATCTTCGTGTTCGAAGTTGAGAGTTGGACGTTGACCTCCAACCTCGAACGTTAAACGCAGCGCCGCGTCGTGTGGCCAGTCGTGCCCTCGAACCTCGCCACGGGTCATCAGCGCAGGTCTGATTTTTGCAATCATACTCCCAAAGTCCCCCGCTTGGAGACTTTGGTCTCATTGAGCGTTTCCTCTCACCTGGCCTATTCGTAGGCGCATGAAACGAACAACACACGTTTTAGCTGGCATAGCGGAAACTGACAGTAAGCTCGCAAAGAAGAGACATAGCTTCGCCTTGGCCGCGATCTGCGTTTGGCTAACCACATTGAGCGCCTTCGCCGGAACGCACACTTGGACCGGAGGAAGCACCGACGGGCGCTGGAGCGTCGGCGCCAACTGGGAAGGCAACAGCCCGCCGTTTGCGAACGAATCGCCGCTGCACCTTGTCTTCCCGACAAACGCCACCCGGCGGCTTGCCACGAACAACATCGCGAACATCAAGATCAACTCGATCAGCTTCGCGGGTGCGGCCTATACGCTCGCGGCTTCCGGCCAGGGCACCAACGTCACCATCGACAGTTCCCTGGGCAATACCTGGTGGAATGTCCGCGCGCTTAGCGGCACCGGGCACTCGTTCCACTACTCGCTCAGGCTGGCGTTGGACGGGAACTTCGAATTCAACATTGCCACGAACGCCAGTGTCACCGTCCGCTCGGCTCTCGACAATGCCACCGCCAACAGCGGTCTCTCGAAAGACGGCCCCGGCACGCTCGTCCTCGATCCGATTGAGGACAACACTTTCGATGGAACCACGACTGTAATAGACGGAGTGCTGCGCCTCGAGGGCAGTCACGTGCAATTTGGCTTCACCGACACCGATGTGACTGTGCCCGGCCCGCTGGTCATCGGTGGCTTCAGCATGGCGCAACAACCCCGGTGCCTTGTCTGGTTGGCAAACCAAATAGGCGACAGCTCGGCCGTGACCGTAAACCGCAATGGCCAATTGCTCCTCGCTGACGTGAACGACACCATCGGCGCCCTCACGATGGCCGGCGGCATTGTCGATACAATCAACGGCAAGCTGACGCTCAACGGCAACGTCGTCATCCAGAATCCACCCTCCGGCACGCCCAGCCAGTTCCTCGGTTATCTGGACCTCGGCAACATCGGCCGCTTCTTCACGATCGAGACCAACGCCGATTTCATCGTCAACGCGGTCATTAGCGGCGGTGCCTTCGGCAACGCTCCAGCCGGCCTCTACAAACTCGGCCCCGGTTGGTTGGCCTTCACCTCGCCCTCCAACACGTTTGGCGGTGACCTCTACATCAGCGGCGGAACAGTTTCGATCACCAACGGCAAGCAGATCGGCGCCGCGACCAATGCGGCCACGGTCGCCACCGGCGGCACTCTCGCCCTGAGTGGCATCGGCTTCGGCCCGGTGGTGAACGCCAAGGAACTAAACCTCCAGACCGGCGCGCGGCTGAATGCGTTGCTCGGTAGCCAATGGAACGGTCCCATCCTGCTCTACGGACAGGCGAGCGTCGACGTGCCTGCCAATACCGAGCTTCGCCTTGGTGGTGCGATCGCCGGCGTCGGCGGGATTACCAAAATCGGCGACGGCGTGCTGCGCTTCACCGGTAACGACGAAAACACGTTTGCGGGCGGACTGACGGTTGAAAAGGGCAAGACCCTCCTCTCGAAGGGCAATGCCGTCACCAGCGTGCCGGGTCCGCTGACGATTGGCTCCACCAACAACGGCGGAACAACCGCCACGGTGGCGCTGGGCAACGGTCACCAAATCGCCAACGACGCGACCGTAACGATTCACCTCTTTTCCACGCTGGATTCGGTCATCTATTGGGACATCATCGATGATCTGGAGCTATATGGGGGCCAACTCACTTCGTCGGGCGGTGGTCTTTGGACCCTTGACGGGCAGGTCAACGTTCACTACGCCTCATGGCCGGCCCAGTTTTCGGGGGACGTCGCGTTGGGCTCAGTGCTGCGAACGTTTCGCTGCGATCAGTACGCCGGCCTGTTGGTGTCAGCTCCCCTCGTTAGCTCGACGGGCGGCGGCGTCCGCAAAACCGGACCTGGATTCCTCAGTTTCTATACGACCAACAGTTATACCGGGCTCACCCAGGTGGAAGAGGGTTCGCTCTTCATTGTAGGAGACGGCAAGCCCGGCTCGACAGCTGCCGGCACGGAAGTCGGTCCGAATGGGAGCCTCCACCTTGTGGATGCGACTGTGATTGGAGAACAACTCAGCCTGAACGGCAATGGCACAAATGCGTTCTCGCTTTGGAGTCAGCAGACAAACGTCTGGCAAGGCTCCATCAGTTTGATCGGCGGGCCGAATATCCGCAGCTACACCAATGACTCGCGGCTGACTTTGAACGGGCCGATGTTGGGCACCAGTGGCGTTGGTTTTGACGGGCCAGGCACCGTCGTTTTGGGTGGATCAGCGAACAATACATTCCAAGGGAACACGGTCGTCCGTGAGGGAACGCTGGTGTTGGACAAACTCAATGCCCACGCCATCGCGGGCAATCTCGTGATCGGTTTGGTGGGTAGCCACGTGCCCTCGGCCAGCGTTGTTTGCGCGAAAGCCGGCCAGTTCACACCATCGGCCAGTCCCCAAACCGACACGCGCACCATATCCGTCAATACAGAAGGCATTCTGAGACTTGAGGGGTTCCCTCAACAAATCGCCAACCTCACGCTCCGCGAAGGCAACGTTTACACCGGGGAATGGTTCGGCGATGACCCAGGCGAACTGACGATCACCGGTGACCTGCGCACGGAAGACGGTCAGAGCGGCGCAGGAATCCTCACCGGCGCCTCCTTCCTCACTGGATATATTCGGCTGCTAACGGCGGATGGTGGTCTTCACCAATGGACGATGCAAACCAACTCGCACCTCTGGCTGACTGCGAACGTCAGCGAATCCAATGCCGGCGATATTTGGAAGCGCGGTCCTGGCGCGCTTTTGCTGCTCGGCAGTAACACCTTCAACTCCTACTTCATCGCCAAAGAAGGCACCGTCCTTGCCGGCGGCGACCAACCTTTTGGCACGGTGGATCGCTACACTTCCGTTGAGTCGGGCGCGACCCTTGTCACCGAGGATTTGACCAGCGCGGAGCCGCTACTGTTGGCGGGCACGGGTTTCGGCGACGTCGGCGCACTCGTCCTGTCCGGCACCAATCACCTGTCCGGTCCGGTGACGCTCAATGGGGACGTGGACGTTTACGCCGGACCCGATAATTTCGGAGCATTTCTCGGTGCGATTAATGGCAGTGGAGGGTTGTCCAAAACCGGCACCGGCACCATCCGGTTAGGCGGGACCTCCGCCAATAGCTATTCCGGCTTAACAGCGGTTAAGTCCGGCGTGCTCGAACTCGCGAAGACGAACGGTGTCGCCGTCACGGGTCCGCTCGACATTGCCGTTGGCTCGGGTGATGGGCTGGTGCGTTATCTTCGGTCGGCACAGTTGGGCGACCTCGTTCATGTCAACATTGGCGCGAACGGCCAGCTTCGCCTTCTCGGTTATAGCGATACCATCGGCTCCCTTGCCGGAAGCGGCATCGTGGAGCTGCTCGCAGGTACCCTGACCACTGGCAATGACCCTGCTCCCACGACTTATGCCGGCGTCATCAGCGGAATTGGGGGTAATCTGACCAAAGTCGGCTCCGGCGTGTTTACGCTGACGGGTAACAATGCCTATAGCGGCACAACTTCGGTGAAGGGCGGGACGATGGTGGTAAACGGACAACAGCCCAACAGCGGTGTGGTTATTCAAACGGGCGGTGCTTTGGGCGGCAATGGCACGGTCGGCGCCATTAGCGACCAAACGGGTCACCTCAAGCCCGGGGCAACCACTTGCGGCGCTCTCAAATGCGGCGCCCTGACGACTCTCGCGGCGGTCAACCGTTTCGAGTTCGACATCAACGGCACCGTCCCAGGCGTGAACTGCGACCAACTCGAGGTGAGCGGTTCGGTGCTCCAGACTGCGGGCACCTTGCAGGTGGCCATGAACTTTTCCGGCGCTCTCAGCAATCAGTACGTCATTGTGAAGAACGACAGTGCGGGCCCGGTGACCGGCACGTTCACCAGTCTGCCGGAGAACGCACTGCTGACAGCCAATGGCGTCACCTTCCGAATCAGCTATCACGGCGGAGACGGCAACGACATCGTGCTCATTCAGGAGAGTCTGGCCCCTGGTCCGCAGATTGGGGAGATAACCAAACTCAATGACGGCACCATGAAAATCACCGTTCAGGGTCAGCCCAACGTCACCTATACGGTGGAAGCCACCGAGAGCCTCAGTTCACCAATTCAGTGGAACGAGATCGGCAGCGCGACTGGGAATGCCGCCGGGCAATTTACGTTCACCGACCCCAACGCGCCGCAGCACCCGATTCGATTCTATCGCTTCCAATTGCCCTGATGTTTGCGTTGCGAACTATCATTCCCTGATTGATTGAGCCGATGCCTTCTCTACTTGCGTGAGGTCCAACACGACTTTGGCTTTTGGTGGGTCAGCGTTGCGTCAGCCACGAGCAAGCACAGCTCGAGCAGACGACTTGATAGAAGCCTCCGTAGCCAATTTGATGAAGCTTGTGGAAGCGGCCATGAGAGAGATGGCAAATCATCCGCCGCAGCAAATGGCCGTTGTGCGTTTGCTCTCGCGGTCGGTTCTGCCAATGCAAGGCCGGCCATGTCGCTGTCGCTGGTGCTGTGTTTAGAGCTTTCATAGTACCATTCCCTTCTGCAGATCGTTTATGCCTGCGGGTTCATTGCGTCGGCCTGTCGCCATCGAATCGGCGTCGACCTCTATCAATCATTCCTCCTTCTGAAGGGAGACCTTACACTAAAAATGGAAAAACCTTCAGGGAACGTTGCGTGCTGGAGCAGCCACGGCCATCGTAATCCGGAGGATGCGTTTCGATGTCACAACCATCAGTGCAAGTCTTCCACGCGATCGGTCACAATCATGACTCCAGCGCCCAGGGCTACCGGTATTCCGATTACCGCCAACAGGATGAGTAGCGAGTAGAGGTCTCTCATCGCGCCAACGATCAGTTTCAAAAGGCGCGAAATCTCACGGTCACGGTCGTGCCTTTACCCACGGTGCTATTCACCTGAACTTTCCCACCGTGCAAGTCGGCACAACGTTTCACCAGCAGGAGGCCAAGGCCTGTGCCCGGTCGAGTCCCGACATTGCTGCCGCGGTGGAAGGCTTTGAACAACTGCTGCTGGTCTTCCTCCGAAATGCCGATGCCCTGATCCCGGACGATACACACCGCATCGGCACTGTCCCGTTCGACCGCGAAATGCACCGTTGCGCCGGGCTCTGAGTATTTCACCGCGTTGCTCAAGAGATTCGTAAAAATGTGGCCGAGCAGGCCTTCGTCGGCCTGTGCTGCGTTGGGAACGGAGTTCAGCGAAAGTTCGATGAAGCAACGGCGGTTGGTCGCGGAGAGAGCTTCATCCACAATGCGCCGGCAGAAACTGTTTAAGTCGAGCGGGGCGGGTTGGAATTCCAGCCTGCCCGCATCCAGGCGGCTGAGGACGAGGACTTCTTCCATCATGCCGGCCATGCGACGCGTGTTCCTGCTGATGGAGTCCAGTTGTTCCTGGCGTTCGGGTGGCTGCATTTTTTGATGAAAGTCACGAAGCAATTCCGCCGAGGATTGGATGATGCCGAGCGGAGTGCGGAACTCATGCGACACCATCGAAACAAAATTGCTTTTCAGCTGGCTCAGCTCCTTTTCGCGCGCCAACGTCCGGTGCAACTCGGCTTCGGCCTGCTTCCGCTGAGTGATTTCCACCATCATCACCAGCAAATGGTCCACACCATCAATTTCGATGATCGCACCGGATGCCAGCATGGTGGACACATTCCCGTGCCGATTTCTCAAGCGACATTCCCGAGCCCGCACCGAGTTCGAGCGGCGGACATCCGCCACGAACCGCTCCCGTTCCGACGGGGTATGCCAGATGTCCAACTCCACCGCGGTGCGCCCGAGAATTTCCTCGCGGCTATAACCGGACCATTTGACAGAGGCATCGTTGATGAGCACAAACCGGCCGTCGCTGGCGCGGGTAATACCGGTAATGATTGGGCTGGAGTGAAACGCCGCGCTGAAGCGGGCTTCACTTTCCCGCAACCGGGTCTCGCTGGCCCGCAATTCCTCCTCGGCCCGCTTTCGTTGCGTGATGTCCAGGGCGAACGAGAGGATGTGCGGGGTGTTGTGGAGTTGGATCGTTTCGGCGGAAAGCAGCACCGTCACCGTCTCGCCGCGACGATTTCGCCAGCGGCACTCTCGATTGCGGATCGAACCGACCGTGCGCATGGCCTCCAATGCCGAGTCCCGTGCCTCCACCTGCTCCCACATCCCGAACTCGGCCGAGGAGCACCCGATAACTTTCTCTCGAGGCAGGCCGACCCAGTTCACGAAGGCATCATTCGCCAGGACATAGCTTCCGTCGCTCATTTGCAGGATGCCGATAAAGACCGGGCTGGCCTGAAAGGCCACGCTAAAGCGCGCCTCGCTCTCGCGCAAACGGGCCTCGCTGGCACGCAACTCCTCTTCGACCCGCTTTCGCTGCGTGATGTCCAGCGCCGTGACCAGCAGATGCGGCGTCTCATTCAGCTTGATGATTTCAACGGAAAGCAAAAACGTGAAACGCTCGCCGCGACGATTTCGCCAGCAACACTCCCGCTGACGAACCGAGCCTGAGACGCCGACGTCCTGCAAGAGCAAATCCCGTTCGCAGGGATTCTCCCACATGCCGAGCTCGAGGCACGTGCGACCCAGCACTTCCTCCCGCCGACACCCCAACCAGTTCAAGTGTGCGTCATTCGCGAGGACATATTTGCCGTCGCTCACGCGAAGAATACCGAGGAGCGCCGGGCTGGCGTGGAAGGCCGCACTGAAACGCGCCTCACTGGCGCTGAGTTCAGCCGTGCGTTCGGTGACCCGTCGTTCCAGCGTCTGGGTCAATTCGAGCAGTTCCTGCTCGGAGCGCTTTCGTTCGGTGATGTCGCGGCAGATGACGGCCATCAGCGGATGTTCACCGGTTTGAATGGCGATCAAGAGGACTTCCAGGAAAAACTCCGTGCCCTCAATTCGCCGCGCACGCCACTCGAAGCGATGGCTGCCGTTGTTGAACACAATATTGATCACCTCCGATTTCTTTTCGCGCGAACTCCGTCCGTCAGGCTGAAACTCTGGCGACAGGTTCGCCGGATGCATCATCAACAATTGTTGTTTGCTGGTCGCCCCCATCATCTCGACGGCGGCCTGATTGCAGTCCACGAAAATCTCCCGGCGCGGATCGAACAGGAATATGGCGTCGGTGCTGCGCTCGTACATCTGCCGAAATGTGGAGACATGATGGGCCAGCGAGGCATCGTTGGCATCGGGGCTTCCATTGTCTGGATGGTGCGTCGTCAATGAGTTCATGACGTCTCGCAAGAACAGTTAACAGCACGATTGACCATTGGCATCAAGCCAGACCGCGGCGGAACGGCCTACCCGCCAATGCCGCGTTGCGCTTTGTCGCCATGGTTCAAATGCAATTACCGAGCGCAGGGCCCACGCGCCAGTCTGGACACCGTATACGGTTGCTTGGGGATGGCAATGGGACAAAGGAGGTAGTTACGTTTGGCCGAAAATGGGTCATTAGTCCCAGCCAGCCGAGGGAACAAACGCTTCTCTCAAGGTTCAAACGAGTATGATGAACTTGAGAATCATTTTTCCTATTTTCGCAACGCTGGCCCTGCTCGGGTCCGAAGTCTCGACACATGCCCAGACGGTCACCATCGCCGACGCGGGGCTGGATGCCGCCATCCGCGAGGCCTTGCATAAACCTGCCGGCTCCTTGACCGAGCAGGACCTGCTCGGCCTGACGGTCTTGACAGCCGGAAGCCGCGACATCAGGCGCACCGACGGGCTCGAGGCGGTCCGTAACGTGAATTTGCTGGACCTTGACTCCAATTCCCTCACCAACTTTTCCCTCCCGAGCGCATTGACAAAGCTCGAGCTTCTCGACGTCAGTTTCAATTCACTTAGCCAGTGTGCTATTCCGAGAGGCCTGACCAACTTGAACACGCTTTTCCTGCAAGGCAATGTGCTCACGAATTTCCCATTACCCGAAGCCCTGATTGGATTGACCGAGCTCGACCTGCGGTTCAACCAACTCACCAGTTTCACAGTGCCTGAGGACATGACGAACCTGGTCTCCCTCACGCTTTTCGCCAACCAAGCGACAAACGTGGCCTTGCCACGGAAGCTGAATCGATTGGGCAATCTAGACCTCGAAGAGAATCGCCTCTCGGATCTGAGTTTACCTTCCGGCCTCACGAGCCTGGGCACTCTCATCCTCCGCGGCAATCAACTGACCAACCTGGCGTTTCCTAAGGACATGACAAACTTGACCTTTGTCGATGTCGGCGAGAATCAACTCGCGAATCTCACGATGCCTTCGCCCCTGCCTCACTTGGAGTTCCTGCGCGTGAGCGGGAATAGCCTCACCAGCCTTGCCCTGCCTTCCGGGATGACCAGTCTCGAAGTCGTATTCTTGAACGGCAATCAACTGACCAACCTCACGTTGGCATCTGGTCTGACCAATTTGGTCCAGTTGGATCTGCGCGGAAATCAACTCACAAGCCTCACGCTGCCTCCCGATCTTTTCAGGTTGAGCACGCTGCTCCTGGACGGCAATCCCCTGAGAACTCTCATTCTTTCGGAGACACAGGCGGCCACGAAGCTGGCTGGCTTGGTCGCCACTCTGCGGGCTCAAGGAGTGTCCATCGTGACATACCCGGTGAACCTCCAGTTGACTTCGCCGAACCTGATCGGGGCTGATACCTTTTCGTTCACCCTCACCGGACCCCCTGGCGTTTACATAATCTCCAAATCGACTGATTTGGAGACGTGGAACAAGGTAGGCTTTACGACGAATACAACCGGCAGCGTCTTCTTCACGGACTTCGATAGCCCTCTCTTGTCCCGGAAGTTTTACCGCGCAGTGTCCGTGGACGGGGGACTGGAGACGGAGGTAGACGGAGTACCGTTCTAGTGATCCTCGCAATGGTGGTCGCAAAAACGTCAGAACGGCGACCGAATCACCGAACGCAGCCAACGAAGTCCGCCATCTCCAAGATTTAAAGCAGCGGACAAACGGATACCCTCTCCTCGCGCCAAAGCCTTGGCGAAGGCGTGGGGGTAGGGCGAGGCCTAGTGGAATCGATGGGACTTTAGTGCCATTCCGTTTGCGGAACTTCTGGCGAATCTATGCCTCTCATCAATATGAACAAAAACAGGCGATCTGTTGCTTACACCATCTCGACGCTGATTCTGACCGGCTTTACCGTCTCGATTCTGGCGCAGGAAGTGTCCATTCCTGATCCAGGCCTCAACGCCGCGATTCGCCAAGCATTGCAAAAGCCGTCCGGGCCGTTGACGCAACAGGACCTGCTCCGACTGACCGTCCTGGACGCCAGCCGTCGGGAGGTGCGAGGCGTGCAAGGACTCGAGGCGGCCCACAATTTGGTCACGCTCGATCTACAGATCAATCGCCTCACCAGCTTTTCCCTTCCCAACGAGCTGGTGAACCTGACGACCCTCGACCTCAGTGTCAATTCGCTGACGAACTGCTCCATTCCGAGCGGGTTGACGAACCTGGCCAAGCTCGTCATCAACGGCAATGCGCTCCGAAGTTTCACCCTGCCTTCGGATCTGACGGGAGTGACCGACCTTGACCTCGAAAACAACCTGCTCACCAGGTTCAACCTGTCTTCGAACCTCACCAGCCTGGTGAACCTCGACCTCGGCTTTAATTTACTGACGAATTTCTCGCTTCCGAGCGGCCTGACGAATCTCAGTTCATTCTATTTCGCGGGCAATCCCCTGACCGACTTCGCCCTGCCTCCGGGCCTGACTGGCCTGATCGACCTTAACGTGTCGCAGAGTTTGCTCACCAGCTTCACCCTGCCCACAGGCATGACGAACCTAGTCGAACTCGACCTCGCCATCAATCAACTCACGAACCTCATCTTGCCCGGGGATTTGCTGAGCTTGAACGACCTTGACCTCGACTTCAATCAGTTCACCAGTCTCAGTTTGCCGACGAACCTGGCCAGTCTTGCCCTGCTCCATCTCCGCGCGAACCGATTCGCCGACTTCACCCTGCCGACCGGAATGACGGGGCTCGATTATCTCGATCTGCGTGAGAACCAACTCACGAATCTCACGTTGCCTGCGGACCTAAATAATCTGAGGAGTCTCGGCCTTTCCGACAATAGATTCACCAGCTTCGTCTTGCCTGCCGGATTGACCAATTTGGTCACCCTTCATTTTAGTCTCAATCAATTGACCAACCTTGTGTTGCCTCCCGATCTAATTCATCTGGATACGCTCAACTTGGGCGGGAATCCGCTCACGAGCATTCATCTTCCCTCCGGCCTGACCCATTTGACCGGGCTGTTCGTCACTGGCGATCAATTGACCAGCCTCACGTTGCCTCCGGATATGACGCAATTGCTCTCGTTGGGGTTCCTCGGCAATCCGCTTTCCACTCTGGTTTTGCCCGAGCCGCTAGCCACCACAAGTTTGGCCGAGGCGGTGGCTTTCCTACGGGATGGAGGCGTCGCCGTGTTCACCTACCCGTTGACTGTTCAATTCGTCGAGCCGGGGGCGTTAATTGGAGCATTTAAGTTCGGAATCACCGGCCCGCCTGGCGCTTACGCGGTGATTGGCTCCACGAATTTGGTAGACTGGAGCGAAGTGGGGTTTACCACGAACACGCTGGGTGCCATCCGCTTCACTGATACGACAGCTCACCTCTCTCAGCAGAAATTTTATCGGGCACAACTTCTCCCATAGCCACGCACTCGGAGCGCGGGTCTGCGACGTCTGCGACCCGCAGCGAGCTACGACCGACCGGCCGTGTCAGAAATACGGGTTGGCCCGGGCGCAGTGATCGCGTCGACATTGGAAAGCCGGTCGGACCGCTCGGACGTTGCTGCGGAACAGCCGCGGTCCAAGCAACAGCCAGTTTGGCCTCCATACCGAGTCTGAGATATCCGAACTCGCCGCAGTTCGCGTCCGGCCTCCGTTATAACGACCGGGACGATAGTTCCACCCTCCTACGGGAACCGTTCGGCCTTGGGTGAATCCTAGATTGTGGATCGCCGCGGTGGCCGCGGCATTAACACAAAAACAAAAACACAAAAATGAAATCGTTTCAAATCATCATGAAGTGCAACCCGTTCACTCTCGGCGCGCTGGGATCGCTGCTGTTGGCAGCGTACGCTCCCGGAGCTTCCTTCACTTTTTCCACCGGCGCTCCCGACGGAAAAATCGCCACGCTCTCGCGTCCGGCTGGCCCTGCCATACTCCAGACCGAGACCGCCGACGATTTCGTGGTGACTCAGGCCGTCGTCATCAGCCAGGCGACCTTCACCGGC
>Ga0070689_100002585_pt1 | contig 11860 bp, 4 predicted proteins | sample KBSS23HmetaG_FD_64669 | JGI IMG/M metagenome (GOLD analysis project Ga0070689, IMG submission 64669) | Switchgrass rhizosphere microbial communities from Kellogg Biological Station, Michigan, USA - KBS S2-3H metaG | ecosystem: Host-associated > Plants > Roots > Rhizosphere ... | reverse complement strand
ACCTGATATTGTCCCGCATCGCTGAGGCGTGACGGCGCGAGGGTGAATGCGGCGTTGGTCGCGCCCACGATGGTCTCGCCGTTGTAACGCCACTGATAACGGAACGGCCCGTTGCCAACGGCCACGACGGTGAAGGTCACCGCAGTCGGCGCACCCACCCTCTGGTCGATCGGCTGGCTGACGATGACCGGTGGCGGCCCGGAAGGCCCGGCATCTCCGGGCGTAGGCGGCCCCGCGGTCCAACTGTCGGAATCATCGGCATAGGTCATTGAATCCCGTCGATGGAGCGAGAACCCCGCCCCCGCCGAGGCCAGCGGCCAGGGGGATTCCGCGGCGTAACGAACTCGTTCGACCAGGACCGACGGCACGGTGCCCGAACCGTCCACGACGGGCGTGTCCGGCATGAAAAGTTCGACGGTCCCGCGCTCATTTCCCAGGGAGCGGCTGAACGGTCCCACCAGTGTCGCGGCGGGCACGTGGTAGCGGCGACAGAAGGTTTCGCCGCGGCCGGGCTCGGCGATGGGGTCGAAGCTCACGATCACCAACCGGCCGCCCGGTGACAGCCAGGTTTCTGGAAGGAAGGTGAAATCCACCGAGCCGCCCAATTGCCAGCGGTTGCCCGGCTCGATTGGATCGAATAGCGGCACCGCTTCCGAGCCCTGGTTAACGATCTCGATAAATTCATCGCCAGGATTGTCCCAATAAGTTCCGTAGGCGCCCGCGTCCACCGGTCGATACATGATCTCGCTGATAAGAACCGGCCCAATTCGCGGGCCGGTGTTGGGCCCACCTAACGTTGGCTCCCGTTGGGCTACGAGCTGTTCCTCGCCGACGCTCGAAAGGTGGCGCCCGAGGGAGACTCCGGCTTTCTGCGCTCCAAACGAAAATCCGTGCGCGTACCCGGTCAATTCGCCGGAAGCATTCGCCGAAAACAGGTGGACTTCGCCCCCTAGCCGGCCGGGAACAAATCCCGTCAAAACCCCAGGCGCCGCGCTGCAACTGTCGGACGTGAACACACGGTATCCGCCGGCCGGGATCGTCATGCCCTCCGGGACGCGATATTTAACTGGCTGCTCGAAGTCATCGGTGATCCACCACCCGCTGAGATTGACCTCAGTTGGCGACAGATTGTGCAGTTCCACCTTTCCCGGAAGATCGGCGGAGCACGGGAGGATTTCGTTGATGACGATGCGGGGACGCTCCGGTGATGATGGATCGGATTGACCGGGCGAGCCGCTGAGGGCGCCGCTGGCCCGCCAGTTTGCCGCGTCACCCCAGGTTTGGGGTGGCGCCTCGTCATTCACGACGACCAGAGAAAAGCCATGTCCACGGGTCGCCGGAAACAAAGCGGGCTCGTAGCTAAAATCATGGATTGGTTCCGTCAACGGTCCCGCCAGCCCCAGGCGTGCTCCGTGATCGTCCAGCGTTCCGGAAAATTCGCCCACGACGGCCCACCCCGGGCCATAGCGGGACTCGAACGCGGCCCGGTTCGCCACGACCACGACCCGTTCCCCAGGCGATAGTTGCCAAGTCGGAAACGTAAATTGAATTCCTCCACTCAACCGAAATCCCGCCAACGCCAGCGGCGCCGAACCAATGTTTCGAAGCTCGACGTATTCGAAATCCGAGGCTGTGAAATCGCTTTCGGATGGCGGAGGCGCGGGTTGATACATGATCTCCGTAATCCGCAGCGAGGGCGTCGACACGACTAACGACACATCCGCGCGCGGACTCCAGCCGTAGACATCCTCCCTCGCCCGCGCGCGCGCGAAGACGAGGGCGTTGCTCTCGATGACGAGCGGCGACGTATAGATCCGCGCGTCCGGTGCCACGCCGCCGCCCGGAAGACGTGGGTCCGTCCCGTCGAGCGTGTAGTAAATCGTCCCGGCCGGGGCGGCTATTCCCAGACTAAAACCGGTGGCCGTCGGTCCACCGGAATGGTTGAAGAACGGCGCCTGGGCAAACTGGGAATCGATCCACGCGAAGCGACCGGAAACGAATTTCTTAAATTGGGTGATGATACCGGGGTAGGTGGCCGGGTAGACGTAATCGACATCCCAGGCCGGAGCCCCGTTCGGATTGGGCCAGATGTAGATGCCCAATCGCGGATACCGGGAGAAGTCGCGCGCGGTCGCTTCCGCCAGATGGCCGGCCAGTTCATCGATCCGCGAGAGGATCCGGTCGGGCGAAAAGACCGTGGTCCGCAATTCTCCCCAACGATCGATGGTTCGCTGAATGAAATCAGGATCGCCCGTGGCGATGACCGGTGACGCGAAATCGATATTCGGCTTTCCGTAGATCAATCGTCGCAGCCAGAAATGATCGGAGCTGCTCAAGCCCTGGTTCCAATACCATCCATTCGTCTTGGCTCCCGTAAGGTAATCGGCGTTGCCGAAGGAGAGCTCCCAGTCCCACAGCAGATCCATTTGAATCTTTCCGCCCCGATCCTTGCGCAGGTAGTTGCCGAGCCGATAGCCATCGATGTTCTTGGTGAACTCCACAATCCAGTGTTGATCCACGAATGAATCCACATCGATGTAGTGCGAATAATGATTCGCACCGGTCGCCGAAAGCCAGTTCGGGGCGTAAAGTGCGCTCTCGAATTGATTCAGGTGATTGCGCAGCCAGCTGAGTTGATTCGTCGTAATCTCCCGCGGCTTGGGCTCGTGAATCTTCAGAAATACCGGGCTGAAGCCATTGCCCCCGGCCGTCGCGAAGTTGAGGTCGCCAAAGCTGTCCTTATCCTTTTTCCAAATGTAGCCGCCGGTGATCTCCGGCTCGGTCTGATCGGAGGGTTTCAGCCGGGTCAGATTCACGCGCCCAGCACCGGCTTCGATCTTTTCCATGAGCATCATGACTCCCACGTAATCCTGCGGGTAGCGAATCCGTCCGCCGGTGGTGTCGACAAACACTTCCACGAATCTGCGCCGGACCGAGTAATGCCCCATTTGCTCAAAGAGCTCAAAGGCAAGGAACTCGTTGAGAAAGGTTTTGTCATTGTAAAGGGTTCGCAATTTCCAGTCGGCCTCCGCCGGCATCCCCAGGAGCGAAACGTCGCGGTCGGCGCGAAACTCATTCTGGATTTCGATCGTGATCGGCTGCTTGGGAAATCCTGCCGAGGTCTGGCCGAAGATCTCGAACTCGGCCAGGCCAATAAACTCCGTCGGACCCGCCACCGAATTCCGCCCCGCCCCCTGGCCAATGACGGCTAATGAGCCCGGTAGCCGCAACTGCCCGGGGGGCACGTTGTCCGGAATGCGGCGTCCCGAGGTGTTCAGGATCAGAATCGGGAGGTTCGACTCAAAGGTCTCCGCGCTCAGATCCAGAAAAAGGTACTGGCGCGAAACCACGCCACTCGGTGGCTGGCCCGTGGCAAACGCCCGGGCCTTGATGATCACGTTCGTGCCGACCGTGATCGGCCCTTCGTAAAGCGTGGAGCTTTCGTCGGGCACTCTTCCATCCACGCTGTAACGGACCAACCCGGCTGAGGCCGAAATCGTGACGGTCACCGTCTCATCCGTAAACACCCCGCTGGCCACGGAGAAAGACGGTTCGGACACCAGGCCGGAGGCGGGGATGGGAGTGGTTGCAGAAAGGACCAGCACCGCGGCCAGCGCAATCGCCGCCGCCAGCCGGCGGCAGGGGTGCGTCGTTCCGGGCGATTGATCCTCTCTATATCTTCCATCCGTCGAGCTTGAAGATTTCATAACAAGCCTTGGACTGAACCGTTCAACCGACAGTTGCGGAAGGCATTGGCAGTTCGCATCCACGGGGCATGTCCGAGGAATACTGCCGGGGTCTCGCCCCGGCAAGACGGGAATTAGACAGATTGCGACGGTGACCGACTGTTCAAGCCACGCCCTTTGTCTTTCGCTTTTCGTACACGATCCCTTTCGTTTCCGTTCCTCATCGTTCGTGCAGCCAGCCCCAGCAGGCTGAGGATCGAGGACGACCAAGCAGCAGGAGCAATGCAATGGGTGACCCCCCAAGTGTGAGCTTAAAGCCATCGACCCGCTGACCGCGTCGTCAGCTTGAAGTGCCATGGCCCGAATCGTGGCCATGGCCGCGAAAAGATCGCGATTTCACCCCGCTTGCCGACGAGACCAGCTGGGACCATGGTTTATTCCGTGAACAGCGACGTTGTTGAAGTCGCGCCCATGCTCGACCTTCGGAAGGTCGGTATTGATCCAAATTTCTGGTATCCGCTGGCCCGGTCCCGGCAGGTCAAGACGGGCCGGACCAAGGCTGTTTCTTTTGCGGGAGAGCCGATCGTTTTGGTGCGTCCCGCGGAGGGCGCCGTCTTTGCCCTGGAGGATCGGTGTGCTCACCGCCAGGTGCCCCTCCATCTGGGCGTGGTCGAAGGCGAGGTCGTCAAGTGCGGCTATCACGGCTGGAGATTCAATCACACGGGAAAATGCGTCGGCGTGCCCTACCTTGAGAAATGCAGTTTGCCTCCGGGCAACGTGCGCAGCTATCCCTGCCGGGAAGCTTACGGTCTGGTGTTTGTTTTCCCGGGCGATCCGGAGAAAGCCGCCACCGTCCCCTTTCCGGAGATTCCCACCGCGATCGATCCGAAGTACAAGACGCGGTATTTGGACCGGAGTGTTCGCTGCCATTTCACCTTCATGCACGAAAACCTGATGGACATGAACCATCAGTTTTTGCATCGCCGGCTGATGGGCGGGATCAAGACGACGCATCTGGAGACTCGTCAGGGAGAGAGTTGGATTGAGGCCGACTACACCTTCTCGCGCACGCGTGGACGTCCACCACTGGGTGAAAAGCTCATGCTGGGCCAGCGCGGCGCGGCCGCTGGCGCAGCGAAGGATTTGATGACCATCCGCACGGGCTATCCCTATCAGACCTTGCGTTATCGCGCGGCGGGCAGTGCTCATGCCGCCCTGGAGTTGTGGAACGCCTACGTGCCCCTGGACCGCGAACAACGGACCAATCACACTTTTGGTCTGATGATGATCCGGCGGCCTTCCATTCCGTGGCTGGCCGAATTGTTCTGGCCGTTCATTGTCTGGTTCACCAACTACATCTTTTCCGAGGACCGCGACATTTGTGAGTGGGAACAGGCCGCTTTCGACCGGCAGGGGGCCGATTGCAATCACGAGATTTTTCCGGTGATTCGGAGCCTGCGGGAAGTGCTGTTGAACAACAGCGTGCCGCTGGGCGCCAGCGATGGCTCGAGCAGGCCGACGGCTGTGACTCTAGATCGCTAGAACAGGCCAACAAAGGCTTTGCGTAGTTATTAACCCGCCTCGGTATGGCGCCGATAGAACGAGTATGAATGGGCAGTGCCGACGGCGCTAGAAGCGCTTCATAAATCTTCGATTGATACCATCAGCAGCGGATGCAAATCAGCATTCTTTTGTTATGAAGCCGTGTGCCTATTGCGGGCGCGACAGCGACGATTCACTGGCGCAATGCCGCGAGTGCGGCACACCTTTTTTCCTTCCTGCTCCACGGGAGCCGGCACAAACCGTCACTCTGCCCCGGGTCTCGTCATCCTCCGCATTGATCAGGCGAATGGTGGCTGTCATGATGGGTGCTCAGGCTTTTTGCGCTTTGGGGGAGGGCCGGGCAGCTGGCAGTACCGACGGATACATCGTTCTGCTCGCTATCGTATTTACGCCGGTCGCGTTCATTTGGTGCAATGCTCGCCCTTGCCTGACTACCCAAGTCCTTGAAAGAATTGGCTGGGTGTTGCTCGTGCTATTCTGTGTATTCGCAGCGGGCAACATGTAGTTCTGACCCACTGCCCCCACTCCGTGCTCTCGTCGGTCAAGTCCTGGTGAAAATTTGTCAATTGAGGATGCGAGTCCACAGTGCGGACTTGTGTTGACCCCTCACCCCGCCCCCCAAGGAGAGGGAATCCGTCAGTCGCCTGCTTGAAAGTTCGGACTTCACAAACTTTGTCGGTCCCGTTCGGTGATTCGGTCGCCGTTCTCACCTTCCTGTTGCCCTCCTGGCGACGGCTGTTCGAACCAAAGCGCTCGTTCAACTCCACCACAAGGCGCCAAGCTTTTCGCCCTCTCCTCGGGTAGAGGGCGGGGTGAGGAGTCAGGACAAGTTTGCAAACTGGTCAGTCCCTCGCCCTTCGTCTTTTGCCTTTCGTTCCCGATCCTTTGGCTTTCTTTCCTCTGCCTTTCAATAGCTGAGGCTGCGAGGACGAGGACGAGAACGAAGGACGAGGACGATTGACCAATCGTGCACTGGCTCTTCCGTCCCAGTCTTGCTCCGCCTTTGGTGGTTTCTTGTTAGGTGGGTCTTTAGTCCCGGTGGCATCCGGGAACAAGATCTTCATTGAGAGCTCTAATGCGCATGAAAAGCGTCTTTACCGTCGTCCGTCGGCTTGTTCTGAGTCTGCTGGTCCTGGCCAATTGCACCGCGTCGCTGCAGGCTCAGGAAGTATCCATCCCCGATCCCAACCTGAACGCCGCTGTGCGTGAGACGCTGGGAAAGCCCAACGGACCTTTGACGCAATTGGATATGCTCGGCCTGACAAACCTGGGCGCCATCTTTCGGAACATAACCAACATGCAAGGGCTGGAAGCGGCTCAAAATCTGGTGTCGCTGGATCTCCAGGACAACCGAATCACGAGTTTCAACCTCCCGACAAACCTGACGCGCCTGGTCTTTCTGGACGTCAGCGAGAATCGATTCCCCCAGCTCACGTTACCGAGTGGTATGTCAAACCTGACGACGCTTCGCGCCGAACTGGGCGGGTTGACCAATGTCACGTTGCCGGCGGGGCTCACGAAGTTGACTTCACTGCGTCTCGGTTTCAATCAGCTCTCCAGCCTGACCTTGCCCGCTGACATGACGAACCTGAGCCTCCTCAGCGTTTACCTGAATCAACTCACGAACGTGACATTGCCTCCGATGCTGACAACTCTGAGCAATCTCAATCTTGACGACAACCGGCTCAGAAGTCTCAACCTTCCGGCCAGCCTGCCCAATTTGACCATTCTGATCGTCAGCGCGAATCAACTGACCAACTTCACTTTGCCTGCGGACATGGCGAAGCTGGAATTTCTCGGCCTGAACGACAATCAACTTACCGAACTTTCCGTGCCGACGGGCTTGACCAATTTGGGCGGGCTCCAGCTCCGGTCCAATCGACTAACCAACCTCGTGTTGCCGCCGGGGCTGAATCGTTTGGGCCTGATTGATCTGACCGGGAACAAACTTGCCAGCCTCACTTTGCCTTCGGGCCTGACCTCGCTGTCTATTCTGAACGTCATTGGCAATCAACTTACCAACATTACCTTTCCTCCGGATCTGCAACAGTTGATCGGTCTTTTCGTGGCTGGAAATCCTCTTGCGACTTTTGTGCTGTCCGAACCACTGGCGGCCACGGGAATGGCCAGCGTCGTGGACTCTTTACAAAATCAAGGCGTCAACGTGTTGCCTTATCCGGTGGTCGCCCGGTTGGTCCAGCCAACGATGTTGATCGGTGCGTTTAAATTCGCAATCACCGGTCCGCCCGGGGTCTATTCAATCCTGAGGTCGACGAATCTCACCGCCTGGAGCCCAGTGCGTATGGTGGGCAATCCGCTGGGCAGCGTCAATTTCGTTGACGCGACGTCTAATGCTTTTCCGCAGCGGTATTATCGCGCGGAGTTGCAAAGTCAGCCCGCGGTGTTGCAAAACCCGCCCACGAACATGGTGTTGATCCCGTCCAACACGTTCACGATGGGGACACCGGCCACTGAGGCGAATCGCCAGGCGGACGAAGGTCCGCAGACAGCCGTAACCATCAGGCGTGAGTTTTGGATCGGGAAGTATGAAGTGACTCAGCGAGAGTATCTGGCAGTCATCGGATCAAACCCGAGCCAGTCCATCGGCAACCTGGATCGACCAGTGGAAACGGTCAGTTGGCTCGATGCGACCAATTATTGCGCCAGACTTACCCAGCAGGAGTTGGCCGCTGGACGCATTTCGCCGGGCAGCATTTACCGTCTTCCGACCGAGGCGGAATGGGAGTGCGCCGCGCGAGCCGGGACGACGACAAGGTTCAGCTACGGAGATGATCCTGGGTTCACGGAGCTGACCAACCACGCCTGGTATTCGGCCAACAGCGGCTTTGGAACGCACCCCGTGGGGCAGAAGGCCCCGAATTCCTGGGGCCTCTACGACATGGAAGGAAACGTTTTGGAATGGACGCAAGACTGGTACGGTCCATATCCGGGCGGAACCGCAACCGATCCGCAAGGTCCGGACTCGAATGCACTAGGCGTCAAAGTCATCCGCGGCGGGGCGTGGGACTCCTTCGGGGCTGATTGCCGATCGGGTCGCCGAATGGTCGAAGGCGTTCATCCGTTCATCACCGACTCCATCCTCGGATTTCGCGTAGTGCTTGTCCCTGGAGCGCAATGACGCGATGATGCGGCAAAATGACATCACCGTCATGCAGTGTTCATGGCATTGACACGAGAATCGACGATACTGATGGCAAATGAATTTGGTTCAGGAAGCGATCGTTCTTTCGGCTGCCCGCGAAATTCAGTAGACGCGGGTGGCCTTCATGGCGAAGGTGGTGGCACTGCATTGCTGGGGCAAGTTATGTAGGGCGCGAGATCCTTGGTGAAAGTGGCGAAAGGCCGGGTATGCTCACGCGGGAGGTTGAGCTAACTCCAGGGGCCGACATGCACAGGAACTATCTTCACGCCTACGAGGGCCAAGTTGGTAAATAATATTTATTCGATGTGTAATTCTGATGGGCTGAAATGGCCTCTGCCGCTTGCGCCGTTTCATTTCAGGCTCCTGGCCTGCCTGCTCGTCGGCATGCTGTTGACTTCCACCAGTGCTGCGGAAGAAAGCGATAACCTCCGCGGTTACCTTAACCTCCGGGGCGCGGACACGAATCCCCGGAATGACATCCATGATGCTTGGGGTGTCGGGATGGGGATCAACCTGAATCGGTACGTTGGACTCGAACTCGCGGGCGACAACTTCGAAAAACCGTTCGCGCCGGGAGGTTACGAAAAATTGGGCGAGTATGCCGTTTGGTCCTTCGTGCCTCAGGTTCGCTTGCGCTATCCGATGCTGAAGGGTCGATTAGTGCCCTACGTCATTGGGGGCGTCGGTGGCGCTTTCACTCAGTTCAACGACCGTAAATACGCCGGCTTCGGGCTGGATATCAAGACTGACTCCTCCGCGCTCATGGGAGCCTACGGCGGCGGCATCGAATACTTCGTGGCCCACAACATTTCGGTTGGCGTCGAAATAAAATACATCGCGAGTTCCGACCAGGAGGTGCAGGTGGAAGGGAAATCCTACGGCATCTCCGCCAGCGCTCCCTTGATCATGATGAGTGTGCGGCTTCACTATCCGGAAAACAAACCTGCGCCGCCGGCTGAATTGGTGGATTTCGTCCCGGCGCGCGTTTATTACGGCGGGTTGCGAGCCGGGGGCGCCATTCCTGTTCACAACGAACTGTTTCCAGGAATCAAAGCCGAAGCGGAACCGCCAGCTTATGGCGGCACTCTCGATCAACTTTTCGGCATTTTGTTTGGCGTGAATTTCGGGCGCCACTGGAGCGCCGAGGTTACGATCGACGGTTTTGAGACCGTGCTTAACCTGGATGGTGTCGGCTCCATCGGCGAGTACGCGGTGGTAAGCATCATCCCGCAGGCCCGGCTTCGATATCCGCGGCTGGAGGGTCGGTTGGTGCCCTATGCGGTGGGCGGGGTGGGCTTGGGCTATAACGAATTCAACGATCGCAAACCCGCCGGCGCCGACGTAGATATCGATAGCAACTCCTATGGTGTGACTGGCTCGCTGGGTGCGGGGATCGAGTATTACGTGACCAGCAACATCGCGTTCAATTTTGAGACGCGTTACTTATTCTCTCGTGGCCAGACCATCCGGATTAACGGCGGCCCGGAGAGGGATGGCAACCTCGACTCAGTCCTTTTTTCCTTTGGCCTTCGAGTATTTTTCCCCGGACGGCACTAGAACCGATCTCATTATCGGAATTGCGTCTGCGCTTTTGTTGAACAAGAGTCTTATCGTGAATTCCATCGTTTACCTCCGCTGGCCAGTACTCGCCTTGCTTTGCTGCGTATTTACCGCTGGATCCGCTCCTATTAGCTACCCGAACCAGGCCTACACTTTTTCGGATGGCATATCTTCGCCGGTGCCTGGCGCGTTCAATGTCAAAGCCGTGGCGTTGGAAGGACCGAGGGGGTTGGCCGTCACCCGCGATGGGCACGTCATGGCCTGGGGGTTTGCCGACCATTGGCTCCTGAATGGTATTCTCACTGATCTGACCAATATCGTTTCCGTGGGGTTGAATTACACGGGCGCCGCAGCTTTGACGGCCGACGGTCGAGTCATTGACTTTGAGAGCACCGGTGAGAGGCGGGTTGTGGTCACCAACGCCATCGCCATCGATGTCTCCGGGCAGTACAACGATGACGATCTCGATTACAAATTGGCGGTTACGCGTGACAGCCAGGTCGTGGTCTGGGGACGTTATGAGGACTGGCACCCGCCCTCAGCCGAAGTCCCCGGGGTCGTGAGCGCGGCGGGGGGCTGGAACCATATCGTGGCCCTGAAAAATGATGGGACGGTCGTGGAATGGGATATAGAAAATCCGCCCGCCGTCGTGGCTGGGCTCAGTAATGTGGTGGCCGTGGCAGCGGGCGGCGAGCACAGCGCAGCGTTGAAAGCCGATGGCACAGTAGTGGCGTGGGGGGATAATCACCTGGGTCAGACGAGCGTTCCCGCGGGTCTCTCGAACGTCGTGGCCATTTCAGCGGCGGAAGATCACACCCTGGCGCTAAAGAGCGACGGCACTCTGGTGGCGTGGGGACGCTCCTATTTTGGGGGCAATGTCACCCCGCCGCCGAACCTTTCGAATGTGGTGGCGATCGCCACCAGTGGAGCTCCGGACGCAGTCATCTCTGTTTGGCCCGGACCGCCGGCGATTACGTATCCGAACCAGGCCTACAGTTTCCGCGAGGGCCAAGCGTTCCTGTTAGACGGAGCGTACAATGTCAAAGCCGTGGCGGTTGAGGGTATGAGAATCCTGGCCGTAACACACGATGGCCGCGTCGTGGCCTCGGGCCTTCCGCCGAATTGGCTGACGGACGTGACGGACGCGCTCACCAACGTGGTGGCCGTGGGTTTGAATTACACCGGGGGCGCGGCGCTGACGGCCGATGGACGAGTGATTGAGTTGGGGCTTCGGAGCGAGCGCCCGCCGGTGATCACCAATGCGATTGCCATCGATGTGTCCGGACAGTTCAACGACGACGATTCGGATTTCAAGCTGGCGGTCACCAGCGACGAACGGGTGGTGGTGTGGGGACTCTACGAATCCAGTTCTCCGCCCTCCGCCGAAATTCCCGGTGTGGTGACAGCCGCGGGAGGCTGGACGCACATCGTGGCCTTGAAAGGAGATGGGACCGTTGTGGAATGGGGCGTGAATGACCCGCCTGCCGTCGTAGCCGGATTGAGCAACGTTGTGGCGGTAGCCGCGGGTGGCGAGCATAGCGTAGCGCTGAAAGCAGATGGGACCGTGGTGGCCTGGGGTGCGAATTTCTTTGGTCAAACGGATGTGCCGGCCGGCCTTTCCAACGTTGTGGCCATCTCGGCTGCGGAGTATCACACCCTGGCGTTGAAGCGCGATGGAACGCTGGTGGCGTGGGGCCGATTGTATTTGGGAGAAGATGTAACCCCGCCGGCCAGCCTTTCGAATGTGGTGGCGATTGCGACCAGTGCGAGCCGGGACGTGGTCATCTCCGTTTCGGCCGGGGCATCATTGGAAATTTCCGCCAAGACATCCGAGGCGGGTCAAGTGACCATCAGCCTGTCAGGCGCGCCGAATAAAGTGTATGCCATC
>Ga0070689_100002584_pt1 | contig 11862 bp, 13 predicted proteins | sample KBSS23HmetaG_FD_64669 | JGI IMG/M metagenome (GOLD analysis project Ga0070689, IMG submission 64669) | Switchgrass rhizosphere microbial communities from Kellogg Biological Station, Michigan, USA - KBS S2-3H metaG | ecosystem: Host-associated > Plants > Roots > Rhizosphere ... | reverse complement strand
AGGCGCTCAAGTGGAACGCCGCGTTCCTCTTCGGCGCGACGCGCGCCACGCCGCAGCATACCTTCAGGCTTCAGGCCGAATACGAGTTCTGAGCCTTTGGTGGGACCTCCTCGTCGAGTCGCTCTTCGCGGAAGTGGTGATACAAGGCGAACGCAACACCGACGAGGAGAACGGCTCCAAATACCCAGAGCTCGTAACGCTTCAGGTGTCCCAGCGCCGCCTTGATCGCGCCGCCGAAGAAGTAGCCGATGCCCGCGATGAGCGGCGCCCAGATCGCCGCGCCGATGAAGTTGTAGAGCATGAATTTCCACGCCGGCACGCGTCCCATGCCGAGCAGGATCGGCCCCACGATCCGGAAACCGTACATGAAGCGGATCCCGACGATGAGCGGGGCGTGCCAGCGCGAGAGCATCACGTCGAAGCGATGCGCGCGCTTCTGCATCTTCGGGAAGCGCTCGAGCACGTCCTTGCCCTTGAAGCGCCCGAGGAAGAAATAGATCTGGTCGCCCAGGAAGCCCGCGAACATCGCGATCGCGATCACCTTGTAGAGATCCAGGTAGCCGCGGAAGGCGGCCAGCCCGGCCAATGCCAGGATCGTTTCGCCCTCGAGCAAGGCGCCAAAAAAAACGGCCAGGTAGCCGTAGGAATCGATGAGGCCGGCGAGGTCCATGCGTCAGGTTGGAAACGCGACGGTCACCCGAGTTCCTCGTCCCTGCGGTCCATCCGCCAACTCGACCGTTGCGCCGTGGCGTTGCGCGATCTCGCTCACGATCGCAAGTCCCAGCCCGCTGCCTGCCGTCGATTGCGCGTCGAGCCGGCTGAAGCGCTCGAATACGCGCTGGCGCGCCTCCGCGGGAATGCCGGGTCCGTCGTCGCTCACCTCGAGCTTCGAGGTCTTTTCGCTCGCGCGGGTCGCAACCGTCACGGTGCGCGCGCCGTAGCGCGCCGCGTTGTGCACGAGGTTGGTGGCGAGCTCGCCCACCAGCACCGCGTTGCCGGAGATGGGCGCTGCGGACAGGTCGAATTCCAGCTCGGCCCCGGTGGTGCGGGTCATGCGCAGCCATTCATCCGCGTGACTCGTCACGATTTCGGAGAGATCGACGCGCTCGGTGGGCGCTCCGGGATTCGACAACGGGTCCGCTGCGGCAAGCGAGAGCACCTGTTGGGCGAGCCGCGCCAATCGCGCGGTGGCTTCACGCGCGTGCGCGAGATGCACTTCGCGCTCGCTGGCGCTTGCCGTGTGCGCGAGATCGAGCTGCGTGATGACGCCCGCGATGGGCGTGCGCAGCTGGTGGGCGGCGTTGGCGATGAAGCGCGACTGGCGCTTCTGCGCATCGTCCAGCCGCGCGAGCATCTCGTTCAGCGAAGTCACGAGCGGCCGCAGCTCGTCGTCCACCTGCTGCGTCTCCAGCGGGCGCAGGTCCAGGTGCGAGCGCGTCTGCAGCGATTGGCGCATTGCGTCGAGTGGCCGCAGCCCGCGGCCCACGCCGAGCACGATGCCGGCGAGCGCCGCCACCAGCAGCAACACCGCGGGGACGATCGCCGAGACGAGGGCGTCGCGCGACGCCCTTTGCCGCTTGCGCGTGGTTTCGGCCGCCACGACGCGCACCGGCTTTCCCGCGCCCAGGGTATCGAGCACCACCGCGCGCACGCGCTCCGCGTGCCGCACGCTGTCCCAGAATCGCGGCGCGATCGCGGACGCCGGGTCGGCCACGGGCATGTTGCGATCGCCGGCGAGCAGCTTGCCGCTCGCGTCGAACACCGCGTAGTACACCTGGTCCACGCTGTCGGCGCGCAGCACCGCCTCGGCCTGCGGCGTGAAATCGATGTAGAGGCGGCCGTTGTCGTCGCGGATGTAGGGAACGAGCGCGCGGGCGACATCGCCGAGATCGTGGTCGTACGCCGCGTTGAGGCGGCGCTCGAGGAACATGTAGGCGCCGCCCGCCGCCACTGCCGCCACCACCACCAGCGGTGGCAGCAGCCATGCGAGCAGCCTAAGCCTGAGGCTTCTCATCCCTCCACGCCTCGACGAGATAGCCGAGGCCGCGGATGGTGCGGATGCGGATGCCCGAGGGCTCGAGCTTCGCGCGCAGGCGCGAGATGTGCACCTCGATCGCGTTGGCCGAGATGTGCTCGTCCCACGAGGTCACGGCGCCGGCGATCTTGTCCTTGCCGACCACCGCGTCGATGTTGGAGAAGAGGTACTGCATGATCGCGTGCTCGCGCTGCGGCAGCTCCAGCGGCCGGCCGTCGATGGTGGCGCGCTTCTTCGCGAGGTCGATGGTGAGCGGGCCGTGCTCGATGATGCGCGAGCGTTGCGCGCGGCCGCGGCGCGCGAGCGCGGAAACCCGCGCCATCAGCTCCTCGGTCGCGAACGGCTTGGCGAGGTAATCGTCGGCGCCGGCGTTGAGGCCATGCACGCGGTCGGTCACCGCCTCGCGCGCCGTCAGCACCAGCACCGACTGCTCTTCGCCGCGCGCGCGCAGGCGCTTCAGCCACGCGAAGCCATCGACGCCCGGAAGGCCGATATCGAGGATCACGAGGTCCACATCGGTGACGCGCAGCGCCGCATCGGCGCCCTCTGCCGTGGGCACGTTGTCCGCGACATAACCCTCGCGGCGCAGCGTCTGCGTGAGGCCGTGGGCGAGGATGGGATCGTCTTCGACGACGAGGACTCTCATGCGCAGAATCATACGGCAACTCGCGCCCGCCGATGGCAAGCTTCCCGACAGCTTCCCGGAGGATGATCGATCGCATGAAGCAGGGTTCCTCGGTCGAGGCGTTCTACGCGCTGGTGTTCGCGGTGTGCTGCCTCGTGGCCCTGCTGATGCTGACCGCCTAGGGAAGGAACGGGCTCGACGCCCAGGTGAGCCCGATCGAGAGGTAGCGATCGGCGCTCGATCCTCCCGAGCGTCCCACCACCGTGAGATCGAAGTCGAGGCCCTTGGCCGCGTTCACGCGCGCGCCGATGCGCCCGAACGGGCGGTCGCGATCCGTGCCGAACGTCTCCGCGACCAGCGTCACGCGCGGCGTGATGGCGTGCTCGCCGGCGATGCCCCACAGCATCGCATCGCTCTTCGCGTCGCGGTCGCGCGTCCAGCCGAGGTTGAAGTGCACGGCGGTGCCCACGGTCGGTGTCCACGTGACCGGCACGAGCACGTACGGATCCTCGTATCCGCGATGCGTCTCGCGTCGCACGATGCGCGCGAAGCCCGCGACGATGCCGAAGCCCGCCCCGCCTTCGGTGGGATGCGCGAGCACCTTCTTGCCCTGGACGTAGCTTTCGGAGAATGCGGACTCGCCGCCGGCGCGCGATCGCGCGAAGCCCGCCTGCCATTCGATGCCCCAGCCGAAGTTGCATGCGGGCACGGCCCAGGCGCGCGTCTCGACGCGGCTGCGGTCGACCCAGGCTTCGAGCTGGCAGGCTTTGTCCTCGAGGGTGGCCGCGTCCTCGGTCGAGAGCGGGCGCCCCGCGTGCGCGGCGAGGCTCGCGAGGACGAACGCGATGACGGCGAGGGTGCGGCTCAACTACTGCGCTCGCGTGCGCGAGCGCATCTGCGCGAGGTTGGCCGAGGAGATCGCGGCGTTCACGCCGGGGCCGAAGCGGTGCGGGTTCGTGGCCACGCCCACGACCTTGCCGAACGCATCGAGGACGGCACCGCCGCTGCCGGTCGCTGCGACGGGCGTGGAGAGCTCGACCACGCGATTCTCACCAACGGCCCGCACCTGCTTCACGCTGCCTTCGGTGAGAGCGAAATCGCCGTTGGGATTCATGCCCAGCGTGAACACCTTGTCGCCCGCCTTCGGCTCCTCGGCCGCGATCGCGAGGGGCTTCGCGGCGAGGCCCGGCACCGCGAGCTTGCAGAGGTCCAGGTCCTCGTCCACCACGTTGAGCTCGGCCGACATCGTCTCGCCGCCCTGCTTGAAGACGAGCTTCGAGCCTGCGGTGATGCCGTGGCATGTGGTCACGACCGTGCCGGGCTCGAGCGAGAACGCGATGCCGTGCAGGACGGCGTTGCCCGACATGCCGTAGCTCAGGAGCTGCCCGCTGGATCGCATCGCGATCGGGAGGATCTGCGCCATGCCCAGGGGCAGCGGCGGCGGAGCGGGCTCTGCCTTGGGCGCCACGGCCACGGGCGGCGGTGCGGGCTTGTCGCGTGCCGGTCCCGGCCGAAGCAGGAAGTAGGCGGCGACGATGGCGACGACCGCAAGGCCGATCGCCGGCACGAGCCACCGGCTCCTGACGTCTTCGTCATCTCCCGCTTCGATCACCAGGTCCGTGGGCTGGTCGGCTGCGGCGGACTTTTCGGATGCCGTGACGACCGACGCATCGTAGGCCGCGCGCCGCTTCGGGTTGGACAGGATCTCGAAGGCCTGCTGGATGAGCCCCAACGCGTTGGGGTCGGGCTGCGCGATGCGCTTCAGCTCGTACGTGCGCCGCTGGTGCGCGAGCTGGATATCCATCTCGTTGGCATCAGGCTCGACCCCGAGGATCTCGTAGAGCGATTTCTTCGCCGCCATGAAAATGGTGCCAGGATGAATTTCCGCGATTATCCGGAAAAACGGCGGGGGATGCAGGATCCGGCGTAGGGTCAGCCCGTGAAAAGTCTTCCTGGCACGATTTTCAGCCGAAGACGTAGCCGTCGAGGCCGAGGGTCCCGAGGTCGAAGCCGAGGTCCAGGCGGCGGGCGGGGAAGCCCGCGGCGCCGAGCGCCACGAAGAAGGGCGCGAAATGGTCCTCGGTGGGATGGCTGCGGCTCGCGTTAGGGGCGCGCTCGCGGTAGGCGAGGAGGTCATCGACCGCCTTGCGCTCGACGCGATCGGCGATCCAGTCGTTGAACGCCTTGGCCCACTGCGCCGCTTCACGCGTCCCGCGCTTGTCCCATTCCAGGTCGCCCAGGTTGTGCACGATGCCGCCGGTGGCGAGCACCAGCACGCCTTCGTCGCGCAATGACGCGATCGCCTCGCCCAGCCGCACGTGATGCTGCGGCCCGCGATGCGATTGAACCGAGAGCTGCGTGCACGGGATGTCGGCCTTCGGGTACATCCACTTGAGCGGCACCCACGCGCCGTGGTCGAGGCCGCGCGCCGGGTCGACGTTGCATGGCAAGCCCGCGGCTTGCACGAGCTTCGCCGTCTTCCGCGCGAGATCCGGCGCTCCGGGCGCGGGATATTTCTGCTCGTAGAGCTCACGGGGAAAGCCGCGGAAGTCGTAGATGGTTTCCAGGTGCGGCGCGGCGCTCACTTCGGGATCGCGTGTATCCCAGTGCGCCGACACCACGAGGATCGATTGCGGGCGCGGCAGCTCCTGGGCGAGCTTTGCCCACGCGCGCGTCTCGATGCCTTCGTCGACCGCGAGTGTCGGTGCGCCATGCGACAGGAAGACGGCAGGCAATTTCATCTCGACGGTTCGACCTGCGCGCGGCCGCGGCGTTCGTCCACGAAGAGAAGGATGACGAGCGAGATCACGAAGAAGACGCCCGTGAGCAGGATGGCGAGGCGATGGTTGCCGCCCGTCATCCACGTGACCGCGCCGTAGGTGAGGGGGCCAAGTATCGCCGCGAGCCGTGTGGCGAATCCCCACAGGCCGAAGAATTCCGCGCTTCGCCCGGCGGGCGAAAGGAAGGCCACCAGCGCGCGCCCCGCCGATTGGCTCGATCCCATGCACAGGCCCGCGAGGTTGGCGGCGAACCAGAAGAGCCCCGGCGTTTGCGCGAAGAACGCCGTCACCGTCATCACGATCCAGCCCACGATCGTGAGCCGCAGCGCCACGACCTTGCCGATGCGATCCTGCGCATAGCCGAAGCCGAACGCGCCGATCGCCGCGGTGATGTTCACGAGGAGCACCAGCATGATGGTGTCCTGCGTCTTGAAGCCCATCACCTGCTCCGCGTAGATGGCGGCCAGCGCGATCACGGTGGCCACGCCGGCCTGGTAGAAGACGCCGCATGCGAACACGAGGAGGAGGTCGCGATAGCGGCGCGCTTCGCGGGCGGTGACGACGAGGCGCTCGAATGCCGCGCGCATGCCGGGCGCCTGGGCCGGAGTTGCGCGTTCGCGAAGCCAGAGGAAGGTCGGAGCCGCGGCGAGCGCGAACACAGCCGCGGTGATGATCATCGTGCCGCCCACCGCATCGCCCGTGGTCGATCCGCGCGACGCCGCGGTCATCACCCACGCCAGCGATATGCCGAGAGCCAGGATGCCGCCGAAATAACCGAGGCTCCATCCCCAGCCGGAGACCTTGCCCAGCGCCTCCGGCCGGGCCAGCTCCGGAAGGAATGCCGCGATCACGTTCTCGCCCAGCGCGTACGCCACGTTGGAGACGATGATGAAGGCGACCGCGTACGGGACGGCGCCGGGCTTCGCCCACGCGAGCGCGGCGGTGCCGATGATGCACACGACGGTGGACACGAGCAGCACGCGCCGCTTCGCCGCGTGCGCGTCGGCATAGGCGCCCGCGACCGGCCCCAGGAACATCACGATGGCGTACGAGACCGAGAGCGCGGCGGTCCACGCGAACGTCGCCCACGGCGCGTTGCCGGCGATGGTCGATACGAAGTACGCGTTGAACACCGCGGTGAGGACGACCGTGGTGTAGCCCGAGTTGGCGAAGTCGTACATCGCCCACGCGAACACTTCGCGTTTCGCGACGCCGGGGTTGAGCGCGCTGGCTACCTGGCCCACGGGTTCATTTGTCCCACGGCTTCATCGTCGCGAGCTTCGCCTGCGCTTCCTCCAGGGTGCGATCGCGGTTCATCTGCAGGTCGCGCGCGTTGAGGGGCACCGTGACGTCGGGGATCACGCCCTCGCCCTCGATGCGCTTGTCGTTCGGCAGCCGGAATCCCACTTCGCTGTACGCGAGCTCCGCGCCACCGGGCACGCGCGCGTAGCCGAGGAAGCCGAGGAGGCAGCCGCAGGATGGCTGGCCCATCACCACCGCGCGTCCGGCCGCCTGCATCGTGCTCGAGAAGAGCTCGCTGGCACTCGCGCTGCCGGAATTCACCAGGATGACCACCGGCCCTTTATACGCGTCCGCATCGCCGGGCACCGAGCTCTTCAGCTTGATGATCTCGACCGTGCCGAAGAAAAGCGCGATGGGCTTTCCGCTGCGCGTCATGGTCTGGCCCAATTCCGCGTGTTTCGGGAAGAAGCGGCGCAGGATGAGGTTGACCGCGTGCGCCGATCCACCCGGATTGCCGCGCAGGTCGATGATGATGCCGGGCGTTTCCTTCAGCTCCGTGATCGCGGCGAGCACGTCCGCGGTGACGCCCACCGTCCACTGCGTGAAGCGGATGTAGCCGTAGCCGCTGGGCAGGATGCGATGCGATTCTCCGGGGCGCGAGGTGATGCGCTTGCGCGAGAGGTTGGCGTCGAAGCGCGAGCCGTCGGCGCGCTCGAACGCGAACGCCATCTTCGAGCCGGGCTCGCCGGTGAGGATTCTCCTGAGGATGCGGGAGTGACGCGAGCGCTCGGTGGAATCGAGGCGTGTTTGCGCTTTCACGCGCTCGTACGCCTGCATCGCCGGCTCGCCGCCGATGCCCACCACGGCCATCCCCGGTCGCACGCCGGCCCACCACGCGTCGGTTTCGGAATTGACTCCCGTCACGAGCAGGCGTCCCTCGATCGGCGCGAAGGTGAAGCCCAGGGTTACCGCCTCGTCCTTTTGCCGCAGCGCCACGCTCTTGGGGGATTCGACGCGGGTGTGGGCGTCGCGCAGCTCGCCCGTCATGCGGTCGAGCGCATCCCAGAACTCGTCGTCGTTGGCCGCCTTCAGCGCAAGCGGCCGGTAACGCTCGCGCACCGCCTTCCAGTCGACGCCGTTCAGCTTCGCGTCGTAGTAATGGTCGTTGATGGTGTCCCACACGAAATCGAACGCGCGGCTCCTCGCTTCCGCGCCCAGCGTCGCCGGCGGCGGCGACGGCACCGGCTCCGTCGGCACTCCCGCCGCCTCTCCCATCTGCCGCCCAATCATGTTGTGCGGATCGATCGCCTGGCACGCGGAGAGCACAACTAAAAATGGTGCCAGGCACGATTTAACGAAAAATGGTGCCAGGTTGATTTTTTTGGTCGTGCGTCGACGCCGCCGCGATTGCGGCGTTAAGAGGTCATGGGCCGACCTCATAGAAATTTTGTTCCTGGCAAACCAGTTCACGTCACGCAGCGCGGCAACAATCGGCAGATTGTCTTTCGATGCGAGGCGGACTGCCGCTATCTCTGGCGCTGCCTTCGAGAAGCCAGCGACCAGCATTCGGTCGACGTCAACGCCTACGTTTTCATGCCGAATCACATCCATCTCCTGCTGACACCAGGTGAGCTTGGCGGGATCGCGCGGTTCATGCACGCGGCAACGCGCAGATACGCCGGATACTTCAACAAACGTTACGAGAGGACGGGGACTCTGTGGGAGGGAAGGTACCGACCATCGAGGGTCAATACCGATCGATACTTTCTCAACTGCCACCGCTACATCGACTTGAATCCGGTTCGCTCGATGATGGCAGCGCACCCTGAGGATTATGCATGGTCCAGCTACCGGTTTTACGCGCTGGGTGAGTCGAACAGCCTCGTCCGCGCTCACGACGCCATGCTCTCCGTGGACGATGATCCCGCGAAGCGCCAATCATTCTATCGAGCGCTTTTTGCAAAGCCGCTTGAAGACGATGACCTCAAGGTCATTCGCGCCTGTACCCAGGCGGGACGAGATATGGGAGATCCGCCCCGAAGGGGCAGGCCCCGAAAAATCAACCTGGCACCATTTTTCTAGGCGGCCGGGCACTGGACGGCGCGCATCTGCGTGCCGGGGTAGTCGCGCTGCAGGACTGTGAGGCGGGCAACGGTTTCGGTGTCGGGCTCGCGGATCATCATGACGAGCTCGCGCATTTCCTTGGCGAAAGGTCCGCTTTCCGCGCCCTTCACGCCCTTGGCCTCGAGCGACGTCATGAAGCGGCGCGCCGCGTCCTCGGTCGAGAAGACGCCCAGCGAGATGGCGTTGTCCGGGCGGATCGACATGTCGTTCACTCCCTGGCGGCGCAGCTGCGCCATGTTCACCTCGGCGGCGCGGCGGTCGCGAATGGCGGGGATGTAGACCCAGTACCGCGTGATTTCCTCCACGCGGCGCTCGACCAGGCGCTCGCCGAGCTGCAAGGCGTTGAACGCGTCGCGCGCGCGCGGAATGTCGTTGCCGGCGATGCCCGAGAACTCCAGGCACGGCGCGCCTGCGAGCGACTGAACGGTGCGGCGCGTCTCGTCCGCATTGCGCGCGGCCGCGGTCGGCGAGGTGACCGCCACGATGCGCACTTCGTCGCGGTTCTTCTCGCGCGCCGTGAAATCGGTCTTCTCCGTGGCGGAGGCAAGCCACAGGTGCACGCCGAAGGCGAGGGCGGCGATCAGGAGGAGGAAGAACAGGAGACGCGACACGTCAGGCGCTGCGGGCGATGAGCTGGAGGCCGTCGAGGACGAGGTTTTCGTGGATCTCGTACGGGAGGCGAAGCGCCGGGGCGATCTCGCGCGCCGCACCTCCCGAGAGAATGATAAGGCCGGCCGGGGTGCCGCGCGCGGCCATGGCCTGCGCCATCCGGTCCGCGGCCCCGGCGCCGGCGATTGCGGCACCGGTTGCGATGGCGTCGGCGGTGTTGTCCGGGAATTCGACGACAGCTCCCCGCGCCTCCCGCAGGGCCGCGGTGCCGTGATCGAGCGATCGGCGCATGAGGGCCGGGCCCGGCACGATCACGCCTCCGAGGAAGCGGCCATCGGCGGCCAACGCGTCGATGGTCATCGCGGTACCGGCGTTGATGACGAGCTTGTGCCCGGGGCGCGCGGTGTGCGCCGCCACCAGCGCCACCCAGCGGTCGGCGCCGAGTTGCGCAGGGTCGCGGTACGACGACGTCACACCCAGCCTGCTCGCTTCCCCGCGAATGAAGGTGACGGTCATGGAAGCCGCACGGCAAGCCGACTCGATCGCCGCCTGCACCGACGGGCCGGCGACATTGGAAGCGATCGCCTGCCCCGCCGGCAGGGCACCGTGAAAGGATTCCTGCAGCTGCGCGGCGTTGCCGCTTTCGACCGCGCCCGTACCGGTCCACTTGCGCCCATCGTGCACGCCCCACTTGATGCGGGTATTGCCCGCATCGATCGCTAAAACGGTGCCAGGTTGATTTTTCACAATCCGAAAAGAGAACACGACGTCGTGTAGGGGGCGTGAAAAATCAACCTGGCACCGTTTTCGAGGCGAAAATTCAACCTGGCACCGTTTTGCCGCGGAGCGTGATTTCGGCCGAGGCGAGCGGCAGCAAGCGGCCGTCGGCGGCTTTGACGAGGAGGGCGCCGTCAGGCGCCACGTCGACGACCTCGGCGTCGAAGGGAGCTTCTCGGCCGGCGGAGACGCGCACGCGGCGGCCCTGGTAAGCGTGGAGCGAACGCCAGGCGTCGCGCGAGGCGGCGAAGCCGTCGCGATCGAAGGCATCGAGCGAGGCGCACAACGCGACGAGCATCTCCACCAGCACGTCGCTGCGCGGCGGCGGCGTCTCGACGCTCTGCCACACGTCGGACACGGGCTGGTCGATGCGATCCAGCACGCGCTCGGACAACCGGTAATTCACGCCCACGCCGATCACCGCGACGCTCGGGCCCTGCATCTCGCCGCTGGTCTCGACGAGGATGCCCGCGAGCTTGCGCAAATCCACCACGACATCGTTCGGCCATTTCACCTGCACGCGCCGGGCACCGCAAATCGACAACGCCCGCGCCACCGCCTCACCCACGGCGAGAGACAAACCGCCCAGGTGACCCGCGCCGCGATCGAATCGCCAGAGCAACGAAAAAGTCAGCGAGCCGCCAAGACGAGAAACCCACGCGCGACCGCGCCGCCCGCGTCCCGAGCTCTGCCACTCGGCGGCGAGGCACGTCCCGGAGGGCGCGCCGGCGGAAGCCATCTCCAACAATCGCGTGGACGTGGACTCGATCTCGTCGACCACTTCCAAACGCACGCGAGGCGCGCGCGCGGCCAACGCGGCAGCAATCGCACCGGCATCCAGGAAATCGATCGGCTCGGCGACGCGATAGCCCTTGCCGGGAATCGAGAACAACTCGATCCCCATCTCCGGCGCGCGCTTCAGCGCCTCGGACAAGGTCGCGCGCGAGCGATTCAGGGACCGCGCCATCTCCTCGCCCGAATGAAAGCGCCCGTCCGCCAATCGCCGCAGCGCCTGGAACGTGAGCGCGCTCATCGCGTGGCGGAAGTGCGCAGGTGGAAGGCTTCGCGACGGTAGGCGATGTCGGCGATGATCGTGTCGAGCAGCAGCTCCATGCGCCGCGCGAGCCTGGTGCCCTTGCGAAAGTCCGCTTCCGCGATGAAGTCGGCGCGCCCGGCGCGCAGGAGCTTCTCGCACGTCGCGCGCTGGCTCGCCTTCTTCGGGTTGTACACCGCCAGCGTGTGGCCGCCGCTCTTCTTGGTGAGCGCCATCGACGGCACGTCGGTCATCCCGTCGCCGACGTAGACCATGTTCTGGAACGGGATCGGGCGCTCGGACTCGGGCATGTGCTCGTTGATCGATTCGTTCAGGCTCTCGAGTCCCTTGTTGATGCGGAACAGGAACTGCGTCTTCGCGGTGTCGGTGACCAGCAGCTTCGGGAAGGTCGCGACGCCATGGTGGTTGAAGTGGTATTCGGAGGCATAGATGCGCTTGAACTGCTTGCGGATCGAGACGCCCTCCAGGATCTCCTTCTGCCCGGCCGAGATGAGGTAGTGCTGCAGCTTCACCTGCCCGCGCGAGCGGCGCTTCACGTAGGCGTTCATGCGCGTGAAGAACGTCGGCACCCCGGGGAAATATTCGATCGCCTGCGCCATGGCGGCGAAGTCCTCGC
>Ga0070689_100002583_pt1 | contig 11864 bp, 7 predicted proteins | sample KBSS23HmetaG_FD_64669 | JGI IMG/M metagenome (GOLD analysis project Ga0070689, IMG submission 64669) | Switchgrass rhizosphere microbial communities from Kellogg Biological Station, Michigan, USA - KBS S2-3H metaG | ecosystem: Host-associated > Plants > Roots > Rhizosphere ... | reverse complement strand
TCGACCTTTGCGCCCGGTCAGCCGCCCAATGGATCCATTACCTCCCTGGTTCTTCTGCCAGGTGGAGACATTGCCATTGGCGGATCCTTCACGGAGGTGAACGGAATTCCAACACCTCTCGTGGCTCGTTTGAAGGGAGACGGGCTTTACCTGCGAGCGCGGCCGGCGGCGCCCAACGCTGTCCAGCTCGAGCTTTTCAATACGTGGCAGAACGGAACCACGGTCCTGGAAGCGTCGGTGGACTTTCTGAATTGGTCGCCCATCCAGACCAACGTGGCTCCCGGCGCCTATCAACAATGGATCCAACCGGCCGATGGCGTCCGCCGATTGTTCCGGGCGCATCATGAAAAGCCGGCTAGGTGACAACAAATGGTCTTGGCGGACCTCAGCCGACACGCTACCAGTGAAGCGTGACCGAAACCGAACAACAGCTCCTCACGACCCTGACGGAACTCGAAACCACCGTAGCCCGCATGGCCACAGCGAATCCGAAGCCGAGTCTGCTGCCCCTGTTCTCCCGCCTCGAAGACCTGACCCGGCAACTCCCGCCTTCGACAGACCCGACCCTGCTCCATTACTTGCACAAGAAAAGTTACGAGAAGGCGCGGCTGTACTTGCAAGGGCGCGATGCGGAAAATCAGGCGGGGAATTGCCGGCACGTGTGAGCGCGAGCGCGAAATCCGAAGGCCGAAGGCCGAAATCCGAAATAACCCCGAAGGCCGAAGCCCGAAGTAATTCCGGGCGACCGGGCGCCATTTGGATTTCGGATCTCGGATTTCCTTCGGATCTCGGATCTCGGATCTCGGATCTGGCGAGCGCCCTCCCATGAACCTCCTCATCACCGGCGGCTGCGGGTTCATCGGCTCACACGCGGTTCGTTATTTTTTGCAACAACCCCCGGTTCACCGCCTCGTTAACCTCGATTGCCTGACCTACGCCGGGCACCAAGCCAATGTGGCCGATGTCGCCAACGATCCGAAGTACGCCTTTGAAAAAGTCGACCTGCGGAACAAAGGGGAGCTTCAGCGCGTCGTGCGGCAGCATGAAATTTCCCACGTGCTGCACCTGGCCGCCGAATCCCACGTCGATCGCTCCATCACCGGTCCCGATGATTTCGTCCACACGAACGTCGTCGGCACTTTCCATCTGCTGGAAGCCTGTCGCGCGCATTGGAACGGACAGTGGTCGGGAAAACGATTTCATCATGTTTCCACGGATGAAGTTTACGGCAGCCTGGGTGCGACCGGTTTCTTTACGGAAACAACGCCCTACGCACCCAACTCACCCTATTCCGCCAGCAAAGCCGCCAGCGACATGCTGGTTCGCGCGTATCATCATACCTACGGCCTGCCCGCCGTCATGACCAACTGCTCGAATAACTACGGGCCGTTCCAGTTCCCCGAGAAATTCATTCCGGTGATCATCCAGAGCATCCTCGAACGTCGCTCGATCCCGGTTTATGGAGACGGCTTAAACGTCCGTGATTGGCTCTTCGTTGGCGATCACGTCGAGGCGCTTTGGCTCGTGCTGATCCAGGGACAACTTGGTCAGACCTACAACATCGGCGGACAAAACGAATGGCCGAACCTCCGGATCGTGGAGAAGCTTTGCGGACTGCTCGACGGCCTGGCCCCCCATCCCGATGGTCCGGCGCGCAATTTGATCCGCCACGTCAAGGATCGGCCGGGCCACGACCGTCGCTACGCCATCGACTCTTCCAAGATCGAACGGGAACTCGGCTGGAAGCCCGCTCACACGTTTGAGAGTGGACTGGATGAAACGGTGCGCTGGTATCGGGCCAATCAGGATTGGGTCCGTTCGGTTCGGGAGAAGGGGGCGCGAACCGCTACTCGGCACGAATGCGGTAGTAGCGCTGGTCTGACTCCGGACTAACCACATCTGTTAGTACCCGGGTGGTGCCGTCCCCCGTCGTCTCATGCACCACCTGCCAGACTCCCTCATCCAACGAAATGCGGCTCTCCAGATAATATCGCCGACCCGCAACCGTGCTAATTCGTGCCGTAAAGCTGTCTCCAACAACTACTGGATGGTAGAGCATCAACTCACCGCCCAGTCGCGCCAGATTATTACGCCGCAGACCGTCGACTTGATTAAAGCGACCTCCCACGAGAATGCGACCGTCCGACTGCACCGCGATTGTCTTCACGAAACCAAGGTCACCGCTGAGGCGCACGTCGGGATCGAAGGCTGGGTCAAGGAGCCCATTGGGGCGAAGTCGCGCCAGCGCCCGTCGAAGCGTTCCTTGTACGTTTGTGAAGCAACCTCCAATCAACAACGCGCCGTCGCTCTGGCTCAACACCACCCGCACGGCCGCGTTCGGGCCGCCAGCGTCCAGCAAACCCGGATTCCCGAAGGTCGCGTCGAATTGACCGAAGCTGTCAAAACCCAGCAATCGATGTCGCACTCCTCCGACGGTGTCCCAACTGAACACTCCGCCCACCACGATACCCCCGTCGGGCCGGACGGTCGCGCCCATCAAAAACGGGCGGGAACTACCACCGCTGATGACGGGAAAACAGACCTCGGTCGACGGATAGGCAAACGTCCCGCCTGGGAGAAACTGCCATTTCACGGACCCATCGGATCGCAATTGTGCCAGCGGGGAGCTCGATTCACTTGCCATCCCAACGATCAAGATCGAGCCGTCCGCCGCCGGGGCCATCAAAGAAATGCTCATGGACAAAGCCGGGGCAAATGTCGGGTCCACCGTTCCATTGGGGAAGAGCCGCGCAAGGTTCGTTCGATACACCCCACCAATCTGCGTGAAGGTGCCGCTGACGAGAATGCGTCCGTCCGATTGCACTGCAACTCGGTTCACGATGGACGTGACATTGAAGGAGGAATCCACGCTTCCGTCTTCATTCAACCTGGCCAAACCCGCACGCGCCGCACCGCCGAAGGTATTGAACGAGCCAGCGACCAAAATCCGCCCGTCCGGCTGCAGGGCAATCGAAGACAAATCAACGCCGACGGCCGGAAGCCCGGCCAAGCCTTCGCCCGCATCAAACGTGTCATCGATCGAACCATCGGGATGCAATCGGGCCAGTCCGACTCGGCGGACCCCATTAACATGCCGAAACCTTCCTCCAATCAGAATGCGACCGTCCGGCAAAACCGCAATTGCGCTCACGTCATCATCCGGGCCCGATCCTGCAAAAAACGTGGCATCCACGGCGTCCGCCTGGATGAGTTGGGGCTCAAGGGTTAGTTGGGCAATGACGTTGGTGACAACACCCAGCGCGTTGCTCAGGATCAGAGAATAGGTTCCAGCGTCCCAAGGGCGCAGAGATTCCAGTGCGAGCACGGGACCATTCGCTGCGTTGATGCGCTGCCCATTCAGAAGCCACTGCACCGTTGGGGTAGGATATCCGGAAATGAGAGGAGCCAGCTTTAGCGCTCGCCCCACCGTCGAATCCAGCTGCGCGGGATTGCCTATCACCGCCGGCGCGCTCCAAAAGTCGGGATGAATGAGCGCGATCGATCCGCGGTAATGTCCATTGAAGCGTGTGAACCGGCCGCCCACGGCGATTTTGCCATCGGGACGAAGAAGCATCGCGTTCACCGGGCCGTTGGGTCCCTCGCCCACGTCAAAACTTGGATCAACCGTCCCATCAGGAAGCAGGCGGGCCAGCCGATGCCGAGGAACGCCGTTGACGGAAGTAAAATCGCCCCCCAGAAGCAATCGTCCGTCAGGCTGACGAAGAAGGGCGTTGACCGGACCGGAGACGCCTTGCGCAACGAAATTGGAATCGATCAAACCGCCGGAAGTGAACCGGCAGAGATAGTTTTGCGAATGATAACAGAACCCGCAGAATGGGACTCCCACGCTGGTAAAATTACCACCCAGGATGAGGCCTCCGTCCGGCTCCGTCACGATCGCGGCGACAGAGCCGCAATCGATGGTTCCAGTTCCACCTGAAATAGGCGGACAGACATGCCGCGAATTGAACATGAACGTCGGATCGGTGCCACCCCTTTCTCCCAGGAGGACGGCATCCCGGTCCGAACCGATGCTCACTCCCCCTGCCAGGATCCGCCCATCGTCCATCAGTGTCGTCGTAGTGACTGACAGCCTCGAACTGCTCCCGACCGAGAAGGTGTTATCGAGGGTTCCATCGGGATGAAGGCGCACCAAGCTTCGTTTGGCGGGATCACCATCGAAAGAGCCGATGGAGCCGCCTAGCAAGATGCGGCCCCGCGCATCGTTCTGGATCGACCAATAAAGGTACTGGGAATAGAGCGCCGTCGCTCGAAAGGCACCCGTGATCTGATAATTGGCATCCCCAAAAGGTTGAAAACTTGTCCCGTCGTCGCGCATGGCCACGACACTGTTGCCTGCGGCCAGGAGCATGCCGTTGGGATGCTGACAGAGCGAACGGACTGAGGCGGAGTACCTGCCGTTGTTATAATAGGGGCTCCTGAACCCCCGATCGAGACTGCCGTCCGGATTGGCCCGGGCTACGGCGACGACGATCTCCGATTCGTAATTCGTAAACTGGCCGCCCAGATAAAGCCCGCCGTTCAGTGCATTGGCCAGGGCGAACACCTCGCCGTCCGTCCCCCAGTTCGGCGCAAACGCCAGGTCCACTCCGCCGGGAACAATGGGCCCGCGGGTAACGATCGTGGCCATTTCGCTCGCCAATACCCCGAGGCGATTGCTCACGATCAATTGATAGGTGCCGGCATCCTCCGGATGGACGTCGGCAAAGTATAAGGCCGTGTTCGTCCGGCCGGGAAGCGCCTCGCCGTTTTTCCACCATTGGCAGGTCATGGGAAACCCGCCCACCACGCTGGCCGTGAGCAACGCCTCCCGGCCGACATCAGTCCGTAGGCCGGCGGGCTGGACCGTAAAGCGAGGCGGCAGCGCCGGATCACTGTGCAATCGGGCCACGCGACGCGAGTTAAAATAAGCAGTCGGAGTGGTCGGCATCGCGTTGAATGACCCGCCAACGTACGCCACGTCTCCGTCTGTTAAGGCCAAGCAAGCCAGACCGGACTCAGACGGGCGGATATAGTTTCCGAAGCCGACGGCAAAATTCGTATCCAGGCGACCAAGGGCATCCAGCCGGTAGAGGCGGCTCTGGTCGTAGTGAGAATTTAATAAGAGAAGGGAGGAAATCACCCAGGTCCGGCCGCCCGAATCCTCAGCCGCGACATGGCAGGGGTAGTTAAACTCGGGCGAGACGAAGGATTCGTCCAGACGCCCGCTCGGCAGCAGGCGACTTACGGCGGCATATGGGCGATCGAAGTTCCCATAGCCGAGAAGAATCAGACCTTCCGCAGTCACACTTAGCGCCCGGATCGCACCATTGTTCGCGGAAAACGGATACGCTGAGTAAAAGCCGCGATCGTGGGACCCGTCGGGATGAAACCGGGCCAGATAGTCCCGGACTGCGCCAGCGCTCCGGGTGAAGGTGCCGGCGGCGAGAACCTTGCCGTCCGGTTGCACAGCCACGGCTTCGACGAAATGCGTGCCGACGTCGGTTACGCGCAACTGGCTGCCAATGGCGAATGAATCATCAATCTGTCCGCTCGGCTCCAGCCGTAGCACATTATAGAGCGCGGGCTTTTCCTCCCGAATCACCGTCAGTATGCCGCCGACCATGACTTTTCCCTCCGGTTGAAGGGCCAGGGAACGGACGCTTCCGTTCATCCCGAGCCGCACGAGGTAATTGGTGTCCAGCGTGCCGTCCGCCTCCAGTCGTGCCACCCGGTCCCGAAATTGATCGTTCACGCGGTTGAAATCGCCCCCGATGAGGATGCGACCGTCCGGCTGCTCGACGATCACGCGCACCACGTCGCTCGGTCGCGCCAGGAAGGTCGGATCTAAAGTGCCGTCGGAATTGAGGCGAGCCAGATAGGGCACATTGGTACCTCCGACCTGGGCAAAGGCGCCGCCTACCAGGACTTGCCCGTTTCGCAACGGGCGAACCGTCCAAACGATGCTTGGGCTCATCCCGGGCAGGGAGATGAACGGCCCGTTGGTTGTGTTAAAAGAGGTATCGACGGTACCGGGATTGATGACAACGCTTCCCGCTGCCGGCCGCACTGTTAACCCAGCGGCCAGGAGCGCAGCAATAAGAACTCCTTTCATCGACATAGCGGCAATAGCTGCGGATGGAAGCAAAATTCCCCAATGGAATCGAGCCTAATTATCGAATAGATCGCTTCACGCCCGCTCGAGAAAGCAACTAGGGCGAGCGGTGGTTGACCCACGTGCGATCGAAGTAGCGCGTGACGTCAACAGAACTGGCGGGTAAAAAAACGCATGTTCTTCCATCTGCCCATGCTGCGTCTCGCGAGCACCGCGGGTTTGCTTCAGTTTTCGTTTCTGGTTTCGACCGTGTTCGGGGGTGATCAGTCGCAATGGGGATCCGCCTGGACCAGAAACCTTGTATCCACCGAGATGGGTCTGCCTGGGTCGTTCGGTCCCAACAGCGGAGTAAAATGGTCCGCCCGACTCGGCAGTGAAACCCACTCCACTCCGATCGTTTCCGGCGGCCGAGTGTATGTCGGAACGAACAACGAGGAACCTCGCGACCCGAAACATCGCGGAGATCGAGGCGTGTTGATGTGTTTCAACGAACGCGATGGTTCCCTGCTCTGGCAATGGGTGGTGCCCAAGCGCGAGGAGGATCCCTACCATGACTGGCCGAAAACCGGATTCTCGTCGCCCGTCACCGTGGAAGGCGATCGCGTTTACACCGTCAATAACCGCGGCGAGGTCGCCTGCCTCGACGCCCGCGGGCTGACGAACGGCAACGATGGGCCTTTCCGCGACGAAGGCGTCCACATGTGTCCGCGGGGCACGAACGCCCCGCCCAGTCCGATGACGCCGGGACCGCTGGACGCGGACGTGGTGTGGTTGTGCAATCTCACGGCCGAGGCGGGCATTTGGTCCCACGACGCGGCCCACAGCTCGATTCTCATCCACGGCGACTTTCTTTATGTGAACAGCGGCACGGGTGTCGACAATACTCACAAACGCATTCGAACGCCCAACGCGCCCAGCCTGCTCGTCCTCGACAAGCACACGGGAAAAATTCTTGCCCGCGACGACGAGCGAATCGCCCCCGATATTTTCCACTGCACCTGGTCGGCCCCGTCAATGGCGGAAGTGAATGGAAAGCCGCTGGTGTTTTTCGCCGCCGGCAACGGGTGGATTTATGCCTTCGAACCGCTCCGGGAGAAACCGCCGTCCGGCCAGGTTGCGAAGTTGAAGAAGATTTGGTGGTTTGATTTCGATCCTGCCGCTCCAAAAGAAAATGTCCACCGCTTCAATACCAACCGGCGGGAAGGTCCGAGCAACATTTACGGAATGCCGGTCTTTGCCGACAACCGAATCTACGTCGCGGGAGGCGGTGACTTGTTCTGGGGTAAAAACGAGGCTTGGTTGAAATGTGTCGATGCCACGAAGACGGGGGATATCACCCGCGGCGGCGAGCTTTGGTCCTATCCGGTGGAAAAGCATGTCGTGGCCACGCCGACCGTGCACGCCGGATTAATTTATCTGCCCGATTGCGGGCGGAAGTTTCACTGTATCGATGCCGCTACCGGGAAGATGGTGTGGACGCACGATCTCCTGGGCGAAGTTTGGGGCTCCGCCCTGGTGGCGGACGGGAAGGTTTACCTGGCCACGCGCAAGGGTGAGGTTTTCGTTTTCGCAGTCGGCCGGGAAAAGAAGCTTTTGCATACCGTCCAACTGAGCGCACCGATCAGTGCCACGCCGACGGCAGCCAATGGCGTGCTCTACCTCGCGACGATGACGCACCTGTACGCGTTTGCGGGTCAGTGAGCAGGTGGGGCTAGGGCAGTGCGCCGAATTCGGACACTCTTGGCCGGTCAGAATCCGAAGGCCGAAATCCGAAATCCGAAATAAACCCGAAGGCCGAACGACGAGTCGCAGCCGCCCGGGTTCACTAATCATTGGTGATTGCGAACCGCCCGAAGGCGTTCGGATTTCGGAATTCGGCCTTCGGATTCTGAGCGAAGACGCCGCCGGGACTTCGCGACGCGCGCAATCGTCCGTACAAGCCCCGTTAATCGTTAATCCTCTTGACCTTGGAGTGAAGGCGCCCCTACTTTGGGCCGCGTGCTAGGCACGCAACATGTTCGCTCAACTTAAGAGCCTGTTTTCCAACGATATTGGCATCGATTTGGGAACGGCTAATTCCCTGGTTTTCGTCCGAGATCAGGGAATTGTGTTACGCGAACCTTCCGTGGTTGCCATCCAAGCGGGAACTACCAACGTTCTGGCCGTGGGCGACGAAGCCAAAAGAATGTTGGGCCGCACTCCTGGGAGTATCGTGGCCATCCGGCCCATGAAAGACGGGGTCATCGCTGATTTTGAGATTACTGAGGCGATGCTCCGGCACTTCATCCAGCGGGTGCATCACCGAAAACTCATCGCTCCCCGCGTGGTGGTGGCCGTGCCGAGTGGCATTACGGAAGTGGAGAAAAGAGCAGTGAAAGACTCGGCCACCCATGCGGGTGCGCGCGAGGTCTATCTCATCGAGCAACCGATGGCTTCGGCCATCGGCGTTGGCCTGCCGGTGCATGAACCGGCCGGCAACATGATCGTGGATATCGGAGGTGGCACCTGTGAAATTGCCATCATTTCCCTGGCAGGAATCGTCTTCAGCCGGAGCCTGAGGGTAGGCGGAGACGAGTTCGATGAAACGATCGTGGCTCACATGAAGCGGGCCTACAACTTAATGATCGGCGAACGGACAGCGGAAGAAATCAAGATCCGGATTGGATCGGCTTTTCCGCTGGAGCAGGAATTGACGATGGAAGTCAAAGGCCGCGATCTGAGCGCGGGGTTACCGAAAACGATAACCATACGTTCAGAAGAAATTCGTGAGGCCTTGCAAGAACCTCTTTCGAGCATTTTGGAGTCAATTCGCATTACCCTGGAACGTTGTCCGCCGGAACTGGCCGCCGATCTCGTGGATCGGGGCATCGTGATGGCGGGCGGCGGAGCATTGCTCCGCGGCATCGATCGCCTGGTGGCAGAGGAGACAGGATTGCCGGTGCATATCGCCGACGATCCACTCAGCGCCGTGGCGGAAGGCACCGGCCGGGTTCTGCAGGAACTCCAATTCCTCAAGCGAGTCACTTCCAATTCCCGCATATAACCGTTCGTCTGGAACCCTCCGGGCCGCGTCAACGCGGTCCTTGAGGACATTGGCCTGCCGGCCAGCGTCTGCCGGCGGGTGAACGTCTTAACACCAGGCAGAATTGATGTTGCTGAAGCGGCCGCATGTTGTTGCGCTGGGCACGGTAATCGTCCTTGCCGTGATCCTGCTCAAGCTGCCCGCCCGCACAGCCGCCAACCTCAAACTCGCCATCAGCGGCCTCTTCCTTCCCGTCTACGGCCTGGCCGATTCCACCGAGCAGCTGGCCAACTCCGCCAGCTACGCCGCCGTCCCCAAAAGGCAGCTCATCGCCCGCATCACCGCTCTGGAAAGCCAGCAGGCGCAAACCCAACTCCAGCTCATGCAGGTAAACGAAATCCTCCACGAGAATCGGCGCCTCCGGCAGATGCTCGGCCTGCAGCAGCAGTTTCTCTGGAAGACAAAAATCGGACGCGTCGTTTCCCGGGATCCAGCCAATTGGTGGAGGACGATGAAGATCGACCTGGGTTCACGCGACGGCGTGAAAACCAACGCGACCGTCCTCGTCCCCCAGGGCCTGGTCGGCCGCGTGGCCGAGGTCGGGTTTGCCACTTCCCGGGTGGTTCTCCTGGGTGATCCAGACTGCCGCGTATCGGTTGTTGTCACGGATTCCAACACTCGCGAGCTGGGTATGATTGCACCCTCGTCGTCCAGCCCGCTCGATGACACGCTGGTCGAACTGACCTATCTCGCCCGCAACAGCAAGCTGTCCTCCGGCATGAAGGTCGTCACCAGCGGCCAGGGTGGCGTGTTCCCGGCCGGCATCCTGGTGGGGCAGATCGCCGATTTCCGGACGATCGACGGGTTGTATCAGGCGGCGCGCGTCAGCCACGCCGCGCGCTTGAGCGCGCTGGAGGAAGTTTTTGTCATTGTGCCATGAACCGCTTTAACGCCATTACCCTGCTGGTTGTGACCTACCTGGTCGTATGGGTGCAGGCCACGTTCAACGAGTTCCGGGACCTCACCGGCGTGCAGCTGGATTTGCTGCCCAGCCTGGTGGTCTACACGGCCCTGCGTTCCAACCTCGGCGGGCTCATCAGCGTGGCAGTTTTCGGAGGTCTGCTCTTCGACTCGGTGTCGGCCAATCCCCTGGGTGTAACGATGCTGCCGTTGTTCGTTGGAGGATCGCTCATCCAGCAGGCCCGGGAGTTTATTCTCCGCGAGCAAGCCTATGCCCAGATGATTCTCGGGCTGGCCACCAGCGCCGCGGTTCCGCTCGTCTCGCTGCTCATCCTCATCAACGTCGACGCCAAGCCGCTCATCGGATGGTTTTCGCTCTGGCAATGGCTCGTTACCAGCGTGATGGGCGCGGCGTTCACCCCGCTCTGGTTTCGGATCTTCGACGCGATTGCCCTCGTTCTCAATTATCGGCCCGTGGGCCAGTCCAGTTTTCGGCCCGACCGGGAAATCAAACGCGGCAGATAACCATCATCATATCCATCTCATGATTGTTTTCGATCAGCTAAAGAAGAACGACCCGCACCTCCGGCTGCTGACGTTGTCGGTCCTGGCCGGCGTCGGCGTGCTGATCAGCGGATTGTGGTGGGTGCAGATTATTTCCTACCGGACATTCAGCGAGAATCAAAAGGCGCAATCCTTTCGCACCGTGCGGATCCCCGCCATCCGCGGAAAGATTCTGGATCGCAATCTCATTGCCCTGGCGGAGAACCAGCCGAGCTACAACGTCGTTGTTTACATCGACGAGCTGCGGGCGGAGTTCAAAAATGAATGGGCGCGAACGAAGCCGCCGGCTGGCACGCGGCTGACTCGCGAGGAACGCCAACAACTCGAGTCCCTGACCCGCTACCGCGTGGTCAGCAATATCGTTCAGCAGATTTCGCAGACCGTTTTGCTGCCCATCGACTTTGGCTACGAAGATTTCCGGCGGCATTACAACAGCCAGCTGGCGCTGCCCCTGCCCTTGCCGGTGAATCTGAACCCGTCGCAGGTCGCGCGTTTCCTGGAACGCTCGGGCATGCCCCCGGGTGTCGACGTGGAAGTCCAGCCAACGCGGTTTTATCCCTATGGCTCAACCGCCGCGCATATCCTCGGTTACCTGCGCCCGGACAACCGCTCGATGGAAGGCGAAGTCGCCGATTTCAATTTTCGCCTTCCGGATTATCGCGGGCACGTCGGCATCGAGGGGGTCTTCGATCAGGAGCTGCGCGGGAAGGCCGGAGTGAAATCGGTGCTCGTCAACAGCCTTGGCTATCGCCAGGCCGAGAATATCTGGAGCCCGGCAGAGCCCGGACGGAATGTCGTGCTTACCATCGACACCGCCATCCAGCAAGCAGCCGAGACCAACCTGGCCCGTGCCATGCCCAACACCCGCGGGGCGGTGGTGGTCATGGACCCGAACAACGGCGATGTTCTGGCCCTCGCGTCCGCCCCCACCTTTAATCCTAACGCATTCATACCCGGCATTTCGATCGACGAATGGCGCCGCCTGAGCGACGAGTATTACAAGCCGCAGATTAACCGGGCCATGCAGGAAAACTATGCTCCCGGGTCCATCTTCAAGATCCTCACCGCCATCTCGGCGCTGGAGAACGGACTGGATCCGCATGAGAAGATATGGAACCCCGGCTGGATCAAAGTGCCTGGTCGCAACACGGTAATCGACGATCTGGCCCAACAGGGGGAATACGATTTCCGAAAAGCCTTCAT
>Ga0070689_100002582_pt1 | contig 11866 bp, 6 predicted proteins | sample KBSS23HmetaG_FD_64669 | JGI IMG/M metagenome (GOLD analysis project Ga0070689, IMG submission 64669) | Switchgrass rhizosphere microbial communities from Kellogg Biological Station, Michigan, USA - KBS S2-3H metaG | ecosystem: Host-associated > Plants > Roots > Rhizosphere ... | reverse complement strand
TTTTTTCCCATTGGTGCGGTAAGAGTTCCCATGGATTTTTTTTCTCTTTCAGTAATATTTTTTGCAATTGTTTTCTTGCTTTTGATAGATTCGATTTGGATGTGCCCACTGAAATGCCCAGCTTTTCAGCGATCTCCTCGTGACTGAATCCTTCAATAACAAAAAGGTTGAACACAGTCCGGTAACCAGGGGTTACTTCCTGTATCGACCGAATGATCTCATCGTAGGATATCCTGTCTACCACATCCTCGCCGCCTGAGGCGATCTGTATTGTGCCATTATCGATATCTGCCATAAACCTGTGTTTTTGATTTCTGCGAAAATGGTCAATGGCCGTATATATCATGATTTTTCGAAGCCAGCCCTTGAAGGAGCCAACGAGGTCACTATACGCTGGTGTGTATCGGTGGATCTCTTTGAAAATTTTTAAGAAGCCGTCGTTTAATATTTCAACAGCATCATCGTGGTTATTTGTGTAACGTTCACAAACAGCCATCGCATACCCGTAGAAAGCGGTATAGATCTTTTTCTGGCTGTCCCTGTCGTTCCTTGCACAGCCTTTAACATGATACGTTATTTCGTCAGCGGGAAGCAAGTTAGATTTCTTTTAGCAAGTAAGGTATAAACAACCGTGACACGGCAAATCCGCTATTTTCCCAACGGGTTCTCTTTTTTCCCAATCGGCTCAGGCAGTCACCTCGTTAACTATTGAAATAAAAAATCCCGTCTTGGAAAAGACAGGATATCTCTGAACCTAAAAACTAACTGCAATGAGAGAATAATATTATGCTACTATCTAAATATTTTTTGCGATACAAAATTATCGCCTTACTTGAATGACAATTAGAGCAACTTGCCCAAAGGCGGGTTTCACTTTATTTCCGGCGGCAAAAACTTACCTGGGTACGATCAATACTTAAAAAACTCTTTCACTTTGACAAGAAACTGCTCTTTCTTGCGCCGGCTTATCTCCACTTCCATGCCATCGCTCATGACTACTGTACCTCCTTCGCCCCGCATATATTCCTTAATATGCATGAGGTTAATAAGGAAAGATTTATGTACCCGGAGAAAAACTGTATCTGCCAGTAGTTTGTCGTAATCAAACAGTGGCTTTGAAATAATAATGGACTTATTATTTATGAGGCGGAAAATTGTGTAGCTTCTTTGTGCTTCGCAATAAATAATCTCTTCAAGCTTTACAATTGTAAAGCCTTTCTGTGTGGGAAGACAGAGTCTCATCTCCAGGGGGTACCCGACTTTATTGATGTTGTGCAATAATGTCTCTGCCTGGCGCGAATTTCTTTTTCCACTCAATCTTAGTTCTACGCGTTGCACAGCTTCTTTCAGACGATCTTCATCCACCGGCTTCATCAGATAGTCAACGGCACTGAACTGCAAGGCTTGCAACATGTATTCGTCATGCGCTGTAACGAAGATCACTTCGAAATCAATTTCAGACAGCTCAGCCAACATGTCAATGCCGCTTTCTCCCGGCATTCGCACGTCAAGAAAAACCAACTCAGGCTTTACCTCGTCGAGTTTGCTGATAGCATCTGCGGCACTGGAGCAAGTAGCCACAATTTCTACCTCCGGGCAATTTATTTCCAGCAATTTTCTTAAAGTGCGTATGCCGTCTGGTTCGTCGTCAACAAGTATAGCTCTCATAACTGTGGTTTATTACTCATAATATTAAATTGCAAGGTTGCACGGGTGCCGGTTTTATTTTTGTCAAGATCATGAAGGTCGACGATCTGCAGCGTGCAGCCGGTATCATACTTTTCGTTCATGATCTTAATTCGGTTACGAAGATTACTTAATCCAACTGATTGATGGGTAGTTTTATTCAATCGCTTCAATTCTTCGGAGCGTTTTATTCCAATCCCGTTATCCTCGATGACGCAGCAAATTGTCTCTCCAACAAGACAGAAACGGATCGACAATTTTTTATCGCCTTCCTTACACATTAACCCGTGCCAGATGGCATTTTCGGATAAAGGCTGGATCATTAACGTCGGAACAAGGGTTTCTTCTTTATCTATTCGCTCATCTACCGTTACGTGGAATGTAAACGAATCATCAAAGCGAAGTTTTTCCATCATCAGGTAATTCTCTAGGTGCTCGAGGTTCTCATATAAGGTCGTAAAGATCTCTTTGGACTGATGAAGAGTTATCCTTATCATTTGAGCAAACTTGCTAAGATACCGTGAAGCCTTTTGTTGCTCATTGTTCAGGATCATTCCCTTGATACTGTTCAATGAATTAAAGATGAAATGAGGATTCATCTGCGTTTGCAGCGCCGCCAATTGAGCTTCGGCAAGTTGCTGGTTAACGGAGGCGATTTCCTTTTGCTTTATTTCCAATGACTGCTCCGACTCTATCTGCTTTATTTTGTTACCGACTATGGTGGCTATAGTGGTCAATATTTTGACGTCCCTTTCTTTAAAATGATTCACTTCATGGTGCTCCGAATCGATAATGCCCATCAACTCATTATTATGAATGATGGGGACGCACAATTCACTTAACCTGCTTATGTCATCCACCCTGTAGCGGGAATCGAGCCTTGTATCAGTGATCAATACAGGTTCTTTGGTTTTCATCACATGCCCAACAATTCCCTGGCCCGGCGCCACATCAAAAACACTCGAATTTATAGCCACCGGGTCACCCTTAGGACCATAGGATGCCTTCTGGATCATTTTGGTTTTATCCTTATTCCACAGATATATCATGCAGTCCACATAATTCATTCGCCCGATCAGGTTCTTTGCCACATCCCACAACACTTCATCGACATTCCTTATGCCAGCGAGCGAATAAGAAAAATAATTTGAGATCTGTTCCAGCTCAAACTGGTTTTTGTATTCCTCAGCCTTTAAGGCCGCGATATGTGTTTTTGCCTGCTCCCGCTTTTCAATAATACCGGTTCTCCATTTCAGAACCATGTAAACAACCAGGAGTGCTGCAAGGATCCCTGCGGCAATGAACCATGGCTGTTTCCAAAATGGTGTCAGAACAATAATATTGATCTCATCTTCCTGTTCCGGCCAGCGATTGCTGATGGAAAAGAGTTTTACCTTAACGCGGTGATGACCAGGTGAGAGGTTGGAGATACTGAACATATTCTGTGTACCCAGGTGCTGCCAGTCAGTATCATCATCGAGGCGGTATGCAAAGCGTTGGCCGTTGCTCGTAAAGAAATCGATACTGCCGATGTTTATGATGATCTCATTGTTTCGCCATGAAGTTCTAAAATTTTGTTCCGGGAAAAGACATTTTGCCTGGTCACCTGCTGAAATACTTTCAATAAAAAGTTTAGGGGGATGGCTCTTTTGAAAAATTATCCCCGGGTCGAATGCTGCAATGGCATTAGTAAACCCGATATACAATTTGTTAGACGAGCTATCGTAAAAGAAATTTGAGTTTCTTACGATGGGCAGATCAGGGAACCCCTCTTCCTTCCCAAAAGTGCTGATGTTTAAAGTCCTCAGGTCAAGACATGATATCCCGGAATTACTGGCTACCCATAGTTTGTTTTGGACGATGATCATCGACGCAATATCATTGTCCGGCAAACCATTCTCCCTGGTAAAATGTCGAAAATTTCCCTTGTCAATGTTGTAACAGATCAGCCCGTTGTTGTTGCTGTTGATCCACAGATTGTTTGACTGATCGGCTGCAAAACATGGCACCTGGTTATCCGGCATCCGGATAGATGGGAACGAATCGACAACCCTGTCAATCTTATTCAATTGCACATTGTAACGGATCAATCCATGTCCCGCTATCCATATGTTACCGGATGCATCTTCCCTGATCCTGGCGGCCCATTGAATTTTGTCATCAATTTCGTCTTCTGTAAGTACAATAGAAATCTTTTTCGTAACAGCGTCATACTTATAAACGTTATCGGATGCGATCCAGATATTTTGATTCCTGTCTTTGCACAGGTCAGCGATCCATGCTGACGCCTTATCCCATTTTTCCAGCGACATTTCTTTAAGATAATCTGTTTTCATGTCCAAAGAGAAAAGCGGTCCGTTGGTACCAATGAATAAAGACCCGTCGGCGGTTGGTCTGAGACTGTAAAGTCCATTGGGACTCCTGGTTAAGTGGTCAAAGCTGAGCCGCTTGATCAAACGAAGCGGTTTTTTGTTGAATATCAATAGTGACCCATCTCCTCTCGTAGCTGCATATACTTTTTCGTCTCCCGCATAGATATCGTCGATAACAGAAGCAGGGAAGGAATCCTGGAATAAAGATGGCAAAGGTGTCCACTCCACATGCATGCGTGCATTATCCTGCTTCAATAATCCTCTATTAGTGGCGATCCAAAGATTGTTGTCTGCGTCGGCAAAAAGAGAGCTACAGTAGTAAGTGGGGAAATATTTTTTCGGATAGAATTGGATATTTCCTGATGTGGGATCAAGCCTTAGTTTGTAGAAACCAGAGATATTACCAGTTAAGTATAATAAGGTATCGCTGACAGCCACAAGCGCTGAACGGTGATCAAACTCGCTGCCGGCTGATGGCAATGGTATATGCGTAGCTGATTGTTGATTCTTTTTGACGTTAATGCAAATAAGATTATTTGATTCAACCTTTATTATAAATATATGATCGGATATGGGCTGAAAGAATTCATAATTCACTTTTGGATATTCTAAAAACTCTTTTAATTGCGGGCAGTCAGCAGCATCCATTTTTTTGAACTGCCTTTTAGCCGCGTTATAGTAGTATATACCAACACTTGAAATGATAGCAAACCGCTGTTCGTCGAGTTGTAGAAGGTTTCTACCAAAGCCAAAAGGTATCTTAGCAACATCCTCGTTCCGATAATAATCAAAGCGGAATAACAGGTGACAGTTTTTGTCAAAATGATAAAACCCTGAGCGCGTAAGTACAAAAACGTCACCACCCGGGTTGGTTTTTACTCCCTGGATCCCGTTGAATTTATATTGATACTTCTTATCGCTCCACGGTATTAATAAATTTCTGCTTTCCCCACGGCGGGGATCTACGATATGCAATCCTTTACCTGTAAAAGCAGCCAGTTCACGGTGATTGAGCCAGAACAATCCCGACACATATTCTATAGGAAGGGAGCATGTATCTCTGTTGCTATGAAACTGTACGAAATTATTTCCATTAAACCGGTTTAGGCCGAAGCCTGTTGCAATCCATAAATAACCGGTCGAATCCTGGGTAACACCTGTGATGACGTTATCAGACAGCCCCTGCTGCTTTGTGTAGAGCACAAAATTTTTCTCATTGATTTCCTGTGCCTTTAGCAAATTGGCGGATTGTACCGTGAGTACAAAAAGCACTAAAGAAAAAGGTAGCTTTTGCATACTTTATTGAGCCTTGACCACAATTTAAATTGCTGTTAAAGGTACTTACACCGCTCATATAATTAACTCCCTAAAACAGGCGACATAAGGAGGACCCCGGTAGGAAGATAAGGCCCTCATTTAATATCCTGAAACAGGCCGTTCGGTGCATTGAACCATGAAATATTTTTTAAAATCGCGAATATTATGAAGTCGATGGGAAGAAAAATATGGCCGTTGGAAAAGGGGGTCATTGGTGCGATGAGCGCCTGTATAATTTTGCTTATTCTACATGACCCGGTTCATTGAATAAAATAGTGTGATTAGTAACAAGAAAGAATAGGTTAGGCTTGATTTATGGAAAGGTATTTTATCCTCATTATGGTTGTCATCTCATTCGCAGCGATCGCGACCGGCAAAGACAGGGCACACTACAGGCATATCCTTAAGCCATATACCAAAATCAACGCTTCAGTCGGCGAAGTCCGTGGTAAGCCGGCTTCCTATGACTGGCTTCGGCCGCTGCCATTAGCTAATCCCTATTTCACGCAATAGTGAAATAAAACAAGAACACTAACCAACGAATAACGCCATGCATAAACTCTTGGGCAAAAAAAAGCAGACATAAATGGAATAAACAAAGGAGATAAAGATGACAGACAGAAAAAAAGTAATCGCAATTTCGGGGAGTGTACGAAGGAATTCAGCAAATCTTCGCCTTATTAAAGCAATTGATGAACTAACAAAGGAAAAGTTTGAAACAACCGTTTTTGAGGGCTTGTCAGAGCTACCTCACTTTAATCCTGACCTTGATAATGGCCGGCCACCCGAAGCGGTTGACAATTTCAGGAAGCTTCTGAAAAATTCAGATGGCATACTGATCTGCACCCCTGAATACGCTATGGGAGTTCCAGGCACCCTTAAGAATGCACTTGACTGGACGGTTTCCTCCGGCGAATTTTCGGGCAAGCCTGTGGCTCTCATCACGGCTTCCACGTCCGGTTTAAAGGCTCATGAATCTTTGCTCGATACCCTCCAGGTAATTGACGCCAGGATCAATGCCGAGACTCAATATCTCATCTCGTTTATCCAGGTGAAATTAAATTCTGAAAATAAGATCACTGATGAACAAACAATGAGCGATCTGCAGAAACTGCTTGGGGCATTTGCAGAGCAAATGGATAGTGTGAATTAGTATGGGCTGGTACCCTTCCTCTCCTTTGCGATTTCTCCCCGAAGGGATTTTTGTGGTTGAGTTCTGAAGCGGCCTTTAATACCCCACAAAGCCAGTTGCAGAAATTGCAAACCCGGAAAAGGAGAATGCAAAATTCAATTATTTAAAGGCTCAGCGGTAGAGTATGTTTGGGGTGTCAAAGGAATTAAAACAACTCAAACTGAAGATTATGAACTCCACCCAAAAAAAATCAAGCCTTTTTAGCATCCTGTTGCTTGCTTTAGTTATCATCTCAAACGCACAAACCAGCCCGTTAAGTAAACTCTATTTGCAGGGAGGAATCGGTACCTGTAGTTATAGCGGCGGCAGTACCGAAGTCGGTTTTCAGGCAATTTTCAAAAACAAGTGGAGCGCAACACTCTCATACCAGTCGCTTACCATGGACCCGAAAAACAAGCCATCAGACTACCAGGCTGAAACCGGGTATGCCCTTTTCCTCGCGTATACAAATGAGGTGGACACAAGGATGAGTATTGTTAGTGCCACGGCAGGAAAATATTTTAAGCTGGGTAAACATACGTGGGCTACAACGGAGGGAGGACTTTCGTATGTACACGGAGAAAAAGTAAGCTTTCAAAAAACCGACGTACAGAGCACCAATCTTATCATCTTTGCATCCACCAGCTCGAACTACAGTACTACAAAGGAAAATAAGGGCTCTGTCGGAGTTGCTGCACGCGCAGATATCAACTGGGCCTTTGCTTCTTTTATGGGACTCGGTTGCGGTGTATTTACCAATATTAATTCAATTCAATCACCTGTTGGTTTCCAGGTAAAATTAATTGTTGGTAAAATGGGCAGAGAAAAGAAGAATAAATAGGAGCCAAAGTGCCAGGATCATAAAAGGACATCATAGCCTAAAATGAGACTGCCTCGAAAGTTTTGAGGCAGTCTTTTTTTGTCGAATTCATTATAAGGGACTTTGAGCCAAAGGCACGACAGCATAAACCCGGGGATGGCATCTTGTTCCCCACAATAAAAAACCTTATTACCTCATTGGCCTCATACAGCAATAAGCGAATAAGGTTGGTGGTACACTGTCCCAGTTTTACTAAGGTTATACCCCCTAAAGTTTCACACCTTTGTATAATACGGATGATTGTATTGATTGCTCTTTTAAATGCAAAAACTTTTTTCGCTCTTCGTCAAGCATGAAGTGTTTTAAATCCTGCTCGCTGGTGAACTCAACGAGATGTATCTCATAAGGTTTGTCAATTGCAGTTTCGATGAAAGAATCATCATTTGGCCTGACCCGTAACAAAAGTCGTCCGTTGTATTTAGCGATGATAGGAATGGCAATGTCTTCGAATTGATGAAATACGTCTTCCTGCCCTTCCTGGATGTAAATTAATTGTGTAATGAAGACCATCTTTAATTCTTTAAATGCGCCTGCTAGACAATGGGACCAATTTAGCTCTTCGCCACAAAGGCACGAAGGTGTAAAGTTCCACAAAGACTTCGTGATACCCGGCGTCTTCGTGTCACAAGGACAAATTTACTTCACTAAGAAAAAGCATTCTTATCCTGGAGAGCGCGGCGAGAGCAAATAAATCATTTTTTCGTCGTAAGGACAATTTTTGCCGATTGTAGTCCGGGAGACCTTGCTTCGACTGTAATATTTCCTGGATCACCTTTTGGACGCATGATCACAAGGCATTTTCCTCTGAATGTATTTCGTTTTGGCTGATGAAAACTTGCCATTTCGGAAGGGTTTGCACTACCCACCGCCGCTAACTCTCCAGCCCCATTGATTGAAAACTCAACGGGAACTGTTGCATTCGGAACAACATTACTATGATCATCGACTATTTCCACTGTAACATAAGAGAGGTCATTACGGCTTGCGCGTATATTTGATCTGTCTGCCTTTAACAAAATTCCTTTGGGTGTGCCCGTCGTTCTTAAAACCACAGTTCCGGTTTCCCTACCATTTTCAATTGCTATTGCCTTTAATTCTCCTGCTTCATACGGAACTTCAAACTTTGCTGTGATAAGACTATCCGGAATTTGTTTTTCTCCAATAACTTTTCCATTCAATTCCAGGCGAACAAGCGGTGAACGCGAATACACATTTACACTCATTTTCTTTCCTTCATTCCCTGGCCATGTCCAGCTTTGCTCTTCTTCGGGCCATCCCCAATAACTAACTTTCTCTTTGCAGCTATCTGGCATTGGTGCATGAACAGCCATTTCAATTTGACTTCTCCTCCACACTACATCACGATAATAGGACTGGGGCTTTTTGTCGCCGATGAGATCGATGTCACCACACCATGAATTGAACCACGGCCAGGCCATTGAAAATACATCGTTTGGATTCTTGTTACAAACCGCATGACCAATACCCGATTCCCCCAAATAATCCATTGCTGTCCAAACAAAATCACCAATGACATAATTGTCTTTTTCCACCAGCCGCCAGTTTTCCAATGCGTGCTGAGGTACTGATTCTGTTCCTACCATAATGCGTTCCGGGAATTGTTTATGATCCGACTCGTATTGATGCCATTGATAATTGTAACCACCGACATCAAGCGATGCAAATGTTGGAATAGTAGCACTCCATTTTTTCCCAGGATTGTCCCAGAATTCACAAACTGCCGATGTGATCAGTCGTGAAGAGTCAAGCTGATTGATTACTGGCCTGAATTTTTTTATGATAGCAAGGCCTGATGAATCAGCCCGCTCCTGGATCTCGTTTCCAATACTCCACAAAATGACCGAAGGATGATTACGATCTCGCAACACCATGGATGAAAGATCCCTCTCCCACCATTCATCAAAAAATTTATGATAGTCGTCCGGGTTTTTTGGTTTTTCCCACATATCAAAGGCTTCATCTATTACCAACATTCCTAAACGATCACAAGCATCCAGGAATGCTGGTGAAGGTGGGCAATGACTGCTTCGAACAGCATTGAATCCGTTCGCCTTTAATAATTCAATCCTTCTTTCTTCAGCACGGTCGATCGCCGCAGCACCTAAAATCCCGTTATCGTGATGCACACAACCCCCTTGTAACTCTATCTTTTTTCCGTTCAGCATAAATCCATTTTCTGCGCTAAAGCTAATTGACCGGATACCAAAATTGGTTGTAGTTGCATCTTTTTTATTTCCATTTACCGACACCGTTACCTCTGCTTTGTATAAATAAGGAGATTCCGTGGACCAAAATTTTGGAGCTTTAATAGCGATATCCTGAACTGTTTGTGTTTTATCATTTGCATTGATAGATGACGAAGTTTCCAATCGACCAACAACCTTGTTGTCTGCATCCAACAATCTTGTGGTGACGTTGATCTCCGATTTTTTACTTAGTTCATTAGAAACATTGGTTACTATTTTAACTCTTGATTCCTCTTTTGAGACAGCGGGTGTAGTAACATGTACACCCCATTGATCAATATGTAATGGATTCGTCACGATCAGTTTTACATGGCGATAAATTCCGGAACCGCTATACCACCTGCTGTTCTTTCCCTTATTAATAACACGAACCGCGATTAAGTTTTTTTCTCCGGCGGGTTTGCAAAATTTCGTAATGTCAAAAAAGAAAGAAGTATAGCCGTGTTTGTGATCCCCAACGTAATTTCCATTCACCCATACATCAGTCTCGGTGTACGCACCTTCAAAATAAAGAGTGATCAGTTTCCCTTTATCGGTCGCATCAACAGTAAAGGCTTTGCGGTACCAACCCGTGCCGCCGACAACATGGGCCGTAGAAGCACCATTCAGAGCGCCTTCACTTTCTTTTGAAAAAGGGCCGATGGTTTTTCCAGGAGTTTGTTCAGGAAGGTCTTCAATGCTCCAATCATGCGGAAGGTCAAGCACTCTCCATTTTGAATCATCAAAAACGGGTTGCTCTGCGCCCGTTGTACTATCCTTTGTAAAATGCCACGCTGCATCAAAGTCACGAACTCGACCTTTGAATGCTGAAGATTGTTGAGCGTCCGAAAACCCAACCAGGAAGCAAATTGACAACAGCAGAGAAAATATTTTTATCATAGATTTTCTATTGAGAATTTTATTTTGTGGTTGTAATGACTGTCTTCGAGGACTGCAATCCAGTGGCAGACGCAGTAAGAATGATCTTTCCAGCTTTGTCATACGATTTGACAATCACCAAACATCTCCCTTGCCATGCCTTGCGTTGTGGCAACTGATAACTTTCCAAACTTACCGGGTTGGCATTTCCGACTCCAACAATGATACCGCCTTCTATCCTAAACTTCAAAAGGTTTTCTGCCTTAGGATTACGAGTGCCATTCGCGTCTGTCAATTCAACTGTAATATAGCTTAAGTCCTGTCCATTAGCCTTGATCGTTGACCGGTCTGCAGATAGCTTAATTTTTGAAACTTGTTTTGCCGTTTGCAATTGAGAAGAAGCGATCGCCTTGCTATTTGCATAGCCAACAGCTTTTAAAATTCCGGGCTGGTAGGGAATTTGCCATGCGGCCATAAATTTTGTATCACGGTTTGTTTGTTTTTTGCCCAATGACCGTCCATTTAAAAAAAGTTCAACTTCAGTGCAGGAAGAATATACAGAAACCTCGATCGGTTTATTTTCCTGCCCCGGCCAATTCCAGTCAACAGCGACGTCATGCCATTCCCACTTACTCCACGATTGTTTGTCGGGGTTCAAGGCGAAGGAGGGCCTTGGCGGTTTAACAAAAATTGACACCTGGTTTTCCTTCCAAAGAGCATCACGATAATAAGATTGAGGTCTCTTCCACCCGCAAATATCAATATCACCACAATAAGCAAGATTCCACGGATAAAAATTACTTTTCTGCCAATAACCTCGCCACCCGATACTCGCCTCGCCAATATAATCAAAAGCGGTCCAGACAAAATCACCAATCACATAAGGATTGTCAACGACGCCCATCCATGCATCAAACGCTTCCATGGCATACGACTCTGTTCCCATCATCACGCGGTTGGGCACACGACCATGATCCAGTTTGTACAAACTTTGCTTCCCATGATCGCCTCCTGCAGCATAATTATAACCACACACATCAAGTGTGGCGAAGAAAGAATCCTTTTGGGGCCTTAGATTATTTACTGCCGCTGCTATTGGCCGTGTTGGTTCCAACTGTCGAATATAATCCCCGAGCATTTTTGCTACTTCAATTACTTTAGGATTTTCCATGTCACGGATCTCGTTGCCAATGCTCCAGATAATCACTGATGGATGATTCCGGTCACGTATCACCATGCTCTCGATATCTCTTTGCCACCAATCATCAAAATAAAGATGATAATCATAGGGATTATTTCCAATCCGCCACATGTC
>Ga0070689_100002581_pt1 | contig 11867 bp, 10 predicted proteins | sample KBSS23HmetaG_FD_64669 | JGI IMG/M metagenome (GOLD analysis project Ga0070689, IMG submission 64669) | Switchgrass rhizosphere microbial communities from Kellogg Biological Station, Michigan, USA - KBS S2-3H metaG | ecosystem: Host-associated > Plants > Roots > Rhizosphere ... | reverse complement strand
ACGCTGTTCCTGGACGAGATCGGCGAGATCCCGGTCGAGATGCAGGTGAAGCTGCTGCGCGTCCTGCAGGAGTCGGAGTTCGAGCGCGTCGGCGGCATCAAGACAATCAAGGTCGACGTCCGGCTGGTGACCGCGACGAACCGAGATCTGCTGCAGGACATCGCGGCCGGGTCGTTCCGCGAGGACCTCTACTACCGGCTGAACGTCGTGCCGATCCACATCCCCCCGCTGCGGGAGCGCCGCGAGGATATCCCTCTGCTCGTCGACCATTTCCTTGCAAAGTTCAACGATCGCTTGAAGAAACAGATCGGCTCGGTCTCGGCGGACGCCGTCAGCCGTCTGGTCAGCTACCACTGGCCGGGCAACATCCGTGAGCTCGAGAACCTGATGGAGCGCACGATGCTGTTCTGCGAGCACCCCGAGATCCAGGTGTCCGACCTGCCGCCCGAGATCGGAGGCCTGCCGGCGGCGGCGCTGCCACTGCCGGGCGCCGCGTCGCTGAAGGAGGCCGTCCGGGCCGAGACCGAGCGCGTCGAGCGCGAGCTGATTCAGAAGGCGCTCGACGAGACCGGGGGCAACGTCACGCAGGCGGCGCGCAAGCTCAAGATCTCGCGAAAGAGCCTCCAGACGAAGATGAAGGAGCTGGGGCTGCGCACGACCTAGGCCCGGACCCAAAAAAAGCGGCCCGGCGAGCGGTTGTGTTATCGTCGGGCACCGCCTTGGCAGCCGACACCTTCAATTTGAAGAAGTTGTCCTGGGCAGTTGGACCGCTCCTGATGCTGGTGGCGTGGCCGGCGCAGGGAGCGGAGGTGACGCGCGTCGTCTCCGCGATGGACGGCAACAACCGGTTCGACTTCAACCTGACCGCGACCTGGGTCCACGAGGTCAAGAGCGCGTTCGTGAAGCGCGAGCTGCAGTCCAACCTCGCGCCCGAGACCGAGATCATCAAGGACCTCCAGTTCGCGCAGACCCGCGACATCCTCAACCTGCGCGCCGACGTCGGCATCCTGTGGGACGTGGGCCTGCACGTCGATCTGCCGCTGGTGCTGTCCGATGCCTCGAGCCTGGACTTCGACCGCAGCGAATCCAACTGCATCTACCCCGAGAACAATACGGTGCGGCCCACCTGCGTCGACGTGTCGAACTCCACCATCCTGCGTGACGGGATCCTGCCCGGGTACCAGACGGACAGCTGGGGTCTGGACGCCGAGCACAACCGCCAGTACAGCCGCGCCGCGGGCACCTTCCCCGGGCCCTCCAACGTGTTCAAGGGCCCCTCGCGCAAGGGCTTCGAGAACCTGGGCATCGGCATCACCTGGGCGCCGTTCAACCAGAATCGCGACGACACCAAGCCGACCTGGACGCTGAACTTCGACGCGAAGCTGGACATCTTCAAGGACAAACGCTTCGACCCCGGCGCCCCGGGCGCGAACACCGCCGTCGGGCAGGGCTACCACCAGTTCATCTGGTCGACGTTCGTCGACAAGCGCTTCCGGTGGTTCGATCCGTACTTCGGCGCCTGGTACATGCTGCCGGCGCGCACGAACGGCAGCCCGTTCCAGAAGTACGGGCCCACGCAGACCAGCGTGAACCCGCAGCAACAGGCGGGCGTCATGGCGGGCGTCGAGCAGATCGCCTGGGAGAACCCGCGCGGCGACCAGCGCGTCACCGTCGAGGCGCGCGCTCACCTCGAGCAGCACTTCTTCGGCCGCGAGCGCAGCGAGATCTGGGAGCCGCTGTCGGGTGATTCACGGTGCAGCGTCAACGCGCCGGCGAACTGCCGCGGCGGCATCGACCTGGACACGAACGCCGACGGCGTGCTCGACACGCCCCACCCGGGGATCACCGACATCGAGAGCTACGGGACGATCGGCGGCGACGTCGGCCTCAACGTCCAGGTCGGCCGCTTCATCCGCTTCCGCGGCCTGTTCGGACTCAAGAGCGACATGCCCCACATGATCACCGCGGCCGGCGCGGGAGTCGACTCCGACCCCAAGGACGGGCGCGTCGATCCGACGAACCCTGCCGAGGCGAACCCCGCCTACCGCCAGTCGATCGATTTGCCCGGCCGGCGCTTCCGCGTCGAGGGCTCCAAGATCTGGACGCTGTTCCTCCAGGGCTCGATGATGTTCTGAGCCGGCTGGCTCAGAACCGCCAGGCGATTTCTCCCGCCAGATTCATCGACAGGACCATCTGGTCGCCGGTCACCCAGACCATCGGAGCGAGCAGCTCGGTGACGAGATCGACCGTCGGCGTCACCGAGAAGGCGAAGCCGGTCGCGACGCGGGCGACGGGCCCGTTGCGCGGCAGATAGCCCGAGGCGAAGCGCAGCGGGATGCGAACGCCGCCCGGGCGTCCGATCAGGTACTCCACCTGCGCGTAGGGAAGGACGTCGTGCGCGCGGCCGTCCTTGCCCTTCAGGTTGGCGTAGCCGAGGTAGCCGCCGAAGCTGACGTGCGGCGAGAAGACCAGGTCCAGCCTGACGCCGACGAGGTGGTTGTAGAAATCGCCCGGGAAGACGCCGACCGCGCCCTCCGTCTGCAGGGCGAGGCGCATGGGGATGCGTTCCTTCTGCGGCGCGGGCGAGAGAGCCGCCGGGGCCTGTAGCCCCGGCGCCGGTCCGGCTGGCGGCGCGCCGCCCACCTGCGCGGCCGCGGGCCCGGCTGCCGCGAGCAGCGACGCGACGACCAGCGCGCGCGCGACGACCCTCATCGCGCCTTCCTCGTGGCGGCGGCCGCGATGACCGGCTCGGCCGCGTCCAATAGCGCGCGCGCGTAGCGGGGGTTGTGCATCTCGGCGGCGGGATCCTCGAGCACCAGGAGCAGATCCCAGATCGCCCGCCCGAGCGGCGTACGGCGATCGGCGCGGACACCGGCGGTCGGCGTCGCGTGCGCCGGCCCGGCGTTCCCCGCGTCCCCCTCGGAGGAAATGCCCCGCCACAGTTGCTGCGCGCGCACGCGCAGCTCCGACGACGGTTGGCGCCCCGGATGGCACGAGGCGCAGACCGAGGCGGGGGCGCGGAAGCCGTGGCCGCCGCCGCGCTCGACGTTCTCGGGACCGGCGCGGTGACATCCGATGCAGCCGCCGGCGACGGCCGCGTGCGGCGCGCCGCCCGTCAGCGCAGCGCCCGTCTCGGGATCGAGCCCGCCGCGTCCCAGCCACAACGCCGCGGCGGAGGCACCCGGGCGCGCGTCGCCGCCGTCGGGCGTATGGCAGGGGAGGCAGACGTTCTCGCTCGCGCCGGCGAGCAGCGCGGGCGCCGGCGTCGAGCGCAGGAGGTGTTGCTCGCCGGGCCGCTTCGGGTCGTGGACGGCGTGGCAGGCGCTGCAGCTGATGCCGACCAACCCGACGTCGTCGGGTGGACGGCGGTCCACGGGCTTCCGTTCCGGCGTGGCGAACGCCTCCAGGAATCCCCAGGTCGTGTGGCAGCGCGCGCAGGCGCGATCGCTGCGCGCGCGCGGGTCCTGATCGGCGCGCGCCATCGCCGTCTGCTGCCAGGCGACGACGTGTCCGTAGCGCGGCGGCGCGTCGTGGCAGACCGCGCAGACATCCGCGCGCAGCACGCTCCAGCGCGCGGACGTCTCGGGGATCGCGCCCGGCCCATGGCAGGCGAGGCAGCCGACCCCGCCCGCGCGGCGCAGATCGCGCGGCAGATCCTCCCACCGGCGGGTGAGATCGCCGGCGGCGCCCAGCTCCGTCAGCGTGTGCGAAAAACCGCCGTCCTGCGCGCCGGGCTCGCCGGTCGCGTGGCAGGCGAGCGCGCAGGCCGGGTAATCCGCGCCCGCCGGACGCTTGTCCATGAACCGGGCGAGGACGCTCGTCATCCGCGTCGCTGTCGCCGCTTCGGTGATCGCGGCATGGCAGCCGGAGCGGCCGCAGTCGAGCGGCGTCTCGTCGTAGCGGCCCGTGCGCAGCGCGAGCGTGTGCCCGTCGCTGTCGGCGAGCCGCCAGTCGCCGGCCATGTCCGGCAGCAGGCTCGCGTTACGCCCGGTGGTGATCGGCGCACTGCTGCCGGCCGGGCGCTCGGTGATGTGCCAGCCACGCCCGCCGAGGTAGACGCGCACGCCCACCGGCGTGTTGGGCAGGCCGCGCGACCGGTGGGCAGCGGCCACGCGGGCCTCGCGCTGCAGGGTGCGTCCGCGATCGTCGCTCCAGGTCGCCTGCAGCACCACCTCGGCGCGCGTCCGCGCCGAGAGCGGGACGATGCCCCACGGGACGGGGCCGAGCGCCGGCATGCGTCCGGTCAGCTCGAAACCGTCTCGCGCCGACGACACGGCGACCACCGGTCCCCCGAGCTGCTTCCAAGCGACGTGGCCGCCCGTCAGCTCCGCGCAGGTCATCGTCGCGGTGATCGCGAACGGCGCATCGAATCCGACCGGCTCGCGCGGGACATCGAGGCGGAGGCACTCGGCGGGCTGCGCCTTCTGCCGGCGGCAGGCGAGGGGCGTGGCGGCCAGCGCCGCCGCGCCAACCAGCGCCCCCGCCCGAAACAGGCGTCTCTGCGGGAACCCTGAGAGGGTTCCCGAACCCTCCCGCGATGGTCCGCGCCGAGCAAAGCTCGGCGGCTCCCCACGCGACATCCCGGTCCTCACGCGCCCCCCGCCAGGCAGCTTCCGAAGCGGCAACGACCGCCCGGGCAATCCTCCGGCAACCAGCAGGCGGGCGCCGGCCGCCCGGGCACGCAAAGGCCGTCGACGCAGCGGCTGCCATCCACGCACAGATGCTCCGCATCGCAGCTCTGGGCCAGCGTATGCGCGCCGATGTCGCGCTCGCAGATTCGCCGCGCCGGCCCTTCGTGGATCATGTGACATCGCCATTTCCCGGCCCGGCCGTCGGGAAAATCCGGTGACAGATCGACGCATACGCGCGCCGGCTCGCCGCCGCGCCGCGGCCCGCAGAACCAGCCCGGGTCGGCCGGCGCGGCCGCCACGCCCGCCGCGCGCTCGCCGCCCAGGCAGACCGTCGCGCCGCCGCTGTCCGCGCACTGCCATTCGCCGTCGTCGGGCATGCGCGGGTGCCGCTGCTCGCAACTTCCCCGCGTGCAGTCGAACTCCGGCGCGCTCGCCGACCGTTTCGCGCAGGTGAGCGCTGCACCGCTTCCGACACAGCGCCAGCCCATCGGCGACCAGGGGTTTGCCGTCGGCGCCGGCCGGTTCACCACCCGCGGACCGCCCCGATCCCAGCAGACACGAATCATCTCGACGTCCGCGCAGTCGCCCTCGCTCTCCTGTGGCCCGGGCGCGCTCGCCCGTCCGTGGCAGGACGCCGCGAGTGAGATCGCCGCGACGAGAACCGCGGGGGCCGAATTTCGCACTGGAGAGGAGCATGGCACCGTCAGCGCTTCCCGCGCCGGGTCAGGCAAACGAGCGCCATGGCCAGCGCCATCGCGGCGGCGAGACCGTCCGGGCGCCCGCCCGCGTCCCCGACGCTGCAGCCCCGGAAGAACGGCGGGTCGGTCGTGTGGACGCACGCCGTGACGTCGCCGCTCTGGGAGATCTGCCCGGTCGTGTCGCGCACGATCGCGGCGAAGCAGATCTCGCCCACCGCGTCCTCCTTGATCAGCCTCACCTGCGTGTGCGTGCCGGGCCAGGCGCGCCCGGGGAGCGGCATCGGCATCCCGTTGACCTCGGGCCCGCTCGTCTGGAACAGCAGCAGCGTCAGCCCGTCGGTGCCGCCATCGTCGATTGCCTCGCCGAGGTCGATGTCGAACACGAAGCGCTCGGTCAAATCGTCGACGCAATCGTCCTGTTCACGTACGAGGTCCCAGGACAGGCCGGTCACGCCCGGGAAGCTCGGCGCCTCGCTGTCACTGGTCAGAGCGGTCGTGAAGCGCGCCGTGCCGCCCAGACCGGGCGCCGCCGCGTTCAAACCGCGCAGCGCCGGCCAGCGGATCTCGTAGTCCTTCCCCGCATCCAGCAGATCCGTCGGCGTGACGGAGAGGAGCTGTTCCGTCGAATCCCACGTCGCGGTCAGCGCCTGCTCGGTCTTGTCGGGCGGGGGATGAACGAGCACCACGTCCTCGCCGAGATACTCGGCGGCCGCCATGTAGTGAGCGCCGAGGCGCGCGTTCCGCGGCACCGCCTTCGCGAGATCCGGGGGCACCATGTCGACGAGGTCCGGCTTCCCGCACTGGGCCGCGCGCGCGGCAGGCGCGGGCACCAGCGCGCCCGCCGCCAGCGCCACCGCCAGGGTCACGGGTCTCAGGGGTCGCACGTCACCGCTTCGCAGCGACCGAGCATCTCCGTCCGATCGTTGTCGCCGTCCACGTCGAATTCATCCACGCAGCAGTATCCATTCTTGATGCAGCAATCTTCCAGTTCCCGCGATCGCATCATCTTCTCGGCGATCTGCTTGCACTGGGCCGGCGGCGGCGACTCCTTGCAGGCGCTCCACGACAGGCCGTCGCTCGAGCACTGCTGGCTGCCCCAGAAGGTGCAGAACGACGTGATGCAGGTGCGCTTGCTGCCGGGCACGCAGACCTCGCACCGCTTCGGGCATTCGGAGTAGTGGCCGCCGACGCAGTAGCGGTAGCCGCCGTCGGGGCAGGGGATCGCCGGCTGGTTTTCGTCGACGTCGCCGTCGCAGTCGTCGTCCACCCCGTTGCAGGTCTCGGGCTGGGGGATACAGGCCGGGGGCAGATCCGGCCGCATGTCGGGCGGGAGATCCGGTCGCACGTCCGGCGGGTGCTCCATCGGCATCTCCGGGACCAGGTCGCGCGGCGCGTCCATGTGGTCGGAGGGGAGGTCCTTCGGGGCGTCCTTTGCGCCCGCATCCTTGCTGGACGGCGGGTGAAGGGGCTCGAGCGCGGTCCGCCCGCAGCTCCCGGCGGCCACGGGCACGGCCGCCACCAGCGCGATCAGCAGGCTGCGCACGCTGGCATGGACACCGCCGGGCCGGCGGGCTGAAAATAGTTTGCGGTCCCGGGAGGTCGCGGTGTCTGTTGAATACATGGCCAGTCGATCTGGGAGGCTCCACGCCCGGAGGCCGCGTGCCGTGCAGCGCGTCTGGAGCCGGCAGATCCAGGGTATCACCGGCCGGCTTTCGAACGCGCGGTTCGCGCTCGCGGCGGTGGTGCTGGTCACGGGCGCCGGCCAGGCGCGGGCCCAGGCACCCGGAGGGGCGCAGCCGCCGCCTTTCGCCGAGCCCGCGCCCGAGGGGCAGCAGCCGCCGCCTCCCGCGCCGCCGCGCCAGGCCTATCCGCCGCCTCCGGGGTATCAGCCGCCGCCGCAATATGCGCCGCCTGCCTACCCGCAGCCACCTGCGTCCCCGCCGCCTGCGTATCCGCCGCCGCCCGCCTATCAACCGCAATACCCGCCCCTTGCGTACCCTCCGCCGCCAACGTACGCGCCGTCCACTTACACGCCGCCGTCGCCAGCGGCCTCCACCCCGACGGTGACCGCCCAGGCGACGGCGCCGCCCGCGCCACCGGAGGCGTGGGCTCCCGATCCGCAGGGCGATCGCGTCGTCCTGCTGCCCACCGCGACCACCCAGCCGGCGGGATCGTTCTTCGTCTCGAACTACGAGCTCTTCATCTTCCAGGTGGGCTACGCGTTCACCGACAACACGCAGATCTCGCTGACGGCGGTTCCGGTGCCCCGCGAGAGCGTGACGCTGCTCGATGTCAGCCTGAAGACGTCGCTGTATCGCGGCGGGCTGGTGCGGGCGGCGGCGCTCGGCTCGGTGAGCGGCATCGCCGGGCAGGAGGTCGGGGTCGGGTTCGTCGGGCGCGCCGGCGGCGTCGCGCAGCTCTGCCTGGCGCGCGCCTGCGACTCCAGCCTGTCGCTGTCGACGAACATGGTGCTGATCGGAACGGTGCTGATGGTCAACGGCGCGGGCGGCATCTTTCGCATGAGCGAGCACGTCTCGTTCCTCGCCGAGCTGGCGACGATGATTCCGGTCGGGAAGCAGGGGGGACAGTTCAACGGCGGCATGGTGGGCGGCGGCGTGCGTCTGCACTACACGCACTGGGGGTTCGACTTCACGCTGCTCCACGTGCTCGAGACCGATTCCGACGCGGCGACGGTCCCGTTCGTCGCGATGACGTGGCGCCAGTAGCGTGGGGGCGAGGCCGCGGCTCAGTTCACGACGCGCTGATAGCCGAGCGTGAGGACCCAGTAGTCGCCGCGAGTGATTTCGTCGAGCCCGAACACGGTGCCGAAATGGATCTGGTTTTCGCCCAGCGTGCGGACGCCGACGGCCAGCGTGTGGAGGAAGCGTTGTTCGATGCCGTTTTGGGTCGAACCGTTGACCGACGCGAAGTTCACGAGCTCGGCGGTCAGGTCGACCTCCTGGACACGGATGCCGCCGCCGATGTTTGCGCGGAAGAAGACGCTGGGGGCGTTGCTGGCCGTGGCTGGCTTGTCGAGGACGAGGTCGAACCCGCCGTCGGCCCGGAAGAAGAAGTCGCCGTTTCGCTGGAAGGTCGACACCGACAGCCGGCCGGTCGTGTAGTTGGGAGCGATGAGGAGAAGATCCGTGAGCCGGTCGAGGGGCGGCGCGATGATATTCGCGATCAGATCGTTTCCGGAGTCGGAGGCCGTGCTCAGCGCCAGGCCGGCGCGCAGGATGACGTCGGAATTGTTCATGGGCAGGAAGAAGCCGCCGAGCTCGAGGTTCCCGATTCCGGTCCCATCGGCGCCGTTGAAGTTGACGAGGTGCGTGATCGGCAGATGCCCGTAGAAACCGACCGGACGGCCCGGAAGGAGCACCTGGCCGTAGGGTTCGAAGCGCATCACGAACCCGTCGCTCAGACTGAGGGCGTCGATCTTGGTCCAGGCGACCTGGATGCCGACGCGGGTCTGCGAATCCATGCGGTCGAGCGTCATGAATCCGGGCAACGGTTCCGGCGTGCCGCCCACGACGCCACCCGGCTGCCCCGGTTCGTATCCGGGCGGCGGCGCGACGAACGCCGGCGGCGGACCCTCGGGCGGTTCGTCCGCGCGGGCCGCGGACGTGGCCGAAACAGCGAACAGCACACCGACGAGGACGCCTCGAAGCACACGCCGCAACATGGCCGCAGGGTACGGCGGGCCCAAAGGGCGCGCAATATCTAGCCCCGGGCGGTGGTGATCAGCTTGTAGACGTCGCGCCGCTGCCGGCCGGTCAGCGTCGCGATCTCGCGGGCGGCGTCGCGGGTGGACAGCCCGTCGGCGATCAGTTGCTGGGCGCGCTCGACCAGCGCGGCGTCGTCCAGATCCTCCTCGGCGGCGTCCTCGGGCGCGCCGGCCACGACCAGCGTGACCTCGCCCAGGGGCCGGTCGGCGCCGTAGCGCGCGGCGAGCGCCCCGAGATCCTCGCGGACGATCTCCTCGTGCGGCTTGGTCAGCTCGCGCGCGACGCAGGCGCGCCGGTCGGCCCCCAGCGTCGCCGCCAGATCGGCCAGCGTCGCGCCCGCGCGCAGCGGCGATTCATAGAACACCAGCGTGAAGGGCAGGGCGCGCACGCTCTCGAACAGCCGCCGCCGCGCCCCCGGTTTGCGCGGCGGGAAGCCGAGGAACAGAAACTTGTCGGTCGGCAGCCCCGCCGCGACCAGCGCCGCGAGCAGCGCGGACGGCCCCGGGACGGGCACCACGCGCGCGCCTGCGTCGACCGCCGCCGCGACAATCCGGTAGCCGGGATCGGACACCAGCGGCGTTCCCGCCTCGGAGATCAGCGCGACGCGCGCGCCGCCCGCGAGCAGCGCCGCGACCTCCGTGGCGCGCGCGCCCTCGTTCGCGTCGAAGCAGGAGAGGATTCGCGGAACGGTGCCGGCACCGGCGCCGAGCAGCAGCTGGCGGGCGCTGCGCGTGTCCTCGGCGACGATGACGTCGGCCTCGCGCAACGCCGAGATCGCGCGCGGCGACAGATCGGCCGGGTTACCCAGGGACGTGGCGACGACCGTCAGCGTCCCGGGGCCGGGGCCGGGCTTCACTTGGCGGTGTCCGGCGCCGGTCGATCGCCCAGCGAATCGCCGAGCTCGGTCTCCAGGTACGTCCGGAGCTTCTTCTTGAGCCGCTCCTCGATCTGGCGGGCGCGCTCGCGGCTCACGCCGTAGTCGGCGCCAAGCTGTTCCAGCGTCTCGGGCCGGTCTGCCAGCAGGCGCCGCCGGAAAATGTTCAGCTCCCGATCCTGAAGGGTTGCCCCGAAAATCTCGAGCTTCATCCGGAGCAGTTCCTGGAACTCGCCGTTCTCGACCTGGAGGTCGGGGCGCGCGCCCGGGCCGGCCTGAACGAGATCACCCTGGGTGCGCCCCGAGTGGTTGTCGGCTCGCGTCGGCGCGTCCAGGGACATCTCCGAGGCGGACAGGCGCCGTTCCATCTCGACGACCTCGTTCTCGTTGACGTCGAGCGCGGCCGCCAGGCGGCGGCTGTCGCCCTCGATGCCCATCTTCTCCATTCGGTCGCGCTCGCGCTTCAGGTTGAAGAAAAGCCGACGCTGCGCCTGCGTCGTGCCGATCCGGACCATGCGCCAGTTGGCGAGGATGAACTTCAAGATGTACGCGCGGATCCACCACGCGGCGTACGTCGACAGCTTCACACCGCGGAACGGGTCGTAACGCTGGACTGCCTGGATGAGACCGACGTTTCCTTCCTGGATGAGGTCGAGCAGGTTGCGGTGTGCGCGGCGGTACTCCTGCGCGATCTTGACGACCAGGCGCAGGTTCGCGATGACGAGCTTTCGCGCCGGCGCCAGCTCGTGCGTTTGCACGAAGCGGACGGCGAGCTCGTGCTCCTCCTCGCGCGAGAGCACGTCGTGACCGCGCAGTGAACGCATGTAGGCCGCGAGGCTCGAGGTCTCGTTCCTGGACACGCCGTGCGCGCGGCCGTCGGACTCAATGAGCTCTCCGACGGCCTTGCCCGACGGCAAATCCTCGCCCGAAGGCAGATGCTCGGACGTGGCTTCCCGCTGCGGTCGGGCGTTTCCCGCAGGCTGGAACGGGAAGTCGCGCCGTCTCCCGGTCATCCCGGTCATGACGATTCGCCAGTATAACCCTTTCGCGCCGGTGAGCCCGCGCGCTTTCCTCACCTCGACCCGTGGTGGGATCGTGTCGGGGTTCGGGAGATTATCGTGCGCTGCGACGAGCACATGGCTATCATTGTTCATCCATGGATCTGATCGATGGTCCATCCCAAGACCCTTCGTCCCCTTCCTCCCCCCCCATCCCACATCCGGAGATGCGCATGCGGCGGCTGATCAAGCTTCTCGTAATCGTTGCCGCGTGTTCGACGGCGACCGTTCTGACCCTCGTGCGTCGCGACGACGGCATCCGTGTCGGCGCGGACAGCCAGCTGCGCGCCGCGACCCGGCCCGCCGCCGGGAAATACGACCTCGGACAGCTCCCGATCTTCTCGAAGACGCTGTTCTATGTGCGGGAGAACTACTTCGACAAGAACCGGCTGGACCCGAAGCGGATGCTGGTCGGCGCGCTGGACTTCGTGCAGCGTGACGTCCCCGAGATCCTGATCGACCGCTGGCCCGAGCACGACCCCAAGCAGGTCACGGTGAAGGTCAACGGGCAGCAGCGCAGCTTTTCGATCGAACGGGTCGACGCGCCCTGGAGCCTGCGCACCAAGCTGCAGGAGATCTTCCAGTTCGTGCAGCCCAACCTGCAACCGGTGCCCGAGAAGGAAGAGTCGCGGCGCCTGGTCGAGATCGAGATGGCCGCGACGAACGGCATGCTCTACACGCTCGATCCGCACTCGGTCCTGCTGGACGTCGAGACGTACAAGGACATGCGGACCCAGACGCAGGGGAAGTTCGGCGGTTTGGGCATCGTGATCGAGATGGACAAGAAGAACCGCATCACGGTCAAGCGGCCGATGCCCGATACGCCCGCCATCCGGGTCGGCATCAAGGCCAAGGATCACATCGTCCGCATCAACAACGAA
>Ga0070689_100002578_pt1 | contig 11883 bp, 9 predicted proteins | sample KBSS23HmetaG_FD_64669 | JGI IMG/M metagenome (GOLD analysis project Ga0070689, IMG submission 64669) | Switchgrass rhizosphere microbial communities from Kellogg Biological Station, Michigan, USA - KBS S2-3H metaG | ecosystem: Host-associated > Plants > Roots > Rhizosphere ... | reverse complement strand
ACTTTATCAATGCGCGGAAAAACCGGCTCGGTTTCGCCGATTTCGGTTTCCGCTTGTAATTCTCCGTATTTAAGATTTTCAGGATTCAGCTTTGAAACGTCTTCGGTCAAACCGATCTGCGCGTAAATTTTCCGCGTCGATTCCGGCATAACCGGATAAAGCAAAACGCACAACCAGCGCAGAGTTTCGGTCGAGCGATACAAAACCGCGTTCAATGTCTCGGCTTGATTTTCGTCTTTTATCAATTCCCAGGGTTTCGAATCGGTAATCATTTTATCGATTCTGCCGATCACCGACCAGAGAATTTCGAGCGCCTGATTGAATTCGAAATTGTCGAATTTTCTGACAAATTCGTTTCGCGCGTTTTCCAGAACCGAAACCAGTTCCTGCTCGTCGGCGTTTATTCCGGCGCGTTTCGCATGCAGATAATTTTGCTCCTGAATCTTACCGCTCGGAACTTTTCCGTCGCGATATTTGCGAATCATCGAAAGCGTCCGCGACGAAAGATTGCCCAAACCGTTCGCCAGATCAGCCGTCGTGCGGTCAATTAAATTTTCGTAACCGAAATTCGAATCCTGCCCGAAAGCCATTTCGCGCAAAACGAAATATCGAATCGCATCGGTTTGAAAATGTTTGTGCAAAACTTCGAGTTCGATCACGTTGCCGAGCGTTTTTCCCATTTTGCGACCGTCGGCATCGAGCCACATCCCGTGCGCGTAAACCGTTTTCGGCAAATCCAAACCGGCGGCATTTAAGAATGAAAACCAATAAACCGTGTGAAAACGCAAAATATCTTTGCCGACGAGATGCGTCACGTTTTGCCAGTATTTTTCAAAGCCGATTTTCTTTCGTTCTTCATTTCCGTAACCGATTGCCGTTATATAGTTCGAAAGCGCGTCGAGCCAGACATACATAACGTGATTTTCGTCTTCGGGAACGGGAATTCCCCAGCTTACGGATTTTTTCTCGCGCGAGATCGAAAGGTCTTGCAAACCGCCGCGAATAAATGATAAAACTTCGTTTTTTCTCGATTCCGGTCTGACTAAATTTTGATTATTCTCGATCTGTTCGATCAAAAATTCGTCATAATCGGAAAGTCTGAAAAAATAGCTTTCTTCGGAAACCTTGTCTAACGGTCGCTCGTGAATTTTACAGAGCGGAATGTCCGAACCTTCGATTGCGTAATATTCGTCTTCGGTTTTAAATTCCGCGCACGGAGCGCAAAACCAGCCTTCATAAAAACCTTTATAAATCGTGTCGTTTCCTTTCGGCGTTTTATTTTCCGCGATTTTTCGCCAGAGATTCCGAACCGCTTCGTAATGAAACGGCTCGGTTGTCCGCATAAAAATGTCGTAATCCGTAAGCCCGAAATCGGCGAACATTTTTTTGAGTTCCGACGAAATATAATCGACCTGTTCTTGCGGCGTTCGATTGTTTTTGTCCGCCGTGCGCTGAATATTTACGCCGTGTTCGTCCGTTCCGGTGAGAAAAAAAGTACCGAATCCGCGCTGAATTTTATGTTTCGCGATCACGTCCGCGACAATCGTCGTGTAGAGATGTCCGAGATGCGGCAGGCTGTTCGCGTAATAAATCGGAGTTGTAATATAAAAGGTTTTCATAAATTCAAAAGATAAAAGTGTAGCGCGTAAAAAGTTTTTTTTCTAACGCGCTACACTCGACTTAATTTTCAGCCGGATTTTATTTTCCGAATCGCTTTTTGTCAGCCGCGGAAAATTCGTCAGTGTCGTTATATTTCGGCATCACGGCTGAATTTGCGATTCGAATTCCGATGGCGAGCGAGTATTCCGCTTCCTGCGCCATCGCCGATGCGTCCCACCAATCGTAAAACTGATCCGACGCTTGATGATAATAATTCGCGTTGTAACCGTTGAAAAACCTCTCCGGTTCGCCCGTCAAAGGTGTCGTAAAATCGCTGCCGTGCTGAATCGAAACCGCCGGAACGCCGACTTTGGCAAACGGAAAATGATCGGAACGGAAAAAGAAACCTTGTTCCGGTTTATCGTCAGCAGTTACCGTCAAAGTTCTTTCTTTTGCGACTTCATCAATCACATTTTTCAAAGTCGAACGATCCGCGCCGAGCGGCTTGAAATCTTTCGTTTGTCCGAAAAAATTCACGCCGTCAATATTGACGTTTGCGACTGTTTTACTAAGCGGAACAATCGGATTTTTCGAATAATATGCCGCGCCTAAAAGTCCTTGTTCTTCGGCGGTCGGAAACAAGAATAAAAACGAGCGTTTCGGTCTTTGTTTGATAGGCATTTTCGCCAAAACTTCGGCGATTCCAATAACCGTCGCAACGCCCGAAGCGTTATCGTACGCGCCGTTGTAAATTTTGTCGCCGTTTTTGTCGGCTTCGCCTACGCCGAGATGATCCCAGTGCGCCGAATAAACGACGTATTCGTTTTTCAATTTCGCGTCGCTTCCCTGCACGATGCCGACGACGTTCGGCGAGTCGAAATTTTTCGTTTCGCTTTTCAGATCGACGCTGACTTTTATTCCGGTTTTGACGGGCTGAAAATCTCTCGATTTGGCTTTTTCTTTGAGTTCATCGAGATTCAAATTCGCGCCGCTTAAAATTTTCGTCGCGGCTTCGTTTGTCGCCCACGATTTCAAATTCAAAAACGGAGCTTTGTCATTTGCTTCGCGCGCGATTTCATAACGCCAGCCGCCGTTTGACGAGCGAACGACGTTCCAGCCGTAACCGGCGGATTCGGTCGTGTGAACGAGAATTACGCCGGCCGCGCCTTTTCGCGCCGCTTCTTCGAATTTGTAAGTCCAGCGTCCGAAATATGTCAGGGCTTTTCCGCCGAAAAGATTCGTTTCCGATTCGGTCGCCGGCGGATCGTTGACCAAGATCATTAAAATTTTTCCGCGATAATCTTCGGCGTTTCCCTTGTAGTCGTTCCATTTATAAAGCGGCGCGTCGATGCCGTAACCGATAAAAACGATTTCGGAATCAATCGAAACTTCCGGCTTTTGCGCGTCGGAAAAGCCGACCCAATCGTCGCCGAATTTATAATTTTCACTGCCCGCTTTTAAAATTGTCGAAGGATTCGATTTCGTTCCGAAAAGCTTTACGTTCTGAAAATACGAAATTCCGTTTCCCGGTTTCGCACCGGCTTTTTTCAGCTCGGCGGCGATATATTCCGGCGCGAGCTTATCGCTCGGACTGCGACCGGCATATTTATCGGACGAAAGCTCTTTGACGCGATCCTTTATTTTCTGCGCGTCGAAAAGTTTCGCGTAATTCTTCGCCGTTTGCGCGAAAGTAAAAGTATTTAATAAACCGATCAGCAATAAAAAAACCGAGACTTTTTTCATAAACAAAATTTTCTCCAAACGTTTTTACTCTTCAAAATCTTCGTCATAAATGATTTCCGCGTTACGCAATTTTTCGACAAATTCCTGCGCTTCGTCGGCTTCGTCCTCGGGAACGCGAATTTTTATTCCGCCGATTGCCGGCGCGAGCAGATTAAAAGTGCCGACGATGTTTTCGTCCGCCAGATAAACTTCGAAACCTTCATTTTCGAGATGATTTCTCAAAAATTCGGCTTCGAAAACCTCGTAGGTCGTCGCAATCGTCTTTAATTCTTCACTCATAATTTTTTAACCTCTAATTTTGCTCCCGAAATTCATCAGCAAATGAAATAAACTCGTCCGCAAGTCATTTTCACTCATCCGCAAGTCATCTTTGCTGATCTGCAAGTCGTCTTAACCTGTCAGCAAACGATTTTTCAAACAGACTTTGTGCAAAAACCGGTTCATTTCGTCGATTTTTAGTGCAAAACTTTAACCTTTTATCAAGCTCATCGCTTCGGCGCGTGTTCGCGCGTCTTTGCGAAAACCGCCGAGAACGCTCGACGTGATCGTTTTCGCGCCCGGTTTCTTCACGCCGCGCAAAGTCATACAAGTGTGTTCGGCTTCCATCACGACCATCACGCCGACCGGCTGTAATTCGTCGAAAAGCGTCTGCGCGATCTGCTGCGTCAGGCGTTCCTGAACCTGTAAACGTTTCGCAAAAATTTCCGCGATTCGCGCCAGTTTCGAAAGACCGACGATGCGCCCGTTTTTCGGAATGTATGCGATGTGAACTTTGCCCACAAACGGCGCGAGATGATGCTCGCAGACCGACGCGATGGAAATGTCTTTGACGATCACCATTTCGTCGTGCGAATCGCCCGGCAGCGGAACGATTTCCGATTTCGCGTCCTGCCACATTCCTTCGGTCAATTCCGCGTAAAAACTCGCGACGCGTTCCGGCGTTTTAACCAAACCGTCGCGCGTTACGTCTTCGCCGATGCCTTCGAGCATCAGGCGAACTCCGGCGGCGATTTTTTCCAAATCAACTTTTATTTTCTGTTTTCTAGCCAATTTATTTATTAAGTTTTTCTAAAATTTCTGCTTCGATTTTCCTAAACGGAATGTTAGATTTTACCGCAATTTCGCGAATTTGTTCATATTCGGGTTTGGCATTGACGATTTTATTTTTATATTTCGCGATTTTCACGTCAATTTCGCCGTATTCGGTTTCGACTTTTTGTATTTCCCTTGCGAGACAATTTCGTTCGACTTCCGAAATGCGAACGCCGAGCGTCGAAGTCTCGGTATAAAAAAGTTCGATCAAATCTTCCTTTTTTTCCGGCGAACATAAAGCCGAAAGCATCGTCGCCGGACGATTTTTTTTCATCTGAATCGGCGTAAACCAACAATCGAGCGCACCGATCTCAAACGCGCGTTCCATCACAAAACCTAAAATCTCAGGCGAAATATCGTCGAGATTTGTTTCCAATAAAACTAAATTTTGATCTTTGATTTTTGATCTTTGGTCTTTGAATTCGTAACTCGTAATTCGTAATTCGTAATTTTCCGTTTCTCCCAAAATCAATCTCAGCGCGTTCGGAAAATCTTTATATTCGCGCGTTCCCGCGCCGTAAGCGGTTTTTTCGATTTTCATTTCGGGAATTTTGCCGAAATCATCGCAAACGGTTGCAATGATCGCCGCGCCGGTCGGCGTGATGAGCTCGCCTTCGATTTCGGTCGAATAAACCGGTACGTTTTTCATCTGCAAAATTTCCGCAACGGCGGGCGGCGGAACGGGAAATTTCCCGTGCGCCATTTTTACGAAACCGCTTCCCGTGTGAATTTTCGAACAGGCGAATTTTTCGATTCCGAGCATTTCAAAACCGATACACGCGCCGACGACATCGATGATCGCGTCCATCGCGCCGACTTCGTGAAAATGAACTTTTTTGACTTCAATCCCGTGAACTTTCGCTTCGGCGTTTGCAAGATTCGTGAAAATTTCAATCGCCCGCTTTTTTACGTTTTCACTCAAAGCGGAATCGTTGATTATTTTTTCGATGTTGTGCAAATGCCGGTGCGCGTGTTCGTGCGGAACTTTGACATCGGCGTGAAGCGCGGAAATTCCCGATTTATCTTTCGTCGAAAATTCGATCTCAAAATCGGAAACATTCAAAAGTTTGAGTTGCTCAAGCAGCTCGACTTTATCAACTCCGAGCGCAACGAGCGCGGCGAGAATCATATTTCCGCTCGCACCGGCAAAACAATCAAAATACAGTGTTTTCATAGAAAAGATTTATAAAAGCGGCAAAATTTCACCCGCTTTTCCTTTTAACGTAAAGTCGCAAAACGAAGTCACCGGCGTTTCTTCGGGATTTATTTCAATTAATGTCGCGCCGGAATATTTTGCAATTTCGGCGAGTCCGGCTGCAGGATAAACCAAAGCCGACGTTCCGACGATAAAAAACAAATCGCAGTCTCGTGATTTGTTTTCGGCTTTTTGAAAAATTTCAAAAGGCAGCATTTCGCCGAATAAAACAACGTCGGGACGAACTTTTTCGCCGCAAATTTCGCAAGTTTCCGGTTTGTGCGGAACGTCTTCCGCGCTCATTTCATAAACTTTTTCGCACCGCTCGCATTTCGAATGATTGATGTTTCCGTGCAGTTCGAGAACATTTTTCGAACCGGCGCGTTCGTGCAAACCGTCAACATTCTGCGTGATTAAATTAAAATATTCAAACCGATTTTCCCAATCGGCTAAAGCAATATGTCCGGCGTTCGGCTGGCAATCTTTGTAAATTTTCCGGCGATAATCGAACCATTCCCAAACCGCGTCCAAATCGTCGCGAACCATTTGCGCCGAGGAAATTTGTTCGAACGGCATTCCTTTCCAGACAAACGAATTTCCGCCGCTGCGAAAAGTCGGAATTCCCGATTCGGCGGAAATTCCCGCACCGGTCAGAACGCAAACTTTTTTTGCGATTTTGATGATTTCGGACAATTTTTCGGGAATCTGCATTTGCACACAGTTTAACTTTTTCGCCGTGAAACAAAAAACTCGCCGGATTTCGTTTTTGCTATCGCACGTTTCGGTCGTTATACTTTTTATTTTTCAGAACGCTATATGAACATCGTCCAATTACAAAACGCTCTGCGCGAAACCGTCAAACAAACCGCGACGGAAATTTTCGGCGTAAATCTCGAACAAATCGTCGCGGAAATTCCGCCGAAAACCGAACTCGGCGATCTCGCTTTTCCGGTCGCCTTCGAACTCGCCAAACTCATCAAGCAGCAAACCGGCGAAAAGCAAAATCCGCGCGCGATTGCCGAACAATTAAAAAACGCGCTCGAAAAAAATGAAGCCGTCGAACGCATTGAAATCGCCGATCCGGGTTATTTAAATATATTCTACAATCGCGCCGCTTTTCTCGCCGAAAATCTGCAATCGAATCCTTTGCCGAAGCTTGAAAAGTCTGAAAATGAAAACGCGCCGAAAATCTGCGTCGAACACACTTCGGTAAATCCAAATAAAGCCGCGCATATCGGACACGTTCGAAATTCGGTGATCGGCGACACGTTCATTCGCATTCTACGAGCTGACGGCAATGCGGTCGAAGTTCAGAATTACATTGACAATACAGGCGTTCAGGTCGCCGATGTCGTCGTCGGTTTTATTTATCTCGAAAAAAAATCGCTCGAAGACATTAAACAATTAGACAACGAGCTTCGCGCCGAAGGAAAAACTTTCGATTATTATTGCTGGGATTTATACGCCGAAATCGGTCAGCAATATCAAGTCAATGAAGAATTAAAATCGAAACGCGCCGAAATTTTGCACCTTATCGAAGAAGGCGGAAACGAAACCGCCGAACTCGCCGATTATGTCGCCACGCGAAACGTCGAATGCATCTTGAATACGATGGAACGCTTTTCGATTCGCTACGATTTATTGCCGCGAGAATCGGAAATTCTGCATTTGAAATTCTGGGCGAAAGCGTTCGAATTGATGAAAGAACTTGGCGTAATTCATTTCGCCGACGAAGGAAAAAACGAAGGCTGTTGGGTGATGCCGTTCGAAGCGCACAGCGGAAACGACGAACACGAATCAGATAAAATTCTCGTTCGCTCAAACGGCACTGTAACTTATACCGGAAAAGACATCGCGTATCAGCTATGGAAGCTCGGCATTCTCGGACTCGATTTCAATTACAAATTATTTTCGACTTACGCCGACGGCAAAGAAGTTTGGATCACGACCGCCGAAGAAACGGAATATCTCGGCGTTCCTAAGTTCGGCGGCGGCGAAACGATTTACAACGTGATCGATTCGCGCCAATCTTACCCGCAGGAAGTCGTCAAAAAGGGCGTTTCGCTAATTTCGCCCGAACGCGGCGAAAAAGCGAGCATTCATCTTTCCTATGAAATGGTCGCACTTTCTCCGGCCGCGGCGGAAGAACTCGGCTTTCAGATTTCCGACGAAGACAAATCGAAAACTTTCATCGAAATGTCCGGTCGAAAAGGTTTGGGCGTAAAAGCCGACGACCTTTTAAATCGTCTCGAAGAAAACGCTCTGGCGGAAGTCGTCAAACGCAACGAAGAGCTTTCGCCCGCGATTCAAAAAGACATCGCGCACAAAATCGCCGTCGGCGCATTGCGATACTTTCTTTTGAAATTTACGCGAAACACGGTCATCGTTTTCGACTTTAAAGAAGCTCTGTCTTTTGAAGGTGAAACCGGCGTTTATTGTCAGAATGCTGCGGTCAGATTTAACTCGATCTTCAAAAAGCTGGAAGCAAATTCTTTAGAAAATGCCAAACAAATAATCTCGGAGAATTTTGAAAAAGTTTCCGAGGTTTTTACTTCTGAAATCGGAAACGATATTTGGTCTTTGATAATTCTATCTTCAAGACTCGCAGAAATTATTTCACAGTCCGTATCTACAAATGAACCTGCGATTTTAGCCAAATACAGTTTTAATTTATCAAAAGCAATGCACTTATTTCATCACAATCACAGGATTATTATTGAACAGGATCAAATTAAACAAAGCGTTCTTATTTTGATTGCCGACATCGCGCGACGGTCATTGACTTCGGCGTTAAATACGATGGGAATCGAAATTCCCGAAAGAATGTAATTTGACTTTGTTTATAATTTTCTGTTACAAACTGTATCAATGTTTTTGATTTACGAAACTTTTGCACAAACTTCAAGCTGGCATTTCAAATCGCCAGCGGTATTCGGTTTGAGCAGATTTGCGAGAGATTTCTCTTAAGGTCTCAAATCAAAAGTCTTTTTCGACCAAGCCGCCGCGAATTTATTTTCGGCGGTTTTTCTTTTTTTATGATTTCACAAAAACCCGAAAACTTTGAAGAATTTTACGCGCTCGCAAATTCCGCAGACATAATTCCGGTCGTGCTGAATCTGCCCGCCGATCTGCTCACGCCGCTCGCGGTTTATTTAAAAATCTCCGACGGCGCGAAAAATTCCTTTCTGCTCGAATCCGTCGAAGGCGGCGAATCTCTGGCGCGTTATTCGTTCATCGGCGCAAATCCTGAAATGATCGCCGGCGGAAATGACGAAAAGGTTTTCGTTCAAAAGGATGATTCGAACGAAGTTTTTAACGTTCCGCTTTTCAGGTTTCTGCGTGAGCATTTCGGCGAATTTGAAATCGCAAAAACCGACGATTTGCCTTCATTCATCGGCGGCGCAATCGGTTATTTCGGATTTTCCTGTTCGAGCTGGTTCGAAAAAACTTTAAGGAAATCTTTTGTCGAGGAAGAAATTCAAGATGAAGCGAAATTGATGTTTTACAAAACCGTCATCGCTTTCGACCACGCGAAACAAGTCATAAAAATCATCTCGCTCGTTTTCAAAAACGAATCGAGAAACGAAGATGAACTAAAAATTTTATTTGAAAATGCCGCCGCAAAAAACGAAAAGATAAAAGAAATTTTGCAGACAAAACAAATTTCGCTTTTCGAACAAACTGAAAAAACTTTAGAAAAACCGGAAGTAAAATCCAACTGGAAACGCGAAGATTTTGAAAAAGCCGTCGACGAAATCAAAGAATTAATCAATGCCGGTGAATGCTACCAAGTCGTTTTATCGCAACGTTTCAGCGTGAAAACTTCGGCTTCGGAAATTTCGATTTATCGCGCCTTGCGTTCGCTGAATCCTTCGCCGTATATGTTTCTTTTGCAGTTCGACGAAAAAGCGATTATCGGCGCGTCGCCGGAAATGCTCGTTCGCTGCCGCGACCGAAAACTGGAATATCGCCCGATTGCCGGAACGCGAAAACGCGGAAAAACTTCGGAAGAAGACGTTGAGTTAGCCGAAGAAATGCGGCGCGACAAAAAGGAAGTCGCCGAACATCTGATGCTCGTCGATCTCGGACGAAACGATCTCGGTCGCGTTTCAAAATTCGGCTCGGTTCGCGTCGAAAATATGATGAATGTCGAAAAATTTTCGCACGTTCAGCATCTCGTCAGCTATCTTTTTTCGGAACTGCACGACGATTGCGACCAATTTGACGCGCTTGCCGCTTGTTTTCCGGCCGGAACGGTTTCGGGCGCGCCGAAAGTTCGCGCCGTCGAGATTATTCAAAAACTCGAACCGACACCGCGCGGCGTTTATTCCGGCGCGGTCGGTTACGTTGATTATTCGGGAAATCTCGACACCTGCATCGCGATCAGAACTCTGGTTTTGGAAAACGGCGAAGCGAAAATTCAAGCCGGCGCGGGAATCGTCGCCGATTCCGTTCCCGAACTGGAATTTGAAGAAACCGTAAATAAAGCGCGTGCACTTTTAAGAACGATTGAGATTGCCGAAAGTTAGTTTATTTCCGGCAGTAAGTTTGCATTAGATGAGGTCGGTTAGTTTGATTTTGGAGAAAACAGCGATTTTACGGGCGAATTTATTAGAAATGATTTTCAATTTGCCAAACGAATTGCAAAACGCAAAATGAAAGACGCGAGAGAAAAACTTATCGAATTACTTCAAAAAGCATATTCCGGCGAATTGGCGGCGGCTTTGGCTTACAACGGTCATTGGAAATCTTTGAAAGATGAATCTGAAATCGAAATTGTAAAAAAAATTGAGCAAGACGAATTAATTCATCGCGAGAAAATTCGCGAAATGCTTTTTGAACTAAATACCAAACCTTTATTTTTCCGTGAAAAAGTTTTTTACATCATCGGTCGGACAATCGGAATCATTTGTCATTTCTGCGGCAGATTTTGTTCGGCATTTTTTGCGGGAATTCTGGAAAGCAAAAATGTTGATGAGTATCGGCAGGCTTTGATTTATGCGGAAGAAATCGGTTTGAAGAAATATTTTGCCGATTTTATCGAGATGCGAAACGCAGAAGCCGAACATGAATTCGTTTTGCGCGAGATGATTAAAGATGATTGGTTTTTTCCCGTTTTCTCCTCTATTTTTCGCTGGGGAAATTCGGCGGATTTTGTTAATCAAAATCAAAATGCTAGATTTTAGGATTCGATAAAGATTTTATTTTTATAAATTTATGTTAATCGTAATGAAACAAAACGCGTCTTCCGAAGATGTCGCACGCGTTGTCGAAGTTATTGAAAAATTGAGTTTTCGTCCGCACACAATGCCCGGCGAATCGCGGACGGCAATCGGAATAACCGGCAATCAAGGCTCGGTCGACCCGACCCACTTTGAAAATCTTTCCGGCGTTGCCGAAGCGATTCGCGTGACGAAACCTTATAAACTGATTTCAAAAACTCTGCGTCCCGAAAAATCGGTCATCAAGGTCGGAAACGCCGAAATCGGCGGCAACGAACTCGCAATTATCGCCGGGCCTTGTGCGGTCGAAACGGTCGAACAGGTTTTTCAGTCAGCCGAAGCAGTTGCCAAAAGCGGCGCGAAGTTTTTTCTCGGCGGCGCATTTAAACCGCGAACTTCGCCGTATGCTTTTCAGGGAAAAGGCGAAGACGGTTTGAAAATTTTAGCCGACGTTCGCGAGCAATTCGGTTTGAACATCGTGACCGAAGCGATGGACGAACGCGGCGTTGATCTGGTTGAAAAATACGGCGACTGCATTCAGATCGGCGCGAGAAATATGCAGAATTTTTCGCTTTTAAAATATGTCGGACAAACGCGAAAACCTGTTTTGCTAAAACGAGGCTTAGCCGCGACGCTCGACGAATTTCTGCTCGCTGCCGAATACGTTATGGCTGAAGGAAATTACGACGTGATTTTGTGCGAACGCGGAATCAGAACTTTCGGCACACACGCCAGAAATACGATGGATTTATCGGTCGTTCCGGCGGTTCAAAAATTGACGCATTTGCCGATCATCGTCGATCCTTCGCACGGAACGGGCAGAAATTATATGGTTAATCCGCTCGCGCGCGCCGGAGTCGCGGTCGGCGCAGACGGCTTGATTATCGAAGTTCATCCGTGTCCCGAAGAAGCTCTCTGCGACGGTGCGCAGGCTTTGACTCTGGATCAATATTCGGAGCTTTATAAACAAGTTCAGGCAATTCACGAGATTATTGCGAAGGAAGAAATGACTCTGGCTTTTGCCTAAAAGTT
>Ga0070689_100002577_pt1 | contig 11883 bp, 8 predicted proteins | sample KBSS23HmetaG_FD_64669 | JGI IMG/M metagenome (GOLD analysis project Ga0070689, IMG submission 64669) | Switchgrass rhizosphere microbial communities from Kellogg Biological Station, Michigan, USA - KBS S2-3H metaG | ecosystem: Host-associated > Plants > Roots > Rhizosphere ... | reverse complement strand
CAGCGTGCGATGCTCCGTCCACACCGACCCGACCCGCCCGAACACGTAGGCCTTTCCCGCGTCCTGGCCGGCCCCGGTGTCGTGGTCTTGCGCGCCCACCACCACGGTGTCGTCTCCCGTGACCGCCACCGCTACCCCGAACAGGTCGCCCGCGGCGGTGTCGGAACCGAGGAGCTTCTGCTGCTGCGTCCAGATGGTGCCGTTGCGGACGAATACGTACGCCGCTCCCGAATCGAGGCCGGCCGGGGTGTCGGCGAACACCGATCCCACCGCCAGGGTGTCGCCGGAGAGCGACACCGAGACACCGAACAGGTCGTTGACCTCGGAGTCGTCTGCGGTCACCTTTTTCTGCAGGGTCCAGGTGGTGCCCGTTCGAACGAACACGTAGACCGAGCCCTCGTTCAGGAACGGGACGTCTTCGAAGAACGCGCCGATGGCCACGGTGTCGCCGGACAGGGATACCGAGATCCCGAACTGGTCGTCCGTCGCGCCGTCGGAGGCCACGAGCTTCTGCTGCTGGCTCCAGACGGTGCCCGAGCGCACGAACGCGTAGGCGGAGCCCACCCCGAACCCGGACCCGATGTTGTCCAGATGTCCGCCGACCACGGCGGTGTCGCCGGCGACGGACACCGAGATGCCGAAGCTCTGTCCGGCCTCCAGGTCCGCTGGAAGGAAGTGCTCCTGCTGCGTCCAGGTCGTGCCCGAGCGTACGAACACGTAGGCGGAGCCGGAATCGGCGCCGCCAGCGGTGTCGTCCATCGGCGCGCCCACGACCACGGTATCGCCCGAGACCGACACCGAAAGCCCGAAGTTGTCCCCGGCCGCGCCATCGGAGGCCAGGAGCTGCTGCTCCAGGGTCCAGGTCGTGCCCGAGCGCACGAACACGTAGGCGGAGCCCGCGTCGGCGCCCCCGGCGGTGTCGTCCATCGGCGCGCCCACCACCGCGGTGTCGCCGAACACCGACACGGAAACGCCGAGGCTGTCGGCGGCGGCTCCATCGGGCGCCAGAAGCTGCGCCTCATGGGGGAAGGACGACGCCCACGCCGCGACCGGCGCCGCCAGCACGATGGCAGTGGTCAGACTCCTCACGGGGCCGAGCCTCAAGGGACACCTCCTGGGATGAAACTCCCGGAGGCACGGCAATCTCGATGCCACCGCGGGGAGGGCCTAAGTGTTGCGAATGCAGCGGCGCGGGCTGCGATCGGGGCGGAAAAGCCTTACGGCAGCCGTAATGCCTTACGGTTCCGGTAGGGAACTTCGCACTGATCTCGACGTATGCATAAGATTGCTTTCCTTATCCTGGAGGGTTTGAATCCATGCCGAGACACTCTTGCCGCCAGCTGGGAGCCATCGCCCTTCTCACGCTCGGCCTGGCACCCGTGCCCGCTCTACGCGCGGACGCGCCGCCGCTCATCCCGCGCGAGGTCCTGTTCGGCAACCCGGAGAAGGTGTCTCCCCAGATCTCGCCCGACGGGAAACGGCTGGCCTGGATCGCCCCTGACGCGAAGAACGTCCTCCAGGTCTGGGTCAAGACGATCGGGGGCACGGACGACAAGGTGGTGACCGCCGACAAGAAGCGCGGGATCCGCCGCTTCTTCTGGGCTGAGGACAACAAGACGATCATCTACCTCCAGGACACCGACGGCGACGAGAACTGGCACGCCTATGGCGTGGACCTCTCGAGCGGCAACGTGCGCGACTACACGCCCTTCCAGGGCGTGCGCGCCGACATCGTGGCCACCGATCCCGCCTTCCCCAACGAGATCCTGATCTCGCTGAACCTGCGGGACCGCAAGGCCTTCGACGTGCATCGGCTGGACATCGTCACCGGCGCCGTCGTCCTGGACACCGAGAACCCGGGCGACGTGGTGGGCTGGGGCGCCGATCCCCGGCTGGCCGTTCGGGCCGCCCAGGTGGCGACCGCGGAGGGCGGGACCGAGATCCGCATCCGGGAGGCGGACCGGTCACCGTGGAAGAGCTGGATCAAGGTGGGCCCGGAGGAGATCCTGGGCTTCGAGGGCTTCACCGCCGACGGCCGCTCGGCCATCCTCACCTCCTCGATCGGCAACGACACCGCCCGCGTGGTGGAGCGCAACATCGCCACCGGCGCGGAGAAGGTCCTGGCCTCGTCGCCCGAGGTGGACGCGGGCAAGGTCCTCATCCACCCCCGCCGGCACGTGGTGGAGGCGGTGGCCTTCGCCCCGGGCCGCAGCTCCTGGACGGTGGTGGACCCCTCGGTGAAGGCGGACTTCGAGGCCATCGCCAGGTTGAGCGACGGCGACTTCTCCCTCGTGAACCGCGACAGCGCCGACGCCCACTGGCTGGTGTCGTTCACCACCGACCGCGGGCCGATCCGCTACTACTCCTGGGACCGCGCGGCCCAGAAGGGCACGTTCCTGTTCTCCCACCAGCCGAAGCTGGAGGGGCTGCAGTTGGCGGAGATGAAACCCGTCGTCATCACGACGCGCGACGGCCTGAAGCTCAACTCCTACCTGACGCTGCCCATCGGCCTCGCGCCGCGCGCCCTGCCTCTGGTCCTCTTCGTCCACGGCGGGCCGTGGGCCCGCGACGCCTGGGGCTACAGCTCGACGCCACAGTGGTTCGCCAACCGCGGCTACGCGGTGCTGCAGGTCAACTATCGCGGCTCCACCGGTTACGGCAAGCAGTTCCTGAACGCCGGGAACCGTGAATGGGGCCTGAAGATGCACGACGACCTCATCGACGCGGTGGACTGGGCCGTCAAGCAGGGCATCGCCGACCCGGCGAAGGTCGCCATCTACGGCGGCTCCTACGGCGGCTACGCGGCCCTGGCCGGGGTCACCTTCACTCCCGAGAGATTCGCCTGCGCGGTGGACATCGTCGGCCCCTCCAACCTCACGACCCTGGTGCATGCCATCCCGCCCTACTGGAAGCCGCTGCGCGCCACCTTCGACGTGCGCATGGGCAACGTGGACGACCCCAAGGACGCCGACCTCATCAAGAACGCCTCGCCGCTCTTCAAGGCCGACCGGATCAAGGTGCCCCTGCTGATCGGGCAGGGCGCCAACGACCCGCGCGTCAACAAGGCGGAGTCCGAGCAGATCGTCTCCGCCATCGAGAAGAACGGGGGCAAGGTCACCTACGTCGTCTACAGCGACGAAGGCCACGGCTTCGCCCGGCCGGAGAACCGCCTCGACTTCAACGCGCGGGCCGAGGCCTTCCTGGGATCCTGCCTCGGAGGACGGGTCGAGCCCGCCGCCGGCGAGCGGCAGGCCGGCTCCACCGCCGAGGTGAAGGTGGTCGGCCCCTAGGAATCTCGGGAACCCGGCGCCGGCCGGGGGCGTATCTACCGAAGATAGCGTCGCTTCACAGGCGGCAGAGGAGTGTGATGGCGAAGCCCGGTAGGCGTGTGCGGCGGTGGTGGATCGCGGGCGGGGCGATCCTCCTGGCGGGTGGGATCTGGGCGGCGCGGCCCAAGGCACCCGAGAAGGACGACAAGGACAAGGTCAAGACAGCCAAGGCGGAGACCGGGTCCGTCCAGGTGCGGGTGACCGAGGTGGGCTCGGTGGAGCCCCAGGTCAAGGTCGACGTCAAGTCCGTCCTCTCGGGCAAGGTCGTGGACCTGCTGGTCCGGGAAGGGGACCGGGTCAAGCGCGGCGAGGTCCTGGCCCGGGTGGAGCCGGACGTGAACCAGGCCCGCGACCTGTCCCAGGTCAAGAACGCGGTCCACGAGGCGGCCATCACCCTGAGCGAGGCCAAGGCCAACCACGAGCGGGACCAGGGCCTGCTCGCGCAAGGCCTGCTCTCGCAGAAGGACAACCTGGAGAGCGAGACGCGCTACCGGGCGGCCCTGGCCGCCCACGAGTCCGCGCTCGAGAAATACCGGATCGTCCAGGACAGCGGGGTCCCCATCGCCGCCGCCGACACCCGCCAGCGCCTGAACGTCACCGCGCCCATGGACGGCGTCGTCATCCGCCGCAACGTGGAGCCGGGCGACACGGTCACGTCGGGCGTCTCCTCCTTCAACGCCGGCACCGTGCTCATGACGGTGGCCGACGTCGGGACCATGATCATCAAGGCCGGCGTCAACGAGGTGGACATCGGCAAGGTGCGGCTCGAGCAGCCGGTCAAGGTCTCGCTCGACGCCTATCCCAAGGTCCGCTTCGAGGGAGTCATCAAGCGCATCGCGCCGGCCGCCCGCCTGGAGGAGAAGGTCAAGGTCTTCGAGGTGGAGATCGCCATCGACCGCCAGGGCGCGGAGCTGCGCACGGGCATGACGGCCAACGTGGACGTGATGGGCGAGCGCAAGGACAAGGTCCTCACCGTCCCCGTCGAGGCCCTCTTCCGGAAGGACGACGCCGAGCTCGTCTACATCAAGAAGGCGGGCGCGCCGCAGGCCGCGGAATCTCCGGGCTTCCTGAGCCGGGTCTTCGCGGGCGGCAAGAAGGACGACCCGGCCGCCAAGCTGGAGGACAAGGACAAGTGGAAGGAGAAGTTCGACGTGCGGACCGTGGAGACCGGCCTCAGCAGCTTCGACAAGGTGGAGATCGTGGCGGGCCTGAAGCCGGGCGACGAGGTGGCCGTCGAGGACCCGACCAAGCCCCGCGAGAAGAAGGACAATGACTGATCCGGCCCTGGCCGGCGTCATCCTCACCCTGGGAGCGGTGGACGCCAGCGAGGGCTCGGAGGGCGCCCCGGCACGGGCCGTGGCCGCGACGGCCGGCGACCTCATCCGCCTCACCGCGGTCACCAAGACGTACGACGCGGGCGAGCTCGCGGTGCAGGCCCTGCGCGGCATCGACCTCACCGTGGAGAAGGGCCAGATGACCGCCATCATCGGCCCGTCGGGCTCGGGCAAGTCCACGCTCATGCACATCCTGGGCTGCCTGGACGGCCCCACCACCGGCACGTATCGGCTCGAGGGACAGGACGTGTCGTCGATGTCCGGCTTCCAGCTCGCCGGGGTCCGCAATCGGAAGATCGGCTTCGTCTTCCAGACCTTCAACCTGCTGCCCAAGGCCTCGCTGCTGCGCAACGTCGAGCTGCCTCTGCTGTACGCGGGGATGGCGGGGGCCGAGAGAAAGCAGCGCGCCCAGGACGCGCTGCGGCGCGTGGGCCTGGAAGACCGAACGAAGCACCGGCCCGCGGAGCTGTCGGGCGGACAGCGTCAGCGGGCGGCCATCGCGCGCGCCATCGTGAACGGCCCGTCCTTGATCCTGGCCGACGAGCCGACGGGCAACCTGGACAGCAAGACCGGCCTCGAGATCCTGCGGATCTTCCACGAGATGCACGCCAAGGGCGAGACCATCGTGATCGTCACCCACGATCCCAAGATCGCCGACCAGTGCCAGCGCGTGGTGCAGATCGTGGACGGCCGGATCGAAGACGACCGGCTGAACGCCTGATCGCCACATGAAGCGGCTCCTCGCCTCCCTCTGGGAGTCCGTCATCGACGGGGTGGTGGACATGAACAGCCACCGCGCGCGCAGCGTCCTGCAGCTCGTCGGGATCGTCCTGGGCGTGGCCTCGGTGGTGGCCACCTTCGGCCTCATCGACGGCGGGCGCCAGCAGGTCATGGCCTTCTTCGACCAGACGGGCGGCGTGCGCAAGATGCTCATCCGCGACAAGGAGGTCCGGGACGTCGTACAGACCGCAGCACAGAAGAGCTCCAAGGGCCTGACCTACGACGATGCGGTGGTCCTCTCCCGCGAGGCCAAGCTCATCGAGCTGGTGGAGCCCACCGTGCAGCGGAACGAGATCGTCAAGGGGCACGGCTACGAGAAGACGCTGGAGATCTCCGGCGGCACCTCCGCCTACGAGCACATGTATGACTTCCACCCGGCCGAAGGCCGCTTCCTGACCGCGGAGGACGTGTCCGACAGCGCCAAGGTGGTGGTCCTGGGATCGCGGCGGCGCGAAGAGATCTTCGGGGCGCGCCCGGCCGTGGGCCAGACCCTCTCCATCGCCGGCCGCACGTACACCGTGGTCGGAGTCATGGAGAAGAAGGAGTTCTACTTCAACGAGGCCGACGGCAACGCCCTGGACTGGATGAACAAGTTCGTCTTCGTGCCCACCACCACCCTGCTCAACCGCATGTCCGGCGACCGGGCGGGCCAGAAGATCGCCTACATGAACGTCCAGGTCCGCGACCTGAAGGACATGGACCAGGCCATGGAAGAGGTGGCCACCATCCTGCGGCGGACGCACGGCGGGGTGGACGACGTGGAGATCGTGAACCGCAAGGCGCGCATGGAGCAGATGGAGCAGCAGGGCCGCATCTACGACGTCACGTTCATGGTCTGCGGCGCCATCTCGCTGCTGGTGGGCGGGATCGTGATCATGAACATCCTGCTGGCCTCGTTCAACGAGCGGGTGCGCGAGGTGGGGACGCGCAAGGCTCTGGGGGCCACGGGCCTGAACATCATGGCGCAGTTCCTGGTGGAGAGCGTGGTGGTCACGCTCATCGGCGGCGTGTTGGGCGTGGCGCTGGGCGCGGGCTTCACGCGCGGGATCAGCGCCCTCATCCAGCAGCCGGTGGTCCTCTCCCCCACCATGATCCTGGCCGGGCTGTCGTTCTCGGTGGTGGTGGGGATCTTCTTCGGCTTCTATCCGGCGGTGAAGGCCGCCCGCCTCAACCCCATCCAGGCCCTGAGGTACGAATGAACCTCGGGGAATCGGTCCGCACCTCGACCAGCGAGATCCTCAGCCACAAGCTGCGCTCGCTGCTCACGCTGGTGGGCATCATCCTGGGGACCACGTCGCTCGTGGTGATGGTCTCCGTCATCGGCGGCGCGGCCAAGGGCGTGCGCCAGGGATTCGACGACCTGGGCTTCGACGGGGTCATGTTCGTCTCGCAGCGCGCGCCGCAGGACCGCCTGGAGAGGAAGAAGCAGGGCTACTCGCGCGGCCTGCGCACGAACGACCTGCCGGTGCTGGAGGCGGGCCGCGAGCTTCTGGAGGGCGCGGCCCCGGTGGTTTCGACCACCGAGGTGGCGCGCATCAACGGCCACGACCTCCGCCTCACCGTGGAAGGGATCACGCCCGCCTACGGCGCCGTCCGCAACCGCGGGGCGGAGATCGGCCGCTTCCTGGTGGACCACGACGTCGAGACTCGGGCTCCCGTGGCCGTGATCGGGAAGGCGCTCAAGGAGCAGGCCTTCGGCAACGAGGACGCCCTGGGCCGCGAGATCGCGATCCGCGGCGTCCGCTTCAAGGTGGTGGGCGTGATCCGCGCCCTGGGCAACCACCAGGTCGACGACGACGAGATGCGCCGCGACAACATGAAGGTGTACGTGCCCATCACGACGGTGCAGAAGCGCTTCACGGGGACCGACGAGGTCCAGGCCTACGTGTTCAAGGTGTCGGACCCCAAGCGCCTGGCCGATGGCCAGAAGGAGGCGGAGGCGCTCCTCCGCCGCAGCCACCGCGGCATCTCCGACTTCAAGGTCGAGAACATCGGCGAGGAGATGGTCCGCATCCGAGGAGAGGTGGACACGCTCATCGCGAATTGGACGGTGGTGCTGGCCTCCATCGCCGGCATCTCGCTCCTCGTCGGCGGCATCGGGATCTTCTCCGTCATGCAGATCTCGATCAGCGAGCGCGTCTACGAGATCGGCCTGCGCAAGTCCATCGGCGCCACGGACGGGGCGATCTTCGGCCAGTTCCTGATCGAGTCCGTCTCGCTGTCCGTGGTGGGCGGTCTGGCCGGCACCGCGCTGGGCGTGGGTATCACGCTTCTGGCCGGACAGGCCTTCCCGGACGGCCTGGCCATCTCCCCCGTGGCGCTGGTGCTGGCGGCCGCATTCGCGGTCACCATCGGCCTGACCGCCGGCGTCTACCCGGCCCTGCGTGCCTCGAGGCTAGCCCCGGTCGACGCCATCCGCGCGCTCTAGCTACCTCCCGCCGCGTTCGCTTTCATTTTTCCCTTGTGTTCCCTCCGCCGGATGGCCTATACGGTGCCATCCCCTAAGGAGGCCCCATGAAAACGATCGCCGCGGCCCTGGTCGGGTTCGCCCTCGGGGTCACCGCCGTCGTGATCGTACAAAACCTCTCCCCACAGCCGTTCCTGGCCGGCCTCAAGGCACCCATGTGCGAGGCAGTTGTCCGGATCTGGCTCGATAATGGCCAGCCTAAAGTCACGCCCAAAGACACGTGCCTGGCCATGAAAAGTGCGCTGACGTGGGACATCGATCCGCAGATGGCAGCCGGACAGGTGGTTATCGATTTCGACTATCAGGGGCAATACCATGGCCCATTCGAGGACAAGACAGGGACTGGGGTAGGGTCCAATCCACACAACAAAGGACGCGGCAAATACGTCCGAGATAAAGGCGATAGCAGCTCCATCCACTCCAATGCCGCGGAGAAGACCGGGCGCTGGACCTACAACGTGACGTACATTGTCGACGGCAAGAGTCTTGTCGCCGACCCCGCAGTGTGCATCCGGAACTGATTTCGCGTCAGCTCCGCAGGACCTTGCGCAGCGCCGGGTCCGTCAGAACGGGGCTGTAGCACCACCAAGGAGGCTCCCATGGATACGACCGCCGCGGTCCTGGTCGGGTTCGTCTTCGGGGTCGCCGCCGTCCTCATTGGACAACGCCTGTTCTCACGGCAGTTCCTGTCGGGCCTGCCTCCGGCCATGGGCAAGGCGGACGTCTGGATCTCGCTCGACGCGGGTGGAACACCGACGGTCAACCCCGATACCGCATCGTTGCCCCTCGGGCAGAACCTGACCTGGAAGATCGACTCCAAGATGGAGTCGGGAGAGGTGGACATCAAGTTTGTAAAGGGCAACGGGCCGTTCAAGGATGTTCCCGGAAATCCGCATCGCAAGGCAAAAGGGTGGTACCACCGAAAAAAAGCAGACAAGCGTGACGTCGACTCCAATCCCGCAGAAAAGAACGGGCTTTGGAAGTACAGCGTGACCTACACGCCCGATGGCGGCCAGCCGAAGACCAAGGACCCGGCCGTCTGCATCCGCAACTAGCCCGGCTTCAGCTCCGCAGCGCCTTGCGCAGCGCCGGGTCTCCGAGCACCGGCTTCAGGTCGGGGTTGGTACGCACGTCCGCCTCCACCCCGCCCTCTACCGCCCGTAGGGCGTGGCGCACGGCACCGGCCCGGTCGCCGCAGACGGAGGAAGCGACCGCCGCGTAGTAGTGGACCGTCGGGTTCGCCGCGCCGTCCAGCGTGGCGAGATCGGTCTCCTTGCGGGACTCGCCGCAACGGCCGGCCCCGGCCAGCCACATCGCCAGCGCCGCCCGCTCCTGACCGTCCCGCGGATTGACCTGTAGTTGCGCGGATCCGAGCTCGATGGCGCGGGCGTAGGCCTGCCGGGCCTCCTCCGGCCGCCGGAGCTGGCGGTAGGCGTCGCCGAGGTTGCCCCATCGATTGGAGCTCTCCACGTCCTCGACCGCGGCCCGGAACTCCCGCGCCGCCTCGTCGAAGCGGCCGGTCGAGTAGTACACGAAGCCGAGGTTGTTGTGGACCGCGGCCCCCGGCTTGATGCGCAAGGCAGCGACCAGCAGTGGCTCCGCCTCGTTCAGCTGGCCGCCGAGGATGTGCGTGCCGGCCAGGTTCGCGTAGCCGATGTCGCTGTCCGGGCGCAGCTCGATCACCCGCTGGAACGCGCTCTTGGCGGCGTCCAGCTTGCCCCGCGCCAGCGAGAACGTGCCGTGGCTGTTGTAGTTCTCCCAGTAGGCCGGTCGCAGGTCCGTAGCGCGGCGGTACATTGCCTCGGCCTCGGCGTCACGGCCCAGCGCTGCGTAGGCGTCCGCGATGCGCCGGCACACGGCGTCGTCGGCGGGGGCCATGTCCTGGGCCTTCTGGAATGCGGCGGCCGCTTCCGCCGATCGCCCGCGGCCCAGCTCCACGATGCCGAGCGCGAGATGGGCCTCGGGCAGCGCCGGCGCCAGCGAGACCGCCCGCTGCGCCGACTCCAGGGCCTCGCGTGCGCGCTCCGCCTCGCCCGTCTCGCGATAGTGCTTCCAGAGAGCCATCGCGAGCATGGCGTGGGCTTCGGCGAAGCTCTGGTCCGCTGCGATCGCCTTGCGGAAGGCCTCCTCGGCCCGGGCGTAGTTGCGGTCCACGTCCCAGCCCTCGAGCAGGGCGCGGCCGGCCAGATAGTCCTCGAGGGCCTGGGTGGGCCGGGTGGCGCGGGAGGGCGTACCTTCCGCGCCAAGAATCCCGGCCATCTCCGCGGAGAGCTGGTCGGCGCGGGGCAGCACGCCGCCGATGTCCCCGTCGGCGGACCGCGTCCAGAGCACGCGTCCGTCGTCGGCAGTGGTGCGCAAGGTGACGTCAAAGCGTCCGCCTCGCACACCCAGTTTGCCCTGGACCACGGCCTGCACGCCGAGCTGGCGGGCCACCAGCCGGGCGTCATCGTCGGCCGCGAAGGTGCGGCTGGACGCAAAGGGCGCGACTTGTAGACGCTTTGTGCCGCGGAGACCTTCCGCCATGACCAGTGGCAGGACGTCCTTGAGGTAGGCCTTCTCCTTCGGCCCCTCGTAGGCCAGCGGCAGCACGGCCACGCTGCGGGGACCGGCGGGAGCGGGGCCGTCCGTCCAACGGCGCTGCGCGAGCAGCACCGCCGCGACCGCGGCCGCGGCGACGACGGCGGCACCGACCGCCGTCCAGGAGCGGGATCGTCGCGCCAGCGGCAGTGGCGCGGATCCCGAGGAGAGCGCCGTGCCCGCCTGGCCGAGGGCCTGTTCCACGTCGCGGGCCGAGGCGTACCGGCGCACGGGTTCGCGTTCGAGGCAGCGCATGACGACGGCGTCCAGCGCTGCGGGGATCTCCGGCGCGAAGCGGCTGGGCGGCGGGCAGCGCTCGCCGGATTCGCGAAGAGCGAGGGGAAGCGCGATGCCGTCGCCGGGTGGGCGGCGGCCGGTGAGCATCTCGTACAGCATCAGGCCCACGGCATAGACGTCCGATCGCGGGTCGGTGGCCTGGCCGCGCGCCTGCTCCGGGGAGAGGTAGGCCATGGTCCCGAGCACCACGCCGGCGTCGGTCAGGCGCTGGTCGCCGTGCTGGTAGGCCATGCCGAAGTCCATGACCAACGGCTGCCCGTTGCGCCCGATCATGATGTTGCCCGGCTTCAGGTCGCGGTGGACGATCGAGCGCTCGTGCACCGCCTCCAGGCCCGCGCAGATCTGCCGGCCGAGCGTGATGGCCTGGCGGGGCGAGAGATGGCCGACGGAATGGACCAGGCGGTCCAGGGTCTGGCCCTCGACGTACTCCATGCTGATGTACAGGACGCCGTTGATATCGCCGAGGTCGTGGACGCGGCAGACGTTGGGATGGGTGACCTCGCGCGCGAGGGCCAGCTCGCGGCGGAACCTCGCGGGCGCGCCGGCCCGCGCGGCCACGTGCGGGCGGATGAGCTTCAGCGCCACGGGCTTGCCGAGCTTGCGGTCCAGGGCCTTGTAGACCTGGCCCATACCGCCGGCGCCGATCTCCTCGACGATCGTGTAGCGATCGCCAAAGGCCTGGCCGGGGGCGAAGGAGACGCGCGAGTTCGCGCGCTCCCGCGTGGAGCCGGTCGGCTCGTCCAGGCTGTTCTGGGTCGCCGATGCGAGCGAGTCGGGGCAGAACGGACAAGGGACGTCGGCGCTCGGCAGCAGCGCGCCGCAGCGGGCGCAGTTCACGCGAGCGCCCCGGAGGTCTCGGCCAGCAGCGTAAGGCGCTGGAAGGGATGCGCCATACGGCCGCGATCTTAGGCGCGCCGCGCCGGAGGGTCAATGCGCCGGCGACCCGCGGGATACAATGGGTCATGACGCCGCAGATCTCCAGCCGCGCCCGTCAGATGCCGGCCTCGCCCATCCGCAAGCTCATGCCGCTGGCCGAAGACGCGAAGCGGCGGGGCGTCCACGTCCACCACCTCAACATCGGGCAGCCCGATATCGAGAC
>Ga0070689_100002572_pt1 | contig 11895 bp, 10 predicted proteins | sample KBSS23HmetaG_FD_64669 | JGI IMG/M metagenome (GOLD analysis project Ga0070689, IMG submission 64669) | Switchgrass rhizosphere microbial communities from Kellogg Biological Station, Michigan, USA - KBS S2-3H metaG | ecosystem: Host-associated > Plants > Roots > Rhizosphere ... | reverse complement strand
CCTTGATGGCTTTCTCCATCAGGCGCGTCATCGATTCCTGGCATTCGTCCGGCGTCTTGTCGATGCAGACAATGTGCTTCTCGTAATGCTTCAGTGCCTCAATCAACTCCGGCTTGAACATCTCGACCGTCAAATCCATGAGCACAGAAATTAGAGAGTCCTTCCGTGAAGTGCAATAGGCGCGTGGGGCGCCGAATTTATGCCGCGTCGTCGGACGCCTTGGTTTGTCTGGTGTGCGAGCGCGGACCGAACAACGCAGTGCCGATTCGAACAATCGTCGCCCCTTCCTCGATGGCCACTCCAAAGTCACCGCTCATGCCCATACTCAAATGCGGCAGCGGCGCGTGGAGGAATTGTTCGGCTCGCTCTTTCAATTCGCGCAACTGGCGAAAGAGTGGCCGCACTTTTTCCGGATCCGTCGTCCAGGGCGCGATCGTCATCAAACCCTGGACCTCGATGCGGTTCAGCGCGTTGATTTGTTCCAGGTCCTGCAACAACCTGTCTGGTGGATAGCCGAACTTGCTGGCTTCCCCAGCGATGTTGACTTCCAGCAGAATAGGCATCGTTTTGGCCGCCTGCCCGGCGCGTTTGTTGATTTCCTCAGCCAATTCCAGACTGTCCACGCTTTGAATCACTTCAAAAAAATGAACCGCGTCGCGGCACTTGTTGGTCTGTAGATGGCCGATCATGTGCCAGCGCAACTGGCTGGAGCACATGGGAATTTTCGCCTTCGCCTCCTGAACTTTGCTTTCCCCAAACAGGTTCAAGCCCAGCTCGGCGACCGCACGCACGGCGTCGGGCGACTGGCTCTTGCTGACAGGCAACAGCGTGACCGAAGCCGGGTCTCTTTGCGTCCGGGCACAAGCAGCCTCGATCGTGTTTCGAATTGCTTCCAGATTTCCGGCCAAAGTCATATCCGCAGCATGTGGAAACGCGATCCGGATGACAAGGAGCGAGGGGCCCACGCGGGCGTCCGATCACGGCTGATTCAAGGGATGGGGACAGCTTGTCCCGACCGCGTATCAGAAACGTTTCTTTCCAGGCGGGGACGGGCCGTACCCGCCCCCGTTCGCGCGCATTTTTGAATCAGCCGTCGGCTTCCGACTGGCGGCGAACTGATGCAGTATTGGGAGGACCGCTTGAAGTCAGATCTTCAGCAATTCTGCTTTACAGATTGTTGGAGCAGCCGGGTTGCAACGTCGCAACCAAAAATCCCGGCGATCGCGTTGCGACGCATTCACATTGCAATCGCATTGAAATCTTGCGTGGACCTGATCCAATAATTCATCCGCAGGATCGGAACTCGTTGACTTACGTGGAATTGGCATTGGAGAGGCAGTTGGCACGCGGTCTGCCTCGACAGGCACTTGTCCCGTGCGAAAAATTGACTATCAGGAAAAGCATTGCCTGAACTCTGCCTGCGGCTGGCTGGAGTTGGGCAATCCGTTAGAGGCAAAAGCGGAGGCGGACAAAATTCCTTGGCTCAATCGAGCGGACCCGGACGTGTTCGTCGTGCGCTGGCGGATCTACGCTTGGCTGGGGAACTGGGACGGGGCTCTGAACCTCGCGCGCATGTTTACCAAAGTGGCTCCAGATCGACCGACCGGATGGCTTTGTCTGTCATACAGCCTTTTCAAATTGAAGCGTCCGTTGGAGGCATTTCTTCACCTGTTGCACCAGGCCAAAGCGTTCCCTCAGGTGGGTGCGATTTCATACTTCCTGGGCTGTTGCTGCCTTGAGATGGGGGATCGCAAAGGAGCAGAACAGTGGCTGGCCAAGGCCAAGGCGCTCGGGGTTGGGAAGGTAATTGGCCCGAGCCTCTCCGACAATACCCATCTCGATTCGAATCGGATCTTCGTTCCGTCTATTCCGCCCTCCCTCGTGACACCCTGCCAGCGGGAGCGGATTTGGCCGGTGTGATTTGGATCCCGGTTCCGATCCGCGACACAGGAGTCCCTTGCCAACGGAGTGTCCGGGCGATAAAGTCGCGCCTCGCGACAACCTAACGACAAACCATATGCCATCAGCGTTTCCGGACGTGTCGAAAATCCAATTCGAAGGCGCCAGGTCGAAAAACCCGCTCGCCTTCAAACATTACAACCCGGACGAACTGGTCGAAGGCAAGACCATGAAGGAGCAACTCCGGTTTTCCGTCACCTACTGGCATACTTTTCGCGGGCAACTGGCGGACATGTTTGGTGTCGGAACGGCTGTTCGGCCATGGGAAGATGGCACCAACTCCGTGAAGATGGCGCAGAAACGCGTGCGAGTGGCGTTTGAATTCATCGAGAAACTAGGCGCGCCCTTTTACGCCTTTCACGACCGCGACGTTGCGCCCGAGGGCAAGGATTTGCGCGAAACCAACAGAAACCTGGATGCGGTCGTCAAGGTGCTGAAAGAGGAACAAGCGCGAACCGGAATCAAACTGCTGTGGGGCACGGCCTGTTTGTTCGTCCATCCGCGCTACGTCCACGGCGCGGCCACCAGTTGCAACGCCGATGTCTTTGCCTACGCCGCCGCGCAGGTGAAAAAGGCGGTCGAGGTGACGCATGAACTCGGCGGCGAAGGTTACGTGTTCTGGGGTGGGCGCGAAGGTTACACGACCCTGCTCAACACCAACCTCAAGCGCGAGATGGATCACCTCGCGAAATTCCTGCACCTGGCGGTGGATTACAAAAGGAAAATCGGGTTCAAAGGCCAGTTCTATATCGAGCCGAAACCGAAGGAGCCCACCAAACATCAATACGACTCGGACGCCGCAGCCTGCCTGAACTTTCTCCGCGAATACGAACTGATCGACCATCTCAAACTCAACCTCGAGACCAATCACGCCACCCTCGCCGGCCACACGATGCAGCACGAACTGGAAGTGGCTGCCGCGGCCAACGCGCTGGGTTCAATCGACGCTAACACCGGTGACTTGCTCCTGGGCTGGGACACCGACCAGTTCCCCACCGACGTTTATCTCACGACGCAAATCATGCTGACGCTTTTGAAAATCGGCGGTTTCACTACCGGCGGCACGAATTTTGACGCGAAGGTCCGGCGCGAGAGTTTCGAGCCAATCGATCTGTTCTACGCCCACGTGGCTGGCATGGATGCGTTTGCCCGCGGGTTGAAAATCGCCGCCGCGATACGCAGGGACGGACGTCTCGCCGAATTTGTGAAAGAGCGTTACAGCTCATGGGACTCGGGCATTGGCGGGAAAATCGAGAAAGGCAAAGTGAGCTTGAAAGAACTCGAGGACTACATGCTCAAGAGAGGCGAAGCCGCCCCAAACGCGAGCGGTCGCCAGGAGTTTTTGGAAAACCTCATCAACGAATTTATTTGAGCCGAGGGATTCCGGCGGGTGAGCTGGACAATGACAAAATCCGAATGACAAATGTCGAAAGAATGACAAAGCTCGAATGACCGAAACCCTCACTTCTGCTTCGCTTCAACGCCGACCGCGATGTCAAACTTCACCTTCTTTGGCGGATAGCACGTTGCGCCCTGACAGGCCTGGTAACTCAGCGTGGCGGGAATCGTCAGCGGCAGCCTGGCCTTCGCATCCAGCGTCAGCAGGGCGGAAATCTGAAAGTCTCCTTCGTAAACCGAAAGCGGCTTCTCGAGTCCCTGCACTTTTTCCGCTTTGCCTTCCGGATACTTGACGGTCGTCACCTTGACGCCGGGCGTTGGCGCAAGGGCCAGCGCCGTAGGAATAAAGTTCGGTTCGGACGGTTTGTTTGACTGCACATGCCAGGCTTTTTCCAGTTTTACATGGATGATTGCCACGACATTGCCGCCGGGTTTGGCGTCGCCTTGGATGTCCACTTTTCCGATGCTGGCGGCCTCGCCCGGCTTTTTCTGGGCCAAGGCGGAAACCGTCAGGGTCAACAAGGCGAGCAGAACGAAGCTGTTTTTCATATTGGGTCGGAAATGCGGCCCGATCCCGGATTCAAGCACGAATCACTTCACCATCGGCCAATTGGCAGCGACAAGGCCCTTGTAGCCGCCGATGAGCGAACACACGTTGCGATATCCCATGCGCTGCGCTGCGTCCGCCGTTAGCACCGAGCGATAACCGCCGCCACAGTACATGATGATTTCTGTCTCGACTGCAGGAACCGTTTTTTCCAGATCGCGTTCGAGAATGCCTTTGCCAAGGTGAACGGCCTGCGCGGCGCGGCCGGCCAGCCATTCGCTGTCCTCGCGCACGTCCAACAGCACGGCTTTCGGATTGCGCGCGAGCCGTTCGCGCGCGTCGTCCACGGTGATTTCCTTGACGCGTGGCCGCGCTTCGTTGATCAGCTTCAAAAATCCAGGTGCGTGCTGCATGTTCGGCAAAATAGTCCCGCGCACCTGCCGGTCAACAGGTTTTTCTGGACCGCGGCGATGTTGTTGGTTGTCAGCGGCATGGTGTCGGGGCAGACTGGCGGCGTGAAACCGGAGTTGCAGACCGTGAAACGCAAGGCATCAACCTGGATCCACCAAGTTGCGAGTTTCGTTTTACGAGCGATGCATTATGGCGTGTCATGGGCGTTGAAGATTGAAATCAGGAAAACACACCGTTGAAAAATATGGACGTGAAGCACCTGGACGACGTGCCGGCCTTCACCACGAAGGACGGCTCGGAGATTCGCGAGTTGCTGGCGCATCGCAATTCGGTTATCCGCAACCAAAGCCTGGCTGAGGCGCGCATACCGGTCGGCGGCAGCACCCTGGAACATTACCACGCCAAGACCGAGGAGATTTACTTTATCACCGCCGGCGCGGGCCGGATGCGCATTGGAAACGAAATGCGCGACGTGAAACCCGGCGATGCCATCGCAATCCCGCCGGGCAGCAGGCACAAGATCTGGAACACAGGCGCTGAACCACTCCGGCTGCTCTGTTCCTGCGCGCCGGCCTACGAGCACAGCGACACTATCATTACAGAGACGTGAAGTTTTCCGTCGTCAGTGGTCAGGCGTCAATGCTCCGGCGGTTCGCCGGATGCGGGCCGCAACTGACCACGGACAACGAACAAAGGACCAAAGCCAAGATGCATCAACCCCAAAAGACCCGACTGTTTATCAAACCTTTTTGCGGCTGGTGCGCCCAGGCGATGGATTGGCTCGACGACCACGGCATCAAGTACGAAGTTCTCGACGTGATTGCGGACGAAAAGGCGTACGCGGAGATGTATCGGCTCTCGGGCCAGACACTCGCGCCGGTGATTGACGTGGATGGCCGGGTTCTGGCTGATTTCGGAGCGCGCGAACTCGCGGTGTTTTGGAAGCAACTGGAACAACACTCACCGCCCTCCAGCAAAAGCGAGAACTTGGAAAGATGAAAGTTGGATCAGTCCTGGAACTCTCGAACTCAACGAGCCTTCCGCCAGAACCGAAGGTCTGAATGGAAACCGCCGAAACCACCTTGAAACCCCGCCCGCGGTTGCCGGAATGGTTGCGCATCAGGCTGCCGACCTCGGACACGTTCGCGCGCACGCGCGGCCTGCTCGAGGAGCTGAAGCTGCACACCGTTTGTGAGAGCGCGAAATGTCCGAACCACTGGGAATGCTGGAGCAAGGGCACGGCGACGTTCATGATTGCCGGAGACCACTGCACGCGGGCCTGTGGTTTCTGCGCCGTCACGACGGCGAAGCCGCGTGCGCTGGAAGCGGACGAACCGGCTCGCGTCGCGGAGGCCACGCGCCGGATGGGACTCAAGCACGTGGTGATCACCGCCGTGGCTCGCGACGACCTGCCCGATGGCGGTGCCGAACATTTTCGGCTCACCCTCGAAGCAGTGCGCGGGCTCAACCCGGGGATCGTGATCGAGGTGCTGACGCCAGACTTCAACGGGCGTGACGAGTCCATCGACGCCGTGCTCCTCGCGCGGCCACACATCTTCAACCACAACCTTGAGACGGTGCGGCGCTTGACGCCGTCAGTGCGTCATCGCGCGACTTACGACCGTTCGCTCAGCGTGTTGGGAAAGGTGAAAGCGCGAGGCGGTGTCAAGGTCCACACCAAGTCCGGGCTGATGCTCGGCCTGGGTGAGACGGAGGGGGAACTTTTCGAAGCGCTGGAAGATTTACGCGCGGTCGGCTGTGACCTACTCACGCTGGGGCAGTATTTGCAGCCGACGTTGCGGCACCTGCCCGTGGTCGAGTTTGTTCCGCCGGCGAAGTTCGCCAACTACAAGCAAGTCGCTGAAAAAATGGGATTCGCGCACGTGGCGAGCGGGCCGATGGTGCGCAGCTCCTATCACGCGGACGAATTCACACCGCCAGTGCCGCCGCTCGATGGCCGCGTTAGGGGCTGCAGCGCATAGGCGTCATGGCGTCGGTCTCGGACTTGCTGATTTGGCTCGAAACGGCCCTGTCAAACCCCCGACGACTGAGACGTTGCAGTATTTTCAAGCCTTTGACTTAGTCCGGCGAACACGGCGACTCCCGCAATACAAGCGGCGCCCAGCAACATCTGACCGAGGGCGCCGCCAATGCCTGTGAACTCGTTCTCGAACTTCAGGTCTACGATTTTTTTGACCGCGGCCTCGCCATACCTCCTAATCAGCAGATTTCTGGCGTTGCTCTCCAGGTCCCAAGGGGTCATTCGCACGCCAGGAATAGCCCCCGCATCGAAAACCTTTCCCTTCTTAATGGCGTCCATCTGCGCCTCGGTTATCCGGAGCAAAAGAGGCGGAGTGATGCAGGGATACGCGGCGGGGGAAGCGTCCTGAATGGGAATGAAGTGCGCCTCGGACCCTGCAACCATCCCATTTCGTCGTGTCTCGTAATACACGACCGCGTCGTTCACCAGCGCTCGTCCGCCGGTAACTATGAGCCGGTGATTACAGGGGGCGACGCGCTCCAAGTCGGACACGGAAACTATCGTCGGTGCGCGGGATGTGTCCGCTTGAATGAAGAAGCCAACGATGCCCACCCCGAAGAGACCCACGCCCCCCAGAAGAAGCAATCCGGCCAAGCGTGTCATGGGATAAACCTTTGATCGCCTGTGCAGCGGGGCTGAGCCGGTCCATGACGTAGCAACAAATCAACGCCGACCCCACCACAAAGCAAGCACCGATGCCCGACACGGCGGCTACGAATGATATCATACCTTTGGTGCCTGCGATTGCTCATGAACGTTTGGGGTGGGCTTACTCATGCGTGATGGCGATGTGGTTCAACGGCTCAGTAAACGAGCTTGATGCTCCACCCGCCGGCTATGCTGCCGCTGTCGCTAGCCGCATCGTCAAAGACATACAGCGACCAGGTTCCGTTCGGGTTCAGCCCATCGAAGGCTGACAAGCTGGTGCCGTAGGGTCCTGCAGGCGCCGGAGCGGGGAAATTGTCGCCTGTTGCGAAGTCGGTCGGCTTGAATGTGCCGGAGAGAATGGCCGTACTGTCGGCCAAATTGGACGCTGCCGCATCGTCGAAAGTAAGGGAGACGTTGTTGATGTCGGAACTGCCACCCGCGTCAGACATGAGCATGACCTTTTGCCCGCCTGGCCCCACCAGCAGGACATCCAGATCGTCCGGGTAGGTATGACTGATGCCCGTCAGGGTCACCGTGACCTTTATGGGATTGCTCGGCAGACCGGCGACCGTGATTTTGGACGGATAAGGCGAGCTCATGCCACTGCCCGGAATGTTGATGACCGTTGTGTTGGCAGGGTCCGTGATGGTGCTGATGGTCTGCACGGTTGTGTTGATGGGGCTTGAGGCCACAGTGCTGCCGGCATCGTAAACCGCGCGGGCAGACAGCGTGTAGCTGCCCGCAGCAACGCTTGTCCAACTGAACGCATATGGCGCGGTCGTGTCTTCACCGAGGAGGGCGGTGCCGTTGTAGAATTGGACTTTCGTGATCGTGTGGCCGTTGGGCGTCACGCTCGCCGCAAGACCGATCGTTGCGGGGGCGGTGAAGGACGCGCCATTGGCCGGAGCGGTCAGCGCGATGGCTGGCGCCGCGGAGTTCGCCACGGTGATGTTGATCGGCGCGGTTGTCACCATGCTCCCAGCATCGTAAACGGCGCGGGCGGTCACGGCGTAGCTGCCCGCGGCAGCGCCCGTCCAGCCGAACGCATACGGCGCCGTCGCGTCTTCGCCAAGAAGGGTGGTGCCGTTGTAGAACTGGACCTTGGTGATCGTGTGGCCGTTGGGCGTCACGCTCGCCGCAAGATTGATCGTTGCCGGCGCGGTGAAGGACGCGCCGTTGACCGGCGACGTCAGCCCGATCACTGGATCGGTTGCCGCGGGGAAACTGAACTTGAGACTCCAACCCGCGGAGATGCTGCCGCTGTCGTTGGCCCCGTCGTCCAGGACATACAACGACCATGTGCCGTTCGGGTCCAGCCCATTGAAAGCGGACAACACGGATCCGTACGGACCCGCGGGCGCGGGACTGGGGAAAGTGTCCCCGGAGACGAAGTCAGTCGGCTTGTAAGTGCCGGAGACGATCGCGGAGGTGTCCGACAAGTTCGAGGATGCCGCATCGTCGAAGGTCAGTGTGACGTTGTTGAGGACGGTGCCTCCGCCGGCGTCGGACATGAGTATGATTTTTTGCCCGCCCGGCCCGACGAGCAGGATATCCAGGTCGTCCGGGTAGGCGTGACTGAGCCCCTTGAGCGTCACCGTGACTTTGTTGGGGTTGCTTGGAAGACCCGCGACCAGGATCTTCGACGGATACGGCGAAGCGATGCCGACGCCCGGAATGTTGATCACGGTCGAGTTGGCGGCACTGTTGGGATCACTCTGCGCCTGGATGACAGCGTCCGCAAAGCTCGTTGCCCCGCGATTGTCAGTGACCGTCAGGCGCGCCGTGTAAGTGCCGGCGCCCTGATAGATGTGCTGCACCGTCGCTCCAGCAGCCGAGCTACCGTCCCCAAAGTTCCAAGAGTACGAGGCGATGGATCCATCCGGATCCGATGAACCCGAGCCGCTCAACGCCACGGTCAAAGGAGCGTAACCAGAGGTTGGGGTGGCAGTGACCCGCGCAATGGGAGGCGTGTTGGGCGCCGTGACGGCGATCGCCACGGTGGCGGAGCTGGTGTTGTTGTCGTTGTCAGTCACTTTGAGAGTCACAGTATAACTGCCCACATTGGAATAGATGTGAGATGGTTTCTGCGCGCTGGAGGTTGTCCCATCACCAAAGGTCCAAAGGTAGGCCGTAATCGTGCCGTCAGAATCGTAGGACTGCGATGCATCGAACTGCACGGTCAGCGGCGCATTGCCGGACGTCGGGGTCGCATTGGCAACGGCCACCGGCGGCACGCTGCCCGAGAGAGCGATCACGGTTCCCGTGATCGTGTATTGGCCGAGACTGTCATAGCTGGAGTAGCCCGTGGTCGGGGTGGCATAGCCAGTGCCGCGAACGCGCAAGTAATACTTGCCGGTCGGCACGCTCATGCTGAAGCTGGCCGAAAGGGAGCTGCTGGGATTGCTGGTGGCCACGAGGCTCCCGGCCGAGTTAAAAAGTTCCGCGAGGATGTCGAGGTTCGGCCACGGTGTGGCGGATGCCAGGTTGATTGTAATCGAACCGGCGCCGGTTGAGAAGGAGAACACGTCCACGTCCGTGTTCCGCTCGATCACACCGCTGGCATTCAATTGCGATCCTGCGGGCAGAGCGGTGGCGGTGGTTGAATCGTTTCCGTGATCGTCCGGCCGATACCCCAGGTAACCGGCAATGATCGCGAGATCGTCCTGTTGGTTGTTGGCATCCACATATTCGCCCTTGCTCCACTGCGTCACGTTCCGGTCGTAGCTGGCACCCATGATCGGAGCCCAACTGGTCGTGCCGCTGCCGTAACCCCTGTAGTATTCCTGTCCCGTGGTGGTGCCGTCGTGGTCGAGGCCGACCGTGTGGCCGGATTCATGCGATGAACATTCCCCAATGTATTTCGCGCCGTTGGGTCCGAGGTTCTCCGGGAATACCAGCGCGGGTTTGTAGTAATCGCCGACGTCATTGAACGCGCCGACATAGGCGATGCCACCGTAATTGCCAAAGTAACTGCTGATTGGACTGATCAAGACGCGCATGCCGTAGTATTCATCGGATGAGCTGCTCCGGGTGATGGCTGCCTCGCCCATGTCTTGAGTCGTCACATCGACGTCGAACGGAGCGTAATCCTCGGAAACCCGCTGCCAGATTTGTTGGTTGGCGGTTAGTTCGTTGGAGGTGAAAACCGACGGGCCACCCTCGAAGTCGAAGGGTGGACAGTTGATGGGTTGACCGCCGTTGTACTCCGCGTTCCATGCGGTGCCGGTGAGCACGTGCCCGTTGAAATCGAGGTAAATTATCTTCTTACAGCCAGGTCGGCTGTGCAGGAAAAAGGTCTGATCCAAGGCATAGGACGCAGCGGCTGCGACCACGCCGCCGTCCAGGGGCGCGGCTGCCTCAGACACAGGCAGATTGTCATCCGCGTAAAACAATCGGCCGTGACGATCCACCGTGAGCGTGTGATCTCGCCCGAGCAAGTCCGTCAATTCTTCAACGGTCTTGCCATGAGCTTGCGCGACAGCAGGCAAATGTTCCCCCAGTGCCTGGATGGCCTGCTGTCCGTGTTTGGTTTCGGGCAGGGTGAACTTTGCGGGTTGATCGTTGCGATGTACAACGGGTTGTTGGGCGTTTGCGCCGACGCCTCCGACGAGGTGCAATAGAAGGACCGAGATTACGATGGGAAGGGGTCTGAATATCATGACGAAGCGCGGAGAAGCACGACCTCTGCCAGCCCGTGCGAAGCCAAGCCGCTCAATCCTCAAGAGACTGGGAAGAAACGGTTTGCAAAAACGCTTCCGAGGTTTGCCGAGGCACCATCGAGTGGGCTAAGTGACTCAATCTGATGCGGCAAATGCTCCGGACCTGTCCAGGAACTGAACGGCGCGGTGGAATGCAACTTTGCGTTTTGGGAAAGGCGTGAGGGCAATAGTGAAGCCGCACCCGCAGCGAAAAATCGGGAGGGTTTTATTGAGCGCGATCCTGCTCGGGTGTCTGGCTCCCTGAATCGACGATCCACAACCCACGGTTGAAACCGTGGGCTACTTTCGGTCGTCCCTATCGGGACTGTGGGATCCGTGCTCTTCCGTCATTCAACGGGACGTCACCACTGCGTCCAGCCGATGCGAGGCGCGTGCGCTCGCCCCACGGTAAACACACATAGGGGCGGGAACCGCCCGCGCTCCGGTGGCTGTGTCATGCGCCCACCGCGGTTTAGCCAGTGTGCGTGAACTTCACGCAGGATGCGTGAGGATCACGCGGCGGACTTCGAGGGATTCCTCCAAACTTCTCACACAGTTGACGGCCCGAACCTGTCTCGGCCGGTGGCAACTGTTTGGAAGGCTAGCGAGATCCAGGTTCAGCTCAGCTCCTGAAAGCCTTCAAGGACCAGCACTTCGTGGCTATTTCCATTCGCCGAGGGCTTGTCATCCTTCCGGTCCTCGCTATGACCACAAGTGCATTTGAACCGAATCAACCGTCCGAATTTAACAGGCAGAACTTTGGCCCGATGCATCGTCCCACCACAAACCGAACACTTAAACGAATCACCATTCATAATGTCCAAAAAAGCATCGATTATGCCCCGGATGGTGGAAGCAGGTGTGCGTTTGAATGCACGGGCCGCTGAAGGGCCTGGATGGTCGGCTCAAACGGTGGCGGTCTGTTTGTATTCCGGCACCAACACCCGGGCCTTTGGCTTCATCACCCGCAGTGTTTGCGCGAACGCCATCGCTTGCGATTCCTCGCCGTGGACGACAAAGATTTCTTTGATGTCGCCCTTCAACGCCTCGACGTAGCGACGCAGTTCGTGCTTGTCGGCGTGACCGGAGAAGGCGTCGATCGCGGCGACGCGCGCGCGGACCGGATGCGGTTCGCCGAAAATGTTGACCGGGTTCTGGCCGGAAAGGATTTGCGCGCCCAACGTGTGGTCGGC
>Ga0070689_100002570_pt1 | contig 11899 bp, 5 predicted proteins | sample KBSS23HmetaG_FD_64669 | JGI IMG/M metagenome (GOLD analysis project Ga0070689, IMG submission 64669) | Switchgrass rhizosphere microbial communities from Kellogg Biological Station, Michigan, USA - KBS S2-3H metaG | ecosystem: Host-associated > Plants > Roots > Rhizosphere ... | reverse complement strand
GATGATTGAGGAATTCGGCGCCGACTACGAACAATACTTGAAAAAAACCGGCCGGCTGCTGCCGAAATTACTGCCCTGAAATCCATGAGTCTCATCTCCCACGGACTCGGCTGTTTTGCCGTGCTCCTGCTCGCAGCTTCGTTTCCGACGATAGCACAAGAGCGCTTTACCGACGCCGAGGTGAACGCCGTCCAAAAGTTCCTGCGCACGAGTTTTACCACTCGCAGTGGCGGCATGGTCATCGGACTCCTGGACCAGCGTGGCAGCCGGGTTCTCAGCGCCGGCAAGCTCGATAACGGAACCGACCAGCAGGTGAGCGGCGATACTGTCTTCGAGATTGGTTCTGTTACCAAGGTGTTCACGACACTGCTGGCGCTCGATATGGCCGGGAGGGGTGAGGTGAAACTTTATGATCCAGTGTCGAAGTATCTGCCGGAGCGGGTCAAGGTGCCGGGCTACGACGGCAAGGAAATCACGCTGCGCAACCTGGCTGCACAGGATTCGGGACTACCCTGGAATCCCGACAACCTCGAGAGTATCCTCAATCGGGATCCGAAGAATCCCTCGCTGAAGGAATTCAAGGAGGCCTCCGACGCTTACACGGCGGAAGACTTATATGCATTTCTCTCGGCGTACAAGCTTACGAACGCGCCCGGGACGCGATTTCAATACTCCAACGTCGGCATGGCTCTGCTGGGACACGCGCTGGAACTCAAGGCGGGCACCAATTACGAATCGCTGGTCGCGGACCGGATTTGTAATCCCCTGAAGATGGACAGCACGCGCATCCGGCTCACCCCGGAGCTCAAAGCACGGCTGGCCAGAGGTCACTGGGCCGACGGCAAACCTTCCGAGAACGTCAACTCTCAGGTGATGGCCAGCGCCGGCGCTTTGTTCTCCACCGCCAACGATCTGTTGAAATTTCTCTCCGCCAATCTCGGGTTCACCCGGACCGAACTGGGTCCGCTGATGGAGGAGATGTTGGTCGTGCGGCACACGGGCACGCCGCAGTTTGGCAACACCGCCATGCCGTGGCTCGACGAGGGGATGTATCAACCGCCGGGATCGGAACTGTTGGGCCATGGCGGCGGCGGATTCGGGTATCTGGTATTCGTTGGACTCGACAAAAGGAAGCGCCGGGCTGTGGTGGTGCTGTGCAATCAAATGACGGTGAATCCCGCGGGCGTCGGCTGGACGATTCTTCAGGGAATGGAATTGAGCTGGGAGAATATCACGTGGTTCGTACGGGAAATCGTGGGGACCGGGGTCGCGCTGGATGCCGATCCGAACACTGGCCTGTTGCGAATCACGACGGTTTACCCGAAATCCCCCGCGGGCCTGGCCGGCCTGACCACCGGCCTCATGATCCGGAAGATCGACGGCGTTCGGGTCGAGGGCAAAAGCCTTCAGGAATGCCTCGGCCTGATCAGCGGACAGGCCGGAACCAAGGTGCGGTTCGAGGTCATCAACCCGGAGCGAAAGCAGACCAACACCGTCGAATTGATCCGCCAGAAATTCGTCACGTCAACCGGGTGATCTTTGGGATTACCACGTGAGCTGCAGCAGCGACACCGCCCGCCGCGAGAGCAGGAAGTTCATCTTCACGGTGCTTCCTTCATCGGTGATTGCGATTGGTTCGGCGACCTCCGTGAGCTGGCCCGCTTTTTCGAGTTGAGCGTATTGCTCCGCGGTCGGCTGCTGGGGTGTGCCCAAGCGCTGCCAGGCAGCGTAGGCGTTGCTGTGTTCCTCGTCGATTCGCCATTGTTGGACACGCAGATCGCCCGCGCGGGATGGAAGGTTATTCAACCGAAGCTGCACTTCCGCTTCCGGGCCTGGCACATCGTCGTCGTGATAATGCCAGACGAGGATACTGAGTTTGTTTCCGACGAAGCTCGACAGCGCGGACACGTCCGGTTTGGCGCCGACACCGCTCCGGATGACTTCCGCCAGCGGCACGGCGCTGTCGCTCTCCACCGCGAGCCGTTGGCCGCTCATTTTGGCGAACATGCGGAATATATTGAGCACGGGTTTGTCGATGCCATTGCTCGCCAGCGATCGGAATCCGGCGAAGTAAGGTTGGTCCTCGAATTCAAAGGCCCAGGTAAGTGCGCCTTCAATGTTCACGCCATGTTGTTCGGCCAGGTCGTGAATGCGCGCAAAGCTGGCGGCCGTGTAGCTCGAATACATCGCGCCATTGCGATAGGCGAGTTGCGGCCCCTGGCACGCGGCGCAGCCTTCCGGATCACACTCGCCAATGACGATTGGTCTGCCCTTGAGTTCGGGATAGGAGGCGACGATTCGGAACCCGTCATCAATCGTGCGAAGCTGATTGGCGATGCCCATGCGCACGTGACCATTGGTGGTCACGGGAGCGCCTTTCGCATGAAAGGAGATAAAGTCGAGAGGCGTGCCAATCTTGCCGGTCGCCTGGTTGGTGCCCCGCAGACAATGTTCGAGAAATTCCCGCGTGAACCTGCCGCCGCTGCCGGCGGTGTCCGGACCGCCAACTTTCGCCGTGGGCAAGGCGCGCCGCACGGCATCGATCGCGTAGTCGTGCAGCTTGCGAAATTCCTCAGGTGTTCCGCGCCAATAACCGATGTTCGACTCATTCCAGACTTCCCAATACCACGATTCCACCTCAGCGCGTCCGTATTTCTCGAGGCAGTGTTTCGTCCATTGGAAAACCAGTTCCGCCCACTTCTGATAGTCCTTTGGCGGATAAGCCCAGCCGGTGTAAATCTCGTCGTAGCGCGCGCGCGGCGTCCACCGGTGCTGATATGGCTCCGGCTTGGTCGAAAGCTCCTTCGGCATGAAACCAATCTGCACGTAAGGCCGAACGCCGCGTTCAAGATACGTATCGAAGATGCGATCGAGTATGGTCCAATTGTAAACCGCATTGCCTTGAGCATCCTCGCTGTAGGCGCCCGTTGAACCCCATTTCAACGCTGGTGTTCCATCGCCGGAGGTCAACAAATTGTGCGTGCGAAAGTAAAGCCGTTGGGGCGCAAGCTCGCCGAGTTCCCCAATGAGTTTCTTCCCATTCTTCATATAGGCGTAGTTCGGCTCGTCCGCGCCGAAGAAACGCCAGATCGGCTTCAACTCGCCCTTTGTTTTCGCGGCGTCAATGTGGATAGCGACCGGGAATGACTCGGCGGCGACGGCTGTCGCGGCAACTGCGATCGCCAGCGCCGCGAGGCAAGACCCTTGCAAAGAAATTTTTGTGAACGAAAGGGGCATTGATTGATTCGCGTCTATCCTGAGCAACCGGCGCCCAAAGCGCAAGAGGGTTACCTCTTCGCGCGCAGCAGTAGGGAGAGAGAACAGAAGACCGCAGATGGACGCCGATGAACGCGGATTACAGCCCATCTCATAAATGGACGAGACATCCGAGTTCCTTTTCCCCGCGAGGAACGAGTGGGGAGAGGGGGCACTTCAAAAGAGCGCCTCCTCTCCTCCGCCCTCTCCTCCTTCCTGCGTCAGGAAGAGAGGGAGATAAATCGCATGCTCGGGATTTATGAGATGGTCTCTACTGACCAAGGCAGATGCGAATCGCGCCTTTTTGCGCCAATGGACGGAAAGCTGTTTTTCGTCCGCCACAATCCCCGCAACACCGCTCGGGCCGCATCGTCCCGTCGCAACGGAGTTCGCATCCACCTCGGTTTCCCCCTTCTTATCTGCGTCAATCTGCGTTCATCTGCGGTTGAAGAAAGTGCGGACCGTCAGCTCTGCTCCGTGCGATACAGCCAAACCGGCTGATTCGGTGTCACCATCTGGTAAAACCTGAACGTGCCGGTGGCCGAGACGTTGGTCACCGTTGGCTGCCAGCCCATGACATTGGTCGCAGCTTGCGAGTCGCACACCCGTGGTCCGCAAATATGCCGACCGACATATTTGATCGCATCTCCACGGAAGCCTCGAAGGTTGGATACGAGCCGAGCATCATTGCAATCCGCCGGCGTTTGCCGGCGACATAGCTTGGTCCAACGACAGTCTCAATGGCGTTATCGACGGAATCGCCAGACAAATCACAACGAATGCGATGACGTGGAACGATCCCGCCAGTGCGAACACCAGCCCCCAGCCGAAACCGTGGTCCAGCAGGTAACCGACGAGTTGGCCAAACACGACTCCGCCCATCGCGCCGCCAAACCCCACCAGCCCTGCGACGGCGCCCACCGTGTTCTTCGGAAAAATGTCCGCAGGCAGTATCATCACGAGCGTGGACCACGATTGCTGTCCGAAATAGGCGACACTGAACAGCGCGATAGCCCAGGCCACCGGCACGTTCGGCACGAAGAGAATCAGCGGCATAATGCTCGCGCTGGCACCCAGTGCGAGCTTGCGCGCCCGATTCAATGGCAGTTGACGATTCAACAACCAACTCGAAAACCATCCGCCGACCAGACAGCCAATGCCCGCGGCGGCGGGAGGAATCCACGCGAAAGTGCCCACGGCCTTAATGTCAAAACCACGCGCGTCGTAGAGATACTTCGGCAGCCAGAACAGGTAGAAATACCACGCCGCGTCGCTCAGGAATTTGGCAATGACTACTCCCCACGTCTGGCGGATGCGGAAGAGTTGAAGCCAGCTCAGCGTCGGCTCAATTCCAACGCCAGCGGAATCGTTCAACCGAAGTTCGTCGCGCTCGGCGTCGCGCAGTCCCGGATGTTGTTCGGGCGGGAAATAATCGCGGCGCCACCAAACGGTCCAAAGCAAGCCCGCCGCGCCGGTAACGAAGAAAATCCAGCGCCAATTCGCGAAGGACAACACAAAAGCAATCAAGGGCGGCGCCACGATCATCCCTACGGCGGTGCCGGCGTTCATGATGCCCATGGCCGTCGAGCGTTCGCTGACCGGGAACCATTCGGCGACCGCGCGGGTCGCGGCCGGGAAACCGCCGCCTTCGCCCGCACCGAGCAGGAGCCGGCAGGCTGCGAGCATGACAAAGTTCGATGCCAGGCCATGGCTGGCGCAGGCGAGCGACCAGAAGAGCATGATCGCCGTAAAGCCCAAACGCGTGCCCAGAACATCCATCAGTTTGCCGCCTCCGGCGTACATCAAGGCGTAAGTGATGAGGAAGGCCGTCTGCAGCAATGAAAACTGCTGGTTGGTAACGGGAATGTCCCGCTCGATGGCTTTGATCGCCACTGGCAGCGTCTGACGATCTAGATAGCTGATCGCGATGGCGACACTGACGAGACAGGCCATGCGCCAGCGCGTTTTCATGATTCCCGGGAGCGTGCAGCAAGCCCGTCAGAAATGCACGCATGCAGCGGCAGCCAACGTATCTGTTTAGCGTGGTGGAACTCGTCGCGCTGCGACGAGTAGCGCCGCGTTCAGCGGCGCAAGCACCTCCCGCAAACCGAACGATGCCTGCAAGCCGTTCCGCCGCTGCACGCGGCGGGGTTGTCGCAACGCGACAACTGCCACCGCTAACCATTCGTACAAACCAAATCTGTAACAAATGTGCCGGGTTTTTCTGGCAGCTTTGGGCCAGTTTGCTGGTCGGTTTGAGGTCGAAGACCTCGCTGTACTAATACCAGCCATCAGGCTCCCGTTTTCCGCCGATTCCGGAGGGCTGAAGGCCCGATATATGATAGCCTGGGCTGAAGCGAGCATCGCGAGCGGAGGCCCAGGTCACCAGTCTTAAAATCTCGCAAGCCCTGAAAGGGCGTCACAATTATTGCCCACAATCGAAGATCCGAGATTCAGAAAGTGTCCAGCACCGCCTGGAGACATCTTGATTGCGTCCACTGCGTCATTGATCTCTTGTCGGAAGCGTGCTGCAAGACGATCAGAAATGCAGGCGTAGTCAGCCTCGAATCTCCGAATGTCTTTCGGAAATTCAGGGTGAAAGATCACCCTCATCGAAGGGCGGCGCGATACTGCTCCTCAGTCAACCCTTCAACGCGGCCAGTAACAATATCCTCGATCCGACGGATAAGAATCCGGAGCGCGAATCGGAATCAGGGTGAGTCGCTTCTTGGACTAGCCCGCAACGATTCGTCGGATCTAAGGGAGCACATTGTCAACAAAGCGACGCGGGCCAAAGGCCCGACCCATATCAGCCTGGGGCAACGCCCCAGGTAGTCCCCCAAAAGCAACCCCAAGCGCCAACGGCGCGGATCATTTTCCGAAATCGCTGAGCGCATGATGTTCGTTTCACATTCTGCCAACAAACCCCTTTCCGATGCCCCAATCGCGGAGACAATGGAACGCGCTTTCAGCGCTTTGGGATCGGTTTTTTGAGTGCCCAGCCCGCTGGGCTGGGCTGGTATAATGGGCGCCTTTGGCGCCCCGCGATGCAGAACTGCCGCAGCGCCGGCCCAGACAATTACGCCCGGAATGTCCAAACTCCACGGCCGGATCCCCTGACCCGGCGTTAAGGATTTATGTCGTGTATAGATGCGCCTCAGCTACAGTGTCATCTGCACTCGCTCACCACGGAACTCAAGCCGCTTCGGTTGTGCGTCCCCGATCACGACGCCAACCGAGAAGACCCGCACCCCACCCGGCCACTTCTTCATTCGCTTGTCCGGCTCGATCGTCAGGCGTCGAGCAGCGTCGTCCCAACGGAAGCGAATCCAACTCATCTTCGCGTCCAAGCCAGCTCGATAGCCGAGGCTTTGGCCGTCATCGTCATAAAGCGTGAAGGTGCCGTTCGCACCTGGATAGACGCGTAATGTCGTTGGCTCGGTGACGGCTTGCGATGTGTGTTGGCGCACGGGATCGAGCGGAATGATAGCGCCGGCGCGGACGTAGAGTGGTACCGTCGCCAGGTCAACCGGACGTTCGATCCACCGGTTGCCTTCAACTTTTTCGCCCGTCCACCACTCGTACCAGGTGCCGGCGGGCAAGTAGAGGCGGCGTGACCTGGCGCCTTTCTCGACAACCGGCGCGACGAGCAAGTCACGGCCCCAGAGATATTCGCTGCCGACTTTCACCGCGTCCGCGTCGTTGGGATAATGCAGCCACAGCGCGCGCATCATCGGCAACCCCGTGTCACTGGCCTCGCGCGCTAGCGAGTAGTTGTAGGGCAGCAGGCGGTAGCGCAGTTCGAGATACTTTCGGCAGATGGGCTCGACCTCGGCATTGTGCAATTCGGAGGGATCCACATTCTGGTTGTTTTCAATCGGTCCGTATTCTCCGGTGTTCCAACCCCACGGCAGACGGAGATGCCACGTTCGCCCGTGCGAACGGAACGAAGGACAAAACGTCGAGAACTGAAACCAGCGCACGTAAAGTTCGCCTGTGAGTTCGCGAGTCGGATAGAACCCGCCGGTGTCGCTGCCCCAGAAAGGCGTGAGACTGAGCCCGTGGTTCAGCCCGACCGAAACATGCGCGGCGAGCGTCTCCCATTTGCCATCGATGTCACCCGACCAAATCCAGCCGCCGTAGCGCTGGGAGCCGGCGTAGCCTGTGCGGTGCAGACTCCACGGGCGAACGTTTGGCCGGTCCAGCAACGGCCCTTCGTAATAACAGCGATGCCGGGTCAATCGCGCCTCGAGCGGCAGTTCGTCGCCGTCGTCCGGCCACCAGCCGTCCACGCCGAGCGCGAAGATGTCGCGATGCCGCGCCCAGTAGTTGGTGATGTGGATGCCCGTAGCCGCCGAGGTGACGAGGCGGATATGTGATGCAATGGTGGGGTCCGCCTCCTCACGTCGGCGGCTACTCGTTTGAGTCGCCAACTCACCGAACAGGTTCCGCGGCGCGCGGTTCACGTGAAAAACAATTTTGAAGTTTAGGTCGTGGAGAGATCGAATGTTTTCCGGCGCGAACGCGTTCCGATTGAACTCGAGCGAACCGTGGCCGGTGTTCCAGCCGTTGGTGCAGTAGCCCGTGCCTAAATAAATCAACGCGTCGCAAGGAAGCTGCTTTTCACGAAACGTCCGCGCTATCTCAAGCGGCTCTTCCGGCCCGGCAAGCGTGCGATGTGACTGGAAATAACCGAGCGCCCATTTCGGCGGCATCACAGGCCGGCCCGTCAGGCGGTTGTATTCTGTCAAAGCATCGGCCGGTTCCTGGACATTGATGACAAATAAATCCAAAGACGCACTGCCCTCCGGGTCCTGCTTCGGAATGAAGCGCCCCTTGCCCTCGCGCAGATCAAACTGGCCTTCTGGCCGGTGCGCGAGCAGCGCCCAGCCATCCGTGCCGATGAGGAATGGCGAAGGCACGACCGACCCGAGCACCGGCCGATTCCATCCGCCCCAACTCGGCTCCATCGGGTAGAGCGCGCCGCGCCGATCGAACTGTTGCGCGCCCTCGCCGAGGCCCAGCACGGGCGCGTCCGTGTGAAACGCGACTCCCGCATTCGTCCCGCCGGCCTCATCAAAGGTCAGTTCCTGCACGAGTTGACCATTCTGACGCCGCACCGTCACAGTCAGCGGTTGGGTTTTGACGGTGACGCGGAGCCGGCCTGCGCGAAGCTCCTTCGCGCCCGTCAGCCACCGAGCGCGAAGCTTTTCATTTGACGGGAACGGCACAAGCACGGTGGACGGTGTGGGCGGGCGAGAATGCCCTTGATCATCGAGTGGGAACAACCCGACCCGCAACGTCCGCTCGCTAATTTCGCTCAGGACAAGTTCCGCGTCATGTCCGGCAAAACGAATGGGGCTGGCGAACGTCTGAGCCCACGGTGTTACGAGGACGAAAATGCAAAACAACAGTTGGCAGCCACAAGGCATAATGGGCGCAGCTTGTCAGAATCACGCCCTGTGGGTAGCAGAATTTGTTTTCAGGCCCGGAGTTGTTCAAGGTGCATTTAACAAAGTGAGCGAATAGGGGCGGGGACGGGGCGCCCCGTAAAACGACGTGCTGCCAGGAAAACGCGGGGACGAGGCCGTCCCCGCCCCGTTCGTGAACGCAGCCTGCCGGTTCGCCCGTTCCGGTTTACCCGTGCAGCGAATCAGGCGGATTCATCACACGGCAACGAGCCGGCATTCCCGGTTTTTCGAATCAGGACCACATTCTCGATCCGCCCTTCAAACGCGTCGTCGTGCGATACTAACAGCAACTGATCGAGTTTGCTCTCGTTCACATCCTGCAACCGCAGGATGGCGTCCGCGAGTTTGTGTCGGCTGTCAGAGTCCACAGCGTAGGTCGGCTCGTCGAACACACAGAATTGCAGGCCGCTGAATTCCTGGATCATGGCCAGCGTCATGGCCAGCGCCAGCTTGGTTTGCTCGCCGCCGGAAAGCATCGCAAACCGGCGATCTCCCGGATTGATGCGAATGCTGTATTTCTCGGCCATCCACTCGAGTTCGACCGGTTCGGGGTTGATCTGGTTGAAGATCTGTTGCGCCCTCGCCGCCACACGGCGGCAGACGTGCTGGGCCACTTTCGGCGCGGCTTTCTGCAAAACCCGCCGCGCGATCTGGGTCAGCTCCATGCAGGCTTGCAGTCGGCCAAGCTGAACGAACAGGTCCGCCCGATCGAGACAGGCAGTTTCCCATTCGCCGAACCGGGTCTCCTGCCTGGCCAACTCCGCCTGGACATGAACCAGATTGGCTTGCGCAGTGGTGGCTTCGGCGAGCTTGTTGTTGTAAGTATCGCGGGCGGCCTTGAGTTTCTCCTGGTCGAACGACTCTTGCGCCTTCCTCAGAGCATCGTCCTTCTCCTTGAGAGCTATGACGGTCTGCACCTCATCCAGTTTGCGTTTGTTGAATTGTATGCGGCGCACCTCGAGATCATCCGCCAACGCTTTGGCCTTCAGATAAAGCTCGTGACCTGCCTTGTTTTTGTCCCGGATCCCCTGTTGTGCATCGAGCTCGCCATCGAGGCCGGCGTAAGGCTTTAACTGTTCAACGTACTCATCAACGGATTTCTTGAACCGAGCCGATTCGCCGTCGAGTCGCGTGGCCTCCCGATCTTTTTTGCCCGCGTCCTGGCCCAACCGCGTCAGCTCGTCGTGGAGGGATGCCAGTTGTCCCGAAAGATTTCTTACGTCCGCTTCCTTCCGGGTGCGCTCGGCTTTCGCTTTCTCCGCAGCGCCCAGCCGCTCCTCGATCCTCGGCTGAGTGGCCGTCCACCAGGAATTGACCTCGGCAACGAACGTCGCGACAGAACGTTCGAGGCCAATCACGGTCTGGGGAACAATGTCTCCTTCCGGCAGCGCGGCCAGGTCAGGTTCAAAACCGAGTTCCTCGTCCCACGTCCGGAGACGACGGAGCGCCTCCATAAGCCCCGACGGGATGAGCGAGCCGAACTCCTCGCGATATCGGGCGAGGTCGCCGGTAAGTTGCCGCCGCTTCTCCGCGAGCTGGTTCTCCGCGGCAACCAAAAGTGTCAGGACCTTTTGCGCGGCTTCGTGCCGTGTGTTGGCGTCCGCGACTGCCTTCCCCAGCCTCGTTACGTCCATGCCGAGGTTGGCCAGGTCAGCTACAACCTTCGCGGGATCGAACTGCCTGCAGGTTTCCTTGAGAAATGGACAGACACCGCCGCGAATCTGGTTCAATTGCTCGGAAAGGCTGGCGTTGCGCTCGCGCGCCTTGGACAGGAAATCTCTCCCTTCCCTCACGGCGTCGGCAGCATCCTTCTCGGTACTCCGAGCCGCCTCGATTCTCGCGGAGTCCCAGGCGGACAAGTCCGCGTTGAGTGTGGCGATGCTTCCGGCAGTTAGCCCGAGACGCTTGAGTGCCCTGGGCAGTCCGTGCACCCAGGCATTGAGCGTGGCTTGGTCCGCCTCAGCGGCTTCCGCAGTGCGTTGCGTCTGCTCAAACGCGCCCTTGCCGGATTCCAATGCAGTTCGTAATTCGGAAATTTTGTCGGTCAGCACAACTCGCTGCGTCTCCTCCTTCTCTTTCTTCTGGTCGGTGAGAAGCTTGTGCTGCTCGCGCGCCGCGCGCGCTTTTGCCTCGCGGTCCTTTCGCTCGTTCTCAGCGACATCCCGCTTCGTTCGGAGGTCATCGCGCACTTTTCGCTTTTCCTCCAGCTCGTGCAGCGCCCGTTCCGCAGCTTCGTAGGCTTCGTGCGCCGGCTTGGACTGACTCACGCTTTTCGAAGCGTCTTCGGACTCGCCAAAACGCATTTCAGCATCCTCACGTTTCTCTTTCGCGACGCGTGCCGTCGTCTCCGCCCGATCCTTTGCGGCCTTTGCCTCGTGGACTGCCTTTTCAAAACCTTCCTGCGCTAGTTTCTCCTCGTGCGCTTTGTCTCTGGCTCTAATGCCCTGCTCCAGTTCCTTCGTTTGCGCCTCCATTGCCTTGCGCGCTTCGGCCAGTTTCTGCGGGCTGTCGGCCCGCTCCTTGATGCGTTCCGCAACCGCGGCCAGTTCCTTTTCGCGTTCGTGCTCCAACTGCTCGAATCGGTCAATGACCGGCTTGAGCTTGTCAAAGCAAAGCCGAAAAATCTCGACGTCGAGCAGCGGCTCGAAATGTTTGCGCGCGTCGCCCGGCTTGGAATCAAACGGCCAGGTCAGCCGGCCCTGCTTCACACCGATCAGCTTGGAGAACAGTTCGGACAAACGCCCCGCGTCCCCAAAGCCAAATAATCGGCACAGATACGCCGCGACTTCCGCATCGCCTTCCGCCTCCGTGCTCCCGTCGCTGACCAACACCACTTTGGAACGCCGCCGCGGTTGTGTCCCCAGTCCGCGCTCGAGTCGATAGGTCTGCCCGCCGCACTCGAACACGACATCGATCTCGCCTCCCTTGGCGCCCGCCCGCAGCAGGTAGGTCGCGACGTTGAAACTCTCCTCGTGAATCGGTTCCGTCAGAAACAGCGCGTAACCCAGGCTCTCGATCAATGTGGATTTGCCGTGCCCGTTCTTTCCAGCGATGCGGTTGATACCCGGCTCGAAACGGACGGTCACTCCGTCGCCAGCCGGCCCTTCCCCGTAGGACTTGATATTTTTGAGACGCAACGACCGGATGATCATGACGGGCCTCCCGCTTGAGTC
>Ga0070689_100002569_pt1 | contig 11900 bp, 8 predicted proteins | sample KBSS23HmetaG_FD_64669 | JGI IMG/M metagenome (GOLD analysis project Ga0070689, IMG submission 64669) | Switchgrass rhizosphere microbial communities from Kellogg Biological Station, Michigan, USA - KBS S2-3H metaG | ecosystem: Host-associated > Plants > Roots > Rhizosphere ... | reverse complement strand
AGCGGGCCGAGCGCCACCGCCGCGTGCTTCGTGTAGTCGGGCAGGCCGGGGAACGACAGGCTGGCGACCGGCAGGAACAACCAGCCGCCGATCATCGTGATCAGTGCCGCCGGCCGCGGCGACAGCACCGCGAACACCGCGATGCTGAACGGCAGCCAGCCGACCAGCGCGATGCCGACGATGCCGTTCATGCCGTTCGCGGGTCAGAGCGACACACGGTGTTCGCGTGCCCACCACAGGAGCACGTAGATGGCCCACACGCGCGACCAGTACAGACCGCGCACGCCGGCCGACCAGGCGTTCCACAGCGCGGCGGTCGCGCCGACGTCGAGGCCGACGGCCTCGCAGCGGGCGCGGTCGCACAGCGTGCGGCCGACCTCGGCGGCCAGCGCGCGGCGGACCCAGAGCTCGATCGGCAGCACGAAGCCGGCCTTGGGCCGGTCGAACAGGTCGCGGCGCAGGCCGGTCAGCGCGAGTTCGCGCAGCAGCATCTTGCGGCCGAGCGGTGCGAAGCGGCCGTGGTCGGCGACGCCCGCGGCGGCCTCGACGACGACGTGGTCGAGCAGCGGCACGCGCGTCTCGAGCGACGCGGCCATGCTGGCGGCGTCGATGTCGCGGACCAGACGTTCGCCGACGAAGTTGGCCATCTCGAGCAGCGACACCGCGTGCAACGCACTGGTGCCGTCGACCATCGCCGCGAGCTCGGCGAAGCGCCGCCGCGGCAGGCCGCAGCGCAGCTCGGTGTCGCCGTCGTCGGCGAGCAGGCGGCGCGAGAACGCGGTCGTGAACAGCGCGTGGCAGACCTGGTAGACGCCGACCAGGTCGCCGCGCGCGGCCAGCGCGTCCGCGAGCTTGCCCCAGCGCGACTGCGGGCCGACCGCGCGGCGCCGGCCGCCCGCGAAGGCCGCGATGCCGTTGCTGACCAGCCGCAGCACGCGCTCGGGCACGCGGCGCGTGCGGCGGCCGAGGCGCGCCACGCGCGGCACGTCGCGGAAGCTGTGGTAGCCGCCGAACAGCTCGTCGCCGCCGGCGCCCGACAGCGCGACCGTGATGCCGACGTCGCGCACGGCGCGGCTGACGAACCAGCTGTTGATGCCGTCGAACGTCGGCTGGTCGATCGACCGCAGCGCCGTGTCGAGCTGGTCCGTGAAGCGCCGCTGCGTCAGGCGCACGGTCGTGTGCTCGGTGCCGATCGCCATCGCCACGCGTTCGGCGTGCGGCGCCTCGTCGTAGGTGGTTTCGTCGAACCCGATCGTGAACGTGCGCAGCCGGCGGTGGGGGGCGACCGTGCGCGCGGCGAGGTTCGTGATCGCGCTCGAGTCGATGCCGCCCGACAGGAACATGCCGACCGGCACGTCGGCGTTCAGGTGCTGCTGCACGGCCGTGTGCAGCTCGTGGCGCAGGCGGTCGATGCCGTCGGCCGCGGGCCGCGCGGCCGGCAGCTGCCAGTAGCGCTGCTCCTTGAGCCGGCCGTCCGCCTCGGCCCAGGTCGCGAACGTGCCGGCCGGCAGCACGCCGACGCCGTCGATGATCGTCTGCGGCCCGGCGACGAAGCCGTTCCACACGTAGCTGCCGATCGCCGCGCGCGACAGCCGCCGCGCGACGAGGCCGGTCGCCAGCAGCGCGCGCAGTTCGGACGCGAACAGCAGCGTGCGGCCGTGCGGGCGCTCGATCGTGCAGTGGAACAGCGGCTTGATGCCGATCCGGTCGCGCGCCAGCACGAGCCGCCGCGCGCGGGCGTCCCACAGCGCGAAGCCGAACATGCCGCGCAGGCGGCGCAGCGCGTCGGTGCCCCACTCCGCGTACGCCGTCAGCAGCACCTCGGTGTCCGACTGCGAACGGAACGCGTGGCCCAGCGCGGCCAGCTCGGCGCGCAGTTCGCGGAAGTTGTAGATCTCGCCGTTGAAGACCAGCACGTTGCCGGTGCGCGCATCGACCATCGGCTGGTGGCCGTCCGCGGACAGGTCGACGATCGCCAGCCGGCGGAACGCGAGCAGCACGCCGTCGCGACCCGGCGACGCCGACTGCCAGAACCCCTCGTCGTCGGGACCGCGGTGGACCTGCGCCGCCGCGGCGCGCTGCACGGCCGCGATCAACGTCGCGTCGAGGTGGCCGACGGCGCCCGCGAGCCCGCACATCAGCGACCTCCTTCGTCACGCATGTTGCGCCGTGCGAACAGGTGCTCGAGCCGCGCCGCCGCGGTCGCGGCGTGGTGCCGCTCGCGCACGCGCTGAGCCGCCGCCCGGCCCATCGCGGCGAGCTGCGCCGGCGCCGCCGCGAGCAACGCGCGCATCGCCGCGACGAGTTCGCCGACGTTGCCGGCGGGCACCAGCCAGCCACTCTCGCCGGCGACGACGAGTTCGGGGATCCCCGCGACGTGCGTGGCGACCACGGGCCGGCCCATCGCCATCGCCTCCATCAGCACCACCGGCAGCCCCTCGGCGAAGCTCGGCTGCACCAGCGCGCGTGCCGACGCGAGCAGGCGCAGCAGTTCCTGCTCGCAAACCCAGCCCGTCACCGCCACGTGCCGTTCGAGCCCGCGCGCGCGGATCGCGCACTCGACGTCGGTGCGCAGCTCGCCGTCGCCGACCAGCAGCAGCCGCGCGTCGGTGCCGTCTGCGCACAGGCGCTGCATCGCCTCGAGCAACAGCAGCTGGCCCTTCTGCGCCGACAGGCGGCCGATGCTCAGCAGCAGACGCGACTGCGGCGGAACGGGACAGCTCGCGGCGAAGAACGCGTCGTCGACCGCGCAGCGGACCACGTGCAGCTTGTGCCAGTCGACGGGCCGGCTCCAGCGCCGCAGCTGCGCGCTGCAGAAGTCGCTGATCGCGACGACGAACGCGGCGTCGGCGACCTTCTCGCACAGGCCCAGCGCGCGCGGCGCGTCGAACTCGTCGGGTCCGTGCACCGTCATGCTGAACGTGACGCGGCCGCCGCTGAGGCGGCGCACGAGCTGCGCGACGCTCGCCGCGTTGGTGCCGAAGTGGACGTGGACGTGGTCGATGCCGGCGGACTCGCAGGCGCGCAGCAGCGCGGCGGCCTCGCACAGGTAGGCGAGGTGCCGCAGCGCGCCGCGGTCGCTGGCGCGGTTCATGCGCAGCGCCGCGCCAAGGCCCTGCAGCAGCCGCAGCGGGCGGCCGAGCGCCGTCGCGGCGGCGGCGCGCAGCAGCGGCAGCCGCGGCGCGCCGAGGCAAGCGAACGTGCGCGCGGCCTCGTCGCGATCGGCCGCGTCGACCATCGGCCCGCGCCGGATCGCGAGCCGCAGCACTTCGACGCCGCGCGCCTCCAGCGCGCGGATCTCGCGCCGGATGAACGTGTGGCTGACCTTCGGGTACTCCGTCGTCAGGTAGGCGATGCGCAGGCTCGGCCGCACGCCGGCGTCGCGCGCAGCGGTCGCGCGGCGCCGGGTGACGGCGCGTGCTTCGGCCGCGCCGACGGTGGGAGGGCAGGCGGGAACGACGGATTCGGCATGGTCCAAGACAGCACCTCCGCGCAGCGAACCGTGCGACGCGCGCACGCGTTCGAGCCGCGCGAATCGTGCCGGCTGCGTGCGAACCCACAATCGGCTGGAACACCACCCGCGCGCTGGGGTGTTTCCTGCGGCGCCATGCAGGTGACGGCGACGCACGGCGCAGTCAGCGCGCCGGCACGCGGCGGCTATGAGTGCTGCACGAGGCACCACCGGCCGTCGATGCACCGACCACTGCGCGTATTGTTGATCGCGGAAGCCGCCAATCCGGAGTGGGTCAGCGTGCCCCTGGTCGGCTGGAGCCACGCGCACGCGATCCGTGCGCACGTCGACGCGCACCTCGTCACGCAGGTGCGCAACCGCGAGGCGATCGAGCGCGCCGGCCTGCGCGAGGGCCGCGACTTCACGGCGATCGACTCGGAGGCGGTCGCCGGGCGCGTGCACCGGCTCGCCGCGCTGCTGCGCGGCGGCGACAACAAGGGCTGGACCTCGGTGACGGCGCTCGACTCGATCTCGTACTGGTGGTTCGAGCGGCAGCTGTGGCGGCGCTTCGGTGCCGCGATCGCGCGCGGCGACTACGACGTCGTGCACCGGCTGACGCCGCTGAGTCCGACGACGCCGAGCTGGATCGCCAAGCGGCTGCGCCGGTGTGGCGTGCCGTTCGTGCTCGGCCCGTTGAACGGCGGCCTGCCGTGGCCGCGGCAATTCGAGGACGCGCGGCGCCGCGAGAAGGAGTGGCTGTCGTACGTGCGCGGCCTCTACCGGCTGCTGCCGGGCTACCGCGCGACGCGCGCCGCGGCGTCGGCGATCCTGTGCGGCTCGGTGGCGACCGGTGACCAGGTCGCGGACCGCTGGCGCGACAAGTGCATCTACCTGCCCGAGAACGGCATCGATCCGACGCGCTTCGGCTGCGCCGTCGAGCCGTTCCGCGGCGATCCGCTGCGCGTCGCGTTCGTCGGCCGGCTGGTCCCGTACAAGGGCGCCGACATCCTGATCGAAGCGGCCGCCGACCTCGTGCGCGCCGGGCGCGTCGCGGTCGAGATCTTCGGCGACGGCCCCGAGCGCGCGCGCCTCGAGCGCATGGTCCAAGGCTTCGGCCTGGACGGCGGCGTCACGTTCGCGGGCTTCGTCGAACACAAGGCGCTGCAGCAGCGGCTGTGCCGCGCGCAGGTGCTCGGTTTCCCGAGCGTGCGCGAGTTCGGCGGCACGGTCGTGCTCGAGGCGATGGCGCTCGGGCTGGTGCCGATCGTCGTCGACTACGGCGGCCCGGGCGAACTCGCGACCCACGACACCGGCATCAAGGTGCCGCTCGGCGCGCGCGCCGAGATCGTGCGCGGCTTCCGCACGGCGCTCGAGCGCATCGCCGCGGATCCGTACCGGCTGCGCGACCTGAGCATCCGTGCGCGCGCGCGTGCGCTCGGCCAGTTCTCGTGGGCGAAGAAGGCCGAACAGGTCGTCGAGGTCTACCGCTGGGTGGTCGGCGAGCGCGGCACCAAGCCCGACTTCGGCTGCCCGCTGGGCTGCCGCACCGTCACGCCGACTCCTGCCTAGGGCCGGATGAAGCCCTCGCGGATCGCGTAGCGCACGAGGCTCGCGGTGTCGTGGATGTCGAGCTTCGCCATGATGTGCATGCGGTGCGTCTCGGCGGTCTTGACGCTGATCTTCAGCACGCGCGCCGCGTCCTTCGTGGATCTGCCTTCGGCGACCAGCTGCAGCACCTGCTGCTCGCGCGGCGTCAGCGAGGGGCTGGGCGCGGCGTCGGGGTTCGCGAAGGCGTCGAGCAGCGTCGTGGCGATGCCGGGGCTCAGGTAGCGCTTGCCCGCGTGCACGATGCGGATCGCCTGCACGAGGTCGGAGGCGGCCTGCGTCTTGACCACGAAGCCGTGCACACCGGCGCGCAGGGCGCCGGTCACGTACTGACGATCGGTGTACATCGTCAACAGCAACAACCGCGTCGCCGGCGAGGCGGCCAGCAGATGCTGCGCCGTGACGATGCCGTTCATCTTTGGCATGTCGAAGTCGAGCAGCGCGATCTGCGGCGACAACTCGCCAGCGAGTTCGATGGCACGGAAACCATTGTCTGCCTCGCCGACGATCTCGAACCCCTCGCGTTCGAGCAGGGCCCTGATGCCCTCGCGGACCACCTGGTGATCGTCGACGAGCAGGATGCGGATCGACATGGACCGCGCGGATCATACCGCCGCGGTCCAGCGCCGCACCCGCGGCGGTGCACGCGCGCGGGCCGTTGCGCACGCAGCGTTTGCAGCCGGCCGCCGCGGCGCGCTCAACAGGCACCTCGCCGGCAGACGACGGCCGGCACCGTGGCGGTCAGCAGGCGCAGGTCACAGGCGAACGACCGCTGCGCGATGTAGCGCAGGTCCATGCGGACCCAGTTGTCGAAGTCGATGCCGCCGCGCGATGCCACCTGCCACGTACAGGTGATGCCCGGCCGCACGCTGAGGCGGCGCAGCTGCCAGCTGCGGTACTGCTGCACTTCGTCGAGCGTCGGCGGCCGCGGTCCGACCAACGACATCTCGCCGCGCAGCACGTTCCACAGCTGCGGCAATTCGTCGATGCTGGTCGCGCGCAAGAAGCGGCCGACGCGCGTCACGCGCGGGTCGTTCTTCATCTTGAACACGGGCCCCGAGCGTTCGTTGAAGCGCAGCAGCTGCGCCTTCATCGCCTCGGCGCCGACGACCATCGTGCGGAACTTGCAGATGACGAACGGGACGCCGTGCAGGCCGGCGCGCCGCTGCCGGTGCAGCACGGGCCCGCGCGACGTGCAGCGGACCAGCAGCGCCGCGACCAGCAGCAACGGCGCCGACAGCACCAGCAGCAGCGCGGCGCCGACGACGTCGACCGCGCGCTTCCAGCGCGGCAGCGGGTCGCGCAGCAGGGCCGCCAGCGGCCGCGTCGCGATGCCCGCCGCACCGACCGTGTCGGGCAGCGCGCCGCGCGGCGACTGTGAGTAGACGGTGCAGTCCGCGGGCAACAGCAGCGGCTGCAGCGCGGTCGCGCGGCGCGCCACGGCCGCGGCATCGGTCATCGGCAGCGACAGCGCCAGGTGGTCGAAATCGAGCCAGCCGACGTCGTCGCCGCCCATCGCGATCGCGAGCGCCGCGCGCAGCGTGCGCCGCACGGCGCCGGGATCGCGGCGATGCCGGCCGACGTCGACGACGAGCACCGAGTGGTGCGCTTCGGTCCGCTCCGCGATCTCGGCCTCGCGTGCGATGCTGGCCAGCAGATCGCGGGCCGGCAGCAGCGGCGGGTCGACGTCGGCGAACGGCGGCGCGACGTCGCGCTGCGGCGCACCGGCGCCGCTGCGCAGCGCGGGCCGTCGCGGGGTGTCGGCGACGCGCGTGCTGGGGCGGCTGCGGGCCGGCGCCGTTCGCGCCCGGAAGAGTTCGAGGAAGGCGCCGAACGCCGCAGCGGTGCGGGATCCGGGTATGGGCAGTGACAGGCTCGACTTCATGGTTGCTCCGATCGCGTTGCACACCGCGGGTTGGCCCGCGAGCACGGTCGCCACCATCGCTCCTGCCGTCGGCCCACGACATGGGGCGGATCCTCGCATTCGTCGCCGGTCCGCACTGGAAGCCCCCTGCAGGGCAATCGGTAACGCGCCGTCCGGTCGTGACGGCGCGCCGGCCGCGGGGTCAGGGCGCCGGCGGCACGGCGGTCCGCGCCGCCTGCTCGGCGCGGTGGCGCGTCCAGCGCAGCCGCAGGTGCTCGATGCGTCGCGACAATGCGTTGCGCGGGGGGGTCAGCACGACGCGCGGCACCAGGCCGGCACGCCGCATCTTGCGCACGGTCACCGCGTGCGCGTAGCCGACCGCGACGAACGCCACGGTGGCGCGGTCCAGGTCCAGCACGGCGTAGCTGGCGACCGGCCCGCCGGCGCGCGCCTGGCCGACGGCGCCCGGATTGACGAGGCAGCGCTGGCCACGCGGCAGCGGCACGACGACGTCGCCGGGCGACACCGGCGGACCGCCGTCCTGGCCGAACACCATGCGCCGGTGGGTGTGGCCGCAGACCAGCAGCCGCGCCGCCGGTTCGTCGGCCTGCAGCTGCAAGAGCGCCGCTGCCGCGCGCGGCGCGTCGCTGACGTAGGTGTCCGCGCTGCGCAGGTCGCCGTGGCAGACGACGACGCCAGCGGCTGGCGTGCAGCGCGCGGGCAGGCCGCCGAGGAAGCGCCGCGCCGCGTCGCCGAGCTGGGCGCGCGTCCACAGCGCCGCGACGATGCCGGCGCGCACGCAGCGTGCGAAGTCGCGGCGGCCCAGCACCATCTCCTCGTGGTTGCCGCCGACGCAGCTGGCCCCGCGGTCGCGCAACCGTTCGATGCAGGCATCCGGATCGGGGCCGTAGCCGACGAGGTCGCCGGCGCAGACCAGGGCCGCGTCGGGCGCGCGGCGGTCGAGGTCGGCCAGGACGGCCGTGAGCGCCTCGAGGTTGCCGTGGACATCGGCCAGCAGGGCCAGACGCACGGGCAGCCTGCTACGGGAACGCGCGGCTGGGCGTCGGCGGCGTGAACGCGCGCCGCAGCCGCCGGCGCACGGTGCCGTACAGTTCGGTGAGCGCCGGCAGCGGGTCGTGCAGCCGGAAGTCCTCGTTGATCGTCGCGGTCGCGAACTGCCACAGCCAGCGCAGCTGCGACACGTCGCCGCCGTCCGGGTCGTGCTGCAGCGCGCGGCGGTCGGCGCGCGCGCTGAGCCAGCGCACACCGGCGCGCACGCGGCGCACCAGCCGCGCCGAGCCGGGCTCGAGGCAGTCGCGGTAGACCAGTTCGGGCAACGGGACGCCCGCGATGGTGGCCGGATGGTGCCACAGGTTGAAGCGCGGGTTGATCTCGAACAGGTGGAGGCGGCCCGTGCGCTCCTCGACCTTGAAGTCCATCTTCAGCACGCCGTGGAAGCGCAGCCGGTCGACGATGTCGCGACCGATGCGCACGAGCACCGGATCGTCGGTGATCTCGACGTAGGTGGAGACGCCGTGCCGCCGCGGCGCCGTGCGCAGCTTGCGGCCCGTGAACTCGCCGACCACCTGCCCGCCGGGACGCACGTAGGCGTGGTAGCTGACGATGCGTTCCTCGCCGCCGGCGACGAGCGCCTGCAGCACGAGGTCGGTGCCGTGCTCGTCGATCAGCGGCTGCAGGCGCTCGAGCTCGGCGCGGTCGCGGATCAGCAGCGCCTTGCTGCTGTCGGCGCCGGCGCGCTGCAGCAGGTTCGAGCGGAACCAGTGCGTGCGCAGCGCGGGCTTCAGCACGCACGGGAAGTGCCGCCATGCCGCCAGTGCGGCGCGGCAGCCGGCGCCGCGCGGCAGGATGCGCGTCAGCGGCACCGGCAGCGCGTGGCGTTCGGCCAGCGCGTGGAAGCGCGCCTTGTCGACGCAGGCTTCGACGAGGTCCGCTGGCGGCAGCAGCACGTGCGCGAACGGCGCGATCGCCTCGCGCCGCCGCGACAGCGCGAGCAGGTCGTGGTCCCCCTGGTAGAACAGCACCGGCGGGGTCGGCTGCGCCCTGGCCCACGCGATCAGCTGCGCGACCGCGCCGGCCGGGTCGTCGACGACGTCCGCGATCTTCGCGACGGCGCGGCAGTAGCGCGAGTGCACGATGCTCGCGTCGGGCGTCGCGGTCGCGATCGCGACCGGGATGCCGCGGCAGCCGAGTGCGCGCACCATGCTGATGTCGCCGATCACGCACGCGAGCGGTGCGGCCGGCAGCCGGATCGCCTTCCGACTCGACGACAGGTGGATCATGCGAAGCGGTCCTAGTCCCGGGGGCTGGTTGGCGGCGCGACCCGGGACCCATCGCGCGAGGTGGTCATCTGAACCGCCGGCCTGGCCGCGGCAATGAGGTGCATTGCGGCTGCGTCCCGCGCCAACACCCGATGCCGGCCCGGGTCCCGACCGGAGTCCTGAACGATGTCGCCGGCGCGCGCCGTCATGATCGGGCTGGCGTCGCGCTGCCGTTTGTGGCGCGGCAGTGGGCACGCACCGGCGTCGGCCGGCCCAGCAGGAAGCCCTGACCGAGCGTGTAGCCGAGGTCGAGCAGCATCGCTCGTTCGGCCGCGGTCTCGATGCCGACGGCGACGATCGCAGTGCCGAGGCCGTTGGCGATGCCGAGCAGGCGCGCGAGCGTGCGCGAACGGCCGCCGTCGCGGTCGGCCCCCTGCACGAGGCGGCGGTCGACCTTGACGATGTCGGGCTCGAGCAGCAGCAGCGCTTCGAGGCTGCCGCGGCCATAGCCGAGGCCGTCGAGCGCGACCTTGACGCCGAGGTCGCGCAGCGCGCGCATGCGTTCGCGCATGCGCAGCGGCGCGCCGACCAGGTGCTGCTCGGGGATCTCGAGCACCAGGCCGCCGGCGACGCGTGCGGCCAGCGCGGCCAGCCGGTCGACCGGGGTCTCGAGCAGCGTCGCCGGCAGCACGTTGGCGTGCGCCGGCAGCCGGCCGTCGCCGACCGCGGCGGCGGCCGCGACCGCGGACTCGAGGCAGAGCCAGTCGACGCATGCGGCGGTGTCGTTGGCGGCCGCGAGTGCAAACAGCAGCGTCGGCGATTCGCAGCCGTGCGGACCGCGGCTCAGCAGCTCGTGCGCGACGACGGTCAGGTCGTCGAGGCGGCACAACGGCTGCGCGAGCGTGCGCACGCTGGTGATCGCGGGCGCCTGCGGCGCCGGCACGGCGGCGGGTGCGTTGGCGTCGGCCTGCGCGACGACGCGGTTCTTGCCGCAGCGCTTCCCTGCCAGCAGCGACGCGTCGGCCGAGGCCAGCGCGGCGCCGATCGAGACGCAGCCGGGCGGCAGGCTGCCCGCGCCGATGCTGATCGTCGCCGACAGCGTCTGGCCGCGGCACACGATCGGCGTCTGGCCGACCGCGGCCGTGATGCGCTGCGCGATGCGCATCGCTTCGCCGAGCCGCGTCTGCGGCAGCACCGCGAGGAACTCGTCGCCGCCGAGCCGGCCCAGGCAGTCGGTCGGGCGCAGCTGGTTGCGCGTGCGCGTCGCGATCTGCACCAGCACCTCGTCGCCGGCGTCGTGGCCGTGCACGTCGTTGATGCGCTTGAAGTCGTCGCAGTCGATCAGCAGCACGGCGGTGTCCTGGCCGCCGCCGCGCGACAACTCGCGCGCCGCGTGCTCGAGCCCGCGCCGGTTCAGCAGGCCCGTCAGCGGGTCGCGCTCGGCGAGGTCGTGCGCCTGCTCGAGCCGTTGCCGCAGCGCCTGCTCGGCGCGGCGGCGGCCCGTGACGTCGCGCGTGGCGCCGATCAGCTGCAGCAGCCGGCCGCTGCCGTCGCGCACGGGGAAGCACGACTCCTGCACCCAGCGCTCGCCGTCGCGGACGCGCACCGGGTACTCGCTCGACGTGCTGCGTTCGAGCCGCTGCAGCGGCTGCCGCCAGACCAGGCGGTGGTGCCACTCGGCCGGTACCAGGCGCGGCCACAGGTCCGGATCCTCGAGCAACTGCGGCGGTGCGGCGCCGAGCACGGCTACGCTCTGGCGGCTGACGAACGACAGCCGGCCGGTCGGCTGCCGCAGCCACAGCACCTCGTCGAGGTGGTCGGCGATCGTGTGCAGCGACTTCGCGTCGAAGTCGGCGAACTCCGCGCCAGCGGTGCCGGGCACCGTTTCGGCGCTCATGATCGCGTCTCCGCGGCGGGGGACCGGGGTCGGCCCAGACGGACGGACAGGCGGACGGACGGCACGGGGGTTGGCATGCAGGACCTCCTGCGCAACAGGAAACCGTCGGCGCGGTCGCCGCACCATGAGTGGCCTTCCGGTCATCCGTGCGGGCAATCACCTGATGTCACGGTTCGTGCTGGCTTGTTGAGATGCTTGCGCGGCACGAGTCGAATCGTGCCCTTTCGCCTCTCACCAGGACCCGAAGACCTTGGCCATGCCCGTTCTCGTCCCATTGCCGTCGACCGCCGTCCGCTGCTGCCGCACGGCAGCGGCCGGGTCGGCGACCGTGGCCGGTCCCCTGCCCCGGGTCCCCTCACAACACTCGAAAGGACACGAATGACTCGCTCTTCCGAGACGAAGGGTCGCATCAGCGAAGGTACGGAAACGATCGAGGCACTGCTGCGCGAACTCGTCGCCCACCTGCGCGAGCACCGCACCCAACTGCGCCAGGAGTGGGCCCATCGCATCGCCGAGGCCCGCCTGCTGACGGCGATGAGCCAGGACGAGATCCTGGCCGAGGCGACGTCGGTCTACGACAACTACGTCGAGGCGCTGGAGACGGGCACCTACGAGGCGCTGCAGGCCTACTCGCGCAACCTGTCCGAGCGCATCATCCCGCGCGGCGTCGAGACCCACGAGGTCGTCGGCATCGTGCTGCTGCTGCGCGACGTGCTCGCGCGCTCGCTGTTTGCGAAGTACCACGCCAACTTCAAGCTCCTGAACGCCGTGCTCGATGCCTACGAGCCCGCCGCGAACTCCATC
>Ga0070689_100002564_pt1 | contig 11912 bp, 10 predicted proteins | sample KBSS23HmetaG_FD_64669 | JGI IMG/M metagenome (GOLD analysis project Ga0070689, IMG submission 64669) | Switchgrass rhizosphere microbial communities from Kellogg Biological Station, Michigan, USA - KBS S2-3H metaG | ecosystem: Host-associated > Plants > Roots > Rhizosphere ... | reverse complement strand
TGCGACGACATCGACAAGACGTACGAGGAATTGAAAAAGCGCGGCGTAGAATTCGAAGGGCCGCCACAAAAACAGCCATGGGGCACCTACGCGATGTTCAAGGACAGCGAGGGAAACAGGTTCGTTCTTTCGTCGGATTAGGCGATAAGATGAGTGACACGACGAGGGACGAGTGATGCTCGCCATCGGTAGGGCGGGCAGTCCTCTGCACGCCGAGAGTGTGGCGCCCACAGGAGTGGTCGCCCCACCTGAAAGTCTGCGGCTGACACAGCCGCCTCTACATTACCCACCTATTTCTTGCCGGCGCGTGTGTAGGCGATTTCCATGGTTTTCTTTTCCTGGCCACCATGGGTTTCGTACCATTCCATCTGCATGTGATCTTTATCGGTCATCTTGAGTACTTCGCGGACTGGCATTTTCATCCCTGGCGTCGGCTCCATTTCACTGGCGAAGGTGAACGTCTTTGTAGCCGGATCATATGTGCCCTCGGAGAATTGAATACCGGTGCCCATGTTATCGATCCACGAGCTAACGAATTTCTTCTTCACATTGTCATAGCCCTCAATCCCCATCCCTTTGAATTGCATGTCCTTCATTTTGCCATCTTCCCCCGGCATCTGCATTTTACCGGTCACATCCATCGTAACGAAGCGGCCGCCCATGGCGCTCTTTCGAGTCGCGGTGCCTTTGGATTCCTGTGCCTTCGCGTTCGGATCGGGGCTCATCCACATTTTAATGGCGAAATTCCAGTTGCCGTTCATGTCAGCGAGCAGCTTGTGATTTTCGTTGAGCTTCGACATCTCCATCATCTGCTTCATCATCTCCTGCGGATCAGGCTGACCGGTTGCGCCGGTCGCTTGAGCAGCTGTGCCCACCGATGCAGCCGCAGGCGATGTGGCGGGGCTTTGTGCGAACGAAGAAGTCGCGATCATTGTTGCGAACAGAATGGTGGCTAATGACGTAAAGGTTTTCATGGCGACATGTTGCCAGTAATCGGTGCTGGGTGACAAGTCATAACCGTCAAAAAATCAGGAACTTTCACCAAAATATTCGCATCATCCAAACCCCGCCGTAACATTCTGAAAATGAAACAGGAAAATCCGACGATTGAAATTTGTCCCGGAATCACGCGCCGGACGGTCGCACACGGTAAGACGATGTATCAGATGCTCGCCACACTCGCCGCCGGGAGTCGAATGCCGGCACACTCGCATCCACAAGAGCAGATTGTTCATATTCTGGAAGGCAAAATGCGGTTGATTGTCGAAGGCGTGCCGCATGAGCTTTCAGCGGGCGACTCGTTTTACCTCGCGAGCAATGTTTCGCATGGTGTGGAAACGCTCTCGGCGACGCGCGTTCTCGATACGTTTAGCCCACCTAGGACTGATTACCTGGCAATGGATGAGAAGGTCATCCACGGCGCGTTGTAGCTGTTGAGCAGTTCGGAAAACGCCCCGTAGTCCCAAAGCGGTGTCAAGCCACCGCACTCCAAAGCGACTTCGTCGCGAAAAGATCACTTGGCCATCCACGACGAAAACCAAGGTAGGGCGGGCAGTTCTTTGCACGCCGTTTCGCGGATGGCAACGCTGTGCCGTCCCTACCAACATTTGCTTGCAGCCGCTTAGGCTTTCGGCTCTTCGGCTACCCTAAGCACAATCTTCCCGCGCGTATGATGAGTCGCGGCTTGTTGCTGCGCCTTTACCGCGTCAGTCAGCGGAAGAACTTGTGTCACCGTCGGTTTGATTTTTCCCGCATCAATTAGTTGCGCGATCTCAGTGAGATCGTCGGCGTCAGGATGAGAGGAGATACCCGCGCCGCGGATTCCATGTTTCTGGAGCTCGGCCGGATCTGGTCGCGCGACCAGTGACATGACGATACCGCCTTTCTTTACCACGCCATAAGACCGCGCGAGTGTGTCTTTCCCAACTGGATCGAGCACGGCGTCCACATCCCTGGCGACATCTTCAAACTTTGTTTTTGTATAATCCACCGCCACATCCGCACCGAGCCGCTTGAGAAGATCCTGGTTTGATGTCGAAGCGGTCGCAATGACTCGCGCACCGCGCGCTTTGGCGATCTGCACGGCAAAACTACCAACGCCACCAGAGCCGCCGTGGATGAGGATTGTTTGTCCAGGCTGGAGTTTCGCCACATCCACTAACGCCTGCCATGCAGTCAACGCCCCCATTGGGACCGCAGCGGCTTCGACAAAGTTGAGCGACTTCGGTTTCGGACCGACTTCCCATTCTTTCACCGTGACGTAATCCGCCCAGCCGCCGCCGAACGTCGGGTAGCCGTAAATTGCGTCACCTGCCTTGAGCCTTGTCACGCTTGAACCCGTTTTTTCCACGACTCCAGCGATGTCGTAACCCGGGATCAGCGGCAGATGAGTGCCGAATTCCTTCGCATATCTCCCGCTGAGCGTGAGCGGATCGGCTGGATTGACGCTGCTGGCGATCACGCGGACGAGCGCTTCGTCGTCGTTCGGTTCTGGCCGTGGCACCTGTTCAATCTTAAGCACATCGGGTGCACCGTATTCGTGGGCGACCACTGCACGCATCATTGGCTTTTCGTCAGCGCGCGCTTGGCAGATTGATAGTCCCAGGGCAGTTAAGCTTAAGAGTTGGAGCGTCGAGCAAGGGAGTCGCATGACATCAGGTTCGCGCGCGATTGGTTGCAGTGCGAACTGGAAATCTCGTGTCGCGCCTACTTGCTGGCATCGATAAAGATCTGCCAGCGCTTAACACTCTCCAGTTTCAGAATCCCACGCTCGAACCAGGGATCGTTCTTCAGATTTTCGCGAACTTCATTTTCGTCGTCGGCATTGACGATGAGAAGGGCGCCACAAGGCAGCCCGGTTTCATCAACCAAAGGTCCTCCCATGAAAATGAATCCCTGGTCGACGAGATCGTCGATGAAAGCCTCGTGTTCATCCCAGAAAGGCTGCTCACGCGTGCCCTTCGATGGATCGCGATTGGGGCCAGCTGAAGAGATTACAACGAATTTATGCTTCATCACGAAATCCGGTGAGATTTATTGTACACAGATTAATGGTGTGGGGCGTTTGTGCCAAACGCCTGGCGTCTCACACAGTGGAGCGGCGGCGACGCTAGCGACACAGACGGGAGGACCGAAGGGCGAGCCTTGCGGGCGCAAGCGAGTCAAACACCCTACAGTTCCGCATTGCGGCCGCGAAAACTCGGTGGAGAGTTATCCTTACGGATGAGCGCACATGCTGCAGATCAAAATTCGGGGCTGAGGAAAATCATCTTTGTCCTTTTCGCGCTTGGGGTGGTTTCCATCCTGTCGCTGATCGTTGCCGGTGCGACGAGCTTGATTTCGTTAGCCGACAGGATTCACCCGGTCGCGGGTACAGTTGTGTTTTGGGGACTTTGTCTGGCAGCAGGATTTCTTGTCCTCTATTGCGTGATCGCTTACGCACAGTTGCCGCCAGCACTGGTGCCGCCGAACGAAACGTCGGGACCGAAGCACGAGGCATATTTGCAGGCATTGCGTTCGCGACTCGCAAACAATCCGCGCACTCGCGAGTTGCCACTGGAAACAGACGCAGAAGTTGAGGCCGCCATTGCCCACCTGTCGAAGGAAGCGGACCTGGTTGTGCGCAGAACGGCGAGCACAGTTTTTCTCAGCACCGCGTTAATGCAAAACGGCCGACTCGACGGGCTGATCGTGCTGTTTACACAAATTCAAATGGTTGCCCGCATTGCCCGCATTTACGTGCAGCGGCCTTCGCCCCGCGAATTGCTACGATTGTATGCGAATGTTGGCGGAACAGCTTTCGTCGCCGGCGGACTTGAATCACTCGATCTTGGAGAAATGGTGGCGCCGCTCGCCACTTCCATGGTTCCGGCGCTCAAAGGTGGAATTCCAGGCCTCAGCGGAATTTCGGCTCTTCTGGTGAAATGCGTTTCGAATGGAGCGGCAAACGCGTTCCTCACTTTGCGCATAGGGGAAGTCGCTCGCCGCTATTGCGAGCTCACATCATCGTGTTCGCCCGAGCTTATCCGGAAGTCTGCTACAGCTGAGGCTGTTCACCACCTTGGTCGCATCGTGCGCGAAAATGCTGCGCTGATCGGAAAGAAGCTGTGGGACAGCACTGGCGGCTCACTTATCGACAGTGGCGTCTCAAAAGCCGAGGGCATCGCAGGCGCAACACGCGATCTTTTTGGCAGAATTTCGCCCTGGCGGATGAAAGAAGAAGAATCCGCCACGCATCCGTAATTTCGGCGCGCGCTACCTTTCAGTCACGCATTGCTGACATCTTTTTAAATCGAGTTTGCCTGAAGCCAGGACCGGGATTGCTTCGATGCGCTGGACTTGTTTCGGAATCCATAAATTCGGAACTCCCGCTTCCTGCAATTTTTTGCGCAGCTCGGCGACATCGATATCAACAGCGCTGAGCAGCACAAGCGCTTCGCCCTTCGCCTCGTCCTGCACGCCCACGATGGCCACGGGGCGTTCGTCTCTTCCGGATAGTCCCAGCACGTCTATGATTTTCTGTTCGATCGCTTCATGCGGGACCATTTCGCCGCCGATTTTTGAAAAGCGCGAGAGTCGACCTTCGATATAAAGGAACCCGTCCTCATCAAACCGGCCGACGTCGCCAGTCTTCAACCAGCCGTCGCGCAGAATTTCGGCAGTTCGTTCCGGGTCGTGCAAATATCCTTCGAAAATGTTAACGCCGCGCAGCCAAAGCATCCCGCTGTCGTATAGCGAAAGTTTCTGATCAGTTTCCGGTTCACGGATTTCGGCGGCGATGCCAGGAGCTAATCTGCCAACCGATCCCGAACGACTCGACGGTTGGACGTGTTCGCCTGGCGTGGGCGGCTCGGGATCGGGCAAATTGACGCTCACCACCGGCGCAGTCTCGGTAAGCCCGTAGCCTTCATAGACTTTTTTGTGGAAACGTTCCTCAAAGTGGCTCGCGAGATCGAGAGGCAACTTTTCGGCGCCGGTTATGATGAGGCGCAAAGTGTTAAGCTGTTCCGGTTCTGCTTTGCGCAAATAGAGACGCAGAAAAGTCGGCGTTAGCAGCAGGAACGTCAGTTTGTATCGGTCGATCAGCTCGGCGCATTTGGCAGGGTCCAATGGGTTGGGATAGGTGATGATGCGCACACCTTCGATAAGCGGATACCAAAGTGTGACCGTCGATCCAAACGTGTGAAAGAACGGCAGCGACGCGAGAATTGCGTCCGTTTTCTTTGCATCGAGCAGTTCCCGGAATTGCGCGACATTTCCCATGACGTTGCGGTGACTCATTACTGCGCCCTTGGGTTCGCCGGTGGTTCCGCTCGTAAAAAGCAACACTCCTTCGGCGTGCCCGCCCTTTTTTGGAATGTTCAGTAACCGTAAAAGCAAACGCGCGGGTAAGATCATTGATATGATCCACCACAGAACAATTTGGCGTTTCATAGGCGGGAGCAGCTCATCCAGCTTTAAAACGCGTTCCGGCCATGGAAAATCCTTCACGCGTGCAATGAATGGTGTCGCCGAGATTGCAACTCGCAGGCTGGCGCGCTTGCAGCAGGATTCATTAGCCGCGCGGCCTATTGTGAAATTTAGGTCCACAGGAACTTTATTCGCCAGCATCACCGCTAAATTCGCAACGACCGATCCTTTGCTTGCGGGCAAAACGATCGCGATACGTTCGTCAGGAAATTCTTTTCGCAAATAACGGCTGAACGCTGCCGCAGCGCCGAGCAATTTTCCGCGGCTCAGCTCAGTGTGATCAATTCCGTCGACCACTGCTGTCGCGAACGGCCTTCGCTTCAAACCGCGAACGCAGTCTTCGGCAAGATGTCGATCCAATGATGGCCGCCGGCTGAAACAAAATTCGCCCAGCTTGAGCAATTCCTCGCGCACAGTCGCGACGTCGGCTGCTTTTGCCTCGAGTGGTTTTCCAAACGCTACCGTAGCCGGGTACCGGATTTGCTTTGGAAATTTCGTGAAAAATTTCCCGCCCTGATATGAAAAAATCGATCCCCAGAGTTGATCGAGCCAGACGGGAACGACCTCGGCCTTCGCGTGTCGCGCAATGACTTCATAACCGCGCTGCAAACGCAACAGCGTCCCCCTGCGTTCCAATTCGCCTTCCGGGAAGACACACACGATTTCGCCTTCGGCGATTTTTTCCGCAGCGGCGCGAACTGCAGCATGCGACTGACGCTTGCTGATGGGGATGCAACCAATCGTGCGCAGGATCGGATGCAAAATTCCTTTGTAATAATATTCCTGGTGGATCACGTAGCGGATCGGCCGCGGACAAGCGAGCTGCAGTATCAGCGCGTCCACCCAAGTGATATGGTTGGGCACCAAAAGAAAGCCTCCCGCCGGCAGATTTTCCAGACCGAGTGTGGTGACGCGGTAAAAGCAGCGCACGAGCGGCCGGCCAAGGAAATAGAGGATGCGTTCAGCAGTGGATTGGGCCCGCATGGTTTATGATTTACAATCGGCGTGCAGCAAACTGCAATCCGCAATTGTCGATGCAACTTTCGGCACATAAACCGATAAGCGGCGCGCGCAGCGCACTTTTTCTTCTGCTGGCGATCAACCTTTTCAATTACATCGACCGGCAAATTCTGGCCGCGCTCGAACCTGATATCCGCGAAACCTTCTTCGCGCCTGACGATGTGAACCGGATGACAAAGACCGGTCTGCTTGCGGTCGCATTTTTCGTAACTTACATGGTCAGCGCACCGGTACTGGGCTTTCTGGCAGATCGGATTTCACGTTGGGTCATCGTTGGCGTTGCCGTCATTTTGTGGAGCCTGGCTAGCGGCGCGTCTGGTCTGGCCGCGACGTTCGGGATATTGTTCGCGACTCGTATCTTTGTTGGAATTGGTGAAGGCGGTTATGGGCCTGCGGCACCGACGATTTTGTCCGATCTCTTCCCAATCGAAACACGGGGTCGCATCATGGCGATTTTTTGCGCAGCGATTCCAGTTGGAAGCGCACTCGGCTATGTGATTGGAGGATTGATCGGCGCTCATCTCGGCTGGCGGTGGGCATTTTACCTCGTCACGCCGCCAGGATTATTGCTTGGTTTGCTGTGCTTCTGGCAACGCGACCCGCGCGGCGCTGCTGATAATCGCGTACAAGAATCACAGCGGAGCATTCGTGCCTATCTGAACTTGTTCCGTACACGCTCCTATCTCATTAATTGCATTGCCCAAACTTTGATGACTTTTGTACTCGGCGGTCTGGGCTTTTGGGTACCGGCATATTTGCGCTATCGCGATCAAAGTTCCGATGTAGGCATGACGATTTTTGGTCTGGTCACCGTAGTCGCAGGCCTGGTCTCGACGCTTTTGGGAGGCATTATCGCGGACAAACTGCGGCCGCGTTTCGCCGGTTCCTACTTCTGGGTCTCAGGAATGGGAATGTTGATCGCGTGCCCGATTTTTATCGTCGCCCTTTATATGCCGTTTCCAGCAGCGTGGGTCCCAATGTTCGTCGCAATCTTTTTCCTGTTCCTGAACACAGGTCCTTCAAACACGGCTCTCGCCAACGTGTCGCTCCCTGCTGTACGTGCGACGGCATTTGCGGCGAACATCTTCGTCATCCACGCGTTCGGCGACGTTCAGGCGTTCTGGCTGCTTGGATATATCGGCGGTCATACCAATATGCACGTAGCATTTCTGTTTGTGTCCGGAATCATTTTCCTTTCCGGTCTGGTTTGGCTGATCGGTGTAAAATATCTTCCAGCTGATACGGCTGCGGTAGAGAACCAAACCGGCTGAGTAATTCCCAATTAAGCCAGCTACGAAACAGCCCGGCAGGTTTCGATGCTGCCGGGCAATCGTGGCGTGCTAGTGATGTGGATGTGGCAGCACGTGAGGTACCGGCTAAAGTGATTTCCCTCGAGAACTATGTTGATCGTCACGTTCCGCCCACAAGCAAAGTTGTACAGCTTGGTAATGTGTCTTTTGATGCTCGGTGGAATCAACACATTCGCCGCCGGCGTTCCCGATGATTGCACACAACTCATGCTGGGAACCGCACCGACGTGGGATTCGATGCGTGGCGAATTGCGATTGTTTGAGCGCCCGCGCGGCGGTGACTGGAAGGTTGTGGCCGGGCCGTATCCGGTGTTGTTCGGCAAGAAGGGCCTCGCGTGGGGAACGGGAATCTCAGGACAAAACGAGTCGGGCCTTCGCAAAAAAGAACGAGACGGCCGCGCGCCCGCGGGAATTTTCGAGATCGGACAGGTCTTTGGATACGACGCACACCTGCCGGCCGGGGCCGACTATCCGTATCATCAAGTCACCGACGCGGACATTTGGAGCGATGATCCGCGTTCGCCAAATTACAATCGCCATATCGTAATCGATCCGAAAAATCCGCCGGACAATTACACTCACGAAAGAATGCGCTCGGGCGATTTTGCCTATCACTGGTTGATCGAGATCCGACACAACTCCGATCCGCCTGTGCCCGGCGCGGGTAGCGCCATTTTTTTTCACATCCGGCGCGGCGTCAACAGGCCCACGACCGGTTGCACGACGATGGCGCAAGACAACCTTGTAAAAGTGATCACCTGGTTGCGAGCGAAGCGACACCCGTGCTATGCCTTGCTGCCCACCGGTGAGTACGAAAACAAATGGCGCGCATGGAATTTGCCATCGCCCGACACGTCGCGCGGCGCCGTTTCATTGGCTCGTTGAAATCTCGCGATGGCTTGTTAGCTTGTTGTTAGTCAATTATGCCAAGACGAAAACGACCTAATCCTCAATCGGAAGAAAACATCCGCCGCATCGACACGAAACCGCGCGCGAAGAAGCAGACACATGGCTTTCAGGTCCATTTCCTTCGCGGCGATCGCGTGGTGACGAAGATGTTCAGCGACAACGTATTTGGCGGAAAACAAGCCGCACGCCGCGCCGCCCGAAAGTTCAAGAATTCGATGCTGCGCCGTTTGCCGCGGAGAAAGTTTCTGGGCGGATAGATTCTTCGCGCTCGGAATGCACTTTCCGTTGATACGCTTTCCAGCATTCTAAAAATGCCGGCGCGAAATCGTCAGGCCTGGCCGACGTCCAGCCATCAATTACGCCCGGCGCAAAGAACACGCCTCTTTCAATTTCACACTTGTTAGAGGTGAGGCTTGCAGAAACCATGCCGCGGTAGCCGCAGATAAACTCGTGGTCGGTACGCGATGAAGCAGAGAGCCTGAAAATTCTTTCAAGCGGAACATCAACGCCTAACTCTTCCCTTAGCTCGCGTCGCGCTGTTTCGTCGTAATCTTCTCCGGCAGTCACGTGGCCAGCAGCGCTCGAATCCCATTTCAACGGATGCCGATCTTTCCATCGGGAGCGTTGCTGCAAATACACATCCCCGACCTGATTGAAAATGAGGATATGAACGGCGCGATGGCGCAAGTTATTCCCATGCACTTCAGATCGACTGGCGTAACCCTGGATCTCATCATTTTCATCGACCACCAGAAACCGCTCGTTCGGTGTCGAGCACATCTCCTGGCAGGGCGGCTGCGCGATGGAATTCGCGAGGCCGATCCATTGCAACAATGATAGTTCCTCCGCTCGTGCATTCGGATCGATGTTCAAAGAACTTGTGAGCGCATTCCAGTCGCCAGCGTATTCCCGCACCAATTTCCGGAGCTGCTTTCGTCTCTGAGAAAATCCGGTCCGGATCAATTTCAAAAGCAATTCATGGTCGTACTGGGGCAATTCAATCGGATCGCGCGGTGCGACTCGCACCACAGCGGAATCGACATCAGGCCGTGGGAGAAAAACGGTTGCAGGAACGCTGCGCATATATTTGACGCGATGATGCAACTGGACGCGCAACGTCAACGCTCCGTAATCATGCGTACACGGCGAGGCGGAAAGCCGCATGGCCATCTCCTTCTGTAAGGTCAACACATACAATGATATAGGACTTGGATATTCCAGGAATTTCACGAGCAACGGACTCGAAATGTTGTACGGCAAATTGCCAATCAACTTCACGCTGCGATGCGCGAAAAGAACGCGTGGATCGAACTTCAGCGCATCAGTGTTGACGATTTCAAGCCGCTGATCCCCGAAGCGCGAACGCAAAAAGTTTGCAAGTCGCACGTCCTTTTCGATCGCGAGAACATGCGCTCGTTTTTCAAGAAGGAACCTGGTCAACGCACCCAGGCCGGGCCCGATTTCGACGACATAGTCTTCCGGAGTGATTTGTGCCTGATCGACAATCCAGCGAGCGAGGTTCTGATCGTGAAGAAAATTTTGGCCGAGAGTCTTGACAGGCGACACGCCGATTTCCTTGAGCGTCGCGCGTATTTCTGAAAGCTTCATAGCCGCGGAGCGCGCCCCATAAGAAGGCAAGGGAATTTCCTGGGTTTGTTCACAAAATTCTGTGAACAAAATGCGTCGCAACGACGACTTTGTTCACAAGTTATTCACGCCCGTTTCTTGTGGGGCGAAAAGTGGCGAATCCGACGCGCATAATCGCCGATGAAAACATCCCTATTCACGCGATGGCAGCGCACGACGCGACCGTTTTCTTCGGCTCTTTAGGTACGTTTGTTTCGCTTCTTTAAGGGAAACACCTTCAAGAAAGTACGCAGTCGCAGCGCGACCAATCGCATACGTGCCCGCCCCCGCGACCATGCCGCAAACCACGTTGCCCCACCCCGGCAAAAACTTCAGCATCGCGCGCGTGCCCTCGCGAAGGAGCATCCCGACACCAACGTTTGCTCCCAGTGCAGCGATAAACTCAGTCGCAGCCCGCAGACTTCGTTCCCTGCCGCTGATGTACATGATTCCGGAGACCATCAACACTTGTAGAGCCGTGAGAACCGGCATGTCTGCCAACGGAATCGGTTGCGCGCCGACTGCGGCGCAAATTGCGGTCGTAGATTTTACCAACATTTGCGCGACATGAAGCTGCGCGTGACGATCGCGCGAGATGCGAATCATCTCGATCTTTGCCTGGTTCGGCAACTCTGCGGCAAGCAGCGACATCAGCCGTCGCGTTTCTGCCGATTGCCTTTCGGTGATGCGAACTACCGTGAGCAAACGATCGCGGACATATGGCTGCGCATCGAGCGCCTCTTCCAAATCCGTTACTCGTTTCGCAGACCCCAGCGAAAGGCCAATGATTTTCGTTTCGTCCGACAAAACGTCGATGGGTCCATTCAAATTCGATTCGCCGTCGTCGAAAAAGAAAACGACATCGGCAGGTTCGCGCCTGAGGTCCCCTTGAATTTGCGTTTGGGCAGAATCGCCGGCGTCGCGTGCATCTAAAATCGAGACGGTTCCGTGACCGGGGATTGTCCACTCGGTCCAACGATGCACCGGGGTAAGGGTCACATTCATGCCTTCGTGCGAGTCTGGAGCAAAAAGGAGGTCGATGATTTCTGGCATTGGCGTTGTGCTCGACCCAACAAAGAGAAATCGCGGTCGCCGCTGCTGGAGGAATAATTGTTTTAGCGGCACCAATTCACGGAGCACTGGCCGCCGAATTTTTTCAGGAAGTTTGCTGGCCAAACCTTCGAGTCGCTCGGCAATTTGAACGAGAGTCTTTTGATTCATGGCTTTGCCACGTTAAATCGTTAAACCGTTACACCGTTACATCGGATTTGCGATTCAACCATTCAACGATTTAACGATTAACGTGCCGTCGATCCTCCGGAAAAGCACGAACGAGAATTCACGATTTTGAATTCCAAAGCACTCCGCTTATAAAGGCTCATGAATTTGAACATCGAAATACTTTCGAAAGCCGCGGACCAGGCGCGCGGTTTGTGCATGGACGCTGTGCAAGCCTCGCAATCAGGGCATCTTGGGCTTCCACTCGGTTGCGCGGAAATCGGCGCGGTGCTTTTTGGCCATGCGCTGAGATATAATCCGGACCAGCCTCGCTGGATCAATCGCGATATCTTCGTCCTC
>Ga0070689_100002562_pt1 | contig 11914 bp, 9 predicted proteins | sample KBSS23HmetaG_FD_64669 | JGI IMG/M metagenome (GOLD analysis project Ga0070689, IMG submission 64669) | Switchgrass rhizosphere microbial communities from Kellogg Biological Station, Michigan, USA - KBS S2-3H metaG | ecosystem: Host-associated > Plants > Roots > Rhizosphere ... | reverse complement strand
GGCGCGGGCCGCGACCTGCCGTTCGACTGGCGCTACACCGGTCTGCCGAAGGGGCGGCACGTGCTGCGCCTGCGGCTCACCGGCGAGCGGCGCGAAGCATCGAAGGACTGCTATCTCAACGTCGCCGGTTTCGAGATCGAGCCCGGGCAATAGGCGCCACTCAGCGCGATCAGCGACCGTCGGCGGCCGGGCCTTTGCCGAACACTGCGCGCGCGATCACTTCGCCGAGGTCGGCGAAGAACGGGTCGGCGATCTGCGCGAAGTCGTAGACGTCGTCGCCGACCACGCCGTCGGAGTTCGTGTAGAGCACGGCGGCGAGGAAGAAGCCGCGGCCGCTGCGCAGATCCTCGACGTAGGCGTTCTCGATCGTGAAGCCATAGGCGCGGCCGATCTTGTCGTAGACGCGCACGTACTCGGGCGGCACGACGCGGCGGATGCCGGGCAGCACGAACTTGCAGCCGTGGTCGGGGTGCTCCTTCGGGTCGTAGACCGGATCCTTCGACTCGCGCGGCAGTTCGCCGAGCGCCTGCACCGCGAACGCGCGCGCGGCGACGCCGAGCTCGGGGAAACCGCGGCGGCTGGTGTCGATCTCGGGGCGCACGACGGCGGCGAGCAGGCACTGCAGGTCGAGCAGCGCGATCGCGTTCTTCTGCGCGAACGACATCGGGCCGTCCTCGCGCACGTCGTCGCGCATGTGCGCGCTGCCGACGTCGAGATCGGTGAAAGCGGCGTTGTCGAAAGTGCCACTGTCGAACGTCGCGTCGAAGCGCGCAGCCTCGTCGCGCGCCGCGATCTCGAGTACGGCGTCACCCTGGCGCAGCGTGACGGCGCGCGTCACACGGTTCTCGGCGAGCGGGTGCGGCTCGGACAGGCGATGCCAGATGCGCGCCGACGTGAACCCGGCCTGCCACAGCGCGTCGTTGAGCCGCCGCGGCCCGACCAGTTCGAAGCAGTGGTTGAACGCGGCGTTGTCACTGACGAGGAACAGCCGGCGCAGGTCGCGGCGGATCGGGATCGCCTCCTCCGGCATCGCTGCGTCGCTGGCGAACCGGCGGTGGATCGTCCACTCGGCGTCGAGGTCGAACGGCGCCTTCGCCTCCGCGGCCAGCCGCTGCAGTTCGAGCAGCGCGACGATGGCGGCGCCGAGCTTGACCGAACTCGCCGGATAGAAGTACTGCCGCGCGTCGCCGAGCGAACTGTGGCGCAGGCGCACGCGGCCGTCGTCGTCCACGAACGGCTCGCCGAGCAGGATCTGCAGCCGGTACTCGTGCGCGTGCGCGAGTACGGCGCCGAACTTCGCCGGCTCGGCGGCGAGCAGCGCGTGCAGGTCGCGCGCCGCTGGCTGCGGCGACTGCGGCACGAGTGCGAGCAGGCACGCGACGGCGACCAGCGTCATCTCGGCACCGCATCGGCGGAAGTGTGGCGCATCGTCGACTCGCCGGGGCAACGCGCAGAACCATAGCGGCCATGCCGCTAGCATGCTGCGCCTTGCCACGCCCCCGCCGATCCGCCGCCACGCGCCGAAAACCGGCGCGCGCGCCAGCCGACCGCGACCGCGCCCATGCCGCCGCGGCCGCGCAGCCGCACTGCCAGCACTTCGGCCTGTGCGGCGGCTGTTCGCATCTCGACGTGCCGATCGACGTGCAGGTCGACGACAAGCTGCACGAAGTCGAGGCGCTGCTGCGGCCGCACCTCGGCGGGCTGCACATCGCGAGCGCGCCGCCGCGCCGCACGCCGCTGCACTTCCGCACCAAGCTGCTCTACCCGGTGCGGCCCGGCCGGCACGGCGCGGCGACGCTCGGCATCTACCAGCCGCTGAGCCACGACATCGTGCGCATCCGCGAGTGCCGCACGCAGGACGAAGGGCTGACCGCGCTCGGCGTCGCGGCCGAGCAGATCCTGCGCGATCTCGAGCTGCCGCCGTGGGACGAGAGGACGCAGCGCGGCTTCGTGCAGGCGTTCGGCGCGCGCGTGATGGCCGGCAGCGGCGAACTGCTGATCGGCGTGGTGACGCGGCCGGGGCTGTTCGAGCGCGGGGCCGAGGTCGCCGAGCGTCTGCTCGCCGCGGCGAGCGAACTGCGCGGCTCGGGCGCGCGCGCGTTCAAGCCGGTGGGCGTCGTGCGCAGCATCAACGACCGCGCCGGCAACTACCTGCTCGGCGACCGGAACGTGCCGCTGCGCGGCCGCGACTACCAGGAGGACCGTGTCGCGGGCCTCACGTTCCGCGTGCGCTTCGGCAGCTTCTATCAGGTCCACCGCGACGCCGATGCGCTGCTCTACCGGCCCGTGCTCGAACTCGCCGGCGACGTGCGCGGCCACCGCGTCGTCGACGGCTACGGCGGCGTCGGCACGTTTGGCCTACGGTTGGCGCGCGCCGGCGCCGCGCGCGTCGAGATCGTCGAGCAGAACCCCGTCGCGTGCGGCGACGCCGAGTACAACGTGCAGAAGAACGGTCTCGCCGGCATCGCGACGGTCGCACCGCCAGCACCGTTCGCGGGTGCCGCGTTCGCCGACACGCCGGACCTGCTGCTCGTCGATCCGCCGCGCTCGGGACTCCAAGCTGACGGCGTCGCGCGCGTACTCGCGGCGCGGCCGAGGCGTCTCCTGTGCGTGCACTGCTCGGCCGAGTCGCTGGCGCGCGACCTCGAGGGTCTGCGCGCCGGCGGCTATCGCGTGGCGGCGATCCGGCTCTGCGATCTGTTCCCGCACACGGCGCACGTCGAGATGGTCACGCTGATGTTGCCGAACTGAGTCCGTTGCCATCGGTGCCGCGCCGACGGCGCGGCGCAAAGCGGTTGAAGTCGGCGGGCCCCGATGGCCGACCACATCGGCGATGGCATGGGACCCCGACAACGCCGCGCACCAGGCGCTGTACGCGAGCCTGAAGCGCGACGGTCAGTTCCGCGAGGCGGTCGCGTTCGCCGACGCGGGCAAGCGGCGCCTCGCGCGCCTCGCCTACTGGCTCGCGACTGCGAGCCCGGGCCTGCGCCGCGCGCACGCGCGCAACTACGTCAGCGGGATGGTGCTCCGCCTCATCTACGGCCACGACCTGCAGCCGAGCGCCGGCACCAGCACCGCGGCGTGGGACGAGGCCTACCAGCACGTCGAAGCGGTCCTGCTCGACGGCGGCAACCACACGGTCGCCGACGCCGGCGAAGTACTCGACGCGCAGTACGAAGGGTGGGACGCGCCGTGAGCGCTCGCGCGGCATGCAACGCGATGTTCGCGGCCGCGGTGGCCGCCGCGCCGCTCGCGGCGCAGCACACGCTGCCGACCCCCGCGCCCGCCTCGACGCCAAAACACGTGGGGCTGGTCAGCGACGACGCTGGCTTCCCCGAGTCGCTGTTCGCGGGCCTGCGCCTCGACCTCAAGACGTTCACCGACAAGGACAGCAACAACTCGGCGCTCGGCCTGTCGTTCGCCGGCGAGCGCACGTTCGACCTCGTCACGCCGGTGACCGACCACGGCGTGCCGGTGCTCGACATCGCGGCGACGCTGCGCAGCTTCGGCAACATCTCGTTCGACCCCGACATCAACCCGCACGACTTCTCGCGCGAGCAGGGCGGCATCGACGCCAACTGGTTCCTGCGCAGCGATCCCGCGCGCAGCAGCGCCGACTGGACCGACGTGATGCTGTCGCTGCGGCTGCACGGCGGCTTCGAGGCGGACCAGCAGTTCACCGCGCGCAATTCGACGTGCGGCGCCACGCTCGTGGTCGACACGCAGGCCGGCCCCGCTTCGGCGCTCGCGCACTGGAACCCGTTCGACCTGCCGTTCCGGTTCACGCGCTGGATGACCGGCTACGAAGGGCGCGGCGGCGGCGCCGAGGTGGTCAACCGCGCCGAGGCGTTCCCGACCGTACTGCTGACCGCCGAGCAGGTGTGGTCGAGCGGCCTCGATCCGCGCCACGAGGTCGGCGACACGACGAGTTACCTGCGGCTGCAGCTCGAGGTCGCGATGAGCGCCGCGTGCGTGCGCATCGGCGACTACCACGTCGCCGCCGAGGTCGACTACCGCCTGTTCGCCGAGCCCGGCGCGGGCGACGCAGTGCGCGGCGCGGGACTCGACCTGTTCGACTACTTCGTCGTGGCGCTGAAGGTCGGCGGCGACAGCATCCTCGGCAAGGAGATCACCGCCGCCGACGGCGTGTTCGTCAGCTACCGCGCGGGCAAGCTGCCGTTCGACCAGAAGGACGAGGACGCGTTCGAGGTCGGCTTCCGCGTGCACTTCTGAGTGCGCGCCGTGCGCTGGCAATGCGCGTGGCTCACTGCACGCGGACGTCGTGCTCCCACTTTTCGCCGTCGTCGAGGTTGAACACGTTGTCGGCCCGCAGCGCGATGCCGGCGCGCGCGACGGTGAGCGCGTACGCGCCGCGCAACACGCCGGAGTAGAGGAACGTGCCGTCGGCGCCGGCGATCTGCATGCAGATGGCTTCCATCGGCGTACCGAACGCAATGAGCCAGACCCGCGCGCCGGGGATCGGTGCGCCCCTGCCGTCGACCGCGCGGCCGCGGACCGTGGCGCCGGGCGCGAGTTGCAGCACGCCGAGGTCCTGCTCACGGTCCGACAGCGCGAACTGCCACGAGCCGCAGCCACCGGGTTCGCCGATCCCGAGCCTGATCTCACGCGGCGCGTCGTAGCCGCGGTCGACGATGCGCAACCGTCCATCGAGATCGCTGGCGGCCACGACGATCGGCGTGTCGCGGATGAAGGCCGTGCACATGCATGCGACCGGCCGGCCCGCCGCGTCGACGACGCGCGCGGTGATGCGCATCGTCGGCACCGCCGTGAGCTCGTGCGGCGCCGGCCCGTTGCAGTGCACCTCGATGCGGCCACTCGAGTCCTCGCTGCCGTAGGTCGCCAGCGCGTGCGCGTCGTCCAGCAGCGACAACGTCGCATGGCCACCCGCCGCGACCGGTGCCGGCATCTCGAACGTGCCGTCGCGCGCGGTCACGGCGCGGCGCGGCCGCTGCATCTGCCAGGTGGCCTCGGCATCGACGCCGAGCACGGTTGCACCCGCGAGTGGCGTGCCGTCGTCGAGCACGACACGGCCGCGCAGCGGCGGTGGCGCGGCACCGACACGGAACGTGCACTTCCAGCGCCGCACGTGCGACGGCGCGAAGTCCTGCAGCGGCGACAGCTGCGCGCCGGGCAGATCGACGTCGACGTAGAGGCTGGCGCCTTCGGGCATGCCGACGAACGAACAGTTGCCCGCGGCGTCGAAGCGACCTTCGCACAGTTCGTGCGGTAACGGCACTGCGAAGGCATCGTGAGCCGCGAACACGTGCGCCGTCGCGCGCGCATACTGCGCGGCGTCCGCGCCCTGCAGCTCGACGTCGAGCCGGCGCGGATCGTCGGGGTCGAGCTCGAGATCGACCACGTTGCGGCTGCTGTCGTCGTCGACCTTCGCGGCGGCGACCCCCAGCCTGCACGCGCGGACGGTGACCGGGCCGAGTACGACCTCGTCGAGGCGGTACGCACCGTTGCCGTCGGTGCGCGTGCCCGCGAACGCGAGCGCGAGGTCGGTGAGGTCGTCGGGCTGCGCCGTGACGAACGCACCTGCGACGCCGTGGCCGTCCGCGTCGTGCACGACGCCGGTCACCGCGCGGCACGGCAGCAGTTCGATGCGCGTGAACGCACTGCGCGCGGCGAGGCCGTCGACCCACGCGGCGCCGATCGCCTTGCCTGGCAGCCGCGCGTGCACGGCGACGAACTGGCGGCGCTCGGTGACCAGCGCGAAGCCGCCCGTCGCGTCGGTGCGCGCGTGCGCGCGCGGCGGCGGATCGTCGCCGATCCAGACTTCGCAGTTGGGCACCGGCTGGCGGTCGACCCCGACGACGACGCCGTCGATGCGCAACCGATCGGGAGCAGCCGGATTCTGCGGCGCGAGCAGCGCGCCGAGTGCACACGCGAGCAGGAGCGAGGACATGGGGCCTCGTCGATGCGGACAGAGGGGGCCGGCCCACTGTAGCTGCCGGCGCGGGCCGGCGCCGGAATCGATTGCTACTGCGCTGTCGTCCGCCCACGCAGCTACGTAGAAGTGGCTGCCGGCTCGCCCCCACCGCTCCGTCCGACCCTCTCCATGCAACGACACCCGCCGCTCCGACTGCCCCTGCTGCACTCCCTGCTCGCCGCCGTCGTGGTGGCCGCCGCCACGGCCCAGCAGGACCAGGACCACCTGGCGATGGGCAAGCTGTGGACGTTCGAGAACCCGCCGCTCGCGTACCTGAAGCAGGAGTACGGCTTCGCACCGGACCAGAAGTGGCTCGACTCGCTGCGGCTGTCCGCGCTGCGCCTCGGCGAACGCGACAACCCGTGGTGCTCGGCGTCGTTCGTCTCGCCGCAGGGGCTGATCATGACCAACCACCACTGCGTGCGCGACGCAGTCGCGAAGCTCGGCGGCGAGACCGGCAAGCCGTCGCTCGTCGACGACGGTTTCGCGGCGACCGCGCTCGGCGACGAGCAGAAGCTCGAGGGCCTCACCGTGCAGCAGCTGGTGAAGCAGACCGACATCACGGCGCAGGTCGACGAGGGCATCGTGGCCACCGACGACACCGCGACCGTGGCGAAGAAGCGCGAGGCGAACAGCGCGAAGATCAAGGCCGCGGCCGACGCCGCCGAGCCCGAGCTGATGCACCAGGTCGTCGCGCTCTACCAGGGCGCCAGCCAGCAGCTCTACGCCTACAAGGTGTGGGACGACATCCGGCTCGTGATGGCCGTCAACCTGCAGACCGCGCACTTCGGCGGCGACCCCGACAACTTCACCTATCCGCGCTGGAGCATCGACTTCGCGTTCGTGCGCGCCTGGGTGAACGGCGCGCCGGCCGACACCAGCGCGCACTACTTCAAGTGGCGCCAACAGGGCGCGCAGGACGGCGAGCTGGTGTTCGTGCCCGGCAACCCAGGCAGCACGAACCGGCTCTTCACGACCGCAGAGCTCGAGTACCAGCGCGACGTCGACTACCCGCTGATCCTCGAGCAGCTGCGCAACGGCATGGCGATCCTGCGGCCGTTCACGGCGGACAATCCGGCCCTGCACACGACGCTGCTCGGCTGGGAGAACAGCTACAAGGCGATCTTCGGCATCCAGCGCGGCCTGCAGGACAGCTCGCTGATGCAGCAGAAGCGCGACGCCGAGCAGCGCTTCCAGGCCGCGGTGCGCAAGGACCCGCAGCTCGACGCCGCGTACGGCAAGGCCTGGGGCGAGCTGGCGCAGCTGGCTCAGGCCAAGCGCCAGGCGCACATCGCCGCGATGTTCTACCAGACCGGCTACTCGGCGATCCTCGAGCGCGCGGTCGCCGTGCACAAGGTACACGACGAGACGCTGGCCGAGACGACGCGCACGGCAGCGCGCGAGGAGGCGCTGGGCTCGGAGATGTACGGCAACCCGCTGACCAACCAGCTGCTGCTCGACCACTTCGTGCGCGCGCAGCACTGGCTGCCGAAGGACGACCCGTTCCTGCGGGCCGTCGCCGGCCCGCAAGCCGGCGCCGCGACGATCGACTGGGCCAAGGCGCTGACGGCGCTGACGAAGAGCGAGCTGCGGCGCGACGCGTTCCTGAAGCAGCTGCTCGAGGGCAGCCGCGAGGAGGTCGGCAAGAGCGACGACGTCGGCGTCGCGATCGGCGCCGTGCTGTGGCCGCTGATGCGCGACGCCGAGACCGCCGAGAAGGTCGTCGATCAGGCGATCGCGGTGCAGGGCGCGCTGCTGGGCAAGGCGCTGCACGCGGTGTTCGGCACGAGCATCTCGCCCGACGCGACGATGACGCTGCGCTTCTCCGACGGCCGCGTGCAGGGCTACGACTACAACGGCACCAAGGCGCCGTGGGCGACGACGTTCTTCGGCCTCTACGGCCGCAGCTGCGAGTTCGACGACGCGTTGCCGTTCAAGCTCGCCGCGCCGTGGCAGCAGGCGCGCGACGCGATCGACCTGCACAAGCGCGTGTGCTTCGTGTCGACCAACGACATCGTCGGCGGCAACTCGGGATCGTGCGTCGTCGACCGCGACCTGCAGGTCGTCGGCCTGATCTTCGACGGCAACATCGAGTCGCTGCCGAACGACTTCTACTACACGCAGGAAAGGGCGCGCGCCGTCAGCGTGCACACCGACGCGATCATCGAGGCGCTGACGAAGGTCTACGCGCTGCCGCGCATCGCGGCGGAGCTGGCCGGCGCGCCACAGGGCGGCGGCAGGTGACTATGCCCCCACACTTCGGGCCCCGAATCTTCGGCGGGCGGGGGCGCAGTCGCGCCGCGCCGGCGCGAAAGCGTCCTCCGACCCGGTATGACCCGGGCCGGAGGACCGAGAGGTTGCATGGGATGAGCCCAGCTCCATCCGTGCGACCGCTGACGAGTCGGCGGTCACGTGCAGGAAGACGCGGCACACGCTGCCACTATTAGGCGCCGAGGGTTTTTTCAGCTCCATGTCACGGTCCGGCCGTTCCCAGCGACGACTCCCCGGTCAGAACTTGCCGGCTTCGTCCGCAGACACGCACACCGATCATGTCCTGGTTCAGCAGACCAGGGCAGGATACCGGGAGGCCTATGGACTCCTCGTGGTCCGCTACTCGAGGTCCGTACGCGCGGTATGCCTCGCCAGGATCGGGCGCATGGACGTCGACGACCACGTGCAAGAGACTTTCCTGCGCGCCTACCAGGGCCTCTCCCGTCTCGAGGACCCGAACCGATTCGGCGCATACGTGCATCGCATCGCCCAGAACATCTGCATCGACCGCCTGCGGCGCGCCCCAAAGCCGACCGCGTCGCTGGACGAAGTCGATCTGCAACCGCCCGCCGAGCCCGGGCGGATCGCCGACGTCCGTGAAGAACGCCTGACGCGGTTGCGGCTGCTCGTCGGCCGCCTGCCCGAGGCGCTGCGCGAGGCCGTCTTGCTCTTCTACTTCGAGACGCTGTCGCACGCCGAGATCGCCGCGCGCCTCGGCGTCACCGAAGCCGCGGTCAACCAGCGCCTGCACCGCGCGCGCCAGTCGCTGCGCGAAGCGTTCGAGACGGCGGAGCCGGAGGGCACGTCGTGAACTTCGACCGCGACCTGCACGATGCGCTGCAGCCGCTCGCCGGCGACCCGGTCGCCGACGCCGCGCGCCTGCTCGCCGCGCTGCCGCCGGGCCCGCCGCCCGCGGCGCCGCGCGGGCCGTGGTGGCTGCCGTGGACGATGCTCGCGGTCGGCCTCGCCGGCGGACTCGCGCTCGATCGGCTGATGCCGCGGGCGGAGAAGCCGCTGCAGGCGATGTCGACCGAGAAGCCCGACGAGAAGGAGCAGCCGAAGGTCCTCGACGCCAGCCCCACCTCGCAGGGCAACCGGATGCCCGCCGGCCAGAGCCCGCCGCCGATGGGGCTCACGGTCATGTGCTTCGGCACCGCGGAGATCGACGAACCCGGCTTCGGCCGTCAGGAGCTGAAGCCCGGCGCATACGAGTGTGCGCTCGACACGGTGTTCCGGACCACCAAGGGCCAGATCGGCATCTACATGATGGCGAACGACGCGCGCGTGCGCATCGACAACGGCGGCGAGGCGCGCGTCGGCATCGATCACGTCGCGCTCGAGTACGGCCGCATCTTCGTGGATGCCGGCCAGCGCGAGGCGCTGATGCAGGTCGAGTGCGGCAAGGTCAAGCTCGTGTTCGCGAAGGCGGCCGGCGTCGTCTCCCGCAAGCCGTCGGGCATCGAGGTGCTCGGTCTCGACGGCACGATCGACGTGACGTCGCCGATCGACACGGCGCGCGTCGACAAGTACCAGCGCGTGAGCGTCGACGTCGACGGCAGCGCGCGGCCGGCCGAGACCGTCGACTTCCTGCCGGCAGAGACGTCGTGGATGACGCTGATGATCCAGATGAGCAACGACCGGCGCGAACTCGAGGAGCGCGTCAAGGAAGTGTTCATCGCCTACGAGAAGGACAAGGCCCGCGCCGAGGCGGAACGCGAGATGCTGCGGCTCGGGCCGTCGACCGCGTGGCTGCTGACCGACAGCATCGAGCGCAACATCGACGGCAACCGCGCCTACGCGCTGCGCGCCGCCGCGCTGCTGGCGCGCCTCCTCGACTACTCGAGCGCTGCGTACGCGCTGCCGCTGCTGCTGCAGGACGACGTCGAGCTGCGGCTCGTGATCTTCGCCGCCGTGCGCGCCCGGACCGGCACCGATGGCGGCACCAGCGAGGCGTTCTGGCGCGAGGCCTCGCGCGAACGGCGCCGCACCGCGGTCGAGGAGTGGCGCGCCGAGCTGTCGCGCTGAGCGACCGGACGGCCGCTCAGAAACGCAGCGCCACCCACGGCAGCCGCGCGCGCAGTTCGCTGGCGTCCGGCGAACCGACCCAGCCGCCGAGCAGTGCGGCCTGCAACCCGAGCAGGGGTCCGGCCGGCCAGTCCAGGTGCGCCGCGATCGCGCCGCCGTCGCCGACGAAGCCGGAGGCGTGGCCGAACAGGAACACCGGCTCGGCGAGACCGACGAGCAGCGGCACTTCGAAGCCGAGCGCACCGGTCGGCCACGGCGCGGTCGGGCGGTCGATGCGCAGCAGCAGCTGCCACGTGCTGCCCGGCGGCTCGACGGTGCGCGCGACGTAGTCGGCAGCGCCACCAGCGGTGACGACGGCGGCGCTCGGCAGCGGCGACGTCGGCGGCGCCGCGCGCAGCCCTTCGAACTCGGCGTGGGCTCCTTGCGCCACGAACGTGCCGCACGCGCCGTGCGTCAACGCGCCGTCGAGTACGCGCGCGACCGGCACGTCGTCGAACAGCGCCAGCAGGCCGAAGCCGTCGACCTCGAGCTCGAGGTCGTGCCAGCCGCCATCGACCGCCGCGAGCGCCGTGCGCTGCAGCAACTCGTCGTGGCCGCCGAGCCGCCGCTCGAGGCGCAGCTCGCGCGCCTTCGGGTCGCGCACGAAGCGGTAGTGGTCGTCGGCGGACGACCAGCGCGCGACGACGCCGGCGGCGCCGCCGTCGGCCGCCTGCCTGATGCGCGCGCACACGCGCACGCTGTGCCCGTCGCCGACTTCGAACGTGCGCGCCTCCTGCAGCGTTGCCGCGAGTTCGGTGTCCGGTTCGCCACCGGGTGCCGGCGCGACCGCGACGAACACGCGGCCGCCTGCGTTCGCTTCGACCTCGAGCGGCGCCGGCCGACCGCCGCCGCCGGCAGGAAAGTGCAGCTGCCACGTACCGGCCGGCAGTTCGGCGCGCAGACTCGCGCCTGCACCGTCGTATTCCGCTGCGCCGCGCACGTGCACGCCGTGGACGGCGCCGGCAACGAGCAGCTCGCAGCGTTGCTGCGCCGCGGCCACCGACGCGACCAGCGGCAGGCAGCAGAGCGCTGCGCGGCAGTGCGACATCATGCATCGCAGCATCGGCGGCGCGGGGCGCGCGCGCCAGCTTCGTCGCGCGTGCGGCGAGGACTTGCAGCCGCGACTGTCGGCGAGCTGCGGATCCTGCCGAGTACCGACCCGCCGTTTCCTGCCATCGCGGCGGTGCGTCGCCGACCACGGCGCGCACGCGCGTCGCGTCGACCCGAACCTTCGTACGGGACGTGCGCGCAGCGTCGCCGAAACGCGCACGCGAACGCGCACTTGCACGGTCGCCGAACGCGGCGCGAACGCGGGGGGTCTTGCGCGCGGCGCGCGCACTGCTAGTGGCCGCGCGCGCTGCCATCGTTGCAGCGCGCCGATCCGACACCGTCGTCGCGTCCACGCGTGGCCACGCGCGCCGACACCCCGCGAATGTTGCAACCGCGAAGCGGCGCTGCGCGCGCGCGCGCAACTCGCGCACGCGCGAGGGAGCCGCGTCCGCACACTGTGCCCCGCAACGACGCGTGAGCTGCGTGCACCGGTTGTCGGCGTCGCGACTCTCGCAGACGGTCGCTCCTCCTGCGCGCGGCCGCGCGCCGCCCTCGTCTCCGTCCTCTCCTCTCTCC
>Ga0070689_100002551_pt1 | contig 11938 bp, 8 predicted proteins | sample KBSS23HmetaG_FD_64669 | JGI IMG/M metagenome (GOLD analysis project Ga0070689, IMG submission 64669) | Switchgrass rhizosphere microbial communities from Kellogg Biological Station, Michigan, USA - KBS S2-3H metaG | ecosystem: Host-associated > Plants > Roots > Rhizosphere ... | reverse complement strand
CGCTGATTGTCGCCGTCGTGTTGGTGCTGGTCGCCGTCCTGAAGAAAGGCCCGGTGGCGGGGAGCAAATCGGCGGCGCAGTCGGTGCCCGTCCAGGCCGCGGCTGCACCATCCGCGAGCGGCGACAAGTTGACGGAGGTCCACATCCTCGCCGGTTACAGCGGCAGCGAGGTCATCGACAGCTCGGGCGTGCGATGGACGGCGGATCGGTATTTCGCCAAGGGAGGCCTGTGGTCGAGAGACAGCGGCTTCGTACGCGGCACGAGCCGCCCGTTCCTGTTTGCGAACTGGAGGACGGGAGAATTCGGCTACGACATCCCGATGGCGCAGGGCAGCTACGAGTTGCGGCTTTATTTCGTCTCACCCAACCGCGTGGGCGACGAGAAGCTCTCGGGTTTCAACGTAGCGGTGAACGGCAAGCCATTGCTCGATGCCTTCGACGTCAGTATGAGCGCCAACGGCGCCGACGTGGCCGAAGAACAGGTGTTCCGGGACGTCGTCCCGGGTGACGACGGCTTCCTCCGTCTCTGGTTCACGAACCAGATGGGATCGCCGATGTTGAACGGCCTGGAGGTGACTCCCGGAACCCAGGGCAAACTCCGGCCGATCCGCATCATCACGCAGCCCACTTCCTTCGTCGATCACAAGGGCCAGCGCTGGCGCGCCGATGACTATTTTCTGAATGGATTCCGCTCCACCGAACGCCGCAAGGTGGGCGGAACGGAAGATCCCGAGCTGTTCGGCGCCGAGCGCTACGGTCACTTCAGCTACAACATTCCGGTGGACAGGCGCGGACGCTACACGGTGGTCCTGCACTTCGCCGAGTTCTACTACGGACCGCAGCTTCCGGGCGGCGGCGGGCCAGGCAGCAGGATCTTCAACGTATTCTGCAACGGGCAAACGCTGCTCCGCGATTACGACATCTACAAGGAAGCGGGCAGTCTGCACGTCGTGACCAAGACTTTTCCGAATGTCCAGCCGACGGCGCAGGGGAAAATCAATCTGCTGTTCGAGCCGGTCATCAACAACGCGACGGTCTCCGGGATCGAAATCCTCGACGAATCGAAATAACCTCACATTCTCTTAACCGTCGTCCACACTTTCGAAACACAAGCGGCCTCATGGTGGCTCAACATGCTTGCATGATGAAAAGCCCCTCGAGACCGGACCCGGTGATTTCGCGGCATGACTACGGCCCTGCGCTGCAAAGCGCGGTGTCGTGGCTGGGTGAACGCTATCTGCTCGCGGACCCGGTGCCCCGGCGCAACCCGGAGCGCACAGCGTTCTTCAATGTGCCGCGGAGCTGGCACCCACAATCGCCACGGGTCATTTCACGATCAGCGTATAGGTGACGGCCTGCGACATGTCCGGCAGGACGCCGCCGAAGTTGATCGTGTGAGTCCCCGGGCTGAGTGGCCGCAGCATGATGTAGTAGCCGTTGCCGGCCGCAGGTTCGAGTCCGCCACCCGCACGTTCTGCAAGATCGAAGCATCGGACCGTCGCCTGGCGATGCGCTTGCAGATTCCCGTAAAGTTTGCCGTCGACTTCGAGCACCAGCGAAGAAACCCCGGCCGTCTCGCGCGCAGCGGACGACATGGCCATGCCGCAGCTCAGTGAGAATCCTTCGCGCGGATAGATCACGGAGTTGATCAAGGGAAAGAACAGGTACTTGCCGGCCGGCACGGTGCACTTGCGGATCGTTCGCTGGGTTCCGTAGGTTCCGGCGAGAAACCAGACCTCACCCTCCTGGCCCAGGTGGCACTTGGCACCGGTCCGGTCGGCGACCGGGCTGTCTTCGTCCTCGAACGATGCCGCCCACTGCCACCAGGAACCCGACCATTCTGCCTGGCTGCGGCCGAAGATCTTTTCGGCGGGCGGCACGAGGGTAGCCGTGGCCGCAGGTTCGGCGGCGAGTGACGCCATCGGAAGCAACAACGAAAGGAGGCAGGTGGCGATGCGTTTCATCGCAGTAGTTTGCAGAAAGTGCCCATTGGAAAATGAGAATGGCGTCTCGCGCCAAGGCGTTGCTTCCGTGCGGCAGGACCGATTGAAGCTTTGGGCCGCGCGCGGAGAATTTGCCGCATGGGAAACCGCGAGGCCTGCCTGTTGCTGATCTGCCTTTGCGGCGTCGCACACGCGCAGGTCGAGATCACGAAGGCCGGGCAGGACACGGGCACGATCCTCAAGAAGGATCTCAAGTGGAGCTCGAAAATTCCGGTCGACAAGACTTTCGAGCAGCTCACTGCCGAACAAAAGGCCGAGTTGCGCTCGCTGTACACATCGCTGGGACCGGATGACGAGCCGCCCTTTCCACTCGAAGGCATGAAGCCGATCTTTGGAGCCCTCAAGCAGGCAGAACACGTGCTCCAGGCTCGCGGCGAATTGAACATGGCCGTGACCGTCGGGCCGGATGGCAAGGCAACCAAGGTCGAGGACTATGGCGGCGTCAACGACAAACAGATGACGGAACTGGCGCAGCAAGTGCTGCTGCTGACGAAGTACAAGCCCGGCCTGTGCAAGGGCACGCCGTGCGCGATGATGTTTCCGTTCAAGCTGAAGTTGAAGACGGGGTAGCCATTTGTTGCGATAGGCATCAAACGTCAGCGGCGCGGCAATCTGCGCGCGTTGCAGTTTTCCCGAAACAGTCTCGTCACGCGATTGCAAACCCGCGGGTCCACGCTTTGGACAACTGCCGGGAGCATCACCATGCCGTCACTGGACCGACGCCGATTTCTCAAGTACCTGGGCGGAACCGCCGCCACCTCCACCCTGCTCGACAGCATCGCGAAAGCGACTTCGATTCCTGCCTATTCGCGTTCCGGGACACTCGAGGACGTGAAGCATGTGGTGTTTCTCATGCAGGAAAATCGGGCGTTCGACCACTACTTCGGAACCATGCGGGGAGTCCGCGGTTTCGGCGAACCGCATCCGGTCACGCTGCCGACCGGCAAGTCCGTCTGGTATCAGCCGAACGGCAGCAGCGTGGTGTTGCCATTCCATCCGACCGCCGAGGATTTCGGCAACGCATTCCTCGTCGACACCGCGCACGACTGGAATGACACACACGCCGCGTGGAACGGCGGCAAGTACGACCAATGGATCCCGAACAAGTCGCCGCAGACCATGGCGTACTACACGCGCGGCGACATTCCATTCCACTACGCACTCGCCGATGCATTCACCATCTGCGACGCGTATCACTGCTCCTTCCTCGGCGCCACCGATCCCAACCGGTACCACATGTGGACCGGCTGGGTGGGCAACGATGGCCGGGGTGGCGGCCCGGTCATCAACAATGCCGAGCTCGGCTATGACTGGTCTACCTACCCTGAGCGCCTGGAACGGGCCGGAATCTCCTGGAAGATCTACCAGGACTCGGGTGTCGGCCTCGACCAGGCCGGCTTCTGGGGCTGGACCGAAGACGCCTACATCGGAAATTACGGCGACAACTCGCTGCTGTATTTCCACCAATACCAGAATGCATTGCCCGGATCGTCGCTGTATGAAAAATCGCGCCGCGGCACCAACATCGCCGTGCCCGGAACGCCGTTCGACGCCCTCTTCGAGCCACTGCGCCAAGACGTCCGCCAGGGCAAACTACCGCAGGTGTCCTGGATCGTTGCGCCCGAGGCATTCTCCGAACATGGCAACTGGCCGGCGAACTTCGGCGCGTGGTACGTCTCGCAAGTGCTGGACGCACTCACCTCGAATCCCGAGGTGTGGAGCAAAACCGCACTCTTCGTGATGTACGACGAGAACGACGGCTTCTTCGATCACTTGGTGCCGCCCACACCGCCACGCTCGGCCGCCGACGGCGCATCCACCGTCGATGCCAGCGACGAGATTTATGGCGGCGATGACCGGCATCCGTCCGGGCCGTACGGACTCGGGGTGCGCGTACCCATGATCGTCGTTTCGCCCTGGAGCAAGGGCGGATGGGTGTGCTCCGAAACCTTCGACCACACTTCGATGATCCGCTTCCTCGAGCGTCGCTTCGCCCGGCACAATCCCGATTTGATCGAAAGCAACATCACGCAGTGGCGCCGTGCCGTGTGCGGCGACCTCACCTCTGCGTTCGACTTCTCCAATGCACGCCCGGCTTCCGTCGAGTTGCCGGACACCTCTTCTTATGTGCCGCTGAACCACGACCGGTACCCCGACTATGTCCCCGAGCCGCCGGCAAACCAAGCGCTGCCGCGGCAGGAGCGCGGCCTGCGACGCGCGCGTGCGTTGCCGTACGCGCTGGACGTCGTTGCCGATCTGCGCCAGGGAGGTAGTGCGCTGCGGCTCGAGTTCGTAAACAAGGGCGATGCCGGCGCGTGTTTCCACGTGCGTTCCGGGAACGGCACGCAGGGCCCATGGACGTTCACCGTCGAGTCCGGCAGGTCGCTGGCGAATGTATGGCCGATCACGGGACATTACGATTTTTCGGTATTCGGGCCGAATGGATTCTTCCGCCGCTTCCGTGGCAAGCCGGGGCGCGGGGCCGATCTCGACGTTGACGTGCGCCTCGACCCGCGCGACTACACCCTCACCGTTCGCGTGACCAACCAGGGGCGTGAAGCGCGGCGCGTGCGTATCGACAGCGCGTATGGCAGGGACTCGTTCGCGGAGCTGCTGCAGCGCGGCCGCTCGATCGAAAAGTGCCTGCCACTGCGGGCAAGCTACGGGTGGTATGACGTCGCGGTGCGCCTGGATGGAGACACCGATTTCATGCGTCGCGCCGCGGGGCACCTGGAAAATGGCCGGGACAGCGCGAGCGACCCGGCGTTGGGAATCGGCTAGCTACTGCGCCGAGCGCCCGCAGAGCCGGAGTCCACCCGCTACCGTGCCTCAGGAGCGGGCCGGCTGCGAAATATCGAGCCACATTGGTGCGAATTCGCCCATCCCCGCAATACAAAGGTATGCTTTGCGCCCACGGTGTCGTGAAGTCAACCTGGGGGCTGGGGCACATGAACAAGAATTTCCAAGGTTTGCGGCTGAGCGGCACATTCACGACGGTACTCTGGGCAGCCCTGGCGCTGCCCGCGAGCACGGTCCTTGCCCAGGAACCGGAGGGGCAACTCGATGAAGTCATCGTCACTGCCGAACGGCGGGCCGAGAACGTCCGGGACGTGCCGAGCTCGATCTCGACGGTGGACAAGAACACGCTTGAAGTCCTATCTACCGGCGGCCAGGACGTACGCCTGCTGGCCGCGCGGGTTCCCAGCCTCAACGTCGAGTCGTCGTTCGGCCGTGCTTTCCCGCGCTTCTACATTCGCGGCTACGGCAACGGCGACTTCCGCCTCAACGCTTCGCAGCCCGTCTCGCTGATCTACGACGAGGTGGTGCAGGAAAATCCCATCCTCAAGGGCTTCCCGATCTTCGACATCGATCAGATCGAAGTGCTGCGTGGACCACAGGGCACCTTGTTCGGTCGCAATACGCCCGGGGGTGTGGTCAAGTTCAACTCGGTCAGGCCCACGACCACGCTCGGCGGCTATCTGAACGTGTCCGAGGCGACGTTCAACACCGCGAACGTCGAAGGCGCCATCAACTTCCCGATCGGCGATGGCTGGTCGGCACGCTTCTCGGGTCTGTACCAGCATCGGGATGACTACGTCAGCAACTCGCTCACCGGCGAGAAGGACAAGTACGAAGGCTACGACGATCGCGCCGCGCGCCTGCAGGTTCGATATGACGGCGGTGACACATTCAACGCGCTGATCAACGCCCACGTACGCAACCTGGACGGCACCGCGCGACTGTTCCGTGCCAACATCATCCAGTCCGGCAGCAATGACCTGGTATCCGGCTTCAACCAGGACGACATCACCATCGACGGCCACAACCGGCAGGAGCTGAACATCTTCGGCGGCAATGTCCAGCTGAAGTGGAATTTCGGCGAGGTGGCGCTGTATTCGATCACCGGTTACGAATCGCTGGATGCGTACAGTCGTGGCGACATCGACGGCGGCTGGGGCTGCGGTTTCTGCGGCCTGCCGAATGGTCCGGGGTTCGTTCCGTTTCCCAGCGAGACGGCGGACGGCATTCCCACGCTCAGCCAGTTCACGCAGGAAATCCGCCTGGAATCGCAATCGACGGGCGCGTTCAAGTGGCAGGCGGGCGTGTACTACTTCGACGAAGACTACGACACCGAGTTTTTCTCGTACGACAGCCTCGCCGGCGGCGTGCAGAACCAGTACCTGCGCTCCAACCAGACCAACACGGCCTGGGCGGTGTTCGGTTCGGTGAATTACGCGATCACCCCGCAATTTGAAGTGCGCGCGGGCGTTCGCTACACGAATGACGACAAGGACTTCGTCACGGGCACGCCCCAGGGGTTCACCTTCCCCGATCCGACGTTGCCCACCACGGCTCACCTGAGCGACGACAACGTGAGCTGGGATCTCTCCGGCACTTATTCGGTCAGCGATTCGGTGAATCTCTACGCACGCATCGCCACCGGTTTCCGCGGTGCCAGCGTGCAGCCGGCCGGTCCGTTCGGCAACCAGTCGGTGGCCGATCCCGAGACCAACACCTCGTACGAGGTGGGCGTGAAGGCCGACCTGGCGGACCGGGCCGCGAGCATCTACTTCAACTTGTTCCACTACGAGGTGAAGGATCAGCAGCTCACCGCCGTAGGTGGCGCCAGCAACGCCCTCCGGCTGTTGAACGCGGACAAGACCGTCGGCCAGGGCGCGGAGCTCGACCTGCAGGCCTACATCACGCCCCAACTACTCATCACGCTGGGTGCGAGCTACAACGACACCGAAATCGAAGACGACGGCATCGAAGTGGCAACCTGCTTTTCCTGCACGGTCACCGACCCGATCGATCCCGGCACGGGTCTCGCCATCATCGACGGCAACCCGCTGCCGCAGGCGCCCCAGTGGATCACCAACTTCACGCTGCGATATGGCGTGCCCGTCGGCGATGGCGAGTGGTTTGCCTACACCGACTGGTCCTATCGCAGCGAGGTGAATTTCTTCCTCTACGACTCCACCGAGTTCACCGGCAAGTCGCTGCTCGAAGGCGGCCTGCGCGTGGGCTACAACTGGAGCGGCGGGAAATATGAGGCCGCGCTGTTCGGCCGCAACATCACGGACGAGGAAGTCGCCGTCGGTGGCATCGACTTCAACAACCTGACCGGCTTCCTGAACGAGCCGCGGATCTTTGGCGTGCAGTTCAAGGCGTCGTTCTGACGTCCGAACAAACGGAGAACGCCGGGCTGTCAAACCGGCTGGCGCAGCGTCGGTGCCCTGGCAGCAGTCGGCATCGCATGCGGCATGCGCTGGCCGTGGCAAGGAACCAGGTTCGATTCGAACTCGCGCGAACACGTCTCCCAGCCGGAGCGTAACGCGCGGTCTCTGCATTTCTGCGGATCGATCGCGAGCGCGCGCAGGGCCGCGTGCGCCAGGTCTTCATGCAGCGCGCCGGTGACGCCGTCTTCGACGACATCGATGGGGCCGGCCACCGGGTACGCGGCCACCGGCACTCCACAGGCCATGGCCTCGAGATTAACGAGGCCAAAGGTGTCGGTGAGACTCGGAAACACGAAAACGTCCGAGGCCGCGAGATGCCGCGCCAGGTCTTCACCGAAGCGGAAGCCGGCGTAGACGACGTCGGGGAACTGAACCTTCAGGCGCGGCAGCTCCGGTCCGTCGCCGATCACCAGCCTGGTGCCCTTCCAGGGCATGCGCAGGAAGGCGTCGATGTTCTTCTCGATCGCCACGCGCCCGACATAGGCGGCAATCGGCCGCGGAAGCTGCAGGAAATCCTTCGCGCCCGGTTTGAACAGCTCCGTATCCACACCTCGCTGCCAGCGGACCAGGTTGCGAAAACCGCGCTCGGCAAGCTGGTTGCGCACGGTCTGCGTGCTCACCATGCAATGCGTGGCGGCGCCGTGAAACCAGAGCAATGCGCGATAGGAAAACGCGGTCGGAATCGGAAAGCGCGAACGCAGGTACTGCGGAAACTGCGTGTGATACGAGGTGGTGAACTGCAACCGGTTGCGCATGCAGTAGCGGCGCGCCGCGAATCCCAGCGAACCCTCGGTCGCGATGTGGATCGCATCCGGGCGAAACCCGCCAATCAGTTTCGACAGCTTGCGATAGGGAAACAGCGCCAGCCGTATTTCCGGGTAGGTAGGGCATGGCACCGAGCGGAACAGATTGGGCGTGACGTGCAGGATCTCGTGCCCGAACTTCTCGAGGCTCGCCGTCGTCTGGCGCAACGTGCTGACGACACCATTGGTCTGTGGTGACCACGCATCGGTCACGATGGCTATTCGCATGTTGCGCAACCTTGACGATTTCCTGTGACGCATTCTTGAAGATCTGGAGAAGCTTTTGTTTCGTCATATGTTTGTTATGGAAGTGAGATATTTCGTTCACCGGCCTAACCGATTCACCATGGCAAGGACACTTCATGCACAACTTCCTGGATGCACTGCGGACACAGCGCTGGGACGACCACCGCTACTACCATCACAGCCGGATCAACCAGTCGTTGCACCTGCTGAGTGCTTTCGCCTTCCTGGCGGCCTACGTGTTGCTGTTTTTCAACCCCGCTGCAGCCGCGCTGGTCGCCTGGCTGGTGGCGATGGTGAGCCGCCAGAGCGGCCACTTTTTCTTCGAGCCGAAGGGTTACGACGAGGTCAACCACGCCACCCACGAGCACAAGGAAGAGATCAAGGTTGGCTACAACCTCAGGCGGAAGATCATCCTGCACTCCGTCTGGGCGCTGTCACCCGTGATCCTGTGGATCCAACCGACGGTGTTCGGCTTGTTCCCGCCGATCACCTCGACCGAACAGGCGATTTACCAGGTGGGGGAAATCTGGCTGTGGGTGGGCATCGGCGCACTGGCGTTCCGCACGGTGCACCTGTTTTTCCTGCGTGACGTGCAAACCGGCCTGGTGTGGATCACGAAGATCATCACGGACCCGTTTCAGGACATCAAGACGTACTGGAAGGCGCCTCTCTACCTGATGCGCGGTGAGTTGATCGACCCGATGCACGGGAAAGACCGAGAGCGCGCAGAGTTTCAGACCGCACGCGACGCCGGATAGTTTGATTAGTGACTTCCGGCGCGCTCCACCACCAGCCGTCGCGATGCATCGCGACGGCCGCGGCGACGATGCGCTTCGAGATCTCGGCAAACGCGTCATCCGGCAGATCGATACGGAAGATCAGCCGGCCGGTGCCGACCCAGCTCAAGGCCAGGCCTTCGGCGCGCAGGTAGAACTGCAGCATCCAGTTGTAACGCGACGGCTGCGTGAAGATCAGCGACCAGACCGTGGAGAAATGCGCCACCCGCAGCGGCACGCCTGCCCCGCCCAGCTGCGCATTCAAGTCGCCGGCCCGGCGGTCCCAGCAGGTATCGAGTCCGGCGTATTTGCAGCGGAACTCCTCGCTTTCGAGCGCCACGAGGAACTCGTGCATCGCGCCCATGACGTACGGGTGGGAATTGAATGTGCCGCGCGCGAAGCACACGTCCGCGGGCCGGTCTTCTCGAAAGCGCTTCATGAGATCGCGGCGGCCGCACACCACGCCCACCGGCAGCCCACCGCCGAGCGTCTTGCCGTACGTGACCATGTCCGCACGCACACCGAAGTATTCCTGCGCGCCGCCCGCCGCCAGGCGGAAGCCCATGAATACCTCGTCGAAGATCAGGACGATGCCGCGCGCCGTGCACACGTCGCGGACTTTCATCAGCCACTCGCGATACGCGGCGCGGTCGAAATGCGCGGCGCGGCCGCTGTCGATCAGCATCGAATCGCTCGGCGCATTGGCGTTGGGATGCATGGCCTGCAGAGGATTGATCAGCACGCACGCGATGTCGCGCCGCCGGCGCAGCACGCGCAGCGATGCCTCGCTCATGTCCGCGAGCGTGTACGTCTCGCGCGCGGCGATCGGATTGCCCACTCCCGGCTGCACGTCGCCCCACCAGCCGTGATACGCACCGCAGAATCGAACCACGTGGGTTCGCCGCGTGTGGTATCGCGCCAGCCGCACCGCCTGCATCACCGCCTCGGTGCCCGACATGTGAAACGACACCTCGTCGAGGCCGGAGATCTCCCGCAGACGTTTCACGTTGTAGGCGAGCACGGGGTGATAACCACCGAGTACCGGGCCGAGGTCCGCGACGAGGCGTGCGCCGCGCTCGATGCATCCCTTGTAGAAGTCGTAGCCGAAAACGTTCACACCGTACGATCCGGTGAGATCGTAGAGCGGGTTGCCGTCGAGATCGGTGACCGTGGCGCCACTCGAGGATTGCAGGAAGTTGCCGGCCTTCAGATGCCGGCGCACGTGGCCGCTGAACTGGAACGGCACACGATAACGCGCCGTGAACTGCACGTCCGACACACCACGCTCGATCTCGGCGGACGCCGCCGCCGTCCTGGGAAAACGTTGCGCGAACAGGTCCGCGAGGCGCGCGAAGGCGCCGCGGCGCGCCTGGGCGATGTCACGCGGCGCGTCGTCGGCGGTGAAGAATTCCGGGTCGTCGAATTCGTAGTGCGGCAGGAGCTTCGCAAGCCGGCGCGACCAGCGCGCATGCCCGGCCAGCGAGCGGTGTTTGGCGCGCGACAGCTCGATGCGCTGCTTCAGCTGAAGCAACAGCCAGAGCGCAGCCAGGGTTCCGGGGACGATGAGTGCCACGCTGGAGGGTGTATTCATGAGGCACAACCTTATTGCCGGCAGCTTTCAGTGAAGTGACATTCGTGAAAATCCGCGACGAATTGAGTTTTCTGCTGACCAACCGGGTTCCCCGGCAATGGCTGACGCGGCTCATGGGCCGTTTGAGCCCGCTGGAACTGCCCGTGTTGACCCCTGCCGCTATTGGTCTATGGAGGTTGTTCTCCGATCTCGACCTGAGTGAGGCCCGGAAAAGCCGGTTCGCGAGCCTTCAGGATTGTTTCATTCGCGAGCTGAAGCCCGGCGCGCGACCGATCGCGCGGGATCCCGCGACGCTGGTGAGCCCCTGCGACGCCATCGTTGGCGCGTGCGGGACCATCGACCGGGACACCGTCGTGCAGGCCAAGGGGATGCCCTACACGGTGACCGAACTACTGACCGACGCCGCGCTCGCGCAGGTCTACGACGGCGGGCAATACGTCACGCTGCGCATCACGCCGACGATGTACCACCGCTTTCACGCGCCGCACGACCTCGAGGTCGAGCACGTGACCTACGTATCGGGCGACACCTGGAACGTGTACCCGATCGCCTTGCAGAGGGTTCAACGCCTGTTCTGCCGCAACGAGCGCGCCATCCTGCGATGTCGCCTGTCATCGGGCACACCCATCGCGCTCGTGCCCGTCGCAGCCATTCTCGTCGCCAGCATCCGCTTGCACTGCGCGGATGTGCTGCTGCATCTGAAATATCACGGTCCGAACGAAATTCCGTGCCGGGCGCGATACGACAAGGGACAGGAGATGGGCTGGTTCCAGCATGGCTCGACGATCATCGCGCTGGTGCCGAAACGCGTGTCGTTGTGTGAGGCCGTCCGCGAGGGACAGCGCATTCGCGTGGGAGAACCCTTGTTTCGCGAGGCGAGATGAAAGTTGCCTGGTGGTGGCGGTCTCTGTGCATCCTGGCAGCGGTCAACATCACCGCCTGGACTGTCGTCATGGCGTCTGGCAACCACGAACCGGACCGCCTGCAGCTCGTGCTGTCCGGGATATATGTCTTCGGCTGCGCCTTCCGCTCGGCCTTCCCCGTCTACGACATCCCGCGCCTGTGCCTGGTGGACTCGTGGGTTTCGAGCGTTCTCATCGGGCGCTCGATTGCGACACTCGCCGAACTGGCCTTCGCGGCTCAGTGGGCCGTGTACCTGCATGCCAGCACATTCGAAAGCGTGCGCACGGTGTCGCTCGCCATCGTGCCGCTGATCGCCATGGCGCAGCTGTGCTGCTGGCATGCGGTACTGACCACGAAAAACCTGGGCCACGTGTTC
>Ga0070689_100002550_pt1 | contig 11939 bp, 9 predicted proteins | sample KBSS23HmetaG_FD_64669 | JGI IMG/M metagenome (GOLD analysis project Ga0070689, IMG submission 64669) | Switchgrass rhizosphere microbial communities from Kellogg Biological Station, Michigan, USA - KBS S2-3H metaG | ecosystem: Host-associated > Plants > Roots > Rhizosphere ... | reverse complement strand
GTTCAGCGGCGGAATCCTTCCAAGTAACCTTTAACGCATGCATGGTGCATCCAATTGTTTCCGCCCGCTGGTGCGCGGGCGGGGCCGGCCCAGCGGACCGGCCCTACCTAGAGTTTTCGCAGTCGGAACGCTTCGCGATCGAGCCAGACCTCGCCGGCCGTGCCGTAAAAGTCGCAGACAAACTCCACATCTAGACCTTCCTCCGTTACTTCGAAATCATGGAAAATTGCGTGCCAATCCGTCTGGCCGCTAACGCCGTTGTTGCGCTGCCCACCGGAAATGCGCAGACCTGCGCTCCCTCCGGTGACCCCGGCGCATCGGATGAGGCCTTCGAATCGGTAGCGGCCGCGCGGCAGGAAAACCTGGGTCCGCCAGGAACCGCGGCTGCGTCCGCCCCCCGCCTTCAAATGCAACGTGCGGCGCTGCTCGAATTCCGGCTGGTCCATGATCATTTCGCCACGATCAAACTCGTCGCGCCAGCCGCTCAGCCGGGCGGAGTTGTCGGCATCGAACTTTGTTTGCGGAGGACGAATTCCCGCCAGTTGTTCCGCCACGCGGATGCCGCGAAGCTCGATGCGCTCCCGGATGCTGGCCGCCGCCCGTTCCATGCGGGCGCGTTCTGCGGGATTCAACCCGCCACTCGAGCGCAACCGGACCAGGGCCTGTTCCAGCCGGTTGGTAATGACGGGGACACGGAACACATTTGTGTAGAGCGTGCCAATCCGTTCCTGGAATAACTTTCGGCCTTCGGTGGTTTGAAACAGGGCTCGGCCCACCAGGCTCTTCAACGGGGGTTGAATGGAGATATTCGGACGGCGAAAGGCCCAATCCAGGCCGTGCGTGATGAAATACATCTTGTCCACCACCGGGTCATGATAGAGCCGGAAGTTATTCGTATGAATCGTATAGCCATCCCAATGTCCCACCAAAATCTCCATGGCCGCGAAGGAGGCGAACTGTTCGATGTCCAGCACTTCGCGCAATCGCTGGTAACGATGCGACGGGTCGGCGATGCCGCAGGCTTCAATCAGCACCCGGACATCCGCTTGGCTCGTATCCTCTCCGTTGTCCTGGTCCATCTGGGTGTCGATGTCCCGCACGTAGGCCTCATACAAATTGCCTTTGGAACTGCGAAAGTGCCGTTTGAGAAAGCGTTTGTTCATCGCTTCGATGACGACGTAGAGGCCAAGGTCACCCCCATTGAGCCGGACCCGGGCGTGGGTGACCCGGGCGGCGGGCAGGCCGGCATCGCGGAACAATTCCGTGGCCAATCCCTCCACAATGTAAGTGGGATCCTGCACGGAGTTGTTGAACATGAGCTTGGTCAGCCCGAAGTACTCCTGGTTCTCCGCCGCTTGATCGAACTTGAGCACGAAGCTGGCTTTCTCGTCGACCGTGCGAAAACTTCCCATCCCCTTCAGATGAAAGCCGACATTGGTCAGCGTCTGACCGCCTTCCTTCACGTTTCCGAACACGTAATTTCGCGGATTGCGGCGAAGCTGGGTCAGGGCCTGAAGTGGAATCTCGAAGTCGAAAGTGCGAACGGCGGGAGTGTTAAAGAATTCGTCGCTGGCATCTGCCTTCGTTCCATTCGCCGGCGGTTCCGCGGCCGGAACGACAGCGGCAAAGACGTTCGCGAGCACCGCCGTCAGCACGAGGACGAAGGTTGAGCGGATTACCTCCCGGAGCTTATGGACTCCCGAGTTCATGGACTTCGGGAAATAGAGACTGTCCCGGGTCGTGTGGCAAGGCTGGTGAACGGAGCGCCGACTGGTTCGGCCGGGCGGGCGATACTATGGCTAGGCCTGCCGGAAATAAGCTTTCGTGTTCTCATGCACGTCCGGGCGCTGGAGGATTTCCGCTTCCGTCGCCCAGAGGTAATCCGAATGCTGCTCATCGGGGAGCGCGCCGTGATCCGGTGCGAGGGCCCACTCGAAGGCGAGAACGACATAGTGAGTGCCGAATCCCGGACGTTGCAAAGCGTTCGTGGCATAGATGTGGTCAAATGTTCCTATGAAACGGGCCTGACTCATCTCGTATTCACGTCCCAGCTCCATCTGACAAAGCCTACGGAAGGCGTTTGGGCGGGATTCGTTTTTCGTGATCCGGCCTCCGGGAACAAAGTAAGAGCCGCGCGCGGGCTCGTTGACCCGTCGCCCCAGGAGGATTCGTCCCTTGCGATCCCGAACGATAAGATCCATCGAGACGAGTGGCGTTAGGCGAACGATGGCCGCGAAATCTTCGGGCGCTAGGTTTTCGCCGGGTCTGGGCTCGGTTGCCATGGCCGGCGATTAAACGAAAACCCCGGGGGGAAGGGAATCTGGAAATCCGCGGAGACTCTGAAGCTCAGAAAGAGCGACTGGCATCACTTTCACTAGCCAGCTCAGCAGCGGCGCGGCTCGCGGCGGCGGCCACGATTTCCACGGGGGGCAGGTCGGCCAGCCGGTCCCGGACCGTCTGGGGGAGACTCATTTCCAGGTAGGCATAACTTTGACGGATGAATGCGGCCAGGGGATTGACGCTGGGTTCGCGTTCACGGACGAGGCTCCATTCGTAAGCCATCTCGGTGACCATGTGCTGGCCGAGCGTGCGGTAACTTTCAAACTGACTTTCGCTGAACCATTGATCGCTGGTGGGCTCGTGGGGGAAGAGCAGGCTCTGCTTGGCGTAATTGAAAACGTCGCGCGGTTCGTCATTGCTCAGCGACGGCTTGAGATAAACGAGGACTCCAGGCTGTGAGCCCGGCCCATCGACCAGATCGTAGCGAATGAGGCCGATGGAGCAATGTTTGCCGGGAACGTCGGAGTCGCGGGATTGAATGTTGAAACGGTCCATGACGATCGGCACACCCAGATCGATTCGGATTTTCCGAATGGCATTGCCCAGGTCTTCGAGCTGACATTTCGGGTCACAGCCGGCGTCACTCACCACCACGAAACGGCAGCGTCGACGAACCATTTCGTAGAGGCCGAGGTTTTCGAAGTGGCCGCCGTCGGATAGATACACGTAGGGGCTGCGGTTGTCGGTGAGTCCGAAGGCTTCCTTGATCGTGTAGAGCACGCCCGAATTCGGTGCCGACGTGTTGAAGGTTTTATCGCCGGCTGGTCCCGGATTGCCAAGCCAGGCGCCCAGTCGGGCGTTGAAGAGCGTGAGGAGCAAGGCCACCACCGGAGAGGAATGGTATCCCATATTGGGACTGGCGGCGGCGCCGGAGATGGTGACGGCAGTGCCGAGAGACAGCCCGGTTGGAATCGGTTTTACCGAGGGCAATCCAGGTGGAATCGGTTCTGTTGAGGTCTGGGCCTCGGGTGCCAGGTGAGGCAGCCAACGCGAAGCGCCATACTCGGCGACCGGACGGAATCCCAGATTCGCGCTGCCTGCATGGAGGGGTGTGGCGGTAAAGCTTTCCGCCTTGCGCTGCTGCCAGGCGAGGTTTTCGCCGCCGACCAGGTTAAGCGCCATGTTGACGACGGGCATCGGTCGTTGGCCGCGCAATTGATGGAGGCGAATGTTGTCCCGGGGATCGAAGCCGGTGAACGGGTTCGGATCTCGCTTCTGGTTGGAGGCGCCCAGGTAAGCGCGGATCAGCCGGTTTCGATAAACCGAGTGAAGCGAAAAATAGTTAACATTGATCAACCACGACAGAATTGTTCCAAAAGCCAACCCGGCGGCGACCACCGAAGCCGAAACCCACAGCGGCGTTGCATGGATCAGGTCCAGATGCGAAATGTCATCCCCGCCGACCCACCAGCGGAGTCCGGCCGTTATTCCCAAGGAAAGCAGGGCGGCCAGAAATACGACGAACAGCGGCGCAGCCAAGCGGAGAGCCCAATCGAGCAACCGGTGGCTCCAGGTAGTCTCCACTGCTTGTTGTTTGGTCGCGGGCGTTTCCTGATTGAACCCGACGAGCAGCGCGAACAGGCCCGGGAGACCGCCGGCCACGCTGAGCCATCCAGGCAACGCAACGATGAGCAGGGGTGCAAAGATCGCCAGGGCGGAAAATCCAGCCCACGCTATCGTGCCGATCAAGAACCAAGCGCCCATGCGGGCCCACCACTCGCGGTCAGTATCGAGCGTAAAGCGGCTGGTTAATCCAATGAAGAACGACGCCGTCACCAGGAACACCACCAGAAACACAGGGAGCGCAACCACCGCATAGATTTCAAGATCCGGAGCGAACCGCAGATTCGTGAACGCCTCCCCCGCCGCCACCCACAGCAAGGCACCACCGGCCATTCCCGTAACGATGACGCCGAGACACTCCGCGAAGTGAAATTGACGCAAGACCAGCCGGCTGAAGATCCATGCCCCAGCATGCAGCACCGCGCCCCCCAACCCAAATACCCACCAGGCGGGCATCTCGCATTCCTGCGCGGCATAACTGGCCCAGAAGATCACGAAACAGGCGGCGCCCGCCATCATCGGTGTGAAACACCAGGTGAGAAATCCTGGTTGGTCGCGACGGCGCGCCCAGAAGTTACTGCGACGACGAAGCGATTGTTGGAGGGCGGGGCGTTGCATGGCCCCGTAGGCGATGGCCACACCGCAAAGCACGGCACCCGCGAGAAGCCATCCGGTCAGCCCGGCGGGCGACCATTCAATGCGCAACAGCGAAACGGCGACACGCGGAATGGCCAGCGCGGCCACGATAAGCGGCAGGAAAACCAGCCAGTTCAACAGCAAGTTGCGAAGATACGTTCCAATCAGGGTCCAGGTGTCTGCCGAGAAGAGTCCCAGGCGGGGCGTGAGGTAGTTACTGAATTGACGAAGATGCCTGATGGGCTGTGGTTCAGGTTCGGTGGGCGAGCCGGGTTGGGTGCTGGCCAGGCACCGGAAGACATCGGCGGCTTCGCCTCGTTGCAACCGCGTGTGATAGATCCACGAGCTGAGCCAGCTGCCGATATAGCCGCCACCCGAGACGGTGGAGAGATAGTCGAACTGGCCAAGCACTCCAAGCCTGGCCAAACCTTGCAGCACACCGAGGCCAAAAGTGGCGCTGCGAATGCCGCCTCCGGAAATGCAAAGCGCAGCTCGCGGCCGCTGGTGGGACAACCAGATAACGGCGGCCATCGTATCCCACACCCGCGCGATGGCCTGAGGAAAAGATTCCTCGAGCAAAAGACGATTCAAAATCTCCAGATGCCGACCTCGTTCCTTTTCGTCGGCGCCCGGCCCGCGGTTCTCGAGACGGTTTATAAACGCGCGCGCTTCCGGTGAGAGTTTGACTTCCTCGAAGCGGTCGGCTTGGAAGAGCGACTTGCCGGACGTGATGAGCTTGTTCAGGTCTTGAATCAGCGTGGAACAAACTGCGTCGCAGGCGAGACTGCCTTCCGCCGAGTGATGGAGCGACGCGAGGGTTTCGGGCGAGAGGTGTTGACGAAGAAAGTTGGCGACCAGGTTATGGGGATCGCGCAATTGTTCGCAAAGGAGGGTGGCGCGGGAAATATGATCCCGCTGAAAGTGCCAGAGTTTGGGTTCATCGGGAAGTTGCGTCAGCCAGGTGTGATAGGGAGGAAGGGCACCATGGAGTTGAACATATTCCTCCCGCAACGCTGCGCCCGCCGTCAGGTGTGGAGTGTGCGTCGATTGATGCATGCGTCCGTGCGTTGCGGCCGAAACTGAAGCTGGCACCACGAAAACTCAAGCGCCAAGGGTGGCCGTAACGGTACGAATAAACACGGATGGACACACTGTCTGGCCGGTTCAGCCATCCTTCTGGCCCGTCGATATGGAGGGAAGATTGCATGAATGTGCGCCCCTATTTGGGACTCCGGATCCTGGCTGCATCCGTATTGCTCCTTCTGCCGAACCCCGGAAGGGCTGCGGGACCGCCCTCCATCCGCGTCGCCATCGGACCGTTTTTTGCCCCGACGGCGCAGGATGATTTGCGGCGGGCCGCTCAATCGCTCCCCGAATTGCTCACGGTGGAACTGTCGCACCTGGGGCGGTTCCAGTTGGTCGAGCGCGAGAAGATCGACTCCGTCTGGAGCGAACTGCGCCTGGATTCCGCCGGGCTGGTCTCGAAGGACAACGTCGCCCGGCTTGGGCAGATGCTGGCGTGCGACTGGGTGGTCAGCGGGACTCTCGTTCAAGCCGATCGAAAAACTTTTCTCTGGACCAAGGTCATCGATGCCCGCGCCGGGGTCGTCCTGGATTTGCAGGCCACGGCTTTTCATGCGGCCGTCGTGACCAATGTCGCCTTACAAATAGCTTCTTTCGTGGACAAGGCGGGCCAGTCGCACGCTGGCCGTCAATTTGTGGCGATGGGCCCGATGATCGACATAAGTCCGGATGCGGTCGGACGGGAGGACTGGTCGCGACGCGTGGTGACGCTGCTGGAGAAGCGGTTCCTGGAACGCGGTCTCGGGGTGGCGGAACTCGCGGCGGTCGGACCGATCTTCGAAGAGCGACGCCTGCAAAACGCCGGTTTGACTGGACATCCGGAGAGCCGCGTCGAGCTTCAGTCGGCTTTCTGGTTGATCGACGGCGGATGCGAGTGGGTGGATGAGCGTGAGCCTGGCCGGGTCGCAGTCGGTTTGCGCATTCAGCGAGTGGGAGGTCCACCGCAAACATTATGGGTGACCAATACGCCGACCGCGGCTCTTGAGAACGATGTCATGTCCGCTGTGTTGCACGCGATGGCGAGCACCAACGGGCTGGCGACGCCATCGCCGTCGTCTGACGCCGAGGCAGATTTGCTGGTGGCGCGAGGACGGGAGCTGGCGGAGCGACGTCTGCCGTTCCGGGCGCGGGAACGGGAACATCTGGGTTCGACCCAATGGGACCAATACAAGCGCATGCAGGCCCAGGCCAAAAGAATGTCGGAAAACCGCCGGGCATTGATGGCGAATTACGAGCGTTTGGCGCTCAAGGATCCGGGCAACATGGAGGCCAAAACGATGCTCGCCTATTGTTGGATCGGAGAATCCGACCCAGCACTCCAGCAACGGGCCCTCGAAATGTTCAAGGAGGTGGCAGCGAATACGGCCGATGCGGTCTGGGCGGCCAAAGCCCATCGTACCCTAACCAATACGGCGATGCTCGAACAAATGCGAGGTATGGCGGGACGCGGAACGGTTCGTCCGAAGGACTGGCACAGTTTGAACATGGCCTACCAGGAGGCTCCGGATGATCCGGAAACTCAATGTGACCTCGGCGAAGCATTGATTCATTTGCCGCGGGCGCACGACCGCCAGCGCGGCCGTGAAATGCTGACAAAGGTGGCGGCAGGCGGCCATGCAGTTCAAGCGGACCGCGCCCGGCGTTTGCTGGCGGAATCGCCGGGGACTGCGGCCATCGTTGAACCGGCGGGACGTTAGCGGACCGCGGCTCTATGAGCCGCAGCGCGCCCGAACATCAGGCCATCTCAGTCTTTCTCGATCGCGCCAAGCCTATCGCACCCGCTGCGGGTCACAGACCCGCGCCCCGTTCCACAGTCGGAATGCGGCTCTCTGAGCCGCAGCACGTCCGAACGCAGCGCCTCGCGCGTCCTTCTCGATCGCGCCCAGCCTGCCGCGCCGAAGCCTCGGGCGAAGGCGGGCCTGCCGCGCCGAAGCCCTGAGCGAAGCCGGGTGCGAATAGATCTTATCCGGAGAGCCACCATCCATTAATATCGTCGGGCAACGCGCGATGATGCTTCCACGAACATGGCTCGCTTCCTGACCACGCCCTTGCTCCTGCGCGCTTATCGGGCGGCGGTGTTGGTCGCCATTGGCCTTCTCATCCATCAACAGGCCGGCTGGTTCGAAACGCAGCGCGGCACGGACATCTCGATTCGAGTGGCTCGCAAATATTTTCCCGCGGCCAATCGCGTTCAATTGCGCGATGTCGAACGCGGCCTGTATTTCGTGACGGACTCGCGAGGGGACACGATTGGTTGCCTGTTGCGGACATCTCCACAAGCCGATGGCATCGTCGGTTACTCCGGGCCTACCGATCTGTTGATTGCGCTCGACTCGCGTGGCGCCGTGGCGGGTGTTGAGTTGCTGCGCTCCGGAGACACACCCGAGCATGTGCAAAAGGTCAAGGCCGAGTCCGGCTTCTGGCGCAAGTGGATTGGTTGGAAGCCGGACCAGCCACCTCCCGGCGTGCAGGCGGTGAGCGGCGCGACGTTGACAAGTTACGCCATTGCCGAGGCCGTGCAGCAAAGACTGGCCGGAGCGGCGCCGTCATTGCGCTTTCCGGAGCCCGTCACGCTCTCGGAAATACAAACGCTTTTCACAAATGCCACGCGAATGGTGGTGGAGGATCGACGCTGGCGCGTGCTCGACGGGACGGGGCGCCTTCTGGGATTTGCGGTTCGAACCTCGCCCCAAGCGGACAACGTGGGCGGGTATCGCGGGCCCACGGAATGCCTGGTGGCACTGGGGCCGGATGCCCGAACGGTAAAACAGGTTCGCATCCGGCGGAGTTACGACACGGATTCGTATGTCGATCAACTCCGGGTCGACAAAGCTTTTCTGCCTGCCTTCGATGGTCGCAGTTTGGATGACCTGTCGTCCCTGGATTTGAAGCGGGCTGGGATCCGGGGCGTGAGTGGCGCCACCCAGACGAGCGTTGCTGTTGCAGAAGGTCTGAAACGCCGCGCTGCGCTGGAGGTCGAGACGCAAGCACGGCAACAGCAGTGGCGCCCGGCGACGCGCGATGTTGCTCTGGCCGGCGTGGTCTTGGGCGCGATGGTCATGTCCTTTACCTCCTTGCGCGGGCATCGATGGATTCGTTTGGCCTGGCAAATAGTCCTGGTGGTTTACGTCGGGTTAATCAGTCACGACTTGCTGTCCTTAACCTTGATGGACGGATGGGCGAAACACGGGGTCGTTTTAACGGCCGGGCCCGGAATGCTTTTGTTGGGTGCGGCGGCGTTCGTCATCCCGTGGGCCACCCGCCGACAGATCTACTGCCATCAAATCTGTCCGCATGGCGCCGCCCAACAGATTCTCGGTTCCCTGACACGATGGCGGTGGACTTTATCCGGCCGCTGGGCGCGGATATTGGAATGCGTTCCAATCCTTCTGCTGGGCTTTGCACTGGTGGCGATTCTCGGGGGCGGCCGTTTCAGCCTGGCCAACCTCGAACCATTTGACGCCTGGGTCTGGCGAACGGCGGGTGCGGCCACCTTAATCCTGGCCGGCGTGGGTCTGGCGGCGTCGCTGTTCATTCCCCAGGCGTATTGCCGATTTGGCTGTCCCACTGGCGCGGTGCTGAATTTTGTTCGCTCGGCCGGTTCAATTGACCACTGGGGCCACCGGGATTGGGGAGCCTTGGCGTTGTTGGCGCTCACTTGCTTCACCGTAATCGGCGTGCGGGTGTGGCCGAAATCAGAGCCAACGATCGAACCGTCGACTTGGAGCGGGCGGACGATGGGCACGACCTGGAGCGTGAAAACATTCGAAGAGGTCGCCGACCCCGCCGCGGTACAAAAGACGATTTCCAATGAGCTGGAGTGGGCCGAGTCAATGACATCGCATTGGCGCACCAACACGGATCTCTCCCGATTCAATCAATCCCGGGACACGAACGCCATGCCAGTGCCCTGGCCAGTGATTAGCCTGGTTAAGCGGGCGGCGGAGATTAGCCGTGAGACGCAAGGCGCTCTGGACGTAACTGTGGGAGCGATGGTCAAGCTGTGGGGATTCGGACCCGCCCCGCGCCGGAGCGAGCCTCCCGCCAACTCGGAAATCGACCGCCTCCGGGCTTCAGTCGGCTGGCAGAAACTTGAAGTGTTGGATGGAATGTTGCGCAAAGAGGATCCGAGGACGGAGATCGATCTGTCCTGCCTGGCCGAAGGGTGGGCGATCGATCACCTGACCGGGATCCTGCAGCGCCGGGGTTATACAAATCTGCTGGTGGAAGTGGGTGGAGAGATACGGGCGATCGGCCGATGGACCATCGCCATCGAGCATCCGGCGCGCAGTTGCGTTCTTTCCAACGAGGCCATTGGAACGTCGGGAACCTATCGGCAGAATTACAAGGCCGGTGGCGGAGAAGTTTCCCATCTCATCGACGCGCGCACTGGACGACCGGTGACTCACCAAACGGTTTCCGTCAGTGTGCGTCACGCGGAGTGCATGCGGGCCGACGCCTGGGCCACGGCTCTCAATGTCCTGGGGGTGGAGCAGGGGATGCCGGTGGCTGAGCGTTTGAAACTCGCGGCCCAGTTCGTGGTGAAGGAACCGAATGGCAACCTGGCCATTCGCGAATCGACGGAGTGGCGAAAGAAGTAACCAACTCCATCGCGCCTGCTGGCGGACCGCGGCTCTATTGAGCCGCAGCACGCCCGAACCTCAGGCCGCGTTCGTCCAACTCGATTGTGCCCGGCCTACCGCGCCCGCTGCGGGTCACAGACCCGCGCTCCGGTCCAGCATGCTATGCCAATGAGTCTTTAATTCGTTTGAAGAGAATTGTGGCGACGATGTAGATGACCGCGCCTACCCCCGCCAGCATCAGAAGCCAATTCTTATGGAAGCCCTCGCCGATGGATTCGAGCTTGTTGTCCTTCAAAATGTCGGGATCGAATGCCGTCGACAGGTAGTTTGCGTAACCCACCACAAACAGAACAAGAACACTGAGAAAACAGACAAGAAACACTCCGGACAGAATTGCGCCGGCCTTGCGATGCCCGAGGATAAAGATTCCGGCACCCGGGAGAAACACGTTTGCCGCGGTGGCCAGCCGCAGTTTTTCTTGATTCAGCTGGGCCGGGAGCGGGGGAGGGGTCATGAAGCAGCAGCCGGTAACGCGCAGGTGTCGGCGCGAGCGGGCGTTGAGCCCCTGGCTATTTCGCCGCCACCGGGATGTCGAACTTCAACGATTTCGGCGGGTAGCAGAGGGCGCCCTGGCAGGCCTGATATCGCAGCGTGGCGGGGACCGTGAGTGGCAGTTTTGCCGATGCGTCCAGCTTTAGCGGGATTGAAATAGTGAACTGGCCTTGGTAGAGCGACAGCGGCTTGTCCAATCCCTCCACCTTCTCCGATTTGCCTTTTGGATAGACCACTTCGCCGGCTTTGACTCCGGCAGCCGGCTGCACAGTTAACACCGTTGGGATAAAGTTTTTTTCCGAGGGCTTGTTCGAGTGCGTGTGATAACCGGAGTCAATCTCGAAGGCGATGACCGCCGTCACCTCCGAACCTGGAGCGGCAGCGCCCTTGATTTGGACTTCCTGAACCTTGACGGCTTCGCCCGGTTTTTTCTGGGCGAAGGCTGTCGTCGGAAATAACGCAGCCAGCGAAATGGTGGCGAGGAGCGAAATGGCAGTCTTCATGAGCAGGAGGATTGTTGGGGGGGCGAACCGGTTTGGGGTGCCAGGCGTTTGGTGCTTGCTGGTTCATGTTTTCATCGGCCAGCCGGCCTTGACCATCGCTTTGTATCCACCGGCCAGCGAGTAAACATTTTTGTAGCCGATGCGTTGGGCGACATCGCAGGTCAAGGCGGAGCGAAACCCGCCGCCGCAATACATGATCAGCTCCGTGTTGGTGTCGGGGAACGTTGCTTCGATATCGCGCTCGAGAACTCCCTTGCCGAGATGACGCGCTTCGCTGGCATGACCGGCAGCCCATTCGGAGTCTTCGCGAACATCGATTAACACGGCCTTGGGATTCGCGGCCAGGCGGGCGCGCGCGTCCTCGAGGCTTATCTCCCGGACGCGCGTCTTCGCATCGTTGACGACCTTCAGAAAACCGGGCGAGTGATCCATGGGCAAACGATAAGTAGCGCGTTCAGCGGGTCAAATGAATTCATGAGGTCCGGGTGTGATTGAAAGCGGCGGTCAATCCTCGGGTTTCTTAATCTTAATCTTTTTCTTAATCTTAATCTTAATCCCAATGGGCTTGCTTTGAAAAAACGGACGGAGAAAACGGGGCATTGGGTTAGTTGTTTTGGAGTTCGAAGTCAACGGGAGAACAGTAGTTTAAAGCGCTGTGGGAGCGTTGGCGATTGTAGAA
>Ga0070689_100002549_pt1 | contig 11942 bp, 5 predicted proteins | sample KBSS23HmetaG_FD_64669 | JGI IMG/M metagenome (GOLD analysis project Ga0070689, IMG submission 64669) | Switchgrass rhizosphere microbial communities from Kellogg Biological Station, Michigan, USA - KBS S2-3H metaG | ecosystem: Host-associated > Plants > Roots > Rhizosphere ... | reverse complement strand
ATCGCGGAGATCGTCCAGGAAGCGCTCGACGTCGAGCTCGAGGCGCTCGGCGTAGCGGCGCAGGTGCTCCAGCGTGAGCCGCCCGCCGTGGGCGTGCAGGAGGTCGTGCATCGGCCAGAACGCTCCTTGCGCGGCGGCCGCCTCCGCGGCCTCGGCCGCCCGCTGCGCGTCGGGATGCACGTCCGCGAGCGGGAGGTGACGGAAGACGTAGCGCAGCCGGTCCCCGTGTCGTCCCCGGAGCGCGCGCTCGGCCTGCCCGCAATCGCGGCACTCGAAGTCGCCGTACTCGACGATCGTCACGGGAGCGTCGTGCGGCCCGCGGACATGGTCGCGCAGCGGGTCGACCTCCGCGGCGAGGTCGACGATCGGGCCGGCCGTGGCGAGCAACTGACGGCGGCGCACCTCCGCCGGGAGCCCGCGGGCGAGCAGGAACACCGCCGACACCGAGACGGGTGCGACGAGCGCGGTCGCCAGGACGCCGATCTTCGCCTGCTCGAGCAGCGGGCCGGAGAACGCGCGGTCGGCGACGAGAAGCGCGACGGTGAAGCCGACACCCGCGGCCGCCGCCCCGCCGGTCATCTCCGGCCACGTGACGATCGGAGCGTGGCCGAGAACCCTCCGGCGCGACGCGAGCCAGGACCCTCCGAGCAGGCCGAGCGGCTTGCCCAGCGTGTAGGCCGCCACGATCGCCCAGGTGACGCGGGAGTGGGCGGCAGCGCCGAGCGCCGCGCCGTCGACGCGCACGCCGGCGTTGGCGAGGGCGAACACCGGGACGATCACCCAGCTCGTCCACGGCTGGAGGCGGTGCTGGAGACGCTCGTTCGCCGAGATCGCCGCCGTCAGCGACGAGCGGACGCTGTCGGCCCGCGCCGCCGTCGGCTGCTCGCGAAACGAGCGCGCAAGCCTCGTGGCCCGCTCCAGGCCGGCGCGCGCCGGCGGGTAGGCGGCGGTGACCAGGCCGATCGCCAGGCCGGCGATCACCGGGTCGACGCCCGACTCGTGGAGCGCCACCCAGATCCCGGCCGCCACGATGGTTGCGGCGGCGGTCCGCCATGCCCCCGGCGCCCATCCGAGCACGTAGAGCACGCCGAAGAGCGCGACGGCGACGCCGAGGGCGAGGACGTCGATCGGCCCCGAGTACGCGAACACGATGACGAGCAGTGCCAGGAGGTCGTCGACCACCACGACGGTGAGGAGGAGGACCCGCACGCGCGGGGCGCGGCCGCCGGTCGCCAGGGTGAGGATCCCGAGCGCCAGCGCCGTGTCGGTCGACACGACGACGCCCCAGCCGCCCATGCCCGCGTGGCCGCGGGTGACCAGCAGATATGTGGCGGCGGCGGCCACCATGGCGCCGGCCGTCGCCGTGACGGGAATCGCCAGCCGTTCGCGCTCGCGCAGCTCGCCCACGTCGAGCTCGCGCTTCGCCTCGAGCCCGATGACCAGGAAGAAGAGGGTCATCGCGCCTTCGTTGATCCACGCACGCAGGGTCGCGCCCACGGCGTGACCGCCGACCGAGAGCCCCACCTCCGTCTGCCAGAACGACCGGTAGGACGCGGGGCCGAGCACGTTCTCCCACAGCAGCGCCGCGACGACGGCGACGAGGATGGCAACGGCTGCCCCGGACTCCGCCCGGAGGAACGTACGGACCGAACCGGCGGGGGCCACGTGTCAGGCGATCCGCGGGCGGGATGCCTCGCGCCACGGCCGGCGCTCGGTCGAGCGCCCGAGGGCGCGGATCGCGGGGTCGCGCCGGCCGCCGTCGCTCGACACGCGCGTGTCCTCGATGCCCGAGCTCTCGAGTCGCATGATCGCTGCGCCGGCTCGCACGAGCGGCGTTGTCAGCCGCCGTGGCTCGCGATGATCTGCTTCGCCACCTGGGTGACGTGGTTGCTGTCGATGGCGAAGCCGATGCCCGGCGCCTGCGCGCCCCCGAGGTCCGGGTCCAGGGCGGTGAGCGTCGGGATGCCGATGACGGCGCCGTCGAGATCGACGAGCGCCCCGCCGGAGTTGCCCGGGTTGATGTCGGCGCTCGTCTGGATCGCCGACTCGAGCGTGACGCCGTTGCCCTCGGAGACCTGGCGGCCGACGGAGGAGACGATGCCCTGGGTGACGCTCGAGGCGAGGCCGAGCGGATTGCCGATCGCGATCGCGAGGTCGCCGACGCGGACGCCGGTCGAGTCGGCGAATCGCGCCGGGGACGGCGACGCGCCGGCCATGCGGATCACCGCCAGGTCGTCGTTGCGGCTGACCCCCACGAGGCTCGTGCGCACCCGGCGGCCGTCGTGCAGCCTGACCGTGGCGGTTCGTGCCCCGGCGACGACGTGCGCGTTCGTCACGACGTCTCCGCGACCGTCGAAGACCACCCCGGAGCCGAGGCCCGCATCGGTCCGGATCTCCACGACCGCCGGCGAGACGCGGCCGATGACGGCGACGAACCGGTCCTGCAGCGACGTGGCCGAGGGCGCCGGCGTGCTGTCCGCGGTGGCGCTGGTCGGCGCGGTGGGCGCGTCGGTGCCGGCCGCCTTGCCGGTACCGCCGCAGGAGGCGATGGCGACGGCCGCGGCCACCACCGCGGCCGCGCCGGCGAGGGTCCGCGCTCGTGTTCCGCCGGCGCCGCTCGTGGTGATCATCTCGAGGTTCTCCTTCGTCGGGTCATGTGTGCGGGGCCCCCGGAACGAGCGCCCGGCAGCGCGATCGTCATCGGGGCCGGCAGCGGTCCGGTGTCCGGGTCGGTCGCCTGCCGCCGGTGAGGCTCCCGAGATCAAGGCCGATCACCCAGAGCGCCACCCGGGTGACCGGCCGCGTTCTCGCAGGGCCGAGGCCGCGTGGCCGCGTGCATGCATGGAGGTTGCGATGCGCGCCCGCCGGCTGCGAGCGGCGTCGCGGATCGAGCGATCTGAGCGCGTTGTTGTGCCGGCGCCCCAGCGATCCGCGACTGACCGAGCACGTCGTCTCCCCGGCCCGTGGGCGCGGCGTCGGCCGCGCCAGGCCGCGTTGCGGGCGCCGCCCACCCGGCGAGTACCACAGATGCCGCAGCCGCCGTCGCTGGCCCTCCCGTCGAACCCCACGGTGGCGCCGGTATCACCCGCGTCGCCACCGCACGCGGAACGACCGCTCCGCCAAACACGGTCCCTACCCCGCCGGCTCCCCACCTCCGGGCCGGGGCACCGTCGAGCCGGCGCTGCGGGCGATTGCGTCGCAGCCGCGGGCGAGGCGCTCTCACCCACCGTTGTCGCTGATGCGAAAGCCGGCGAGAAACGAGCGTGCGCCTCGTCGCGAGCCCACGGCGGCCGCCGTCCGGCGGCGGCGCGATGCCGGCGGCGCGCAGCTCGCGGCAGGCGGCGCCGACGAGCGGCCAGACGTCCTCAGTAGAGCTCCTTTGACGCAAGCGCGGCCCCGTCAGCCATCGCGTGGAGCTTGGCCCAGGTGATCGGGGGGTCGACGCTCAGGTAGCTCGCGAACGTCGCGAAGCCGCAGTCGCTGCCGGCCATCAGGTTCTCGGGCCCGACCAGCTTGCCGTAGCGCACGAGCCGCTGGGCGACAAGCTCCGGGTGCTCGATGTAGTTCGTCGTCGAGTCGAGGACGCCCGGGATGATCACCTTGCCCTCGGGCAGCTTCACGTCCTCGAAGACCGTCCACTCGTGCTCGTGGCGCGGGTTGGCGGCCTCGAACGAGATCGCGGCGGGCCGCGCCGCGAACACCACGTCGATGATGTCGCCCAGCGCCACGTCCCGGTGGTGCGGACCCTCGTAGTTGCCCCAGCACACATGCAGGCGCATGTCGTCGGGCGGGATGTCGCGGGTGGCGTGGTTGATCGCCTCGACGTTCACGCGCGCCCGCGCGCGGAAGTCCTCGAGGCTCTCGCCGAGCATGTGGCCGCTCATCGCCAGGTCCGGGCAGTCGAGCTGGAGCACCATCCCCGCGCGGTGGATCTCGTCGTATTCGGCCTTCATCGCGTCGGCCAGCGCGAACGCGTACTCCTCGTGCGAGGGGTAGTGCTGGTTCTGGAGGAAGACCGCAATGACGCCGGGCGACGCGGCGGTGAGGAACGCATCATCGACGTCGGCGCCGTCGAGCGCGCGCTGCAGGTTCGCGATGTCCGCGCGCACGGCCTCGAGACCTCGATAGGAGACCGGCCCGACGCACGCCGGCATGGCGAAGTCGATGCCGCCCATGACGCGCCTCATGTAGTCGGGGAACTCGGCCATGTCCGCGGGGATCCCCGCCATGCCGGCCTCGCCGCCGAAGCCGTCGAGGCGCTCCTTGACGTACGTCGCGTAGCCGATCTTCCCCTCCTCGCCATCGTTGACCACGCTGACCCGCGCCTCGGCCTGGCGCCGCACGACGTCGGCCACCGCCGCACGGATCTGGTCGTCGATGCCTTCGACGTTCGCCTCGGCGCGGTCGCGTCGCTGCAGCGACGCGAGCAATTCAGGTGGCCGCGGCAGGCTGCCGGCGTGCGTGGTGAGGATGTGGTCGGTCGAGCGCTTCACGGCTCCTCCTCGCGTCTGCGGATGCGAGCGATTCAACGCCCGCGGGACCTCGCGTGCAACCCGCGTCGTCGGGCCGTACCCGAGGCCGACAGCGCAAGCCCATGATGCGCTGCGCGCGTTGCCACTAGCCCTCTGACAGTGGCAGGGTGGCGACCACGAGCGTGCCACCGCCGGGCGGACTCTCGATCTTGAGCTGTCCCCCAAGCGCGGTCGCCCGGTCGCGTAGCCCGATCAGCCCGTGAGCGTCTGGATCGGCACCACCGACCCCGTCGTCGCGAACCTCCACGTGAAGCATCCCGTCATCCACGAACGCCCTGACCTCGGCACCCACGGCCTGCGAGTGCTTGACGACATTCGTGAGCGACTCGGCGACGATGAAGTACGCGCTTCGTTCGATGTCCGCCGGGAACCGCTGCGCCGGAACATCGACTTGAACCGGTAGGTCGAACCGCGCCGCGACCGCGAGGACGCTGGCCCGCAGACCACCACGCATGAGGACGGCGGGAAGGAGGCCGTGGGCCAGTTCGCGCAGCTCGATGTTGCCCTGCTGCGCGTTCTCGAGTGCCTCGCCTACGAGCGCCTGCGCCTTGTCGGCTTGGTTTTGCTGGAGCGCCCGGTCCGCGAGCTTGAGCGCGATGATGGCGTGCACCAACCGCTGCTGCGCGCCGTCGTGGAGGTCGCGCACCACCCGGCGCCGGGCCTCGTCTGCTTCGGTGAGCAGGCGTGCCCGGGAGGCGGTGAGCAGGTCGCGGCTGTCCGCATTCGCGATTGCCGTCTCGAGCAGCTCGGCGAACCGACTCATCCGCTCCTCGGTATCAGCCGGTGGTGGCTCCTCGCCGGTCCAGCCCGCCTGGATCACGCCCCACACCCGCGCCTCCACCACGATCGGCGCACCGACGGACACCTGCACACTCAGGGTGCCGGCGATGGCTGCAATGTCGCCTTGCGGCTCGTCGGTATACGCCATCCGCGCGGGCCGCTCGTTGCGCCGCACCAATGCCGCCACGTTCGCGCCCTCGTGGCTGAGCCGGGTCCCGGGCGACAAGTGTCGCGCCCCCGCTCCGTGATGCGCCACGACCGTGACCTCGGCGCCGGACTCGTAGCGGCTCAGCGCGACCTCGTGGGCCTCGAGCAGCCGCTTGATCTCTCCGGCCACGGCATCGAAGACCGCGGTGGGCGCAGCCCCCTCGGCGACCAACGTCGCGACGCGCCGCAGCGCGGCCTGCTCATCAACCAGCCGCCCCACCTCCATTCGCGCTTCGGTGTTCGCGATCGCCATCGCCACCAGCTCCGTGAATGAGGCGAGACGCGCCTCGGTATCCGGCGGCAGGGGTTGCTCCTGCCTGGAGGAGGTGACCATCTGACCCCAAACGCGGCCCTCGACGAGGATCGGCGTGGCGACCGACGATCGGATGCCCTGCTGGCGGAGGTCCTCAGCGAGCTCCCCGGTGACCTCGACATAGTTGTCGACCCGAGCCGGACGCCGCGTCTTCAGCACGAGCGGCGCGAGCGTCGTCCCCCCGATCGGCCACCGACTGCCGACGGGAATGCGGTTCCCGGCGCTCGCCATGAGCGTGACCGTGTCATCGGACTCGTAGCGGATCACGTTCGCGATATCGACCGAGAGCAGCCGTCCGACCTCGTTCGCGACCGCCGCGAACACCTCCTCCGGCGGCGTCTCACGAGCCACCAGCGTCGCCACCCGCCGCAATGCCGTCTGCTCCTGGGCCAGCCGGGCGAGACCAGCGCGGCTCTCGGTGTTCGAGATGGCCATGGCGACGAGCTCGCTGAGCTGCGCGAGGCGATCCTCCACGTGGTCGGCGAGACGATCGTTGTTGCCCGATATGGCGCCCCACACGTCGCCGTCAACGATGATCGGGGCGCCTACCGCCGCGCGAAGCCCAGTCTTGCGCGCGGCGTTGGCGATCGCACCGGCGATCCCGCTGATGTCGTCGATCCGTGCGGGGCGCCCGGTCTCCAGCACCTGGGTGAGAATCGCGGCGTCGTCGAGCGGCCAGCGCGTACCGGGCTGGAACGGATCCGGGCCGTCGCCCGACGCTCCTAATACGGTCGCCATCTTCCCGTCGCGTGCATAGCGCCACACCACGACGAGAGGCAGGCCGACGATGCCCGCCGCGAGCGCCGCAATCCGCTGTACCGAGTTCGCCCGCGATCCCCGCACCGCATCGCGCTCGCGCAGCACCTGCTCTTCGCGTAAGCGGTCCCCGATGTCGGCGAAGAGCACGACCGCGCCGCGGCCGTCTGCCATCTCGATCGGCACCGACACATACGAGACGGGAAACCTCGAGCCGTCGCGCCGGAAGAACCAGTCCAAATCGCGAGCGACCGTCTGGCCCGCGGTTCGCGGCAGCTGCATCGGGCACTCCGCGGCCGGATAGCGCGTACCGTCCGGGCGCTTGTGGTGGATGGTCTCGTGGCGGTGGCGCCCGAGCAGGTCGTCCGCCGTGTCGTAGCCGAGCGCCGTGATCGCGGCGGGGTTGACGAACCCGATCACGTCGTCCGGATCCACGACCCAGATCGGCTGCGCGGCAGTGGCGCTCACGGCGGAGAGGAGATCCTCGGCACTGACCCTCAGGCCAGCCAGATCGGTCAGGGTCTTGGGTGGCACGCGGAGCCTCCAGCACGGAGGAGTCTACGTTCCGCCCGCCGACGTCAAGAGGCGCCGATCCTCCGCGAGAGCGTTGGACGCGTCATGGCGGGCGCGCTGCCCGCCACGCGCCGGCTGCCGTAGGGAGCGCTGCTCGCGGGTTGAGCTTCACCGGCTCGTGATCGAGCGTCGCGTGACCGACAGGCGTCGGCGTCGACGATCTGGCGCTGCCGCCACGAGAACGCGATCAAGGCGTGGCGGACCCGTGCGGCAGTCAATGCTTGTCACACCGGGGGCGCGTTGGGATTCGAAGCGGCGGCGGCGACTGCTCGGCACGTACCGGCAAGCCGGGATTGGTCAACGCTGCGCGGGCCGATTGCTCGTTGCTTCTTCGATTGGGAGGCGGATGAGCAGGGTGGTGCCGCGGCCGGACGGGCTGGTGAGCTGGAGCGTCCCACCGAGTGCCTCGACTCGGTCGCTGAGCCCGATGAGTCCGGATCCGCGCTGCGGGTCGGCGCCTCCGATCCCGTCGTCGCCGATCTCCACTTGGAGCCGTCGGTCCTCGGCGTGGACGGTGACCACGGCGTGGTTGGCGTTCGCGTGCTTGAGGACGTTCGTGAGCGCTTCGCTGACGATGAAGTACGCCGTTGCCTCTACGCCCGCCGGCAGCCGCTCGACCGAGACGTGCACGGTGACCGGCAGCGGGATGCGTGACACCAGCGCGTCGAGTCCGCCGCGCAGGCCAGTGTCGGTCAGGGCGGCGGGGAGGATGCCGTGCGCGAGTTCGCGCAGCTCTGAGTTCGCCTCTTCCGCCTGACGCAGCGCCTCGGCCACCAGCTCGGTGGCGTTCGCGTCGCCGCGGTCCAGGGCCCGCGACGCGAGCTTGAGCCCGATGACCGTATGCACGAGCCGCTGCTGGGCTCCATCGTGCAGATCGCGCCGGATCTGCCGCCGGCTCGCGTCGGCGGCAGCGACGATCCGCGCCCGCGACGCGGCCAGAGCGGCGCGACTCTCGGCGTTCGCGACTGCGGTCGCCACCAGCTCCGTGAACGAAACCAGGCGCGTCTCGGTGCCCGCCGGGAGCGGGTGCTCGGCCACCGAGCCCGCGATCATGGCACCCCAGAGCCGGCCCTCGACGAGGATCGGCGCCCCGACAGCCCGGCGCATGCCGTTCTCACGGAGGGTGACACCCAGGGAGCCGGAGGCATCGGCATAGCTATCGAGCCGGGCCGGACGACCGGTCTCGAACACGAGCGTGGAGACGTTTCTCCCCCCAAGCTCCACGCGTTGGCCCACCGGGAAGAGGTGGGTCTGCCGACCCGAGATCGCGATCACCGTGCGCGTCCCGTCGGACTCGAAGCGGATCATCGCCGCGGTGTCGGAACCGAGGAGCTGCTCAACCTCTTCGACGACCGCCGCGAACACCTCCTCGGGAGGCACCCCACGCGCAACGAGCGTCGCGACCCTGCGCAACGCGGCCTGCTCCTCGGCCAAGCGGGCGAGACCGGCACGGCTGTCGGCGTTCGCGATCGCCGTGGCCAAGAGCTCCATGAATTGCGTGAGGTGTTGCTCGGTGTCAGGCGGCGGCTGTTCCTTGGTGGAACTGACGATCATCACGCCCCACCGGCAGCCCTCGACGATGATCGGCGTCCCGACTGACCAGCGGATGCTCCGCTCCATGGCGATGGCATCAATCGGGCCAGCCGGATTTGCGTAGTCGGTTCGGGCCGGACGGCCGGTCTCGAAGACGCGCGTGGTGACGTTGTCGCCCCCGAGCGGCAGTCGGGTACCAACCGGCAGCAGGCCCTCTCCCGAGCCCCGGGCGGCGACGAAGTTGACCATGCCATCAGGCTCGAATCGGCCGAGATGCTGATATTCGACCGGCATCACGCGGCCGACCTCCTCGGCCACCGCCGCGAACACCTCCTCCGGAGTCACTCCGCGCGCCACGAGCGTCGCGACGCGGCGCAAGGCCGCCTGCTCCTCGGCCAGCACACGGAACCTCGCACCGCTCGCCGCCTTCTCGTCGGCCAGCCGGCTGAGCGCGGCGCGCGACTCGGCGTTCGCGACGGCCGTGCCGATCAGCTCGGTGAACTTTCCCAGCCGCTGCTCGACGTCGCGTGGCAGTGGTTCGCGTGCCGTCACGGTGATCGCACCCCACACGCGCCCCTCGACCATCACGGGACTCGAAACGCTCGAAACCGCCCGCAGCTCACGCGCCGCGACGCCGATCGGTTCGTCGACCCCCGACCAGTCTGTCGCGTCGATGCGCGCGGATCGTCCGGTTCGGTAGACCTCTGTCACCGTCATCTTCTCGTGAAGCGGCCAGCGAGAGCCGACCTTCACCCCGGCGAAGGTTCGCGCGAGGCCGACGACGACGTGCGCCGGACCGTCGGGATCGAACCGCCCGACCGCAGCCATGTCCGTGCCGAACATGCGGCCGACCTCGCCGCTCACCGCCAGGAAGAGCTCGGCGGCCTCGACGCCCCGGGCGACCAGGGTCGCGACCCGACGCAGCGCCGCCTGCTCCTCCGACACCCGCGCCGTCAGCGCCTCCGCCTCCCGGCGCTCCGTGACGTCGACGATCGTCCCCACGATCTCAACGGACTGCCCGGACTCGCCTGCCACGGGATGCCCGAAGGCGTGGACGATCCGCGGCAGTCTCCCGGGGATGAGCACGCGGTACTCCACCTCGACGTCCGTCAGATCGCGGATGCCCTTGGACATCGCCTCCATGCACATCGCCCGGTCCTCCGGATGGATGCGCGAGAAGAAGTCGTCGATCGACGGGAGGCCGCGCCCGGGGTCGAAGCCGTACAACCGCGAGTGCTCCGCCGACGAGTACGTCACCGCCTGCGACTCGACCTCGATGGCGAAGCTGCCCGTCCCCGTCAGCCGCTGCGTCTCGGCCAGATACGCCTCGCTGCGGCGCAGCGCTGCCGACTGCATGCTCTCTGGTGCCTTGCTCGACATGGGCGACGCCCCGGCGGCCCCTCCAGTCTACGTCCACGGTGGCACGGCAGACGGGCGATCGCGTCCTCGGCCGGCTACGAGCGCGCGATCATCCGCGCCTCCACGCACGGCACCTGAGGGCGACGCCCGCGCCCGGCGGCGGAAGCCGGGCGCGGGCCACGGCTCAAGCGGCCGGGCGGAGATCCGCCCGCGCGAGGGCCTCGCCGAGGACGGCGATGTCGCGATCGCCGTAGCCGAGGTCGTCCGCGCGCCGCAGCACATCGTCCGCGACGGCCGCCGACGGGAGCGCGACGCCCTCGTCGCGAGCGGTCGCGAGCGCGAGGCCGATGTCCTTGCGCATGAGCCGCATCGAGAACCAGGTGTCGTCCGCCGGGTCGATGATCAGCGGGGCGCGAGCCTTGAGCATGGGCGAGCCGATCGCGCTTCCCGCCATGACGTCGACTGCGAGCGTCCGGTCGATCCCCGCGCGCTCGGCGAGCAGGACGCCCTCCGAGAACGCGAGCATCTGGACGCCGAGGCTGACGTTGATCGCCAGCTTGAGGACGAGTCCCTGGCCGTTGTCGCCGATCCGCGTCGCGGTCCCGAGCTCGCGGAGGACCGGGGCCACACGGTCGTACGCGGCGGCGTCGCCGCCGACCAGGATCGTGAGCGAGCCGCTCCGCACCTGCGGGACGCTGCCCGAGACCGGCGTGTCGAGCATCATCGCGCCGCGCGACCGCACGCGGGCGGCGAGCGCTCGCGCGGTGCGCGGGCTGATCGTGCTGGTGTCGGCCCACACCTGGCCCGCGCTCAGGCCGACGAGGATGCCGTCGGGCCCGTCCGCCACGGTCTCGACGACGGCGTCGTCGGGCAGCGAGGTGAAGACGATGGCGGTCGCCTCCGCGACCTCGCGCGGCGTGTCGCGCCAGTGCAGCCCCTGCTCGACGAGCCAGCGCGCGGCCGGCTCGCGGCGCGCCGTGCCGAAGACCTCGTAGCCGGCGCCGAGCAGTCGTGCGGCCATGTTGCCGCCCATGTGGCCCAGACCGACGAAGCCGACCGCGGGCCGCGTGTCGTGCGGCATCTCAGGCACCCCGGATCATCGCGATGTCCAAGGCGTCGAGCTCGAGCCCGGCGGCGGCGACGATCGGGTCGACCTGGTCGGGCCGCCGGAAGCCGACGATCGCGCCGTCGACCGCCGGGTGGAGCAGGGCCCACGCCACGGCGACCGCGCCGGGGGTCGTGTCGCGGCGCTCGGCCACGGCCTCGAGGCGTTCGACGAGCGCGAGGTGGCGCGACAGCTGCGGCTCGGTGAAGCGGGCGTCGTGCCTGCGCCAGTCGTCGTCCGGCAGGCCGGCGATGCGCTCGCGCGTCATCCCCCCGGTGAGCAGCCCCGAGCCCATCGGCGAGTAGACGATGACGCCGATGCCCTCCCGCTCGCAGAACGGCAGGATCTCGTCCTCGGCGGCGCGCTCGACCAGCGAGTACTGCGGCTGCAGCGTCTCCACCGGAGCGATCGCCTGGATCCGCCGCAGCTGGGCGACGTCGAAATTCGAGACGCCGATGTGGCGCACGAGCCCCTGCTCCTTCAGCTCTGCGAGCGCGGCCCAGCCCTCCTCGATGTCCTCGTCGGGAACGGGCCAGTGGATCTGGTAGAGGTCGATCGCGTCGACGCGGAGCCGGTCGAGGCTGGCGTGCGCCTCGCGCAGGATCGAGTCGCGCTTGAGGCTGTGGATGACGCGCCGGCCAGGACCTTCGAGCAGCGACGCCTTCGTGAAGACGTACGGCCTCGGGTCGAGCCCCGCGAGCGCGGCGCCGACGACGCGCTCCGAGTGGCCGAAGCCGTACGCGGCGGCTGTGTCGATCCAGTTCACCCCGAGCTCGAGGGCGCG
>Ga0070689_100002547_pt1 | contig 11947 bp, 10 predicted proteins | sample KBSS23HmetaG_FD_64669 | JGI IMG/M metagenome (GOLD analysis project Ga0070689, IMG submission 64669) | Switchgrass rhizosphere microbial communities from Kellogg Biological Station, Michigan, USA - KBS S2-3H metaG | ecosystem: Host-associated > Plants > Roots > Rhizosphere ... | reverse complement strand
CTCGCCACCGAGTCGCGCGGGCGCATCGCGATCAAGTCCGAGGTGACCAGGCCGTAGAGAACCTTGGCGGTGTCGAAGGAGTTCGAGCCGGTCGCGCGCGCCAGCTCCTCCACGGTCCGGACGCCGTCGATCCGCGTGATCAGGTTCCACTCGGGTGGGGAGAGCGAGACGGGCTCGCCGACCTCGCGCGGCTTCAGGACCGGCACGTAGTCCACGCCCGGAATCTTCCGGGCGAGCACCTTCCACTCGTCCAGACGCCGCGCCGCCTCCATGAGGAGCGAGGTGTTCGTCTTGTCGATGCTGACCGTCTCGACTTCCTTGCCGGGGGTGAACTGGAAGTCGCCCGTGGACCAGATCGCGAGCGCGTAGACGGCCTCCTCGCCGGTCAGCCCTCCGAGCTCGGCATGGACGATCCTCCCGCTGCGCAGGAAGATGTAGCCCCTCTCCGAGCCGCGCGCGAGCATGAACATCCCCGTCTTTCCCGAGACCGAGACCAGCTGAATGATGTCGGGAACAGGGAGCTCCTGTATGGAACCCTGAAAAGACATACTTGGCGAAGATGCTAGCAGGTCGGGGCCGGCCAGACGGGTGACGGGCCGCTCAGACCGAGTGGATGTGGCAGATCGCGACGGCGAGGGCATCGGCGGCGTCGAGCGGGACGCGCGCCCTCTGGCGGGCCAGGAGGGACAGCACCATCGCCCGGACCTGATGCTTCTCGGCCTGCCCGTACCCCACGAGCGCCTTCTTGACTAGCCGCGGCTCGTACTCGAACACGGGAACCGCGCAGCGGGACGCCGCGGCCAGCAGGACGCCGCGGGCGTGAGAGAGCTTGAGGGCCGAGGCGACGTTCTTCGCGGCGAAGACCGTCTCGACCGACACCGCGTCGGCGGGGACCCGGCCGAGAAGCTCCACGACGGCCGAGAAGAGGAAGTCGAGCTTCTCGGGGAGCGTCAGGCGCGCCGCGGGACGCCAGACGCCGCAGCCCTCGAGCGCCAGGTGTCCGTTCTCGAAGGCGATGATCCCGAAGCCCGTGGCCGTGGTTCCGGGATCGAGGCCGAGGATCCGCATGCGGACATCGTAAGGCCGCGCGCGGCCCGCGGCGAAGCGAGACCTACTTCTCGGCGGGAGCCTCGGCGAAATCGAAATTGGCCCAGACGTTCTGGACGTCCTCGTGCTCCTCGATGGCCTCCATCAGCTTGACCATCTGGTCGGCCTTCTTGGCGTCCAGCGAGACCTCGGTCGTCGGGATCATCGAGACCTCGGCGACGGCCAGCGGGAGACCCTTCTCCTCGAGCCGCGTCTTGACCTCGGGGAAGCTCTCGGGCGAGGTCTTGATCTCGTGGTACTGATCGGTCGTCGCGACGTCGTCGGCGCCGGCGTCGATCGCGGCCTCCATGACGGCGTCCTCGGTCGCCTTCTCCTTCTCGATCGCGATGTAACCCATCTTGTGGAAGAGGAACTTGACCGAGCCGGACTCGCCGAGGTTCCCGCCGTGCTTGGAGAAGATCGTGCGGATCTCGGGAAGCGTGCGGTTCTTGTTGTCGGTCAGCGCCTCGATGAGGATGGCCGTTCCGCCGGGCCCGTAGCCCTCGAAGGTCACTTCCTCGTACGAAGCCCCGGGGATCTCGCCCGTGCCGCGCTGGACGGCCCGCTTGATGTTGTCCGCGGGCATGTTCACGGCCTTCGCGTCGTCGATCGCCTTGCGCAGCCGGGGATTGGCCGCGGGATCGCCGCCGCCCAGGCGCGCCGCCTGCGCGATCTCCTTGATGAGCTTCGTGAAGACGCGCCCGCGCTTGGCGTCGGCCGCGCCTTTCTTGTGCTTGATGGTTGCCCACTTGCTATGGCCCGACATGGAAGTTCTCCTGCGAACTGATCAGCGGCGCATTCTATCGGATCGGAGAGGGAAGCGGCAGCGCGCCTTCTCTTTGATTTTGCGGCGTTTCCGGCGACAATAGCCTCAGTTCATGCCCAAGAAAGTTCTTTTGATCGAGTACGAGCCCCGCTACGTGGAGCGCGTTCGTACCCTGCTCGGGCCGCTCGAGCACACCGTCACGGAGTCCCACGACGGCGAGGCGGGGCTGGCCGCCTTCGGGGCGTCCAAGTTCGATCTGGTGCTCCTGTCCGGCATGCTTCCGCGCCTTCCGAGCGCGGAGGTGATCCGCGAGATCCGCAAGAAGGGCGGCGCCACCGCGCCCCCGATCATCCTGATGATGAGCGGCTACCGCGGGGACAACCGCAAGGCCGACGCCCAGAAAGTCGGCGCCTTCGACATCCTGGCCCGCCCGTTCACCGACGAGGACTTCCTGGGCACGGTCAACGAGGCCCTCGCGCTCTCCGACATCGGCGCCAAGACGATGCGGATCGACATGGCCAAGCTCGCCAGCGCGGGGAACCCGCTGACCTCCTCCGACATCTTCTCCGACGTGCTCAACGAGCTGGTCGGCGAGGTGCGGGGCACCAAGCGCCCGACGCCTCCCGTCCCGACTCCGACCGCGCCGAGCACGCCCCCGCCGTCACCCGCGGCGCCCCCGGCGCCGTCCGCGCAGACGCCCGCTCCGGCGAAACCCGCCGCGTCCCCGGGCGACGAGATGGAGAGGCGCCTGCGGGATACGCTCTCGGGGCTCAACCTCGGCCAGAAGACGTCAGCCGGAGCGGCGAGGCCGGGTCCCGCTCCGCCGCCCAAGCCCAAGCTCTCGAGCGACACCGACGTCGACAAGATCCTCTCGGACTCGCTCTCGGGCATCTTGCCCAAGCCGCGCACGCAGACCGGCGTGACGCCCCCGCCCGCGGGGAGCTCGGTCCCGACCCCCTCCGTGCCCCCGCGGCGGCGCGAGGAGCCGGCGGCGGCGGTGCCGTCCTCCGGACCCGATCACTTCGGCCAGTACGAGATCCTCGAGCGGATCGCGAGCGGCGGGATGGCCGAGCTCTACAAGGCCAAGCGCACCGGCGTCGAGGGCTTCCAGAAGATCGTCGCGATCAAGAAGATCCTGCCCCATCTCGCCGACGACGAAGAGTTCATCACGATGTTCGCCGACGAGGCCAAGCTCGCGGCGCAGCTCAACCATCCCAACATCATCCACATCTACGACCTCGGCAAGATCCAGGCGGGCGGCTATTTCATCGCGATGGAGTACGTCGACGGCCGGGACCTGCGAGCGATCCAGAGATCCGGCCGGGAACTGGGCGCGCCGCTGCCGGTGCCGCTGGCGGTCTACATCGCGTCCAAGGTGGCGTCCGCGCTCGACTACGCCCACCGCCGCCGCGACGCCGAGGGCCACGACCTGCACATCGTGCACCGCGACGTGTCGCCCCAGAACATCCTCATCTCCTACGAGGGCGACATCAAGCTCTGCGACTTCGGCATCGCGAAGGCGACCTCCAAGGCCTCGCAGACGCAGTCGGGCGCCCTCAAGGGAAAGCTCCAGTACATGTCGCCCGAGCAGGCGTGGGCGAAGCCCATCGACCGGCGAAGCGACCTGTTCTCGCTGGGCGTGGTTCTCCACGAGCTCCTGACCGGCGACCGCCTCTTCCGGGGCGACACGGACATCCAGGTTCTCGAGAAGGTCCGGTCCGCGGACGTCGCGCCGCCCTCGCGCTCGAATCCCGAGGTGCCGAAGAACCTCGACGGCGTCGTGCTCCGCTGTCTCGCCAAGGATCCCGAGGAGCGCTACGCGAACGCGTCCGACCTGCTGCGCGATCTGGACTCGGTCCTCTACTCGTACACGCCGGCCCCCGGCAGCGCCGACGTCGCGATCTACCTGCATCGGCTGCAGGCGGAGGAGACCGCGATCGCGGAGGCCCGCGCGCGGGAGGCGGCGCAGGCCCAGCAGGCCCAGGCGGCGAGCGGTCCCGACGAGACGGCCCGCCGCCGCAAGTCCAAGGCCGTACCGATCCGCCGCACGGGTCCCGCGCCGAAGGCTGCCGAGCAGCCGGCTCCTGCACTGCCGCCTCCGCTTCCGAGCAAGCCCCCGCGGCCCGCGCCGGCGCCGCCCCCCGAGCCCTCGGCGAACGCCTCGGGAGAGATCTTCGCGTCCGCGGCGCGCGCCGAGGCCGAGACCGGCAAGCGCACGCCGCTCTTCATCGCGATCGGCATCGCCGCCGCGGCGCTGGCCGGGTTCGGGATCTGGAAGATGACGAAGAAGGAGGCGGCTCCCGCGCCGGTCGTCGTGCCGACGAAGGTTGCCGCGGTCGTCGTGGCGACCGAGATCCCGGCTCCGGCCGTCGTCCCGACCGCGGCGCCCGCGATCGACTCCAAGGCCGTGGAGGCCGAGGTGCAGAGGCAGCTCGCCGCGAAGCGCAGGGAGCTCGAGAAGGCGGCGGCCGCCGCGGCGCCCGCCGCGAAGAAGCAGGAGGCCGCGCCGGCCGTCGCGGCGCCGGAGGCGACCGCGCCGCCGCCGACCGAGCCTCCGCCGACGCCCGTGCCCACGGCGCGGCCCGAGCCGTCGCCGGTGCCCACGGAGCCTCCGCCGACCGTCCCGCCCGCGCCGCCGGCGCACGAGACGCAACGCGGAGACCTCGTCGGGCCGGGTCCGGGCGTGGTCGAGCCGGTGCTGGTGTCCGTGCCGCGCGTGAACTATCCGCCCCTGGCCAAGGAGCGGCGGATCGGCGGCAAGGTCGTGGTGCTCGTCCAGGTCGACGAGAACGGCAAGGTCGTCGAGGCGCGCGTGCAGCAGGGCCTCCCGGGCCAGGACCCGGTCAACGGGGCGGTCCTCGCCGCCGTGCGGAATGCCAAATTCGACCCGGCCACGAAAAACGGGATCCCTGTCAAAATGTGGCGACCCGTCGTCGTCGAAGTGAAGCCGTAGAGAAACGTGGATTAGGAGGTCAGACGGAATGGCCCTTTCAGGAGATCAGAAGAAGTTCTACGAGAACACGCTCACGGTGACCAAGCGTGAGATCCAGGAGCTCGAGGGCGAGATCCAGGAGGAGCTCGCGAAGGTCAAGGACCGTCTGGCCGAGCTTCAGAACGCTCAGAAGGCGGCCCGGCAGATGTACGACGCGGCGTGCCAGCGGCTGGGTGTGCGCAACGAGCTGGAAGAGGCCGAAGCCCAGGGTTAGGCTCGGACTCCTAGCGGCCCGCTTCGCGGGCCAACCTACGAGAGAGGGGAAGTCGCTTAGGATCCCTCTCCCATGTCAGTCATCGCGCGGCAAACGGTCCTCTACGCCATTGCGAGCTTCTCTCTGCTGGTTGGATGCCGTGCAGAGCGGGCGAAACCCGCGGACAGGCGGTCGGTAAGTTCGCCTCACCGCGTCGTCGCGCTCGCTCCGAATCTGACCGAGATCGTCTTCGCGCTCGGCGCCGGAGACTCGCTCGTCGGCGTCTCGGAGTATTCCGATTTCCCGGACGCGGCTCGCCGCATCGCGCGCGTCGGCGGCCTCGAGGTCGACGCCGAGAAGGTCGCCGCCCTGCGGCCGGACCTCGTGCTCGCGATGGCGGAGGGGACCGCCCGCGGCGCGGTCTCGATGCTCCAGGCCGCCGGCCTTCCGGTCGCCGTCGTGCCGTCCGGATCGCTCGACGCGGTGCTCTCCGGGATCCGGCTCGTCGGCGCGCGCCTCGGGCGGACCGAGGAGGCCGAGCGCCTGGCGCGGGATCTCGAGAGGCGACGGGCCGACGTCGCGAGGCGCGTGGCCGGACGGCGCCGTCCGCGGACGCTGCTCCTCGTGTGGCCCGACCCGCCGCAGGCGGCCGGCGGCGGGACGTTTCTGAACGACCTGCTGCGCGAGGCGGGCGCCGACAACCTCGTCGCTGACCGGTCCGGATGGCCGGTCCTGTCTCCGGAATACGTCGCCACCGTGCCGGTCGAGCTCCTCGTGATCCCGGACTCCGAACAGACGCGCGAGGCGTACGCGCGCGCGTTTCGCTCGGGACCGCTGTCCCGGGGGCCCGTGACGCGGGCCCGCGTCGTCCGCCTGGACGAGTCCGCGCTGACGCGTCCCGGCCCGCGCGTCTTCGACGTGCTGGAGAAGCTCGCGGAGAGCCTGTCGTGAGAACCGGCGCGATCGCGATCGGGGTGCTGCTCCTCGTGGCGGCCTGCACGGTCGCGTTCCTGGTCGGCGGCGTGCACCTCTCGATCGCGGACCTCGTCGCGGGTCGCGGCGAGGAGGGCCAGACGGCGCGGCTCCTCGCGTCGCTGCGGGCGCCGCGCATCGGGCTGGCGGCGCTCGTGGGCGGATGCCTCGCGCTGGCGGGCGCGGCGCTGCAGGCGCTCCTCAAGAACCCCCTGGCCGACCCGTTCCTCCTCGGGACCTCCGGGGGCGCGGCGGTCGGCGCGGCGGGCGCGGCGCTGCTCGGCCTCTCGCCGCTGCTCTCGCCGGCGGCCGCCTTCGTCGGGGCCGCGGCCGCCTCGCTGGGCGTCGCCCTCCTCGCCCGGCGCGGCGGGCGTCTCGACCTGCAGCGGCTCCTGCTCGCCGGGCTGATCGCCAACGCCTTCTTCTCGGCGCTCCTCCTCGCGGCGTTCTCGATCGCCTCGGGAGAGGCCGCGCGGAGCATGCTCTTCTGGATGATGGGCAGCCTCGCCGACGCGACGCCCCGCAAGGTCGCGGCGCTCTTCCCCTACGCGCTCGCCGGGGCGGCGGTGCTGGTCGCCGCGGCCGCGCGGCTCAACCTGTTCAGCGTCGGCGAGGAGAACGCCGCCGCCCTCGGCGTCGATACCGAGCGGACCAAGCGGATCGTCTTCCTCGCGTCGTCGCTCCTGACCGGCGTCGCGGTCGCGTTCGCGGGAGTGATCGGCTTCGTCGGGCTGCTCGTGCCCCACGCCGTGCGCGCGGCGTTCGGCAACGACCAGCGCACGCTCCTTCCCGCGTCGTTCCTCGTCGGCGCGACGCTCGTGGTGGCCGCCGACGCGGTCGCGCGCGCCGCGATCGCTCCGGTCGAGCTTCCGATCGGCGCGCTGACGGCGGCGCTGGGCGCGCCGGTGTTCGCGTGGCTGCTGCTGAGGACTCCGTGAGCGCGGCCGCTCCCAACCGCCTCGAGGCCCGCGGCCTCGTCGCCGACTACGGCGCCGCCCCGGTCCTGCGCGGCCTGGACGCGGCGATTCCCGCGGGTGCGATCGCGGCCGTCCTCGGAGAGAACGGCTCCGGCAAGTCGACGCTCCTCAAGGTCTTCGCCCGCGTCGTCGCGATCGGCGGGGGAGACGTGCGGCTCGACGGCGAGCGGCTCGACGCGCTGCCGCGCCGCCAGACCGCACAGCGGATCGCCTACGTGCCGCAGAGCGTCGACCTCGTCTTCCCGATCCGCACGCTCGACCTCGTGCTCCAGGGCCGGGCGCCGTACGCGCGCGGATTCGTCGCCGAGACGGCCGACGACCGCCTCCGCGCGCTCGAGGCCATGCGCGCGTGCGACGTCGAGGCGCTGGCGCAGCGCGACGCGGCGTCGCTGTCGGGAGGCGAGCGCCGGCGCGTCTTCCTGGCCCGTGCGCTCGCGCAGGAGGCCCAGGTCTGGCTGCTCGACGAGCCGACGTCGGGCCTCGACCCGCGCCACCGCCTCGAGTTTTTCGAGACCCTGTGGCGCATCCACGGGGAGCGCGGCACCACGGTCGTCCTCGTGACGCACGAGGTCGCGCTCGCCGGCGACCTGGCGACCCGGGTCCTGCTCCTCAAGGACGGCCGCACGATCGCGCAGGGCGACCGGGCGAGCGTGCTCACGGCCGAGAACCTCGAGAGGACCTTCGGCGCCCCGTTCTCGGGCCGGGGCTCGCGATTCGCGCTGCGCAGCGCGGTTCTGCCGATGGGCTCCCTGGAGCCCTGAGCCCGACCCGCGGCCCCGCGGGGGCTCGCGTGCGGGTCCCGGCGCGGCGGCGGCGGCCCGTTTTTGCTACGATCTCGCCCCTTCCATGTGGTTCAAAAAGGACCGGGCGCCCAAGGAGCCCCGTGAGCGGCGCGCGAGCAAGGTGCCCGAGGGGCTGTGGGTCAAGTGCGACAACTGCCGCCAGATCCTCTACAACAAGGAGCTCGCCCGGAACTTCAAGATCTGCCCGAAGTGCGGCTTCCACTTCCGCCTCTCCGCCCCCGAGCGGCTCCGGATGCTCTTCGACGACGAGCGCTACACCGAGATCGACGGCCACCTCCGTTCCGCGGACCCGCTGAAGTTCCGCGACAGCAAGAAGTACCGGGACCGCCTCCGCGACGCGGAGGAGAACGTGGGAACGTCGGACGCGATCGTGATCGGAACCGGGACGCTCGAGCAGATCCCCGTGCTCATCGGGGCGATGGAGTTCTTCTTCATGGCCGGCTCGATGGGATCGGTCGTGGGGGAGAAGGTGACGCGAGCGGCCGAGCGCGCCATCGCCGAGCGGCGTCCGCTGATCCTGGTCTCCTGCTCCGGCGGCGCGCGGATGCAGGAGGGGATCCTCTCGCTGATGCAGATGGGCAAGATCTCCGCGGCCCTGGGGCGGCTGGCCGAGCACCGCATTCCCTACCTCTCGGTGATGACCGATCCGACGACGGGCGGCGTGACCGCGTCCTACGCGATGCTGGGCGACTTGAACGTCGCCGAGCCCAACGCGCTGATCGGCTTCGCCGGGCCGCGCGTGATCGAGCAGACGATCCGCCAGACCCTCCCGGAGGGCTTTCAGCGTTCCGAGTTCCTGCTCGAGCACGGGATGCTCGACTTCATCGTGGACCGCTCCGAGATGAAGGCCACGCTGGCCCGGTGTCTGCGGCTGTTGTGGACGCCCGCGCGGCAGGCGGAAGGCGCCCGGGCGTAGGCGGGCCCGGAGTGTCGACTCGCGAAGAGCGCCTCGCCCGCCCCGCCTCCGCCTCCTCGAACCCGAACCTCCGGCGCCTCGAGTCCCTCGGCCAGCGCGGGATCCGCCTGGGCCTTTCGGCGATCGACGCCGTCTGCGAGCGCCTCGGCCGGCCCGAGCGAACGGTTCCGAGCGTGCTGATCGCGGGCACCAACGGCAAGGGCTCGACGGCGGCGACGCTCGCCACGATCGCCTCCGCGGCGGGCCTGCGGACGGGGCTCTACACCTCGCCGCACCTGATCGCGGTGACCGAGCGGATCCGCGTCGGCCTGGCGGACATCGACCCCGAGGCCCTCGACGCGGCGCTCGGCGAGGTCTTCGCCGCCGCCGACCGGTCTCCGGCCGTGCCGCTCACCTACTTCGAGGCGCTGACGGCGGCGGCCTTCGCGACGTTCGCGCGGGAGGCGCTGGACCTCGCGGTGCTCGAGGTCGGGCTGGGCGGCCGCCACGACGCGACCAACGTCGCGCCGGCCGGCCTGTCGCTCGTCACGTCGATCGGCTACGACCACATGGCGGACCTCGGGCCCACGCTCGACGCCATCGCCCGCGAGAAGGCGGGCGTATTCCGGCGCGGCCGGCCGGCGCTCTTCCGGGCCGACTCGGAAGAGGCGCGCGGCGCGCTGCGGGACGCGGCCCGGGCCGCGGGTTCCCTCGTCCACGAGGCGGACGACGAGATCCGGCTCGCGGACGTGCGCACGGATCTCGCCGGCACGCGCTTCGCGCTCCGGACCCCCGCGCGGGACTACGGTCAGCCGCTCCTGACGCCGCTGCCGGGTGCGCACCAGGCGCGCAACGCGGCGCTGGCGGTCCGCGCGGCGGAGCTCCTGGGGGATCCCCGGATCGGCGAGGCGGCGGTCCGAGCCGGGGTCGCGGAGGTTCGATGGCCGGGGAGGCTCGAGCGCTTCCGCGTCCGCGGGCGCGACGTCCTCCTGGACGGCTGCCACAACGCGGAGGGCGCGGCCGCGCTCGCGCGATTCCTGGAGGAGACGGGACTGCGCCCGGCGCTTCTCTTCGGCGTGATGGCCGACAAGGAGATCGAGGCGATCGGCGGCGTCCTCCTGCCGCGCGTGGCGAGCGTCTGCTTCACGGCTCCGGCGAACGAGCGCGCCGCGCCGCCCGCGGAGCTCGCGCGGCGTCTGTCCGGCCTGGCTCCGGAGTCCACCACGGCCCCGTCGGTCGAGGAGGCGCTCGCGGATGCTCTCGGCGTCCCGGCTGACGAAGGCGAACCTATAATCGTGGCGGGTTCGCTCTACCTGGTGGGAGAGGCCCGCGAGCTCCTGCTCTCCCGCCGATTCGAGTGACGAAGGAATGACGACCGCCACCGCCGTTTTCACGCGCGAGCATTTCGAGCGCGCCGAGGAGGACCGCCTCGCGATCTTCGCGTCGAAGAGCGCGAGGGCAGAGCGCCCGCGCGGGCCCGTGTCGGGCTCGCCGGGGGACGCGCGCACGCAGTACGCCCGCGACCGGGACCGCATCATCCACTCGCGCGCGTTCCGGCGGCTCAAGCACAAAACGCAGGTCTTCATCCCGTACGAGGGCGACCACTTCCGGACGCGCCTGACGCACACGATCGAGGTGGCGCAGATCGCACGGAGCGCGGCGCGGGCGCTCGGCTTGAACGAGGATCTCTCGGAGGCGATCGCGCTCGGCCACGATCTGGGCCACACGCCGTACGGCCACTCGGGAGAGTACGTCCTGGACCGGCTCCTTCGGGAGAGCCACCCCGAGGCCGGCGGCTTCAAGCACAACTACCAGTCGGTGCGCGTCGTGGACCGGCTCGAGAAGCGCTACGAGGAGCCGGGGCTGAATCTCACGCACGACGTGCGCGAGGGGATGCTGAAGCACACGACCTGGACGCGGGACTACCCATTCCCGGTGGACTTCGCGGACGGGCTGCGCTGGGACTCGGGCGGCAGCCTCGAGGCGCAGATCGTCAACTGGTCCGACGAGATCGCGCAGCAGACGCACGACCTCGAGGACGGCCTGCCGCTCACCGAAGAGGGAGCCATCGAGGAGCTCGCGATCTCCCGCCAGGTGCGCGCCGCGCGCGGCTACGGGAACGATCCCGCCTCACGGCGCGCCTCGCTGATCCGCGGCATGATCGCGACGCTCTCCGCGGACCTCGTCGAGGCCTCGCGGGCCCGGATCGACCGATGGCTCGAGGCGAACCGCGTCACCACGACCGACGAGTTCTACCTGCGGCGGAACCGGCTTCCCGGCGACCTCGTCGGATTCTCGGAAGCGGGCCGGCCGCTCTACGTCGAGCTGCGCGAGTTCGTCTACCGCCACATCATCCACTCCTTCCCGGTGTCGCGGCACGACGGCCACGCGCGGCGCGTGCTCGCGGGCGTCTTCTCGGCGTATCGGGACAACCCGCGCCTCCTCCCCGACGACGTGCTGCGCCTCATGGAACGCGAGCTCTCGGTGCGCTTCCTGCGCGAGGTGCCGCTGCCGCAGATCGAGCGCGAGGTCGCCGAGCGCTACCGGCCTCAACCCGCGTTCTACCGCGCGATCGCCGACCACATCGCCGGGATGACCGACAGCTACTGCAACTCCGAGTACCGCCAGCTCGTCGTCGAATAGAGACGCTCGTCGAACCGAAAGGATCCCCCATGCCCTTCGCCCAGAGCCCCGCCGCCGCGATGGACCGCGACCTCGCCGTGGTGGACCCCGAGACCGCCGAGTGGATCCGCGCCGAGGTCCGCCGCCAGAACGACGGCATCGAGCTGATCGCCTCGGAGAACTGGGTGTCGCGGGCGGTGCGCGAGGCGCAGGGCTCGGTCCTGACCAACAAGTACGCCGAGGGCTATCCGGGCAAGCGCTACTACGGCGGCTGCGAGTTCATCGACAAGGTCGAGCAGCTCGCCATCGACCGCGCGAAGGCCCTCTTCCAGGCCGAGCACGCCAACGTGCAGCCGCACTCCGGCTCGCAGGCGAACATGTCGGTCTACCTGACTGTCCTGCAGCCGGGCGACACGATCCTGGGCATGAATCTCTCTCACGGCGGCCACCTCACGCACGGGCATCCGCTGTCCTTCTCGGGCCGCGAGTACAAGGTCGCGGCGTACGGCGTCCGTCCCGAGGACGAGCGCATCGACTACGAGGCGCTGGCCTCCCTCGCGCGGGAGCATCGGCCGAAGCTGATCATCGCGGGCGCCTCCGCCTACGCGCGCGAGATCGACTTCGCCCGCTTCGGCAAGGTC
>Ga0070689_100002541_pt1 | contig 11955 bp, 9 predicted proteins | sample KBSS23HmetaG_FD_64669 | JGI IMG/M metagenome (GOLD analysis project Ga0070689, IMG submission 64669) | Switchgrass rhizosphere microbial communities from Kellogg Biological Station, Michigan, USA - KBS S2-3H metaG | ecosystem: Host-associated > Plants > Roots > Rhizosphere ... | reverse complement strand
CGCCATTCGAACCCGGTCAGCGGTTCTGACGCATAGAGATCCATCCCCGGGGGTCTTGAGGACACCGGTCAGTCGCGAGGTAGGCCAACACTGGGGGATGTCCAGGCTTAGGTCGCGACACGCATTGACCGGTGTCCACTTATTTCAGACGGTGTTGCGCCGGCCCCACACCTGAGTCCGCCGCGCACACCGCACCGCCGCCGGGGTCGCCCCCCGGCGGCGGTCCCTTTTTCAGCTCCTTGGCGCGAAAGTCGTTATCCTGGCGTAAGATTCGCCCATCGCGCCCGCGGCCGTCCGGACGCCATCGCCATGGCACGGGCATTGCCCTCTACCGGGGTGTCCAGTTCCGCTCCGTCCCACGAGGAGGAACCCCGATGCGCAAGTTGATCCCCATCCTGCTGGCGGCCGCCGCGCTGGGTAACGCGGGCTGCAACGACAGCACCTCGCCGCGCGACGTGTCGCCGCCGGCTGCGCCGCGCGGGCTCTTCAGCGTCACCGGGGACGGATCGGTCAAGCTCTCCTGGCTCGCGAACACCGAGGGCGACCTGGCGGGCTATCGCGTCTACGAGGCGGGCTGCGCGAGCGGCTCGAACTGTCCCTACGACCGGATCGGGGCCACGCAGGCGACGCAGATGGTGGTCGCCGGCCTCACGAACGGGACCACGCGTTTCTTCGCGGTCTCGGCCGTGGACAACGACGGGAACGAGAGCCCGCTCTCCTACGATGACGTCTACGACACGCCGCGGCCGGCGGGCAGCACGGCGCTCAACAACTTCGTCAACGGCCTGGCGGGCGCCGGCTGGGACTTTTCAGCGTTCGCGAAGGTAGCCGCGGACGACCCGAGCGCCGACATCTTCTACGGCAACAACGGTCGCATCGGGCAGATGTTCGCGACCCTGGTTGTGGTGGCGCCCGGCGACACGATTCCGAACGACATCCAGGACGCCGGCTACGCGCCGGACTCCCCGGGCCTCGACGCCGTGGACTTCTCCCCGGTCGGCTTGCACGCCGGCTGGTCGCCCACCGGCACCGTCGAGCTGATCCCGGGCCACAACTACATCGTGTGGACCTGGGACGACCACTACGCGAAGTTCCGGGTCACCAGCATCTCGAACAGCACCGTGAGCCTCGACTGGGCCTACCAGGTCGCGGCCTCCAACGGGGAATTGCATGCGCGACCGGTGCACACGGCGACGAATTCGCCACGCCGGATCGTGTGGTTGCGATAGAGTTGAAAGCAAGAAGGAGCGCGACATGAACCCCACCCCGAGCACCACCGCCCGCGCACTCGCGTTCGCGTCGCTGTTGCTCGCCGTCGCGGCCGCCCCCGCGTTCGCCAAGCTGGACGTGGAGATCTGGACCGACCGCGGCGACGACGCCGTCTACCAACCCGGCGATGCGATGCACCTGAAGGTCCGCACCTCCGCCGATGCCTACCTGCTCGTCTACGAGCTCGACACCCAGGGCAACGTCAACCTGCTCTACCCGCTCAAGCGCGGCACGGGCTACATCCAGGGCAAGGACACGTTCAAGCTGCCCGAGGACGTCACCCAGGACGAGCTCGTGGTCGAGAAGGAGACCGGCCAGGGCTTCCTGGTCGCGATCTCCTCGACGGAGCCGTTCAAGGACCTGCCGTGGTACCTGAGGCCGTTCGATCCGCAGGCCGCGAGCGTGGGCTACGCCGAGGATCCGGACGCGAGGAAGCAGGATGAGGAAGGCTTCGACGAGAACGGTCGCGCCGTGGGCGACCCGTACGTGGTGATGGAGCGCATCCGCCGCCGCGTCCTGAACACGCCCGATGACCTCGAAGCGTTCGGCACCGCGTACACGACCTACTACGTGCACGAGCAGGTGAGCTACCCGCGCTACGTGTGCAACGACTGCCACCGGCCGGGAGCCTGGTCGTGGTGGTCGGGCTTCGACCCCTATTACACGCACTGCAGCGTCGTGGACTTCCGCGTGAACTGGGGCTGGGCGTGGGGGCCGAGGATCTGGAGCGCGTATGTTCCCTACTACTATTACGTCGTGCGCACCGACTGCCCGCCCATGTACCGCACCTGGGCCACGACCAACTGGCGCTTCTCGTCGTGGGACGGCCGCGCACGCTGGGCCAACCTGTGGGGCGGCCAGCTCACGCGCTACAAGCCGGCCACGGCTCCTGCCGGTTACGTCCCGCCGCCGGCCCCGGGCACGCAGTGGAAGGGGCAGGGCACGCCGCCCGGCTTCGTCCCGCCGGACGTCCGCCGTCAGGGCGGGGTTCCCGGAGTGCGCCCGGTGACGTGGCTCCAGCGCGATCGTGGCGACGGCAAGCCCGTGTGGCGGAGCCCTGGAGCGACGCTCGGGGGCACGCGATTCCGGCCCGATCCCAATGGCGGCGTGGTGCCGCGCGTCGACGGGCAGAGCACGCCCACGCGCACGTGGCGGGGCTGGAACCCGCGCGGCGGGAACGAGCCCGTGACCTCCGGCGGCCAGCCCGGCGAACGCAGCCGGCCCCTGTGGCGGCCCAGTGGCGACTCCCCGGGCAGCACCCCTGCCCAGGGCGAGCGCGAGCGGCCGGCGTGGCGGGGCGGCGATTCCCCCCGGAGCGCGCCTCCGAGGCAGGAAGCACCGCAGAGACAGGAAGCACCGCGGGGTGAGCCGGTGTATAGACAGGCACCGCCGCCTTCGCAGGCGCCACCGCAGCAGGCCCCTGCGCGGGGAGGGAGCGAGTTCAGGGGCGGCGCCGCGCGGCCGAGCTCCGGGGGTGGGAAGACCCGCGGATAGGCCGGTCTGGCCGATGCCCTATACTGCCGCGTCGCTCGGGCGACGGTGACCCGCTGAACGGTCACCGTCGCCCGGGTGTTTGAACCACCCGGAGAACTTCCAGCATGCCGTCTCGCCAGCCGCGCGCGCCGTGGCTCCTCTTGGCACTCAGCGCGCTGCTCGCCACGCCAGCCGCCGCGGACCCTCCGGGTTTCGCTTTCCTCGAGGTCCCGGGCGGCGCACGCGCCGCGGCCATGGGCGGGGCCTATGCCTCGCTGGCGAGGGGCGCCGAGGCCGCGTTCTGGAACCCGGCCGGCCTGGGTCAGTTCGAAGGCTCGCAGTTCACCGCCACGCACACCGAGACCTACGACCACCTGAGGAACGACCAGGCGGCACTCGCCGGACGCTACTTCGGCGGCGGCATCGTGGGCTCCGTTCGCGCGCTCTATTCAGAGCCCATTCCCGAGCGCGACGATCTCGGCAACCAGATCGGCACCTTCGGCTCGCACGACCTCGAGTTCCTGGTCGGCTACGGCCGCCACCTCGAGAGCGGCGTGAGCTGGGGGCTTTCCACGCAGGTGGTGCGCGAGCGCATCGCCGACCTGGGCGCCACGACGTGGGCGGTGAACGGCGGCGCCACGTACGACATCCGCGACCTGGCACTGCTGCCCGAGGGCCGGGTCAGCCTGAGCTTCCACAACGTCGGCCGGAACGCGCACTACGTGTTCAATGGCGAGGACGGTGCGCCGGTCAAGCTGCCGACGGCGCTCCAGGCCGGTGTCTCGATCGGCCACGCCACGTTCCAGAACCTGACCGCGCGCGTCGCGCTCGAAGGCCGCGCCACGAACGGTCGCTCGCCGATCCTGTCGCTGGGCGGCGAACTGGACTCCGCGGTCGGCGCCGCGGTGCGCTTCGGCTATCGCGCCGGCGACGACGTCGCCTCGTGGAGCACCGGCGTGGGCTGGACCACGCGTGGGCTGCGCATCGACTACGCGTTCGTGCCGTCCAGGCTCGAGTTGGACGACACGCACCGCTTCTCGCTCACCGCGCAGTTCTGAGCGAAACGGCGTCTAAGCGGGCGCGGGCCAGGTCTTCATCTCCACCCGCCCATCGCTCAGCTCGAGATAGGTGAAGCGATCGATCCAGTCGCCGAGCACGAAGAACTCGCGCCCCGGCTCGCGTCGCTCGTACGCGTGGTGGAAGTGGCCGATGATCACGCCGTCGTAGCCTTCGGCGAAGCGCGGCTCGGCGATCTCGTGCCAGAGCTTGTCGGGCTTCAACAGTCCATCGCCGCGCGAATGCCGCGACCAGCGCGAGACCACGTGCGCGAGCGGGATGCCGATGTCCGGATGCAGCAGTCCGTAGAGCGCGATGCCGGCGCGCGAGCGCAGCACGCCGCGCAGCACGCGATAGCCGAGGTCGCCGCCAACCAGGCCGTCGCCGTGGTGCACCCACAGCTTCCGCCCCTGTGCCTCCACCGCGACGCCGCCCTCCACGGTGCGGATGCCGAGCGAGTCACGAAAGAACGTGCCCAGCCAGAAGTCGTGGTTGCCGTTCAGGTACGCGATGTCCACGCCCGCCTCGCGCAGGCGCGCGAGTGCCGCGAGCGTGGGGAAGTGGCGGCGCGGGATCGCGGTGCGGTACTCGAACCAGAAGTCGAACAGGTCGCCGACGATGTAGAGCGACGACGCGCGCCCGGGCAGCGAGTTCAGGAAATCGTGAAGCCGTGCGGTCCGCGCGCCCTCCTGGGCGGCCGGGTCCACGCCGAGGTGCGCGTCGGACACGAAGAACACGGATGTCGCATGCATGACCTGCGAGCATAGTCGGTTGCCGCCGTGCGCCGCCAACGCGGTGCGGTCCGCAGCGGGGATCGCTTTCCCCGCGCCGGTGTGCGCCGCGCGGGCGCATTGCAACTTTCCCGTGGACGTTCGTATCGAACGGGTAGACGAGCGGCGGGGGACCGCGTCTTGACCCTCATCTGACAGCAAGGGTCTTCCGTAAGGCCTCGGCCGCCGGATAAACTCATCGGTGCTCGTTTCCGCCCCCCAACCTGCCGATGAAGTCACCCAAGAGCACCACCAAGGAGCCTCCCAGATGAACGGCAATCGGGTCACCTCCCCTCGTAGCTACTACCTCGGCGCCGCGGCCCTGATCGCCGCGGGACTCGTGCTCGGCATCGGCCTGAGTGCAGGACTCGACCTGCCGCGCATCTCGCGCGCTGCAGGCTCCGACGTGCAGCTCGCCGCGGTTTCGAACTCGGCGCCGATCCCTGACAGCCCGTTCGTCCCGGTCGTGGACCGCGCGCTGCCCGCGGTCGTGTTCATCGACGTCACGAAGAAGGTGGGCGGTGACGGCGGCGACGGTTCGGATGAGTTCATGCGCCGCTTCTTCGGCCAGCCCATGCCGCGCCAGCAGCGCGTGCCCAGCTCGGGCTCGGGCTTCATCATCGACGACCAGGGCCGCATCCTCACCAACAACCACGTCGTGCGCGACGCCGAGAGCATCAAGGTGACGCTCAACGACGGACGCACGTTCAAGGCGACCACGGTCGGCACCGACCCCGCGACCGACGTCGCGGTGATCAAGATCGAGGGTTCGAGGCTGCCGGTGCTGCCGCTCGGCGACTCGGACAAGCTCCGGATCGGCGACTGGGCGATCGCGATCGGCAACCCGCTCGGCGACCTGCGCGGCTCGGTCACGGTGGGCATCATCAGCGCCCAGGGCCGGAGCAACCTCAACATCTTCGGCGGCACGCCCGACTACCAGGACTTCATCCAGACCGACGCCAGCATCAACTTCGGCAACTCGGGCGGCCCGCTGTGCAACATCCGCGGCGAGGCGATCGGCATCAACACCGCGATCAACACCAGCGGCCAGGGCATCGGCTTCGCCATCCCCATCAACCTGGCGAAGCACGTGGCGGAGCAGCTCGTGGCGCATGGCACGGTGAAGCGCGCGGCGATGGGCGTCACGCTCGCGAACATGACGCCGGAGATCGCGGAGGGCTTCGGGCTCGGCGACCAGCAGGGCGTCATCATCCAGAGCATCGTGGATGGCTCGCCGGCGGCGAAGGCGGGCCTGCGGCGCAACGACGTCATCGTCGACATGGACGGCACGCCGGTCACGGACCTGAGCAAGTTCCGGCTGAGGATCGCCGACACGCCCGTGGGCACGAGGGTCAAGCTGGGCCTGCTGCGCGACGGCAAGCGCCTCACCGCGGACGTCACGCTCTCCGACCGCGACCTGACCATCGCGAACAATCAGCCGCAGGTGAAGGGCGAGGACGACACGGCCGACGACATCGGCATGACCGTGCGCGACATGACGGCGAGCGAGCGCACCGAGCTCAAGGTGGATTCGGGCGTGCGCGTGACCGACGTGGTCGACGGCAGCGAGGCCGAGGACAAGGACATCCAGCCCGGTGACGTGATCGAAGAAGTGAACCGGATGCCGGTGAAGAACGCCGCGGACTTCAAGGCCCAGGTGGCCAAGGTGCGCAAGTCCGGCAAGCCGCTGGTGATGATCATCAACCGCAACCAGAGCACGCGGTTCGAGACTTTGAAGCTGGACAAGTAGCACCCCGGGGCGGTACAAGGGGCAGGACTCGGGCGGGAGGCGGCGAGGAGTCGCCTCCCGTCACGCCATGGACGGCAGAGGGGGACAGGGAGCATGTCGCACTGGCGTCGATCGTTCGCCGCGATCCCGATCGCGGCCCTCGCGTTGGCAATGGCCATGTCGGCGACGGCCCTGGCTCCCGGCAGCGCGCGCGCGCAGACGCCGGCCGAGCCCACCGGCCCCGTGCAACTGACCGGCATGCGCACCTGGGTAGCCCCGGCGGGAACGCGCCTGGTGCTCGAGTTCAGCGCCGAGGTGGTCCCCGTGGCGCCCGATTCCGGCGCCGGGCCGCAGCTCGTGGTCGCGGTGCCCGTGCCCGGCATCACCGCGGCGGCCGGGGTGCCCGCCTCGCTGGCGGTGAACGACAGCGCGGTGACGAGCGTGCAGGCCATCTACGACGCCTCCGGCGTGCGCTTCTGGGTGAAGCTCGCCCCCGGCGCCACGTTCAAGGTGCTCACCGTGCCGCCGGGCGACGACCAGCGCTTCCGCATCGTCGTCGAGGTGTCGCGTCCCGGCGCCCAGGCGGCCGAGGATCGCCGTCTCGCCTCGATCGCCGCGGCGAAGAAGAAGAACCGCACCCGGCTCGTGGTGATCGACGCCGGCCACGGCGGCGAGGACATGGGCGCACGTGGCTACGGCGCCGCGGAGAAGAACGTCACGCTGTCGATCGCCCGCCAGCTCGCCGACGCCCTGAACGGCATCCCGGGCGTGAAGTCGATGCTCACGCGCGACCGCGACTTCTTCATCCCGCTCCACGAGCGCTACAAGATCGCGGAGAAGGCGCACGCGGACATGTTCATCAGCATCCACTGCAACTCGTCCAGGCGCCGCGGGCACGGCAGCGGCACCGAGGTCTACTTCCTGTCGTTGAAGGGCGCGTCGGACCAGGCGGACAAGGACCTCGCCGACATCGAGAACGCGGCCGACCTGGTGGGCGGCGTGGCGCCGCAGGCCGAGGACGACATGGTGAACGTGCTCTACGAGGTGCGGCGAAGCTCGATGCTGGAGCGCTCGCAGCTGCTGGCGGAGACGCTCCTGGACCACATGGCGGCGGATCGCCGGGTGGACGCGCGGGGCATCAAGCAGGCGGGCTTCGCGGTGCTGAAGAGCGTGGAGTTCCCGAGCGTGCTCGTGGAGACGGCGTTCATCAACAATCCGCAGGAAGTGAAGCTGCTCAAGGACGCGGGCTTCCAGCAGCGCATGGCGCAGCAGCTCGCGACGGGCGTGAAGGCCTACTTCGCCAAGGCGGGCGTGACGCTGTCGCCGGACGGGGACGACTCCGCGGGGTCCGGCTCGCGGTAGGTGTCGTCACTCGAGCCTTGACGCTCCCCTGAGCGATCCGTAGCCTCGATCGCAGTTTCCCGACGAGTCGCGGCGGCCCATGTGTCCCTGCCCCGCTGCTGACTTTGCGTGTCCATGGACGGGGGACCCTCGCGAGCGTCCGATGAAGCGGCTCTTGTCCCCGTGGCTTCTCGTCACCGCACTCGGGATCGCGTGCGGCTGCAGCCGGAGCGTGATGGCTCCGCCGCCCGCCCCGGGCATTCACTTCCAGTTCAGCGACCTCGACTGGCTGCACGGCCAGTACTTCCTGCTCTACGACCCGAGCAGCGGCGCGCCGCTCGCCGTGGACGAGACGTCGATCCGGATCTACCGCGATGACGCCAACGCCGCAAACGATCAGGAGACCGCCCCGTGCAAGGCGGTGCTCGACCCGGACGGCGCACTCGGCCAGCCGCTCACGCCGGAGCAGGCAGGCACCTCGGTAACCGGCAACTTCGACCTGCTGACGCCCGGCGTGGAGTTCGACTACGAGCTCCTCCATGACCTGTTCGCATTCCACGACACCACGTACATCGTGATCCGGCTCAAGCGACCCATCGCGACACAATCGAATGAGGCGCTCGCGGTGAGCTTCAGGGCCAGGAGGTGGGTGGGACCCGCTCAGCTCGGCCCGCCGATCGACGTGGGTGGGAGACGCCTCGACACACCGGGGCCGGATTCCGGCTCCATCCTGGTCAAGCTGCTGCGCGTGCCCAGAAGCCTCGAGCGCTCCGCTCCGGACGGGATCACCTACGACCCCACCTCGCCATTGGCACCGGCTCGGGAGCTCGAGCTCAAGAACATCTATTGGCTGGGCGGCTTCAACATCGACCCCGCGTCGTTCACGCTGACGCTGCAGGAGGGCCAGACCGACCCGCCGGTGACGAGCCAGTCGGGGGTTTCGTTCATCGAGATGCTCGGGCTCGACAGCTGGCACGAGGTATCCGGGAACTACTTCCACGGACCCGACGGTCGCATCGATGCGATCGGCTACAACATGCAGACCCGCCGCGTGGACTATGCGAACGGCCTCCTGTTCCTGCCCGACTTTCGCCCGTTCGCGCCGCGACTGGATGGCCCTTCGGCCATGGTGTTCGACCGCTTTCTGGATGCGCACGTGAATCGCCGGCTGCGCCTGGGCCGGCCGGGCGCTCCCGCCCCGTCGTCGCCCGACCCTTACTCGCTCTACAACCCGCGCGCGGTGAACAGCGCTTGGTATTTCACCGCGAGCTGGGCCGGGCCGGCGCCGCGCGCTGGGAACTAGGCCTGCGCCGCGGAGGTGGCCGGCGGCGGGGCGGCGACATCGAGGTCGAGGCCGAGCCCGCGGTGGAGCAGGCGCACGGCGCGGTCAGCGTCTTCGTCCGCCACGACGAACGACAGGTTCACGCGCGACGCGCCCTGGGAGATCATCTCGACCGGGATCCCGACGCCGCCCAGGAGCGTGAACACGTGGCCCGCGAGCCCCACGCGGCGCGGCGCACCCTCGCCCACCACCGCCACCACCGCGAGCCCGCGCCGCACCTCGACGGTGCCGATGGATTCCAGCTCCGCGACCGCCTCGTCGAGCCGCGTCGTGTCATCCACCGTGACCGAGATCGAGACCTCGGACGTCGTGACCAGGTCCACGACCACGTGGTGGCGGCCGAAGACCTCGAAGACGCGCGCAAGGAACCCGTAGGCCAGCAGCATGCGGGTCGAGGCCACGGTGACCGCGGTGATGCCCTTCTTGCTGGCGATCGACTTCACGCGCCAGCCGCTCTCGGCCGGGCCGGCCGCAGGCGTGACCAGCGAGCCCGGGTCGTCGGGGCGGGTGGTATTGAGCACGCGCACCGGGATCGCGCGATCCATCGCGGGCAAGAGCGTCTTCGGGTGGAGGACGCGTGCGCCGAAGTAGGCCAGCTCGCTCGCCTCGGCGAACGAGAGCAGCGGCACCGGACGGGCCTCGGGCACGATGCGCGGATCGGCGGAGAGGAGGCCACTGGTGTCGGTCCAGATCTGGATCTCCTCGCAGCCCAGGGCGGCGCCCAGGAGCGCGGCGCTGTAGTCGGAGCCGCCGCGGCCCAGCGTGGTGATGCGCCCGTCCGTCGTCCGGCCGAGGAACCCCGTGACGACCGGCACCGGCGGCCGGCGAGTGAGCGACTCCGCGAGCTGGCGCGTCGCCTCGGGCAGCGGGTGCGCCGCACCGAAACGCTCGTCGGTCACGAGCCCGGCGTCGCCCGCCAGCACCGCAACCGCGTCCACGCCGGCAGCGCGCAGCGCCGCGGCGACGAATGCGGCGGAGAGCCGCTCCCCGAACGAGAGCAGGCGATCGCGATGCTCGAGTGCGAGCGGCTCGTGACGGCCGGCGAGCTTCGCGGCCTCCTTGGACCAGTCGTCGAGTAGAGCGTCTGCCTCGTCGGAGCGGACCCCGGTGGCCCGCGACCACTCCCGGTGGCGCTCGACCAGGCGTTGCGCCAGCTCGGCGCGGCGCTCGGGGGCGCGGCAGAACTCGACGATCAGGTTGGTGACGCCCGAGAACGCGCTCACCACCACGACCGGGTCGCGCGGCACCGCCTCGCGCACCAGCCGCACCGCCACCGCGAAATGCTCCGGCACGCCCACCGACGTGCCGCCGAACTTCATGACGATCATGGGCCGAGCATTATGCACCGCGGCTCGGCGGGACCGTTAGTGGGTCAGTGCCGGCGCATCCCTTCCGCTGCCAACCGGTCAACAGCACGCCTACTCCGACGTCTTCCCGTCGGAGCGCGTGATCCGGCCGTCGCCGGGGACGTCGAGCGACTTGCCGCCGGCGCAGCGCGCGCGGATGTAGGCCTCCATCGCGTCGCGAATCATGCGGCCCGTGTCGGTGCTCCTGGCTCCGGCGAGCACGTTGTACTGGTCGCCGCCGCTGGCCATGAAGTTGTTCACCGCCACGGTGTACGTCTTGGCGTCGTCGAGTGGCGTGCCGTCCGCCAGCGTCACCGCCCCGAGCCCCCAGCGCGTGCCGTTCGGCACGAGCACGTACTTCAACCCGCTCACCTGCGTCACGCGGTTCCCGCGCAGCGACTGCTCCAGCGCCTGCTTCACCTGCGCGCCGGTCAGCGACAGGGTCACGATGGTGTTGTCGAACGGCATCACCGCGTAGACCTCGCCGCGCGTGATCGGACCCTGATCCAGGTCGGCGCGCATGCCGCCCGGGTTCTGGAACGCGACGTCCACCTTCGCGTCCTCGCGCATCGCGTCGCAGATGAAGTCGCCGATCGTGGTCTCCGGCGCGCGGCGGTGGAGCGCCACGCCCGCGGTGCCGATCGGCTCGGCCGCGATCGGCGCCACGTCGGCGTTCCAGTGCGCCATGCGCGCCGTCCACGCGCTGTCGGGCGGCGCGTCGGCGTACACCGTGAGCACGCGCTGGCTCGACTCCACCACCTTCTTCTTCACCGGGTCCATCACCATGTCGGCCTCGGCGACGTACTGCCCCAGCGAGCCCGCGATCATCACCGGTCGACCCTCGACCTTGTCGTCCACCACGTTGTGGCTGTGCCCGCCGAACCAGGCGTCGACGCCCGCCACTTTCGCGAGCCGCGTCAGGTCGCCGTGCGCCTTGCGCGTCGAATCCGTCTCCGCGGGGATGTGGCCGAAGCCCACCACCAGCGTGGCGCCGGCCTTGCGCAGCCTGGCGCTCACGTTCGCGGCGGTCGTGGAGTCGTCGTCGAAGCGCAGGTGCGCGACGTTCGCCGGCAGCGTCACCCGCGGCGTGCCGGGGTAGGCGAGACCAAGGAGCCCCACGCGCACGCCACGCCGCGCCACCGTGGTGTCCGAGCGCGCCCACGACGGGCGCTTGCCGCTCTTTCGCTCGACCATGTTCGCGGCGAGGTCGGCGAACTTCATCTCGCGCACGCGCCGCGCCAGCGTGTCCACGCCCCAGTCGAACTCGTGGTTGCCGACCGACGCTGCCGTGTAACCGATCAGGTTCATCTGCTCCACGACCGGGCGGCCGAACTGCAGGTTCGACACCATCGTGCCCTGGAACAGGTCACCGCCGTCGATCAGTACCGTGCCCTCGGGGTTCGCGGCGCGCTCGCGTTCGATCGCCGCCGCGAGCGCGGCGCTGGTGCCGATGGGCCGCTGCGAGCGCCGCTCGCGCGCGCCGCCGAGGATGGCGCCGTGGAAGTCGGTGGTCTCGAGTACGCGGATCGTCGGGAAGCGCAGGTTCGAGAGCATGCCGAGCCATTGCGCGCGCGTGAGCGGATCCCGCGGGTTCTGAGCGCCGGTGCCGGTGACGCCGGCGAAGAGCGA
>Ga0070689_100002537_pt1 | contig 11965 bp, 6 predicted proteins | sample KBSS23HmetaG_FD_64669 | JGI IMG/M metagenome (GOLD analysis project Ga0070689, IMG submission 64669) | Switchgrass rhizosphere microbial communities from Kellogg Biological Station, Michigan, USA - KBS S2-3H metaG | ecosystem: Host-associated > Plants > Roots > Rhizosphere ... | reverse complement strand
GCGCTGACGACGCTCTGCGCCGAGCCGCTCTCGGGCGACTTGCACATGGAGCACCTCGTGACCACGCTCAAGAAGGCGTGGAGCGAGACTCCGATCCCGCCGGGCCTCAGTGCCGAGATGTGGCACGATCAGTACTCGTCGGCGCTCGTCGAGCTGCTCGCGTTGTACTTCGGCGAGACGCAGGCGTAGCTCGGGGGTCCTGCGCGGCGACGCCTTCGCGCGTCAGCCGCGCGGCCTGCCGAGACGGACGGTTCCCCCCGAAGGCTGCGACGCCGGAGCATGGCGGGGATCGCCGGCGGGCGGGCGATTCGCGCCGGTGCCCTGCTGCGCGCCGTCGCGTCCGTCGCGGCCGCCGCCGCGCGGGCTGCCGCCAGCGCCCGGGTCTCCGCGTCCGCGCGGCCGACCGTCGTGACCGCGCACGACGCCGACGGGCGGGCGGTAGAAGCCGTACCGTCTTCCGTTCCGGAAACCGGGGCCGAATCCGACGGGAACTCCGTAGCCCCAGCCCCACCCCCATCCGAGCGGCATGTCGTACCACTGGTCGTAGGTGGACATGTGGGCGCCGCTCGAGACGTCCTCGGCGCCGCGGGCGAGCACGTACGACTGCGTGTCCGCCACCGCGCCGAGCGCGTCGGTGGTGCGCGCCGGTACGCCGAGGTTCACCAGCGCGGCGAGGTCGGTGGAGTTGATGTCGAAGCGCTGCGCACGCTCGAAGACCCACGCGTCGACCACGCCAGCGTCCAGCACGCGCGACGCCTCGAGCACGTCCTCGGCGCGAACGGGCGCGCCCGCCGCGATTCGCACGCTGTGGGTGGCGAGCGCCTGAGCGCGAAGCGCCGAACGCGCGGCGATGGGCAGCGCGTTGGGCGGAGTGACTTCGCGATAGCGCGCCACGCGCACGCTGGCGCCGCCCCCCGCGGAGATCGCCTCGACGTCGAGCCAGTCGCCGTCCGCGCCGATCGTGAGCAGCCCGGACGTCGACGACGACACGCCGGCGCAGCTGCCGATGGAGTGGACGAACAGGCGCCTCCTGTCGTTGGACCAGCGTGCGCTCCGCTCGCCGGTGCAGCGCGCGGCGTCGATCGGGCGGGGCCGGCCCGTTGCGTCGAGCGTCTCGCGCCCGACGATCCGTCCCCCCTGCACCGTGATCACGTCGGCGACGTCGACCCTGGCCGTCGGCGTGATGCACACGATGGCCGGCGCGGCATCGGGGCCTGTGGCCGACTGCTCGGCCGACCAGCACCCCAGCCACGCCTGCAGGCCGGCGCCGTAGATCGCGGCCTGCCCTGACGCGCTCGACGCGCCCGCGGCCAGCAGCGCCGCGGCGAGCGCGCTAGCGCTTGCCGTTCCCCTGGTTCCGAGCACGCTCGTCTTCCTCCTGCTGCATCCGTCGAAGCCGCTCGGGATCCAACGTCCCACGCTCGCCCGACAGATCGATCATCCGTGCCCCGCCGAGATATTCTACCGTCTGTGGACTCTCAAGGTTCACCGCGCGGCCGATGACTCCGGCGAGCCGCGCGCCCTGCTCGACGATGATGCGCAGCTGCTCGCGCTGGTCCTCGGTAAACGATTCGTCCTCGAGCAGCCGCGCGGACCGCTCGAGGATGGTGTGCAGCGGGCCGCCGGCCTCGCGCTCCAGCGCGAGCGCCGTCTCGCCGATGCCGGCCAGCCATCGATTGCGCGCGAGCTCCTCCTCGGCGGCCCTCAGCGCGTCCGTCTGCCGCAGCCGGCGCTCGGCGATCTCGATGCGGGCGCGCAGGCCCTTGGGTGAGGTGGGCTTCGACACGTAATCGTCGGCGCCCGCGTCGAGCGCGGCCTTGAGCGCCGGCGGGTCGTCGTGCGCCGTGACGATCAGGATGAACGTCGTCTGCGCCACGGCGTGGGCGCGGATGCGCCGGCAGAGCTCGAGCCCGCCGAGCTCCGGGATCTTGAGATCGAACACGACGAGCGGCGACGGCTGCTGTCGGTACGCCTCCCACGCGTGCGCACCGTCGTCGAAGCCGAGCGCCTCGTGGCCGAGCTCCTCGAGCACGGCGCGCATGGTATCGGCGGTCGGATCGTCAACGGCGAAGATGACACGCATGAGAGCTCAGGCGATGCGGGCCGTCGGGTCGGCCGACGTAAGATGCCCGACGAGCGAGGTACCGGCCAGCACACGCGGTGCTTCCTCGCGCGCCGCAGCGATGGAGTACAGCACGGGCGTCACGATCCGCGCGAGCAGCGTGGACGAGAGCAGCCCGCCGATGATCACCCACGCTAGCGGCGAGTACAGTGGCGACCGCTGCACCGCCAGCGGCAGCAGCCCCCCGATGGCCGTCAGCGAGGTCAACACGATGGGCAGGAAGCGCACCTCGCCCGCGCGTCGGATCGCTGCATCGAGCGGCATGCCCTGCTCGCGAAGCTGGTTGGTGAGGTCAACGAGCAGGATCGAGGTCTTGATCTCGATCCCGACGAGCGCGACGAAGCCGATCAGGGCGGTGAACGAGAGCGTGTAGCCGGTGAGGAAGAGCGCTACGAGCCCGCCGACGACGCCCAGGGGGATCACGCTGGCGACGACGAACGTCGTGCGGAACGTACGGAACTCGAGCACGAGCACCGCGAGGATGAGGAAGACGGCGACGATGATGGCGCCGCCCATCCCGCCGAAGCTCTCCTCGCGGCTCTCGAGCTCACCCGCGGGGACGATGCGATAGCCCGCCGGCAGATGGAGCGCGTCGAGTCGGCGAAGCATGTCGCTCGTCACTCGCGCGGTGTTGAACCCGCTGCGCACGAAGCTCGTCACCGTCATCGTGCGCTCCCCATCGCGATGCTGGATCACGGCCGGCGCGGACTCGAAGCGTATCGAGGCGAACTGACGCAACGGCACCTGGGCGCCGGAGGTGGAGGCGACCCAGACGCGATCGAGAGCGTCGAGCCCGGGCCGTCCGGTATTCGGCAACCGTACGACGACGTCGTGATCGCGACCATCGGACGTGCGGAGCACACCGCCCGCGATGCCGCCGATCGCCAGGCGCACCGTGCGGTCCACCTCCGCCGTGGGCACGCCGAGCAGGCCGGCCTTCTGCCGATCGACGTCGACGCGAAGATCGGAGCGATTCACCCGCACCGGGTTGCCGACGTACTGCGTACCTGGCGTTGCGGCGAGCGTGGACTCCACCTGGCTCGCGAGCCGTCGCAGCACGCCGAGGTCCTCACCCTGGATGCGCAGCGCGATGGGCGCCTCGATCGGCGGCCCGTTCTCGAACTCGCGCACCTCGATGCGCGCCCCGGGATACGCGTCGAATCGTGCACGCAGTGAATCGAGCATTCGATCGGTGCGGCCTTCCTTGAACTCGCGCAGCAGCACGAACAGCTGCGCGGCGTTGCTGCTGAGGCCACGCGGGATGACGTTGTAGTAGATCTGCGGGTTGTCGCGACCGACGTTCGCCATCACGGCTTTCACCTCGGGGCGCCGCAGCAGCACCTGCTCCGCGAAACGCGCCGCGCGATCGGTCTCGGCGAGACTGCTGCCTTCCGGGGTCTCGATGCGCACGAGGAACTGCGGCGTGCCGGCCTTGGGAAAGAGCGAGAACCCGATCGATGGTACCAGGGCGACGCTCGCGACGACGAGTGCGGCGGCGACGGCGAGCGCACGACGCGGGTGACGCAGCGCCCGGTCGAGGAGCGGCGCGTACGTGGCGTGAATGACGCGCTCGAACCAGCGCAGGGCGCGGTTGCCCTCGGCGCGGGCCTCGGCGGGCAGGATCAGGCTCGCGAGCCACGGCACGATCGTGAGCGAGACGAGCAGCGACGCGAGCACGGTGTAGATCACCGTCACCGGCATCGACCGGATGTACCGGCCGGGAAGACCCGGCAGGAACAACAGGGGAAGGAATGCGAGGATCAGCGTCGCCGTGCAGCCGAGCACGGCGGTCGAGATCTGCCGTACGCCGAGAATCGCCGCCTCGACGCGCCCGTGTCCCTCGCGCCGGTAGCGACTGATGTTCTCGACGACGACGATCGAATCGTCGACGAGCAGGCCGAGCGCGATCACCGCACCGACGATCGACAGTTGATTGATGCTGAAGCCGGTGAGTGCGAGCAGTGTGACGCCGATGGCGAGCGAGAGCGGGATCGACACCATGACGATGACGGACGCGCGCCAGCCCAGTGGCACCAGCGTGAGCAGCACCAGCAGGATCGCGATGGCGAAGTCCTCGGTGAGCCGCCCGAGGCGGTTGCCGACGTTCTGCGCCTGGTCGAATGGACGTTCGAGCCGGATCGATCCCGGCAGCGTCTTCGCGAACGCGTCCATCTCGCGCCAGGCCGCGTCTCGCACGTGCTCGACGTTCACGCCCGGCTGTTGGGTGGCCGTGATCCATACCGCGCGCTCGCCGTTCAGGCGGGCGTCATGACTGGGGTCCGCGTAACCCCAGTCGACCGAAGCGACGTCGCGCAGGCGCGCCAGCTGGCCGTTGGCCGCGCCGATCACGGTCTCGCGCACCTGCTCGACCGTCTCGTAGGCGCCGTGCGTCTTCACGTTCATGCGACGCGCGCCGAGATCGACACTGCCGCCTGGAATGTTCCCCGCATCGCCGGCCACGGCCTGCAGCACGCGTCCGACGGGAATCCCCGTCTGCGAGAGACGGCCGAGATCGAGTGCGACACGCACCTCGCGGTCGGGATGTCCCCACAGTTCCGCACCGCGGACACCGGGCACCGTGGAGAGCCGGTCCTCGAGCTTGCGCCCCAGGCGTTCGAGCTCGGCGTACGGTGCGTCGCGTGACACGAGCGCCACCTGGAGGATGTTCACCTCCGCGGAGGAGTACTTCTCGACGGTGACCGAGCGAAGATCGGCAGGCAGGGTCGGGCGCAGCGCGTTCACCTCCCGCTGGACCTCGTCGAACTTGCGGTCGGCGTCGACCGACGGCTCGAACTCGACACTCACCGTCGTGAGCCCGTCGCGGGCAGCAGCGGTGACCTTCTTCACGCGATCGAGACCACGGAGCTTCTCTTCGATCGGGTCCATCACGAGCTGCTCGAGATCCGACGGTCCGGCGCCCGGGTAGACGGCGACGACGGTGAAGACCGGCGCCGGGAACGTCGGGTCCTCGGCGCGCGGGATGGTGAGCCACGAGCTCACGCCGAGCGCGACGAGCATGAGGAACGCGAGCACGGTGAGCTGCCAGCGCCGCACGCTCAGTTCGGTGATGTTCATGGCAGCACCGTCACGGCAGCGCCGTCGTCGAGGTAGGTGGCGCCGGTGACGACGACACTGGTGTCGCCGGCGAGCCCTTCACGCACCGCCACACGGTCGCCCTGGATCGTCGCGACGCGCACCGCACGTCGCCGCGCGCGACCGCCGGAGACGACGAACACACTGGCCCTGTCGCCGTCCGCCTCGAGCAGGGCGTCGACGGGCACGGTCGGGAGTGAACCTCTACCCGTCGCGGCGATCGTGGCGCTGCCGATCATGCCGACGCTGAGTCCCGTCGCGTCATCGAGCGCGATCTCCACCGCGTACGTGCCGCTGCCGGCCGTCGCCGCGCCGGCGATCTGCCGCACGCGACCGGTGAGCACCCGGTCGGGGAATGCGTCGAGTCGGACGGTCGCGGGACTGCCGACGCGGACGCGCACGATGTCGCGATCGGGAAGTCCGACCCGGAGCACGGTGCCTCCCGTCGAGCCGCCGATCGTGAGCACCGGCGCGCCGGCGCCGAGCGTCTGGCCCGGCTCGGCGGCTCGCCGAAGCACGCGGCCCGCACTCGGTGCGACCACGGCGGCGTACCGGCGATTCACGGACGCCGTCTGCAGATCCGCGCGCGCCAGCTCGAGCGCCGTCGCGGCGTCCTGGAGCTGGGCGAGCGGAGCGAGACTGTCGGCGTGCAGCGCCTGCACGCGCGCGTGATCGCGCTCCGCCTTGGCGACGGCGCTGCGAGCCCGCGTCACCTGTGCGTCGATCTCGCGCAGATCGAGCTGGGCGAGCGTCTGGCCGGCGCGCACGACGTCACCCTCGCGCACGTACACCGCGGCGACGACGCCGCTGATCTTGAAGGCGAGGGGGAACTCGTCGTGCGAGGCGACGACGCCAGCGCCGATCGCGGGTTCGTCGAGCGCGGCGAGGACGACGGGTGCCGTACGCACCCGGATGCGCGCGGGGGGCACTGCGTCGCGCGCGTCCGAGGTGCGGCATGCCGTCGCGAAGAGGAAGGTGAGCGCGACGGCGACGAGAGATCTGGTCATGGCGGGCTCCGGATGGTCGATGGGGTGGGATCAGCGATCGAGGTCGGTGCGCAGCGCGGCGGCGCGCTCGAGCTCCACCCATCGGGTGGCATAGCCGTAGCGCGTGAGGATCAGGTTGAGCGCCGCGCGAGTCCACGTGGTGCGCGCGTCGAGCACGTCGAGCGCGGAGGCGGCGCCCTGTTCGCCGCGGCGGCGCACGAGCTCCCAGTTGCGGCGCGCGGCGCTCTCGCGCTCGACGGCGGAGGCGACGGCGACGCGCGCGACGCGCGCGGCGCCCCACGCGCCGTGCACCTGCAGCGCGATCTGTCGCTCGAGGTCGGCGCGCTGCACGCGCACGCGCTCGACGTCGAGCTGGGCCTGCTCCCGCCGGACCGCATCCTGTCCGCCGTTGAACAGGTTCCACTGCAGCACGGCCGAGGCGACCATGAAGTCGCGGTCGGCATCGAAGCGGTAGTCGCGTCCCTGCATGCCGTAGTCGAGCGCGATGGCCGCGGTGGGGAGGAACGCCGCGCGCGCGGCGCGAACACCCGCCTGGGCGCCACGCTCGCTCCAGGCGAGCTGGTCGAGCTCCTCACGCCGAGCGAGCGCGAGGCGTACGTACGACTCGGGCGAGCTGTCGAGCGCGGGAACGACGAGCGAGTCGTCGACGACGGTGGGCGCCTCGCGCTCGATCGGCCGGCCGAGGACGAGGTTGAGCGAGCGCGCGGCAGTCGCGGCGCGCTCAGCAGCCTCCGCCAGCGCCTGGTCCGACTCGGCGCGATCGGCGCGCGCACGGAGCACGGCGTCGGGTGTGGCGAGTCCGAGCGCGAGCCGACGCTCGGCGGCGCGAAGCATCTCGTCGGTGAGGGCGAGGACGCTCCGGTCGAGCTCCACGACGCGGACGGCGGAGGCGTAGGCGAGATAGGCGCGCTGCACGCCCGCCGCGACGTCGCGCGCTTCGGCGCGGGTGAGGGATTGCTGCGCGCTCTCTTGCGCCCGGGCAGCCTGATGCGATGCGCGGATGGCCGGGTTGAACACCGGCTGCGCGAGACGGAGATGCGTCTCCTGTGCCTGCGGAAGCGTCTGGCGGATGTCGGTCGGGAAGGCCGACGTGCCGGTGATCCGATTGAGCGCGGCGTACGCCGGGTTGATGAACGAGCCGACGTCGACGACGCCGTCGAGCTGCGAGCGACGCGACTCGAGTGCGAGCGTGGGCAGATAGAGCCCGCGGGCGCGGCGTGTTTCGGCTGCGGCCCGCTCGTCGCTCAGGCGACTGGCCGAAAGCTGGAGGTTGTTGCGGAGCGCCTCGTGGACGAGGGGCGCGAGTGGATCGGGGCGCTGGGCGGAGAGCGGCGCCGTCGTCGCCAGGAGGGCGACGCAGAGGGCTCGGGCTCGCAGATCACGCTTCATGATGATCACCGTAAAGTGTTTTAACAGTGTTAAGTAAGGGCCAAAAAAAGAGCTACGCCGAGGGCCGCGTGGTGCCGCGCTGCATGACGTCGATCATCGCGCGCGCCGTCTCGCGCGGGTCGCGCCAGTCGATCCACTTCTCGTTGCTCTTCGCCACGTGCAGAGACACGATCCCGTGCAGACCGCCCCAGAGCAGCTGGGCGAGCTGCTCCGCGTCGTCGAACTCGGGGCGATAGCGGCCGGCCGCGATCCCTTCGCGAACGGACTCGAGGAGCATGAGGTACGCGTTCTGCTCCGGCGAGGCGCTGATCGCGGTCTCGCTCATGACATCGGGCTTGGGGGTCATGAAGAGGAAGCGGTAGATCCCGGGGTGATCGAGGCCGAAGTCGACGTACGCGAGGCCGAACCGGCGGGTGCGCTCCGTCGGGTCCTCGATGCGCCCGATGCTCTGAAACGCCTGTCCGAGCCGCTGCATGTCGATCGTGCAGAGCTCGAGGAGCAGCGCGTGCTTGTCCCGGAAATGGTGATAGATCGTCGTCGGGGTGTACTCGATCTTCCTGGCGATGGCGCGCATGGTCACCGCCTCGACGCCATCGCGAACGAACAGATCGCGTGCGGCATCCAGAATCTTGGTCCGAACGGAGTCGCGGGCGCGGGCCCGGCGCTCGAGAGTGCCCATGGCTCCAGCTTAACACTGTTAAGTAGCGCCGGTCAAGGGCCGCGCTGCCGGCGCGGCTAGCGCAGCCCCACGTACCAGCGCAGTCCCGTTCCCATTCCCTTGAAGCCGACGTCGCGCAGCGCCTGGGCGTAGCGCGAGCCCGCCGCGCGCTCGCCGTCGATCGTGTCGACGACGACGTCCTTGCGACGCGCCGTGCCCTGGCGCGCCGACAGCCGTTCGGCGAGCGCCCGTGCGGCGGCGCCGACGTCGGCGGGCAGGAATCCCTCGGCGACGCGGAGCCGGCTGCCCCGCCCTTCCGCGACGAGCACGATTCGGCCGGCGCGCGTGACGAGCAGCGCGCCCGCGCCGCGCGGACGCCCCAACGGATCGGAGGCGGTGCCCGCGGCGAGCGGCAGCGCGTACACGTTGGCCGGATCGGAGACGGACATGACGACGATGTCGTCCGCGTCGTCGGGAACGGGCGCGCGCAGGAGCTCGACGGCTTCGGGGAGCGCGAACTGCGCGCCGGCGAGGCCGGCCACGAAGTAGCCGCGCTGCACCTCGCCGCGGAACTCGAGCCGCTTCAGCTCGTGGTAGATCTCGCGCCAGCCGACGGCGGGATGCTCCCGGCGCCACCAGTCGCGAGACACGATGCCGTAGCGCGCGAGCCACTGCCGCGCGACGCGCTCGGCGAGCGTCTGCTCGTCGTGCTCGGGGCCGAGCGTGCCGAGCGTGTGGACGAGCGACCAGCGTCCGCCCCAGGCGGCGACCTCCTCGCGGTCGGGGCGCTTCCACTTCGCGATGCGGCGCGGATTGATGCGGCGCTGGACGATCGGCCGACTCTCCGAGGGCGTGAAGCCGGCGGGAAGCCAGCGCGTGGGGTCGGGCTCGTTGGGACGCTTGATCGGGAAGCGCGGCCGCCAGCGCAGCACGTCGCGCAGCGCCTCGACGGTGTCGTTGGTGACGAGCCCACCGGCGACGAGCTCGCGCAGCGCATCGCGCACCGCTTGCGGGCCGAGGCCAGTCGCCGCGGCCAGATCCGCGGTGAACGACGCGCCCTGCGAGCGGAGCACGTCACGCACGCTGCGCGCGTTGTCGGAGAGGAGCGACTCGGCGATCGGCTGGCGGAGCCAGAGGCGCCCGGTGCCGCGCTCGAAGTATCGGATGCGTCCCATCGCGTGCGACGGCGCGACGCCGACCTCGTCGACGCGCGGCTCGGCGGCCCACACGAGCGCGCCCGACGCGGCGAGGCGCGCGAGCGAGCTCGCGTCGTACCCCTCGATGCGCGACGGCAGGTAATCGCGCTCCCACCCGTCGGCGGGGCGCGCGAGGCCGTGGAGCTGCGACATCACCGTCATCGTGCCTTCGTGCCCCGAGACGCGATCGTCGGGCGCGAGGTGCTGCCAGCGCTGCTCGAACCGCGCGAACGCGGCGAGCGACACGGCCTCGATCTGCTTGCGCGCCTGGGCGAGCTCGCGCCGGCGCGCCTGCTCGAGCAGGCGGCGCGAGCACCAGCGCGTCGTCGAGCGGTCGCCGCCGAAGACGCCGCGCACGAGCACCTGCTTCTGCTCCCACTCGGTGAGCCGGCGCTCGACCCAGCGCGGGTCGAAGTCGTAGCGCGCGCGCACGTCGTCGACGGACACCGGGCCGGCGAGGGCCACGAAGCGCGACAGCACCTCGCGCCGGGCGGCGCGTTCGGTGAGCACCGGCTCCGCCGTGGCGTCGGGCACGACGTCCGCTCCGAATGCCGCGACGTAGCGGGCGACGTCGTCCATGAGGATCCAGCGGTCCTGCGGCCCGCTTGGCGTGGGGATGCGCGCCGCGACGAGACGACCGCCGTCGAGCAGCGTGGCGAGCGGATCGCCGCGGCGCCACTCAGTCGACGGGGCGACGCGTGCCGCGAGCTCGGCGCGCGTGAGGTCGCCGGCCCGGTCGAGCAGTACCGCGAGCTCCTCGGCGTCGCGCGCCTGGCGGCCGTGCGCGGTGCCGCGCCGCCGCGCGAGGAGATCGTGAAGCACGGCGAGCGTCGCGTCGTCGGCGCCCTCGCCGCCCATCAGCTCGTCGAGAAGCACGCGGTCGAGCGAGAGGAGCGCGGCGCGCTGCTCGGCGCGCGGCGTGTCGTCGCCGTACATGTGGTCGATCACGAAGCCGAACTGCAGCGACGCGGCGAAGGGCGAGGGGATCTCGGTCGGTGCGACGTGGATGGAGATCGCGCCCGACGCGATGCGGCCGAGCACGTCGCGCAGCGCGGGCATGTCGAACGCATCCTGCAGCACGTCGCGGTAGGTCTCGACGACGATCGGGAACGACGGGAACTCGCTCACCGCCTGGAGCAGGTCGAGCGCCTTGAGCCGTTGGAGCCAGAGCGGCATGCGGCGCTTCGCGCTGCCGCGCGGCAGCAGCAGCGCGCGCGCGGCGTTCATGCGGAAGCGCGCGCCGAACAGCGACGACTGACCCACTTCCTCGAGGACGAGCCGCTCGGCCTCGTCGGCGCCGAGCGAGCGGAAGACGTCGACCGGCGGCGCGGCGCCGAGGTCGGGGAGCCGGAGCATGAGGCCGTCGTCCGTCGTCTGCACCTGCACCTCGACGCCGAGCCGCTCGCGCATGCGCCGGCCGATCGCCATCCCCCAGGGCGCGTTGACGCGTCCGCCGAACGGCGCGTGGAGCACCATGCGCACGGAGCCCACCTCGTCGCGGAAGTGCTCGAGGACCAGCCGCGTGTCGTCGGGGACGTAGCGCGTGATGGCGCGCTGCGACTGGACGTACTCGACGAGGGAGCGCGCTGTGGGCTCGTCGGCGCCGTACTTCTGCTGGATCGTCGCGAGGTCGGCGAGCGTGCGTGCGTCGTCGAGCTCGCGGCGCAGCGCGCCGACGCGCGCCGTGAGGTGCGACGAGCGGGCCATGAACTCGCCGTGCCAGAAGGGCATGCGCGCCGGTGCGCCGGGCGCCGGCACGACGATGACGCGATCGTGCTCGATGGCGCGGATGCGCCAGGTGGAGGAGCCGAGCTGGAAGGCGTCGCCGACGCGCGACTCGTGAACGAACTCCTCGTCGAGCTCACCGAGGCGCGTCTTGTCGGCGAGGTTGACGGTGTAGAGCCCGCGATCGGGGATCGTGCCGCCGGAGATCGTGGCGACGAGGCGCGACGAGCGCATCGGCGTGAGCGCGTCGGTGGTGCGATCCCACGAGATGCGCGCGTCGAGCTCGGAGGCGACGTCGCTCGGATACTTGCCGGCGAGCATGGCGAGTGTCTCGTCGAACGCGGCGCGGGTGAGCGTGTGGTAGGGGTAGGCCTGGCGCACGAAGTCGAACAGCTCGGTGGCCGTCCACTCGGGCGTGTCGGAGGCGACGCAGGCGACGACGAGCTGGGCGAGGACGTCGAGTGCATTGTGGACGACGCGCGTGGGCTCGACGTCGCCCTCGCGCATGGCGCCGACGATGGCGAGCTGCTCGAGCGCGTCGTCGCGGAAGGTCGGCACGAAGACGCCGCGGCTGGTGGCGGTGAGCGTGTGGCCGGCGCGGCCGACGCGCTGGAGCGCCGCGGCGACGCGCTTCGGGCTCTGGAGCTGGAGCACGACGTCGACCGAGCCGACGTCGATCCCGAGCTCGAGGGAGCTCGTGGTGACGAGGGCGCGGAGCTCGCCCGCCTTGAGGCGCTCCTCGAGCATGAAGCGCCGCTCGCGCGAGAGCGAGCCG
>Ga0070689_100002536_pt1 | contig 11966 bp, 7 predicted proteins | sample KBSS23HmetaG_FD_64669 | JGI IMG/M metagenome (GOLD analysis project Ga0070689, IMG submission 64669) | Switchgrass rhizosphere microbial communities from Kellogg Biological Station, Michigan, USA - KBS S2-3H metaG | ecosystem: Host-associated > Plants > Roots > Rhizosphere ... | reverse complement strand
CTGCCTCACACCTGGCTGGCTCATCGTTGTCGCCCTCGGCGCGCTCGTTTCATCGGGTTGTCGTTCGGTGAAGGAAGACGAAGCCGAGCTGCCGCGCCGCAATCCCAAGATTCAGGTTCCCGGGGTCCAGGATGACGGCGCGGTGCTGCTTCCAACCCAATGGTACCTCCGTCCCGCCGGCAAACAGGTTCAAGTCGGCGATTTCCCGGCAAATATCGCGATGCACCCGAAGGGCAAGTTTGCCGCCGTGCTCCATTGTGGCTACGGAACCCACGAACTGGTCTCCCTCGAGTTGCCCGACGGCCGGGTCGTGTCTCGCGCTTCCATTACCGAAGGCTTTTATGGCGTCACTTTCTCGCCCGACGGCAAGAAAATCTTCTGCAGCGGCGCTGGCAGCGAAGTCGTCCATTCCTTCGCCTTCGCCGACGGTTACTTTTCGCAACACGAGGAATTCCGGCTGCGAGAAGACATCAAGCGCGGGGTGCCCGGTGGCATGGCCGTGACCGGGGACGGAAAGACACTCTACGTGGCCAATGTTTGGGGACATTCCATCAGTGTGATCAACCTCACCGACGCCTCGCTCCTGGAAATTCCTTTGGGCACCAACAATACGAACATCGCCAGCCAGCCCCTGGCGGTTCCCGTGCCTCCGCCCACCAACGCCGCCCCGACGACGTCGGCGACCGAAGACGAGGCGGCCATCACCAAGCGCGCCGAAGCCTGGCTCGATGAGACAGGGCCGGACGATCCATTTCCTTACACATGCGTTCTCGATGAGAAACGTTCCCGGCTCTACGTCAGCCTCTGGGCCCAGGCCCAGGTCGCGGTGATTGATCTGGGCACGCGCCAAATCTCGATGCGCTGGACAGTGGAGGAACATCCGAACGAATTGCTCCTCTCAAAATCCGGCGAATACCTGTTCGTCGCCAACGCCAATCGCAATACGGTTTCGGTTCTGGATACAAGCACCGGCAAGATCGTGGAGACGCTCTCGGCGCTGTTGAAGGCGGACTCACCGCCCGGCTCCACCCCCAACAGCCTGGCGCTGTCTCCGGATGAAAAGCATTTGTTTGTCGCCAATGCCAACATCAATGCCGTTGCCGTATACGACGTCTCCACACCGGGAAAGAGCCGTTCCCTCGGCTTCATCCCGGTCGGCTGGTATCCGACCTCCGTGCGCGTGACCGAGAACGGCAAGAAGCTGGTGGTGGCCAACGGAAAGGGACTGATTTCCAAATCAAATCGGTCCGGTCCGCAGCCCGGTGAAAGCGCCCCCGCCAGCGTGCGTGAGTACATCGCAGGCCTGATGCAAGGCACCGTCAGCATTATCGACCTCTCGTCCGGAGAAAAATTCTCCAAGCAGATGCAGACGCACACGGCCAACGCCTACTCGTGCCTGCCCAAATTGGAGCGACAGACTCTGGGAGCCACCATGTTCCCGGATAATCCCATCCCGCGACGTCTCGGTCTCCCCAGCCCAATCAAGTATTGCATTTACATCATCAAAGAGAATCGGACATACGACCAGGTGCTGGGAGACATGCCGGAAGGCAACGGCGATCCTTCCCTCTGCCTGTTCCCGGAGAAGGTCACTCCCAATCACCACAAAATCGCCCGGGAGTTTGTCCTGCTCGATAACTTTTACGTGGATGGCGAAGTCAGCGCGGACGGCCACGAATGGACCATGGGCGCCTACGCCACCGATTTCGTGGAGAAAACCTGGCCGCTCAGCTACGGACACAATAAACACAAAAAGTTCCCCTACCCGGCAGAAGGCAATTTCGATATCGCCATTCCCGCCGGCGGTTACCTGTGGGATCGCGCCAAGGAAGCGGGAGTCACCTACCGCAGCTACGGGGAGTTTATCCGGAATGGGAAAACCACCAACGATCCCGGAACGGCCCGCGTGGCCGCACTGCGCGATCGCTTCGATCCCTGGTATCGAGGTTTCGACATGGAGTATCCCGATGCCAAGCGTGCTGATCGTTTTATCTCCGAGCTGAATCGTTTTGAAACGGAGGGAGTGATGCCCCGCCTGCAAATCGTGCGATTGCCGAACGACCATACCTCCGGCACCACCACCAACCGCCCGACACCCCGCGCGGCCGTGGCGGACAACGACCTGGCCCTCGGGCGCGTCATCCAGGCGCTCAGTCAATCCAAGTTCTGGCCTGAGCTGGCGGTGTTTGTGGTCGAAGATGACGCGCAAAATGGACCCGACCATGTAGACGCCCATCGCACGATTGCCTTTGTCGTCAGTCCCTACACCAAGCGCAAATTCGTCGATTCCACGATGTACTCCACGGCCAGCATGCTCCGCACGATGGAACTGATTCTGGGATTGAGACCGATGTCGCAGTTTGACGCCTCCGCCGCGCCCATGTCCCACTCGTTCACGCATCTCGCCAATTATGCGCCCTACAAATCAGTAGTCCCTGCGGTGAAGCTCAACGAGATGAATCAGAAAACAGCCTGGGGCTCCGAGCTGTCGCGCAAAATGGATTTCACCAAGGAGGACGCCGCCGATGACCTCCTGCTCAACGAAGTTGTTTGGCGTTCCATCAAGGGAGCGGAAAGCCCCATGCCCGCGCCAAAACGCGCCGCCTTCTTCCGGGCCTCGGCAAAAGATGATGATGACTAGGGATTTGCGCGCAGCTTGGGTAGGGCCGCTGCGCTGCGGCGGCCCCGCCCGCGTTTAGCGGGCGGAAGCCTTTGGATGCACCAAACATGCGATCGCATGTGTGCACCCACTTAAGGCGATGGAGCACGAAAAGGATTCCGCGGCTAAACGCCGCGGGGCCGCCGCAGCGCAGCAGCCCTACCAAGCGCTACGGGCCTGTTCCAAAAAGTTGCCCATGATCTGCCGCGAGACCTCCGGCGTGCCCGCCATCTCAATGTGAAACTGCGCCGCGTAAATCGGTCGGTCCCTTAAACGCAAACATTGGATTTTCGTCCGCGTCCCTTCGCCAGCCGTGACAATCAGTTCCCAGCCCTTGGGTGCCCATTCGATCTGGCCGCAATGACTCTCCATCACCCGAAAACTGGACGGCAAACCGGCAAAGGCTGGATCCGACTTCAACACCTTCACCTCATGCGGGCCGCGTTCGAACATGCATCCGGTATAGTCGCCACACGGACGAACGGAAGTGTGCCCGATGTGCGTGTAGATCGGCAGACGCGGGTGCCGGGGATCCCGGCAATGCGGACAGTCCCACGGCTTTTCAACTCCGGTTTCCGCGAGAATGGCCAGGCCTTGCGCCCCGCCACAGGAAGCCCAGATGGGCAATCGCTTTCGACGCAACACCCCGGCAGTCCCGCGCCACTCGCTCCGATTCACTTCGCACCAGTCCTTGAAGCTACCTGATAAGAAAGCGCACAGCGGTCGGGGCTCAATGGCCAGGAATATCTCATCGAATGTCTCCAAGCAGATCTGTTGCGCCTGAAGCTCCCCCCACCCCGCGCATGAGCGTGCCAGCGGAATGAATTCCTGGCCGTGGCCGGGAAGGGTTTTGTCATGCGTCGTGTTGACCACGACGGCCCAGGGTGGAAATTCAACACGAGCCTTGGGACTTTCGAAGAATTGCACCTCGCGCAGGACGGGCGCTTCGTGCGACTCCATCTGCAATCGCAATGCGACTGCGTCTCGAGCTCTCTTCAATCGGTGGATCCGGAAAGCGCGAGTCTCGTTCTCGCAACTCGTCTCTTCAAGTTGGCTCCATGTTAGGCCGTCGGCGCTGGCCAGCCACACGTATCGGGCCGGCCCGTGCCTCAACACAAAATCATGATCGCCGACAACCTGCAGGATCGTTCCGACCGGGCGCAGTCGATCAAACCGCGCTTCCCACCACCAATTGGATTCCCCGGTCCTCCCCCGCCAGAAACTGCCCGGTCGAACTGCGAATCGATCCCCCTCGATGGGCCCGGTCGCCGACGCGTCCGCGGACACTGAGGAAGCCGCCGCGGTTTGGCAGGTGATGGGCTGTGAGAACCCGGTCTCTGCGCCCTTCGCGCCGGTGGCGAGCAGCGCGAGCAAGCTGATTGTCGGGCCGAAGCATGAAATTCTCACGACCCTGTTCTACCTGATGAACTGGTATTCTCAAGACTGCACTAGTGTCCTTGCCCAGAGAGAGTGGGTGCGCTAGGCATGGCGCTGCTGCTTATGAAACAGTTGTTTCTCATCGCCATCGCCCTGGTGATTCCGATTTTCTTTGGAATCCTGGTCGCGAGCAGCGCCTATCACCGGCGAAAAAAACGGGAACAGAAATCTCCAGGGCCAGAGAGCGACTTCCCGGAGCAGAAGGGGTAGCCTGCAAGTCACATCTAGGTTTGACTGTCACGCCCCTCACCCTGCCCTCTCCCCATGAACCTCCGTTTGCGCTCGTCCTCGTCCTCGTCCTCGATCCTCTTCTATTCAATGCGCGAATCTGGGTCAGAGAATCCCCTCCCCATGAACCTCCTGCCCATTGAGCATTGAACATTGATCATTTTTCATCGGCCATTGGGGTAAGCGTCTCGGAATTCCCCATTGCCCCGCCGAACCGCCGAACGCTCGTAAATCCCAAATCCAAAATCCAAAATGGCTTCCATGGTTGCGGTCCGCGGGTCCTTTTGGTATGCCGTCCGGCCGATGATTGAACTGCCTTGCGGGCATGACTGACCAACTCACGCCCCCCCGTCCATCCTCGCCACCGCTGCCTCGCGTCCGCGTGGATGGAAAATTCTTTCGGCTCGGTGACGCAAAGTTCAGCGTCAAGGGCGTCGCCTACGGTCCCTTTCAAACCGGTCCGGATGACGAGTCATTCCCTTCCCCCGCTACCGTCGAGGCGGATTTTAAGAAGATCATTTCGCTGCAAGCCAATGTGGTCCGCGTCTATACCGTTCCTCCCCGCTGGCTCCTCGACGCTGCCCATCGAGCCGGGCTCAAGCTCTTCATCGATATTCCGTGGTCGAAGAACCGATGCTTCCTGGACTCGATCAAGCAGAAGCACGCCGCTCGGGAGGCCATCCGTGCGGGAGTATCTGCCTGTTGTGGGCATCCCGCGATCTTCGCCTTCAGTGTGGTGAACGAGATTCCCCCGGACATTGTCCGTTGGTCCGGCTACGCGCCCGTCCGGGATTTCATCGAGGAACTTGTCGAGATCGCCAAGTCGGTCGATCCCGATTGCCTCTGCACGTTCGCCAGCTATCCACCTACCGAGTTTCTGCAGGTCGAAAACATCGATTTCGTCAGTTTCAACGTCTACCTCCACCATCGGCGTCCGTTCGAAAATTACCTGGCGCGACTGCAAATGATTGCCGACAGCAAGCCGCTGGTGCTGTCGGAATTCGGGGCGGATTCGAAGCGCGAAGGAGAGGCCGAAAAATCCGAGATGTTGGAATGGCAGATTTCCGTCGGGTTTCGGAGCGGCTTGGCCGGAATGATCGTTTTCAGCTACACGGATGACTGGTGGGTCGGTGGACAGCGCATCGACGATTGGTTCATGGGACTGACCACCCACGACCGCGAGGAAAAGGGATCCTTCCCAGCTGTTCGCCAGGCGTTCGCCAGCGCGCCCTACTTCCCGTCGCCGTTCGCCCCAATGGTTTCCGTGGTCGTCGCCTCCTACAATGGAGCCCGCACCTTGCGCGCGTGCCTCGATTCCCTTGTCCGCCTGAATTATCCGGACTACGAAGTCATCCTGGTTGATGACGGATCCACGGACGAGACGCCGGATATTGCCAGCAATTACCGCACAGTGCGTTACATCCGGCAGACGAATCATGGCTTGTCGGTGGCTCGAAACACCGGCATTAACGCGGCTCAAGGCGAGATCGTCGCGTTCACCGACTCCGATTGCCGGGCCGATGAAGACTGGCTTTACTTTCTGATTGGCGATCTTGTCACCAGCCGTTTTGCCGGAATTGGCGGGCACAATTTTTTGCCGCCGGAGGATTCGCCGGTGGCGGCCGCGGTGCTCGTCTCGCCCGGAGGTCCAGCTCACGTCATGTTGAACGATCGGGTGGCGGAGCACATCCCCGGTTGCAACATGGCGTTTTACAAGTGGGCCCTCGATGAAATAGCCGGATTCGATCCGGTGTTCACCAAAGCCGGTGATGACGTGGACGTCTGCTGGCGACTGCAGCAGCGCGGCTACCGGATTGGGTTCAACCCCGCCGGATTCGTCTGGCATTACCGCCGTTCCACGGTCAAAGCATATCTGAAGCAGCAGCGCGGGTATGGCGAAGCGGAAGCGCTCTTAATCCGCAAGCATCCGGAATACTTTAATTCAGTAGGCAACAGCATCTGGCGCGGGCGGATTTACACCGCCGCCAAATTCGGCCTCGTCCTGAACCGATCCATCATCTACCACGGCGTCTTTGCCACCGGGTTGTTTCAGGCGATCTACCCGGCGCCGCCGTCGTGGACCATCATGGGCCTGACCTCCCTGGAGTATCACGCCATGGTCACGCTCCCCTTGTTGATCCTGTCCGTTCCGTTCCCGTTCTTTTTTCCGGTAGCCTTCGCCAATTTCCTGGCGGCCGCGGCGGTCTGCATCGCGGCTTCCTTCCAGGCCAACATCCCGCGCAATAAAAAGAAGTTTTGGTCGCGCCCGCTCGTGGCATTGATGTTCTTCCTGCAGCCGATCGTCCGGGGCTGGGCTCGTTATCACTCGCACTTGAATCTTCAGTCGACACCGAAGATACCGGGGGAACAGTTGGCGGCGCACAGCGTGGAACGCCGCGGCGAATCCCACGATCGCCTTTACTACTGGGGCGCCGGTCATGTCGACCGAGTCGAGTGGATCAACGGCATTGTCCAGCGACTGGATCAACAACAATGGCCGAGCAAGACGGATGAAGGATGGAGCGAGCACGATATTGAGATTTTTGGGAACCGCTGGAGCCGGGTGCAGCTGACGACCGCCACGGAGGATTATGGGGGAGGAAAGCGTCTCTTTCAGTGCCGGCTGAAGGCCTCCTGGTCGCTGACCGCGAAGACAGCCTTTTGCAGCGCCCTGGGCTTTGAATTGCTGGTCATCGGGATAGTGGGCCGGGCGCAGCCCTGGCTCTGGTCCCTGCTTCTGACCATGCCCTTGTTCGGATGGTTCCTGCACCAGGAGAAGAAAGGCCACCAACGCCTGGTCGCGGCCTTTCTTGACAGCGTGGCGCGGCAGAGAGATCTGACAAAGCTCACGTTCGATCCGGTGCAGGACAAGTACGAGCCGGTCCAGAGATAGGGCCGTTAGGGCTGTGAAAGCCCGCAATGCCTTCTACGTCACCTCAAACTCGCGCGTTTCAAGCCCATTCATGCCAGCCTTTTGATTGGGCCTTGGCTCCGGTTGGGCGAAACCATTCAGATCCACGGCGCGGGCGCGCACGGCATACTTTCCCTGCGCCAGTCCCTTGATCGCGGCGGACCACGAGACCATGCTGTATCGCAATGGCCAGGTCGCAGGCTCTCCCGTCTTGGGATCAAAACCGAGAACCTGCCGGGACGAAACTCCCGCCGGAAAAACGCTCTTCCAGTCCGTCGGCGGATCATCGAGCGGAGCTTCAATCCATTGGTCGGCGTCACTTCCGGGGACATCCGGCTTCGCGTCCTCCCGGCTTAATGAATACTCCACGCGCTTTAATCCGGACAGACCCGAGATGACGAGGCCGTTGAGCAGCACTGGCTGGCCCGCAGGAATTTTCGCGGGGAGCTCATCAAGGTAGGCCGCGGTCTTCAGATGCGACTCCGGGTCGTTATTCTGTTCGGCATAAGTGTCGTTGGCCTTGTAGTCGTTGGTGACGACGATGCGTTGCAGCCATTTGATCGATTTGAATCCGTGCGCCCAGGGAATGACCATGCGCACCGGGCCGCCGCGGATCAGCGGGATGGGTTCGCCGTTGAGCCGGTAGGCCAGGAACGCGGGCAATTCACCCGGCGGAGTTTCCAAGGCCTGGGTGTAGCTGAGGGATGATTGGAAGAGCTGCTTGGGGTCGTTGTTGTGAAACCCCCAGTAGTAGATCCGGCGAACGTGGCGCATGGCGCCGCACAGCCGCAGCACGTCGCGCAGCGGCACACCTTCCCACAACCCCTGTCCCAATGGTGTGGGAATATTGAGGCACTGCATGGCCTTCAGGAATTTCACCTCGCGCGTTTTGCCGAGTTCCAGCAAGGCGGGCAGATCCAGCGCGGTGCCATCCGTCAACGTGAGCTGTTTGCTCAGTCCGGCCTGTTCCTTGATGGCCGGATTGGGAGTCGCGTCGGCGGTAATTTCCAGCCGCCAGGTCTCCGGCGTCAGCCTGGCGTGAAGGAGGGCCTCACCTTTGAGCGTGTGCGGCTTGGGATTTCCCCGCGATACGTCCCTGAACTTGTCGGCCGGCGTGAGAAAAGGACGTGAAGGCGCGGAAACGGGTCCACCCGGAGAGGTCTCGTTAGCGGGCCGCGGCGGCTGCTCCGCTGCCCGGGACGAATGGGTTAGTTTTGCGGCCAGTGCCACGGCGGCGAGGGCGGAGGTTTTGCCGACAAAACCTCGTCGTGTGATGGAATCGAATTTGTGCGGAAGTTTCATGGCTGGAGCGAGCACGACATTGGCTGAAGCGCAATTCATCGACCAGCTCAATCGCGGCTGCCGCGTGTGATTGAGAACTGGTAACTGGATTCACAGCCACCAAACGGTTCTTGCGGACTGTAAATTGCGGGTTAGCCGCGAAAAAGCGCAAGAGGCGCAAAAAAAACAATCCTTCGTACGAAGCCGCGGACGGAATTATTCTCCTCTTCATCAACATTCGACCTTTCATTCCCATTCTACGTGCTTTTGCGTCTTTTGCGCTTTTTCGCGGCTAAAAAAGCGAGCCGGTTCGCAAAATAACGGTCTGTGACTGGCCGTCCCGCCGGGCGAGCAATCTGTTCGGACTCTCAGTATTCAGGCGATGAAATTCAACCGCTCTGATTCCTCACCCACTTTTAATCGCGCCCGCGGCTGTCTTGGTTCCGGAAAAGAACTTGGAGGCCTTCCAAACCGCGGCTATTATATCGGCGGTTTTGAGACCGATAAACTGAGATATGAGCGCGCCAATCCAACCCCAGCCCCAAGGCCAGCAACCCAACAGCGTCCTCGAGGAGTGGGAAGAATTCGTCAAGGAACGCTATCCCCAGTCCGCTCAACTGGCGCAGTCATTCCAAGCCACGGATCCAGACAAGAAAAAGTCCGAGTTTCGCAACTACGAAGCCAATGCCCGGCCTTCCGTGCGCGAGTTTTACCGCCTCAATCATCACCACCAAACCTACGACTTCGTCCGGGCTAAGAAGGCCGAGTACCTCGGATTGCAACGGATGAAAATGGGCGTCTGGGAAGCCGCCGAATATTTAAATCAGTTGGTGGACGACAGCGATCCGGACACGGATTTGTCACAGCTCGAACATCTCCTGCAGACCGCCGAACATCTGCGCAGCGACAACCAGCCCCGCTGGATGATCATGACGGGCTTTGTCCATGACCTGGGGAAAATCCTCTGTCTTTGGGGCGAGCCACAATGGGCGGTCGTCGGCGATACTTTTCCCACCGGCTGCTCCTATTCCGAATCGATCATCTTCCATCAGTTCTTCGCTGACAATCCCGACAGCCAAAACGCGAAGTTCCAAACGAAAACTGGGATGTACGCCGAAGGTGCCGGGCTCGACGCCGTGCAACTGTCATGGGGTCACGACGAATACATTTACAACGTCTGCAAGGATTACTTGCCCATCGAAGGTCTTTACATGCTCCGCTACCACAGTTTTTATCCGTGGCACCGCGAAGGAGCCTATGACCATCTTTGCAATGATCAGGACCGGCGCCTAATCGCAGCCGTTCAGGCGTTCAATCCCTACGACCTCTACACCAAGAGTCACCAGAAGCCCGATGTGACCAAGCTGCGTCCCTTCTACGAGGACCTGATCGCGGAATTCTTCCCGAAAAAGATTTCGTGGTAAACGATTGCGTTGGGTAGGGCTGGCCCGCTGGACCGGCCCGCCGCGTTCCAGCGGCGGAATCCTTTCTGGAACCTTGGTTCAGTAGGTGAAGCGAAGCTGGAAGTTTATCCTGAGCCTGTCGAAAGAGCCTGACTGAGGGATGCGGCGCCTACGGATTACTTCGGCTGAGTTTGCCCCGGGAACGGCGGGAACTGCGGATTGAGCACGGTCGGGGGGAATGGCAGGTGCGGATTCTGCCGGCTGTTGTTCTCAACTTCGATAACCGAAACCTCCGGAGTCGCTTGCTGCTGCTGCTGCATGTTCGGCTGCTGGGGAACACCGGGCGTGCGAATGGACCGCGACGGAATGCTGCGGAAAGGACTTTGATTGAAATTATTATTCTGCACCGGCGTGCCGACCGTTCCCCCAGGCTGGATTCCCCCCGCCGTGCCCGGGTCTTGATAACTCGGTGTAGTAGCCCCACCCGTCATGATGACCCCGCTGCGCCCGCCACTGCCCTGGCTGTAATTGTACGGCGTGTGACCGGCATTCGCCTGTGGTGTTCCGGGGATGGTCGGCGGCACGATCGATCTTCCAGGCATTCCAGGTGTCCCGGCCGCTCCGGCTGGAGGCGGTGTGGGCTGCGACTTCGCCACCTTGAACGTCAGGTTGGTTACGAGATTGCCATTCTTGATGACGACTTCGTTCTTTTCCACGTCGATCGAGACGACCTCCACTGTTTCGATCTTCTCGCCCTCTTTGAGCGGCGGGGGCTTAATCATCGGCTTGCCCGGACCGGGAATGATTTCCAGCAGCACGGTTTTAGTCGGTAGAATCCCCGGCCCGGTGATCCCCGTCAGGTCAACAGTGGCCAACGGTGCTGGTGGAGGCGGCGGAACTTGTTGCTCCGTCGAGACGGGCGGCGGTGGATCCTTCAAGCGAAACGGGTTTCGATCCACAATTTCGGAAAATCGGGTCGTATCGACGTCAGCCCAACCCCATGCGATGCTGGCGAAAAGAACTATCACCAGCGGAGTTAGGCGAGTCTTAAAAAACCGAATCATGGGCGCAAACATAAGTCACAAAGGGCGAGGACACCACAGCAATTTTTCGGTTATTTGGCCCAGAGCTTAAGCGCAAATCTCCCGATCCAAGGGTAGGCCTTGCCGCGGGTTCCCCTTGAGCTTGTCGAAGGGGCTGCGGCAACGCCCGTCCGCGTTTAGCGGACGGAAATCCTCTGCGTGCACCGATGGGAACTACCCGAGGTTTGGTGCACGGAAGCAATTCAGCCTGAGACTGGCGGAAGGTTCGCGCCGCTAACCGCGGCGCAGGCCGGCGCAGCGCGCCGTGCCCCACCCAGCCCAGCCTAATACGCCGCCTGGACGCCTTTGATATTCCGCTTTGGCATCCACGGCATCATCCCACGCAGACGGTCGCCGGTCTTCTCAATCGAATGTCGCTCATCCTTTTTCAGGAGAGCATTGTACTTCTTGTAGCCCGTCTTGTATTCCTTGACCCAATCCTTCGCGAACTTGCCGCTCTGGATTTCCTTCAAGGCGGTGCGCATCCGCTTCTTCACGATGGCGTCGATGATTTTGGGCCCGACGGTGACATCGCCCCACTTCGCCGTCTCGCTGATGGAAAAGCGCATGCCGGCGATGCCTTTTTCGTTCATCAGATCGACGATGAGCTTGAGCTCGTGCAGGCATTCGAAGTAGGCCATCTCCGGTGAATAGCCGGCTTCGATGAGGGTTTCGTATCCGGCTTTGACCAGGGCGGTGCATCCGCCACACAGGACCGTTTGCTCTCCGAAAAGATCCGTCTCGGTCTCTTCGCGGAAACTGGTTTCAATAACGCCGGCCCGGGTGCCGCCAATGCCCTTGGCCCAAGCCAGGGCAATCTGCTTCGCGTTTTTGCCAGGGTTTTGATAAATCGCGATGAGGCTCGGCACGCCTTTGCCTTCCATATATTGGCGGCGAACGATGTGACCGGGGCCCTTGGGCGCGACCATGATCACATTCACGTTCTTGGGCGGCACGACCGTTTT
>Ga0070689_100002535_pt1 | contig 11966 bp, 3 predicted proteins | sample KBSS23HmetaG_FD_64669 | JGI IMG/M metagenome (GOLD analysis project Ga0070689, IMG submission 64669) | Switchgrass rhizosphere microbial communities from Kellogg Biological Station, Michigan, USA - KBS S2-3H metaG | ecosystem: Host-associated > Plants > Roots > Rhizosphere ... | reverse complement strand
AAGAGGGCAGGTGGCTCAACCTTTCGGAGCGCCTGGCATCCGAGAAAATTCTCTGTGGAATAACTGAAATGGCGGCGGGCCGGTGTGAAATATTCGGCGCTGAACGCCTGCAGTCGGTGCCGGATGGTCAGCCGTTCCCGAAGCGGCATGGGCGCCGTCGCGGTGTCTGGGGAAGCGGCCGGAGCTTCAACATCGAGCCACGGCAGGGAGAGTTGGTTTTCCGGAACCCGCCCTCGACGGGAACCTCGACCGCGTATCCGGACGGGCGACGCTTCCGCTGAGGCAGAATCGGACGCCGGTGATTCGGCGGTCGTGTCGCGGTGCACCGGGGAATCGAAGCTTTGCTCCACATAATCGAGGAGTTCGCTGACGAGCACAGAAGGCGGCGCCGGGCTGTTGTCGCGGATGGACTGCCCGACATAGCTCAGGTAAAGGCGCCGCCGCGCGGACAAAAGAGTTTCAAGGAACAAGTAGCGGTCGTCCTCGCGCTTGGATTGATCACCCAGGCGCGGCTCCGCGGTCATCAAGTCGAAGCCGAGCCGCAGGTCCGCGCGCGGATACGCCGAATCGTTCATCCCGAGCAGGCAGATGATCTTGAAAGGAATGCTCCGCATCGGCTTGAGCGCGCCAAACGTGACACGGCCAGTGAGAAATCCACTGTGAAAATGATCTTCCTCGAGGATGGGGGCCAGGTATTCCAGGATCACGGCCAGAGGGAGTGGCTCGGTGACTCCGGTCGATTCCTGGTGGTCGTTGAGCTGATTGAGTATCTCGCGCAGCAGGAGCAGTTCGGGCTCGGACTCCTCCGTCTCGGCAAAGAACTCGGCGACCACCTGACGGAGCAAAGCCACCCAATCCGGCAATGGAAGCGCCGTCTCCAAGGTGCGCACGGTTTCAAAGACGCGGTGGGCGAAGTGAAGCAGCCGCCCGAACGATTCGCTGACATTTCCTTCCGTTCCGTCGCACGGAAGAATTCCCGCGAACAGTTGTCCGCTGCCTCCGGTCATGGCGTAACCGAGCAGAAGTCGATCGAGTCCGTCGGCCCAGGTGTTTTGGCGAAGAGCGGGAAGGCCGAGACGCTGGCGGTGGATTTCATCCTCGCCCCAACGCACGCCGGCGGCGCGCAGCCATTCCCGTGCTTGAAATACCTCCGCTTCACCCAGCTCGAACCGTTTTCGGATGGCCGGCGTTTCCAGCAGCTCCAGCACCGTCGCGATCCCGAGCCGGCTGCCCGCCAGTTTAAGAAGGCGACCAAATGCGTTCAGGATCGAGCTGGTGGAACCGGAACTCCGATCCGCCACGCTGAAAGGAATCGCTGGCCCGGAGTTACGCTGGGAGGGGCCGGCAAAGACCGCGTCCACCAACGGCGCGTAGGTCTCGATGTTCGGGGTCATGACCAGAATGTCGCGGGCCTGGAGATCGGGCTCGGAGGCGAACCAATGCAGAATATGATCGTGCAAAACTTCCAGCTCGCGGAGCGGGCTATGGCACGAATGCACCTGAATGGAGTCGTCCGTGTTTTGAACCTTCGAGGGAGGGAAGGAGGCATCGCGGTTTCGCAGGTTGAGAATGTCGGACTGGATTGCGTGAAGGAGCGTGTCGTCGCCCGGATCGACAAAGTCTTCCCGAGTGTTGAAATCCGTGATGGCCAAAAGGACGTTGAGAAAATCGCGGCCTTGTCCGCCCAACGAAGCCACCAACGAATTGCTTTCATGACGCTCAAGTTCGCTCGGGCCTGGAGGAACCCTGTCGGATCGCCGGAGCGCCGCTTTGGCGGAAACAACGTCGCCCCAATAGACGGAGGCGGGCTGCAACAAAAACAGGTGAACGGCCGACCAACGTCCGAGCTTTTCGAACACCTCGACATGGAAGGGCGGGAGCGCTGAGATTCCAAAGAGATGGACGACACCTGGCAGGCCCGGGGGGCGTTCCGTGGCTTCGTCCAGCGACTTGAGAAAACGGGAGCGCAACACCGCGGCATGATCGCGGCCGTGAATTTCCCGCAGCCGTCGCCAGAGCAGCGCCTGCCAGTGGGTGTCCCTGCCTTGATCCCAACCCAGGACAAGCTCGGGCCGGAAGACGGCGTAATCGTCGAATAGCCGAGCGACACGACCAGCCAGCTGAAACCGTTTCCGTCCCTCCACATCCCCGTTGAGGTACCGTTCCACCGGTTCGCCTCCGGGCTGGCGGGCCAGCCACGGCAGGAGTTCCCACACCTGCCACGTCACCAGCGACGGATGGAGCGGGTCGATTTTCGGGACTGATGGATCGAACGCGCGGAAGACCTGGCGCACGAAGGCTCGAGGGAAGGGGAACTGGACGTTTGCGCAAAGACCGATATGGCCGGCCAGCTGGAGCTGAAGCCAGCGGGCCATGCCCTGGCTTTGCACGAGGACGATTTCGGGTTGCAGAGGAGGCGACGCCGCGGCTTGCAGTCCCGCGGCCAGCTGCCTGGCCAGCACTTCCAGCCGATTACTGGTGTGCAAGATCAATCCATGACCACTGAAATTGATTGGCGTCACTGTTCCGAAGAATGCCGCGCTGCGGGCATGGCCGGTAGTTTTTTCCTACTCCGGCGTTACGTGCAGGATGGTGTGGTGGTCGAAGAGTGAAATCCATTCCTTTGCCTCGGTTTGTTCATCCGGGGATGCGCCGCGCAGTTCGGCGCGACCATCCGCCCGCTCGATCAGGCGGGCGCGGCCAAACCGGGCGATCAGGTGACGGATGCGATGATTCTGAAGAGTCGCAATGCGAGTTTTCATAGTGGCGCCATCTTAGAGCGGGGGGTCGGACAAGCGTGGGGCTACCGGCAAGAGAATCGTAATGGCCTTGACACTCTTTGACTTGGATTGTTACAAGCCTGCCGAACTCAGGTCGTTCCAATTCCCAGGAGTCCGTATTATGAGAAAGCGCCACCCGGTCGAAGTGATTTTTATTGCCTTCATGATCGCAGGTTTGCTGTGTCAACCGCTGCCCCTGCTGGCCAATCCGATCGGGGGCACTGTCGTGGCCGGCAACGCCACGATCACCGGGAGTCCGGGCAATCTTGTCATCCATCAATCGTCCCATCGCGCCGTCATCAACTGGAACGACTTTTCGATCGCCGCTGGTGAGATCACCAAGTTCGTCCAGCCTTCCCCATCGGCCGCGGTTTTGAACCGGGTGATTGGGATGAACCCGACGAAGATTTTCGGAACGCTCGAGGCCAATGGGCACGTGTACATAATAAATGAGAATGGTGTGCTGGTGGGAAACAGCGGCGTCGTCAACACCCGGTCCTTTCTCGCGTCGACTCTGGACATCAGCGACTCCAGTTTTCTGAATGGCGAAACGATGCGGTTCTCCGGGCAATCGAGCTCCGGCATCATCAACGCCGGGAGAATCAACGCGCTCGGTGGAGATGTGATTTTTATCTCCCGCACGATTCAGAACTCAGGCCGGATCTCCGCGAGGCAGGGCACGGTTGGAATGGCGGCGGGTTCCGAAGTCCTGCTGCAGCCGACCGGGTCCGAGCGCATCGCGGTGGTGGCCGGCAAAGCGGGCGGCGGAACAGGCATCGACAATTCCGGGACCATCCAAGCCGTCAATGCCGAGCTGAAGGCAGCCGGCGGCAACGTTTACGCGCTCGCTATTAATAATGGAGGCATCGTGCGCGCCACCGGGTTTGGCCGGGATGCCCAGGGGAATCTCGTGCTTCGCGCCGACGGCGGAAATATTCAAAACTCCGGCACCCTGGCGGCCAACAACCAGAATGGCGGCGGCGGGACCGTCGTGGTTGACGGCGGACACAACGCCGACGCGCCGGCGACTGTCATTAACGAGGGACAGATCCTGGCCCGCGGCGATAGCCGGGGCTCGGAAGGCGGAGCTGTTACGATGACCGGCGATTACGTCGGACTTTTTGGACGTGGCTTGATCGATGTCAGCGGACATTCCGGCGGCGGCGTGGCGCTGGTGGGCGGCGGTTATCAAGGTTCCGATGCCGATGTGCAAAACGCGCTGCGAACCATCGTGGGGCCGGAAGCTTCGATCAAGGCGGACGCATTGAGCCGCGGCAACGGCGGGAAAGTGGTGGTGTGGTCCGATGAAATCTCAGGAGTGTACGGAACGATTCTGGCCCGCGGTGGTCAGGGCGGCTTTGTTGAGACGTCAAGCCGGGGCAGCCTGGATTTGGTCGGAGCGGTGGTAAACGCCGGAATCGGGGGGCTTTGGCTTTTGGACCCCGGCAACATCACGATCGCCGCCGGTGGCACGCCGATTACCCCCGGGGTGGATTTTGTCATTGGAGCCCTCGACGCCGACGCCACAGTCGATCCCGCTTCCATCGTCAACGCCCTCAATAACAATACGAGTGTCAAACTGAGCGCGGCGGTCGATATCACCGTCGATGCTGCCATTACCAAAACCGCCAATCCGAATATTACCGTGCCGACGCTGACGTTGGAGGCGGGCGACGACATCGTGATCAAAGAGGACGCAATCATCTCCTCGAGCTCCGGTCATTTGAATCTCGTGTTGAATGCGGACAGTGACAATACCGGCGTGGGCACGATCACTCTCGAACAAGCCCAGGGCGGAGGAATGCCGCTGCCCGGCCGTCTCGATTCCAACGGCGGGACGATTGATCTGCACGCGGCCAACCTCGTTATCGAAAACAACGAGGGCACGATCGACAGCAATGATTCTCTGGGGAATGGCGGATTGATCACCATTACCGCATCCAACAATCGCAACCTTGGTATTGGCACGGATCCCGGAACAGCGCTGTTTATCAGCGGGGGCGAATTGCAGCGGATTACTTCAGCCGGTGGTCTGCGTTTGGTAACGACGACGGCGGGGGCGATCGAAGTGGATAGCGTTACCGCGGCCCAAAGCGCAAATGTCACCGGGACTGTTACCCTCGACTCGGCGTCCACCGTTTCATTCGTCGGCGGCGGGTCCACGTTCAACATCCTCGACGCCCGCGCCGCCGGGAACATCAACGTTAATCAGAATCTCAGCACCGATGCCGGCAGCCTGACGTTGCACGCGGACAGTGACAACTCCGGGGCGGGAACACTGGCCGTGGCCATGGATAAAACCATCGATTCCAATGGGAGCGGACTGAACATCACCGCGGCGGCTCTCACGATGGCCGGCAATACCGCGATCATGAGCGGGGCCGGAAACATTACCATTACGGCGTCGGGCGGCCAGGCGATCGCCCTGGGAGCAGCGACCTTAGCCAGTGACTTCGAAATCAGCGGCGCCACGCTACAAAAAATCCATACCACCGGATCCGGTGAGCTGCGCCTGGTCACCACGGCCGGAATCACCGTCGACGGGATCACCGATGCGCAAAGTCAGAATATCGCCGGCCGTGTGCTTCTCGACGGGGCTGGCGCCATCAATTTCTCCGGCGCCGCTTCCACCTTCAATGTGCTGGAAGCTGCATCGGCCGCCGGCATCTCGCTGGGCGTCGATATCACCACATCGGGCGCGCAGACCTACACGGGCCCGGTTACGCTGACCGCGGACAGGGCCCTCGTCGGCTCGACGGTGACCTTCAACAATACGGTCAATGGCACCACCGCCGGAACCGAGAGTCTCTCCATCACCGGCAATGCGGTCTTCGGCGATGGCGCGGGCGATTTCGTCGGCAACACCGCAGAGCTTGAATTTGTCACCGTCTCCGGCACGGCGCGGTTCAATGCTGGAAGTTCGGGGGCCAGCACGGTGAAAACCGCGGGCAACCAGACTTACGGCGCGGCGACGCTCGGCGGCGATACCGTCCTGACCGGTGGGACAATTCAGTTTAATGGCTCCGTAAACGGAGCCGTGGCGGACACCGACAGCCTGAGCATCGCGGGTGCCGCCGTCTTCGGCGGCGCCGTCGGCGACTCGGTCCAGCTCGAATCGGTGAATGTCTCCGGCAGCGCCACGGTAAATGGTTCGGTTAGCACGGACATGGGACAAAGCTATGGCGGCGCGTTGACGCTCGGCAGCGACACGGTGTTGAACGGGACGACGCTCAGCTTGAGCGTCGCAGGGGTCAGCGGCGCGGGGCACGATCTGACGCTGAATTTCTCCGGGGACACCACGATTAACGGCGGGTTGCTCAATAATATCGAGGACCTCGCCATCGGGGGTGGGGGCAATACCATCATCAGTGCCGGGACAATTCAGACAACCGGCAGCCAGACTTACAACGACGCCGTTCGCCTGGCGGGCGACGTTGTGCTGAACGCGGGTACGACCGTGACTTTCACGGACACGGTGAACGGCACGACGGCTGGGCAGGAATCTTTGGCGATCACCGGCAACGCCGTATTCGGTAACAGCGACAATGACCTTGTCGGCAATGGAATTAGCCTGGAGTTCCTAACCGTTTCAGGATTGACCACGTTCAATTCCGGCAACGGCTCGGCCACGGTGACCACCGCGGGCATTCAAACTTACGGAGGCGCGGTGACCCTTGGTGCTGACACACGATTGGTCGGATCGACCGTGACGTTCAAGGGCACGGTGGAAGGAAGCAGCGCCGGACAGCAGTCCCTCACTGTCACTGCCAATGCAGTGTTCGGGGACGGAGCCGGAGACTTTGTGGGCAATACCACGGCGCTCGAGTTCGTGAATGTTTCCGGATCCGCCGTGTTCAATGCGGGCAACAGCGCGGGAACGGCGAACACGGTGGAGACAACGGGAACCCAGACCTACGGTGGCGCAGTGACCGTGGGGGCTGACACCACCCTGGCCGGTTCCACCGTCCGGTTCAATAACGCCGTGGATGGTGCGAATCCTGACGCGGAGGGATTGACCATCACCGGCAATGCGATCTTTGGCGATGGCGCTGGTGATTTTGTGGGAGAACTCGTTGGGCTACGCTCGGTGAGCGTGTCCGGTGCCGCCACTTTTAACGCCGGCAACTCCGGTGCCAGCACGGTTAAAACCTCCGGCGATCAAACTTACGGATCGGCGACGCTCAATGGTGACACCACCCTGACGGGGGCTACGGTGCAGTTCAACGGCGCCGTGAGCGGAATGAACGCCGGGACCGATTCGCTCAACGTTACGGGCAACGCGGTGTTTGGCGGGACCGTGCTGTTGGAAGCGCTCGACGTGTCCCAGACCGCCACCCTGAACGGGGGGATTGTGGCGACGACCTTGGGTCAGAGCTACGGCGCCCTGGTGCTTGGAAATGATACCTCGCTATCAGGGACGACGTTTGGCGTGACGACCGGGGTTAACGGCATGAACCATGACCTGGCTCTGAATTTCTCCGGCGATACCACCATCGATGGCGCGGTGTTTGGCAACATCCAGGACCTCTCCGTCGCCGGCGGCGGAAATACCATCATTAATGGCGGCCTCATCCAAACCTCCGGCACCCAAACCTACGATGATGCGGTCCGGTTGTCGGGGGATGCAACGCTGTCGGGTACGACCGTAACATTCAATAGCGGCATTCAAGGCACGACGGCGGATCAGGAAGGCCTGGCCATCACCGGGAACGCCGTGTTTGCCGGACAGGTTGGAAACACCGTTCGACTGCAGGATTTCAGCGTCAGCGGTTCCACCACGTTTAACGTCGCAGGCGGCGGCGATACCGTGACGACCGTCGGGCCGCAAAACTACGGGGGAGCGGTTACGCTGAGCCAGAACACAATCCTGAATGGATCCACCGTCTCGTTCAATAACACCGTCAATGGAGCGCGCTCGCTGGAGATCAGTGGCAACGCCGTCTTTGGAAACGGCGCCGGAGATTTCGTGGGCAATGCCAGCGCCCTCACCTCGCTCCGGGTCTCGGGGACGACCGCCTTCAACGGCGGCAACAGCGGGGACAACACGGTCACCACAACGGGCGCCCAGACGTATGGCGGTGGGGTTACCCTGGGTGACGATGCGACGCTGCAAGGCACAACCATCACATTTAATAACAAGGTCAACGGCACCAGCGACGGGCAGGAAGCCCTCACGGTTACGGGGAACGCCGTGTTTGGCGACGGCGTGGGTGATTTCGTGGGTGACCTGACCCGGCTGGATTCTGTGAATGTGTCCGGCACGACCACATTGCTCGCGGGAAATGGCGGAGCGAACACCATTCGCACCGCGAACAATCAAACTTACGGCGGCGCGGTGACGTTGGGAGCGGACACGACGCTGGCGGGCGCCAACATTCAGTTCAACGGCACCGTGGACGGTTCCACCGCCGGGAATGAGAGCCTGGCCATCGCGGGCAATGCCGTGTTTGGCAATGGCGCGGCCGATAACGTCGGCGGTTCGACCGCCTTGGATACTCTTGATGTCACCGGCACGGCGGCGATCAATGGCGCAAGCGTGACGACGGTCGGAGCCCAGAATTATACCGGTCCCGTGACGGTCGGCACCGATGCCACTTTGAGCGCCAGCGCGCTGACGTTTGGTTCCACCGTCTCGGCGGGGGGCAATGATCTGACCGCCCGGGCAAACAGCATCACCCTGGGCGGCGCGGTCTCCGGCGACCGTGTCACTCTGGCTCCGCGCGACGCGGGCTTTGATATCGGCCTCAATGAAGCCGACGATGCCGATTCTCTGGGTCTCAGCCAGGCAGAACTTAATTTAGTCTCGGCGAATGTGCTGCAGATTGGCGACGACACCGCCGGTGACATCAACATCAGCGGCCCCACCACCATCAACAGTCCCGTCTTGGCGCTGGTGACCGGGGGGAAGGTGACGGGAGCGGCGGATTCGCCCCTGAACGTGGCAAGCCTCAGGATTGACGCAGCGGACTCGGTATCCCTGTTGGGTGACAACACAGTAACCACCCTCGCCGGAGATTTCGATGGCGGGCTGGTGTTCCGAAATAACGCGCCGCTCACCGTTGGCACCGTGGACGGTAAGCAGGGCATCGGCTCCGGAGGCGATATTGTCCTTATCACCGACACACTGAACATCGCCAATGCGATAGCCGCCAACGGCCAGACGGTCACGCTCCAGACGCTCACGGCAGCTCGCGACGTGGTGTTGGGAGCAGAAGTTGGAACCGCGCTGAGCCTGACCGATCAGGAGCTGGATCGGATTTCGTCCGCTCTGATTCGCATCGGCAGCGACGACCAGCGGGCGGCTTCCATCACCATCGCGGGTAACATCACGCTCGGCGCCGGCGACATTTTGTCCCTGCGAAGCGAAGGGAATATTACGGGCGATTCAAGCATCGACGTCGGCAAGCTCGCCATTCGCGCGAATGGAGGAGTGTTGAACCTGACCGGGCAGAACGCGGTCTTGGCCCTCGCCATCCAGGCGCCCAATGCGCTGGTTCCGATCTTCAACAACACTGTTTCGGATGCGGACACGGCCCTGTCCATCGATGGCATCGCCGGGATCGCGGGCATCGCCATCACGATCTTCAATGCCGCTTCCCAAGGCCAGGCCTCGCTGTCGAATGTGGAAATTCCGCTGCCGCGCCGCTACACCGTGAACTTCGAGTCTGGGGGCGTGGAAACCGTTCCAACCAAAGTGACCCCAGGGTCGATCTGGACCTCCTACCTCGATGTTCCCTTTCCGAAATCTGACAAGGCCGATCGAGCCATGCGGGTGGAAGACGCTTCCAAGTTTATGAGCGGGTCGTTGACCATTCTCGGTTCAACGACTGGCCCGCAAACTGGACGTTGATCAAAGTCATAGCCGGCTCCCGAGCATGAATAATTTGGAAACTATGAACATCACAGCGGGCAAGGGCGGATGGAAGCGGGTTCGCCATGGACTGGTCACCGCGCTGGCGGCAGGATTCTGCCTGGCCGTGACCTCCGCGCAAGTGCCGCGCCCGGATGCTCCGTCGACCAGGACGGTGCAGACACCAGAGCCGCCGGCCAAGAAGCCGCCCCAGGACGACCGTCCTCGTTCCCGACGGTTGCCTGGCGGTGAAAAACAACTGCTGCCCAAGCTCGAGGGCGTCATCATCGTGAAGTCGGAGACGGAGGTGAAAGCGGAGGGAGTTCCGGTAACTCCCGGTTTGCTGGTGATTGGAATTCCGCTGTTGCAAGGCGAGGATTTCAAGCGGGTGATTGCTCCCTACCTTGGAAAGCCCCTTTCCGAGGACGGCCTGCGTGATTTGCAGGATGACATCATTCTCTATTGCCGATCGAAGAATCGGCCCCTCGTCGATGTGATTCTGCCCGAGCAACAGCTGGAGAATGGGATGCTCCAGATTTGGTTCCTGGAGGGCACGGTGGGTGAAGTGCGAGTTTCCAACGCCATGACCAAATGGTTCCGGGATGATTTTATCCGCCGGCAGGTTCACATTAAGCCCGGAGAAGGGGTGGATACCGCCCTGCTGACCAAGGATCTCGAATGGTTGAACCAAAACCCGTTCCGCTCCGTGGATGTCCGCTTTCAACAGGGAAAGGACGTCGGACAATCCGATCTGGTATTGGATGTGCAGGATCGCATACCGGTGCGGGTGTATGTTGGATATGAAGATAGCGGCACGCGCTTCACCGGAGAGAAACGGATGATCGCGGGCCTGAATTGGGGTAATGCCTTCGGGCTCGATCACCAATTCAGCTATCAGTACACCACGGATATCGACTTCGATCTGGTCAAGGCTCACTCCGCCAGTTACTTCATTCCGCTGCCCTGGCGGCATACCGTTACGATTTTTGGCTCCTATGTGGATGCGAAGACAGACTTTGGAGACTTCGCCGAAGGCACGGTCGGCGATGGGACCAGCTATCAGATCAGTATCCGCTATAACGTGCCGCTGCCGGACATCTACGACTACCGTCAGGAGGTCTCGGGTGGGTTCGATTTCAAACGTGCGGATAACTCCCTTGAATTCCTTGGCTCGGCCACGACCAACCTCCTCTCGAGCTCAGATGCAGATATCGCCCAGTTTGTGCTGGCCTACACGGGACAGAAGCCGGACCGGTGGGGCATAACGTCCCTGGGCTTGGAAGGCTTTTTCAGCCCCGGTGAATTAACAAAGAACAATACGGATGAAGCCATGGGTGGAGACGGCGAAGGGACAGGGTTGCGTCCCGGGGCGAAGGCGACTTATTTCTACGGGCGCGCGACGGTCGAACGGCACACCACGCTTCCTTTGGAGTTCTCCTGGTTCTTTCGCGGCGTTGGCCAGGTCGCGAGCGAACGATTGCTGCCCAGCGAACAACTGGGCGGCGGCGGATTTCGAACCGTTCGCGGTTACGACGAGCGTGTGGCCAACGGCGATCAAGGCTTTACTGTGAACAACGAATTGCGGACCCCGCGGTTACGTCTGGGCAACCTTCTTCAGGGCACCGGCTACTCGTCCGGCGATTATTTTCAGGCGCTCGTCTTTTTTGATCTCGCATCCCTGTATTACGTGGATGAGCAAATAGAAGAAATCGAATACGACCTGATGAGCTGGGGCGGCGGCTTGCGCTATGCGATGAGTTCCCACTTGGCCGTGCGCTTTGACTACGGCCTGCCTTTAATGAACAAGGATTTGAATCGGCGCGAGAATGGACGGGTTCACCTCGGCATCATCGCCAGTTTTTAGGCCGCGGAGTTCGCCTCGAGCGGGCTTTTCTTTTGACATTCCACTGGGATCCCGTTGGCATTCGGGCGTTCCTCTCATTTCCACATGAAGCGATACAAAGTTGGCATCATTGGTTATGGCTGGGTGGCAACGGCTCATATTCCCGCCATCAACGGCACCTCGCTCGGAGAGGTCGTTGCCGTTTGTTCCTCCCGCCAACAGGACGAGGCAAAGCTGGCCGCCCAGTATGGCACGCCGATCAAAGCCTACACTGACCTCGACGCGATGCTGGCCGATCCTGACATCGACGTGGTTTCGGTTTGCAGTTATCCGCAGGACCACGCCCGTCACGCCGTCGCGGCGGCCAAGGCCGGCAAGCACCTCATCATTGAAAAGCCGCTGGCCCTGAAATGGGAGGATTGCGTGGCGATTCAGAGCGCGGTCAAGGACGCGGACGTTCAGACCTGCGTCTGTTTTGAATGCCGTTACTCCA
>Ga0070689_100002534_pt1 | contig 11969 bp, 7 predicted proteins | sample KBSS23HmetaG_FD_64669 | JGI IMG/M metagenome (GOLD analysis project Ga0070689, IMG submission 64669) | Switchgrass rhizosphere microbial communities from Kellogg Biological Station, Michigan, USA - KBS S2-3H metaG | ecosystem: Host-associated > Plants > Roots > Rhizosphere ... | reverse complement strand
GGTACGAGTTCGCGTGGAAGACCGCGCTCCGGCATTACCCGTCGTGCATCGTGCTGGGCAAGGACCGGCCGCAGCTCCGACGGCAGTTCCTGGTCTACCTGGCGCTCGGACTGGGCGTCCTCGGCGTCTTGATCGCGCACCGGCCGGTCCCGGCGCTGATCGCCTTCGTGATGCCCATGTCCGTGATGCTCTACGTGCTGAAGTGGGCCGCGTATGCCCATCACAGCGGGCTGGCTTCCAAGGACGATTACGCCAGCTCGCGGACGCACACCGGACGGTTCTACAACTGGGCCACGTGGAATGCGGGCTACCATGCCGCCCATCACTTCAAACAAGCGCTACACTGGACGCTCCTGCCCGAGTACCACCAGCGAGAGCTGGCGGCGAAGATCCCCGCCGCGCTGCAGGGAGATGGCTGGGGTGAAGATTTGAAGCAGCGCAAAGTTCACTCCGGCCACCCAGCACTGACGTAAACCTCGAGTGCCCGAGTTCGAACAAAGAGGCCGCCATGAACTTTCCGATCGAGAACCCCCGAGAAAGCTCGCGCCAGATCATCCGCGAGTCCGTCGATCCCGAGCTCTGGCGCAAGAACGAGGCGTTCACGCACAAGCTCGACGAGATCATCAAGGCCTCGCGTCTGTTCAACCACCCGGTGATCGAGGCGTGGTCGCGCAAGGAGTTCACGCTCGCGTCGATGGTGATCGTGCACTCGGAGGTCCGGGCCGGGTTCCTCGAGCACTTCGGCGATGCGCTCATCCACCTGATGCAGACCACGACCTCGCTCGAGCGCCGGCTGGGGGCCCGGGCGAAGATGGCGGCGCGCTTCCTCATCCAGCTGAACGTGCTCGAGGAGATGGGCTACAAGCCCACGCCGCTCGGCAAGGCCGGGTTCTCGGGGCACCCCGGCCTCTCCCACTACTGGCAGCTCGTCGAGACCCTGACGGCCCTGGGTCAGCCCGAGGACCAGTGGGCAGCGTACCTCCCGTCTTCGGAGGCGCGCGCGGTCACGGCGTCGCTGCGCGGGAACTTCGACGATCACCTCCGCCTCGCGGTGGTGCTCGCGGCCATCGAGGCCGCGTTCATTCCCTTTTACGGCCCGTGGGCGGACAACACGATCGCCGTCAGCCCGACGGACATCGCGGACGGTTACCACAGCATCCACGTCGAGGACGAGACCGGGGCCGTCGTCGACGACGTCCACTCCGAGGACAGCTGGTATATAGTCCGCCAGGCGGTGACGCCCGACCGCTACGCGGAGATCGAGGCGTTCCTCCGGGACGTCCTCGAGGTCTGGGCGCGCTTCATCGACATGCTGGCGGCCAAGGATCGCGAGGTGAAGCGCGCGGCGTGAGGCACGCCGGGCGAACTTGCCGCGTCGGTTCGCGGCGCGGCGCTCGCGCGATGGCCCGGCGCCGCAGCCCGGCTCAGAAGGTATGGCAGAGCGCATGACATCGGCCGATCGTAGCAAGCTTGCGGTCGTCGGGGCCGCCGGGCGGTTTCCCGGCGCCGCGAGCTTGCGCGACTACTGGCGGCTCCTCATCGAAGGCCGCGTGGCCGCCACCGAGCCGGACGACTCGCGGACCGAGCTGTGGAAGGCGGCGCGCGACCCGAAGCTGGGTCCCAAGATCACGACGCTCCGGGCCGGCTACCTCGCCGACGTGGCCGCGTTCGACGCCGAGTACTTCAGCGTCTCGCCGCGGGAGGCGGTCAAGCTCGATCCCCAGCAGCGCCTCCTCCTCGAGGTGACGCACGACGCGCTGGAGGACGGCGGGATCACGCGGGCGGAGCTCCAGCGCTCGAACGTCGGCGTGTTCATCGGGGCCGGCAGCTCCGACTACATGAGCCTCGACTCCGGCCACAAGGAGCACGTGGATGGGTATTACGGCATCGGCAACTCCCACAACCTCCTGGCCGGGCGAATCTCGTACTTCCTGAACCTCAAGGGGCCGAGCCTTGCGATCGACACGGCGTGCTCGTCGTCGATCACCGCGCTGCACTTCGCGGTGCAGTCGCTGCGCCAGGGCGAGATCGATCTGGCGATCGTCGGCGGCGTCAACGTCATCGTGTCGCCCGACCTGACCCTGGCGTTCTCGCAGGCCAAGATGCTGTCGCCCAGCGGGCGGTGCAACACGTTCAGCGCCGAGGCCGACGGCTACGGGCGCGCCGAGGGCGTGGGGGTCATCGTCCTGCGGTGTGTCGCCGATGAGGATCTCGAGCACCACGCGATCCGGTGCTTCATCACCGCGACGGCGGTGAACCAGGACGGCCGCTCTAACGGGATCGCCGCCCCGAACGGGAACAGCCAGGTCCGGGTGATCCGCGCGGCGCTCGACCGCGCCGGCCTGTCGCCCGCGGACATCGCCTACCTGGAGGCGCACGGCACGGGCACCCGGCTGGGCGACGCGATCGAGCTCGGCGCGCTCCAGGAAGTGTTCGCCGAGGTGCCCGGGGCGTCGTGCTTCGTCGGGTCGTCGAAGGCCAGCATCGGCCACGCCGAGGCGGCGGCCGGGCTGTGCGGGCTGCTCAAGGGCATGCTCATCCTCGAGCATGGGGTGATCCCGCCGCACCCGGTCGTGCGCCCGTACACGAGCTTCTTCGACGACAACCCCACCCTGAAGATCGCCGAGCGCGTTCAGCCGATCGCGCCGGGCTTGCGCCACGTCGGCGTCAGCTCCTTCGGGTTCGGGGGCTCGAACGCGCACGTCATCCTCGAGCGCCACGTCGATGCCGGGCACGCTCGACAGATCGACGGGCGAAGCGGCGTCGCAGGGAGTGGGGACCCGAGCGGCGCTGCCGGCGAGGCGGGAGATCGCCCCCGTTGGATCAACGAGACCGGGCGCCCGGTGCTGTTGCCGCTGTCGAGCCACTTCGCGGCCGGCCTGGCCGAGGACGCGCACGAGCTCGCGTCGCACGTGGCCGCGATGGGCGGCGCGCTCGAGTCGATCGCCGACACGCTGATCTTCGGGCGAGATCACCTGGCGCACCGCCGCGCCTGCGTCGTGCGCACCCGCGCGGAGGCGGCCGAAGCGCTCTGGGAAGCCCGCCCCGCGCGCACGCCCCCGCCGGTCTCGGCGGGCGAGTCGCCCAAGGTCGCCTTCATGTTCACCGGGCAGGGCTCGCAGTATTTCGGGATGGGCCGCGAGCTGTACGAAGGGATCCCCCTGTTCCGGGCGGCGTTCGACCGCTGCGACCAGGCGATCGCAGAGCGCGCCGGCATCGCGATGGCGCGGGTGGTCTACGATCCGAGCGAGGGCGGGAACGACCGCCTCACCGCGGATACGCACCTCGCGCAGCTCGCGCTGTTCGCGTTCGAGTACGCGCTGGCGAACCTGTGGCTGGCGCTAGGGATCGCGCCGGCGTTCGCGATCGGCCACAGCATCGGCGAGCTCGTGGCGCACACGATCTCCGGATCGCTGTCCCTCACCGATGGGGTGGCGCTCGTCCACGAACGCGGGCGGCTGATGCAGGCGATCGCGCAGGACGGCGCGATGGTCGCGGTTTCGCTGGACGCCCGGTCCGCGTTGGCGCTGCTCGGCGAGCTCGCCGAGCCACTCCACATCGCCGCCGTCAACGGCAAGCAGCGCGTCGTGGTCAGCGGCGAGCGCGGGGCGATCGAGCGCCTCGTCGAGCGGCTTGCCCGCGACCAGGTGCGGTTCCGGGCGCTCCGGACCCGGCACGCCTTCCACTCGCCGATCTTCGACGAGGCGGCGGCGCGGCTCGCGGAGCTCTCGCGAGCGATCGCCATCGGGCCCGCCGCGATCCCGGTGGTCGGCAACCTCGACGGCACGGTGGTCTCGCCGAACACGCTCGGCGGCGACTACTGGGGCAGGCACATCGCGATGCCGGTGCAGTTCGCCAGGGGAGTCGAGACGCTGGTCGAGCTCGGCGTCCGGGTGTTCCTCGAGATCGGTCCCGATCGTGCGCTGTCCCCGCTCGTCGCCGCCGATCACGGGGCCCGCGTCCGCGCGCTGCCCTGCGTCGTGCGCGACGGGGACAGCGAGGACTCGACGCTCCGCGCGATCGGCGCCATGTACGAGCTGGGCTTCGATCTCGACTTCACGGCGTTATCGCGCGGCGCGCCCCCCCGCATCGTCTCGCTCCCGGCGCGCCACCTCGCGCGCAAGCGATACTGGACCGCGAGCGGTATCGAACCCACCCGACGTGAACCGAACGAACGAGCGGCGGCCCCCGATGAGCGCGCGCGCGGCCAGGGCCAAGGCAAAGGCGAGCTCGAGATCGACTCCTCGGTGCACGCGCTCATCGATCGACAGCTAGACGTGATGAAGGAACAACTCTCGCTGCTGGATGACCTGTAGCATCTTCGCCGGGTGGCGCTTGCATCCCTTGTGAACCGAGGTGGGGACTTGACATGACGACCGAAAACCAAAACACCGATGTGTCCCGGATCATGGAGTCGATCGTTCGCGAGATCGCTTATAGCCTCAAGCAGGCCCCGGAGCACATCGACCCCACGCTGCCGTTCTCCGATATGGGCGCCGACTCGCTGATCCTCCTCGAGGCGCTCCAGGAGATCAACACGCGCTACCGCATCTCGCTCACGGTGAACGAGATCTACGAGAACGTCGACACGATCGCCAAGGTGGCGCACTATATTTACGAGCGGGGCGGCCGGGCGGAGGCGAGCGAATCCCGCCGTCCGGAGGCCACGCGCGATCCCCTCCCCGAACCCGCGGCCTCGTCCGCGACGCCGCGCGGCGAGGTCGACCGCCGGGTGATCGAGGACATCGTCCGGCAGCAACTCGATCTGATGGAGCGCCAGCTCGGGCTGCTCGGGAAGAAGCCGGCGATCGGCGCGCCGCGCGCACGATCTTCGCCGCCGCGGGGGGAGTCCGGCGCCCGTGACCACGCGCCGGAGGCCGCGCGGCCTCGGCCCGAGCCGCCTACGCCCGAGCCGCCTCTCCCCCCGGCGCCCGATGGCAAGCCCGAGGTCGATCGGTTCAGCGCGTTCTCGGTCAAGCTGGGGAAGGACGAGCGCGAGGAGGACGCCGAGAAGGTCGCGTACATCCAGCGACTGATCGCGAGGGCGACGGCGAAGACGCCGGAGTCCAAGCGCCTCGCCCAGCACTATCGTCAGGCCCTCGCCGATAATCGCGTGTCCGCCGGCTTCCGGCCGCTCCTCAAGGAGATGGTCTATCCGATCCTCGCGGAGAACGCCGAAGGGGCGCGCATCACCGACATCGACGGCAATACGTACCTCGACTTCACGATGGGGTTCGGCGCCCACTTCTTCGGCCACGCTCCCGAGTTCATCACCCGCGCGATCAAGGCGCAGCTCGATCGCGGCATGCCGATCGGCCCGCAGTCCCCGATGGCGGGGCGGGTCGCGGAGCTCATCGGCGAGCTGACCGGCCACGCCCGCGTGGCGTTTTGCAACTCCGGCACCGAGGCCACCATGACCGCGGTGCGGATTGCCCGCGCCAAGACCGGGCGAGCCAAGCTCGTCATCTTCCGCAACTCGTTCCACGGCACGTTCGACGGGTTCCTCGCGCGCACCAGCGCGTCGAGCGAGGTGAGCCGGCCGGCCAGCCTGGGGACGCCGGCCTCGCTGGTCGACGACACCGTGGTGCTCGACTACGGCGAGTCGAGCGCGCTCGACTACATCGAGCGCCACCGGCGGGACCTCGCCGTGGTGCTGGTGGAGCCGGTGCAGAGCCGCGCCCCGAGCCTGCAACCCGCGGCGTTCCTGCACAAGCTCCGGCGCCTCACCGCCGACCACGACATCGCGCTCGTGTTCGACGAGGTGATCACGGGCTTTCGCTGCGCGCGGGGCGGCGCGCAGGAGATCTTCGGGGTCCGCGCCGACCTCTGCACGTACGGCAAGATCCTCGGCGGAGGGATGCCGATCGGCATCGTCGCCGGAAGCGCGGCCTACATGGACGGGCTCGACGGCGGCTTCTGGCAGTACGGCGACGCGAGCTTCCCCGCCACGCCAACGATCTTCTTCGCCGGGACGTTCTCCAAGCACCCGCTGGCCATGGCAGCGGCCATCGCCGTCCTCGAGCGCATCAAGGCCGCGGGCAATCAGCTCTATCACACGCTGAACGAGCGGACCGAGCGGTTCTGCGCGCAGCTCAACGCGGCCTTCGAGGCGGAGGGCGTGGACGTCAAGGTCGAGTGCTTTGCCTCGCTGTTTCGCTTCGCGTCGCGGGGGAACCTCGACGTGTTCTATTACCGCGTCCTCGAGGCGGGATACTTCATCTGGGAGGGCCGCAACTGCTTCCTGTCAACCGCGCACACCGAAGACGATCTGCGCCTGTTCGTCGAGGTCGTGCAGCGGATCTGCCGCGAGCTCGTCGCGTGCCGGCTGCTCCCGGTGCGCGCCGAGGGCAAGGTCGACGTGCGGGCGGAGACCCCGATCTCCGCCGCCCAGCAGCGGTTCTATCAGCTCGCGCATGGTGGCCCCGAAGGCGCGATCGCCTGCAACCTCTGCTTCGGGCTCAGGTTCGACGCGGCGGTCGATACCCTGCGGCTGTCTCGCGCGGTGGCGTCGGTCCTGTCCGGACAGGACGCGCTGTGGTACCGCTTCGAGTTCGCGCGGGGCACGCAGCAGCTGCTCCCGATCTCCGAGCGGCACGTCCGCGTCGATCGGGCCCACGTGCCGGAACCCGCGACCGCGACCGAGCTCGTCGATCCCACGGGGGCGGTCCCCCGCCCGGCCGGCAAAGCCGTCGGGGTCCCCACCCCCCTCGATTCCGCTTCGCTCATCGACCGCTTGATGGCGAATCACCAGAAGGAGCCGCTCGCCCCCGAGGCCGGCGGGAACGTGCGCGCGACCATCACCACGTTCGGCGACGACGTGACGCTGCTCTGCCTGTGCGTGCATCACCTGGTCTGTGATGGCTGGGCGCTGGCGATGATCTTCGAGCGCATCGCGGCGCTCTACAGCGAGAGCCCCGCCGAGGTCCACAGCGTGAAGGCGGCGCACGCGCCGTACGCGCGGTGGCTCGACCACGAAGCGGCCTATCGCGAGAGCGAGCAATATGCGAGTGACCAGCGGTTCTGGCAGGGCACGATCGACCTCGTCGCGAGCTATCAGCGCAACCGTGCGTTCAACGCGCTCCGACATCGCCACACCGTCGGCGGGCGGCCGGGCGGGCGAGCCCAGCTCGGCATCGACGAGCGGCTCACCACGCTGTTCAAGGGCCAGGCCAAGGCCGACGGCGTGACGACGTTCACGGCGCTGCTCGCCGGCTTTCAGGTGTTCCTGTCCCGGGCGTACCGGACTCGCCTGCCCATCGTCGGGATTCCGTTCGCCAACCGCACCACCCGCGAGCTCAAGCAGGTCGTCGGGACGTGCGTGAACCTCTTGCCGCTCCTGCCGTTCCACGGCCCGAACGGGACGTTCGACACGACCCTGGCGTACACCAAGCACGCGATGGCGGAGATGTTCAAGCACTCGATGTTTCCGTATCAGGAGATGTGCGCGCAATACCGGGCGGCGACGTCGGAGGACCACGTCACGCCGGTCGAGGTCACGTTCAACGTCGAGCCGGTCAGCCAGCTGCCGCGGTTCGACGACCAGCGTCCCTTGCTGGTCGCCGCGGTGAACGATCAGATCGAGTTCGATCTCATGTTCAACGTCTTCGTGCTGGAGTCCGACATCCGCATCGATCTCGACTACGACACGGGGCTGTTCGCGGAGGACGCGGTGTACGGCCTGCTCAACCTGTACGCCAAGCTGGTGGAGAACTACGCCAACCGCGCCGACCCGGCGCGCCGGCTGAACGCGCCGGCCCAGGAGGTTGCGTGAGCGCGCCGCATCCCGAGACGACCACACCTCCACGGAGCGCGATTCCGGGTGTGGAAGGACATAAGAATCCTGCGCTCGTTCGAGGAGCAGTTCCGCGGCCTTCCACGACGCGATAGTAACGCGCCGCGGTCGTCGAGCAGCACCGCGGTTCATGCCTCGATCGAATGCCGATTCGGTCAACCCGCAGGCAATTGCCCGGTTCGGTTGGTTTTCGTGCTGCTTCGTATCACGACGCGCGATCGTCGGTACCTGCGCGTGGGTCGCCGACCAGGAGGCGGTGCAGGGTCTCGGCGTCGTCGAGCAAGGCCTGGCTGTCGCCGCGATGCACGATCTTGCCGCGATCGAGGGCGATCACGTGCTTGGTGAGCGACAGCGCGATCCGCGCGTGCTGCTCGACCACGACGATCGCCAGGCCGGTGTCGGCGGAGAGCTTCTGGATCACGCGCACGAGCTCCTGGGCGACGATCGGCGCCAGGCCCTCGAGCGGCTCGTCGAGCAGGAGCAGCTTGGGGTTGGTCATCAGGGCACGCGCGATCGCCAGCATCTGCTGCTCGCCGCCAGACAGCTGATCGCCCTGGTTGGTGCGCCGGCGGTCGAGGCTGGGGAACAGCTCGTAGATCCGCGCCACGGTCCAGGGCCCCGGCCGCGCCACGGCGGTGAGGTGCTCGTGCACCGTGAGCGACTTCCACACCAGGCGCTCCTGCGGGACCCAGCCCAGGCCGGCACGGGCACGCCGGTAGGTCGGCATCGCGCCGAGGTCGCGTCCCTGCCAGCGCAGCGAGCCACCGCGCAGGGTCGTGAGGCCCATGACCGTGATGAGCAGCGTGGTCTTGCCGACGCCGTTGCGCCCGAGCACCGCGAGCGCGTCGGCCTCCGCCAGCGACAGCGACACGCCATCGAGCACGATCGACTCGCCGTAACCGGCGGTGACGTGGTCGAGCTCGAGCAGGGGCGGCATCGCCTACCTGTCCGGCCTCTCTGGCTCCCCCAGATAGACGTCGCGCACCCGCTGGTCGGCGGCCACCTCGGCTGGCGTACCCTCGGTGAGCAGGCGCCCATCGACCAAGACGGCGATGCGCTGCGCGAACCGGAACACCAGCTCCATGTCGTGCTCGATGAACAGCACGGTGACGTCGCTCGGCAGCGCGGCGATGACGCCGAACACCTCGGGGCTCTCGCCCGCCGGAATGCCCGAGGCGGGCTCGTCGAGCAGGAGGACCTTCGGCCGCATCGCCAACGCGAGCGCGATCTCGAGCAGGCGCTGCTTGCCGTACGGAAGCTGGCGCGTCAACGTGTTCGCCGCCTCGCCGAGGTGCAGGCGCTCCAGCAAGTCCTGCGCCTCGCGGATCTGCGCGGTGCAGCCCGCGACCGTGCGATACCACCTGCCCGCGATGCCGGTGCGCTCGCAGATCGCGAGCACGACCGACTCGAGCACGGTGAGGCCGGCAAACAGCGTGTTGATCTGGAACGTGCGCGCCAGGCCGCGCTTGACGCGCTCGTGCATGGCGAGCCGCGTGACGTCGACGTCGTCCAGCCACACGCGGCCGGCCGAGGGCGCATAGAACCCGGTCAGCAAGTTGACCAGGGTCGTCTTGCCGGCGCCGTTGGGGCCGATCAGCGCGTGCCGCGCCCCGACCGGCAGGGTGAGGCTCACGCGGTCATTCGCGTAGACTCCTCCCCAGCTCTTGCACAGCCCCTCGGTGCGCAACGCGATGGTCATCGCGATCGCCTTGCCGCCAGCCGGTCGCGCACGGCGTCGATACCGCCCACGATGCCGCCCCGCGCGAACAGCACGACACCGACCAGCAATAGCCCGATCCAGAATTGCCAGTAGATCGGGTTTTGCCGCGCGAGGTAGTCCTGCATCAACATGAACAGCCCCGTGCCCAGAAACGCGCCGTAGAGCCGGCCCGTCCCGCCGAGCGCGAGCATGATCAAGACCTGTGCCGAGCGCTGGAAATCGAGCACGTCCAGCCCGACGAACTGCGTGGTCTGCACCAGGAGGGCCCCGGCGATCCCGGCCAGGCCGGCGCCGATCGTGAACACCGCGACCAGGCGCCGCCCGACCGGAGCGCCGATCGCCGGCATGCGCCGGGCGCCTTCGCGGATCGCCTGGAGCGACAGACCAAACGGTGAATGGACGAGGCGCCTGGCGAGCACGAAGCCGCCGAACGCGACGACGAGGCTGTACCAGTACGCCGTGTTGCCCGCGAGATCGAAGCGGAACATGCCGGCCAGCCGCCACACCGGGATATCGGGCAAGCCTTCCACGCCTCCCGTCACCACGGCCGCCTTGTTCGCCGCCTCGACGAGCAGGAGGCCGATCCCCAGCGTGATCATGAGCTGCGCCAGCTCCCGGCCGCGGACGACCAGGAAGCTCGTCGCATAGCCGACCGCGGCGGCGATGGCGCCCGCGCCCAGGAGACCGGTGAGCGGCTCGCCCCAGCCGTGCACGGCCAGGAGCCCCGCGGTGTACGCCCCCAGCCCGAAAAACGCCGCATGACCGAGCGAGACGATGCCGGCGTAGCCCAGGACGAGATCGAGCGACAGCGTGAACAGCGCGGTGATGATCACCTGGTTGCCGAGCACCCGATGATCGGGAAACGCGAAGTAGCCCACGATCGGGGTGAGCCACAGCGCGCTGTCCACCGCGCGCCAGCGATCGTCCGGCAGCCTGGGCGGCACCCTCGGCGACACCCCCGGCTCGTTCACCGCCCCCTCCGGATCAAGCCGCCCGGGAACACGAGCAACAAGACGACCATCAGCCCGTAGATGAGGAAGCCGCCGAGATCCGGAATGTAGTACTTGCCGACCACGTCGAACACGCCGAGCGCCACGGCGGCGACCGCGCTCCCGACGATCGAGCCCTCGCCGCCGACGACCACGACGAGCAGGAAGTACACCATGTACTTGAACGTGAAGTACGGATCGAGCCCGAGCACGTCGATGCCGAGCGCGCCGCCCAGCGCGGCGAGCCCGCTGCCGAGCGCGAAGCTGATGGTGAACACGTGATCGACCGGGATCCCGAGCCCCGCCGCGGCGCCGGGGTTATCGACGGCGGCGCGCAGCTGCGCCCCGAACCGGGTGCGTCCGACGAGCAGGTGGAGCGTGAGCGTGATCGCGACGACCACGGCGATCAGGAACAACCGGTACGCGCCGAGATCGAGCCCCAGCACGTGGACCTGCCCGGTGAGCATCCCCGGCAGCGTGATGCCTTGCTGGCTCGGCCCCCAGAGCCGGGTCGCCAGCGCCGTCGCCATGAACGCGAGCCCGATCGTGAACAGCACCTGATCGAGCGGACGAGTCCTGGATACGCGGCGATACAGCAGCCGCTCGGCCACCGCGCCCACCGCCGCGAACACCACCATCACCGCCGGCAGCGTCGCCACGAACGGGACGCCCCCGCGCGTCATGAGCCCGATCGCGAGGTAGCCCCCGAACATCGCGAAGGCGCCGTGCGCGAGGTTGATGAAGCTGAGGAGCCCCATCGTCACGGACATGCCGACGCTGATCACGAACAGAAGGCTGCCGTACGCCACACCATCGAACAGCACGGTGAGGAACGCAGCGACCATCCGCGATCGAGTGTACTTACTTCCCCGCCGCGGGGCTCACCTTCCCGGGGTCTTTGAGGACGCCGACCTGCTCGAACTCGACGTTGCGGAGCTCGCCGTTCACCTTCTCGACGCGCCGCACATAGATCGTCTGGACGATGTCGCGGGTCTCCGGATCGATCGTGATCGGCCCACGCGGGCTGGTGAGCGTGAAGCCTTTCAAGATCGCCAGCGCCTTGTCCGCGTCCACCGCGCCGCCGAGCTTGGTCTCGACCGCGAAGATCGCGGCCATCCCATCGTACGCCGCCACCGACATGAAGTTCGCCGAGCCGGCCTCGCTGCCGTTGGCATCCAGGTACGCCTTGAGGAACGCCTTGTTCTCCGGTGAGTCGTGCGCCACCGAGTAGTGGAACGTCGTGACGATCCCGAGCGCCGGATCACCGATCGCCTGCAGCACGTGATCGTCGGTGAGGTCTCCGGTCGCGATGATCTTGATGCCGGCCGCATCCAGGCCGCGTTCATGGAAGCTCTTCATGAACGCGATGCACTGTGCGCCGGCCGGGACGAACACGAACACGGCGTCGGGCGCCGTATCCTTGATCCGCTGGATGAACGACGAGAACTCCGGGCTCTTGAGCGGCACG
>Ga0070689_100002531_pt1 | contig 11970 bp, 8 predicted proteins | sample KBSS23HmetaG_FD_64669 | JGI IMG/M metagenome (GOLD analysis project Ga0070689, IMG submission 64669) | Switchgrass rhizosphere microbial communities from Kellogg Biological Station, Michigan, USA - KBS S2-3H metaG | ecosystem: Host-associated > Plants > Roots > Rhizosphere ... | reverse complement strand
AGTGGGCACTTGGTATCACGTCGCAGCCGTCGTCCGGGGCACCAACGCCTACTTTTACATCAACGGCACGCTGGACAATTCAGGCACCAGAAGCATCGCGGCGCCAACCACGAGCGACCCTGTGACATTTGGATACAGTGGCTGGAACGATCGTTACCCCGGAGTACTGGACGACGTGCGGATCTACAACCGCGGCCTGACCGCCGATGAAATCGCCGGCCTTGTTTCGCTCAGCAACGGACGGCTGTGGGACACCGACGGCGACGGAGTGGCCGATTACTTCGAGGATCGCAACGGCAACGGCACGGTTGATAGTGGCGAAACCGATTTTCAAAGCGCCACTGATCTTGGGCTCAAGGTTTGGATCACGCAACCCAAGAGCAATTCCAACATTCCGTAATTTGATCGGCTTCTGAACCCGGAGATTTCCATTATGAACGCAACTCGTGTCGTCACCTCACTCGAACATGAAAGCTTCCCCACGGCTCCATCGACAAAGATTTCTCAAAAGAACGGGATTTGGCGTGCCGCCGTGCTGAATCGATTCTGTTTTTTGGGTCTGGTTGCCTTCGCAATCCTGTCCTTGCCTTGTCGCGTGTTCTCGATCGATTGCACCTGCGGCGTCCCGGTCTATATCCACGTGAAGAATGCCGGCGGCACGGCGTGGGGAGGTTGCTCGGTGGGCAATCCGATCTACTTATGTGACGCGAATGGCAATGGCGGCGCTTCAGTTTCCGGTGGCGGCATCGGGGCTCTGGGCGTTGGCCAGGAGGCCGTCGCTGTGGTTTACCAAGCACCTTACAGCACGTGGAATTACACCGTTCGCCTGCCATACAACTGCGGCGATGTCCCGGCGCCCACCCCTCCCATGCATGTGGTGCCCGTGACGACCGGCTGCGGGCCCTGTTACCCGCCGGGAGTTAGTTATGACGTGACCCTCTACATCTGGCCGGGCGGCAGAGGCATCTACGACAATAAGAACCACAGCCCAAAATTGGCCGCGAATGGATCAGGATGTGGCATGCCTGTTTGGCACGTCTCAGAACCATACGAAAGCCTCTGGCTAATCGATGAGCCGCTTGGATACCAGCCGGCAATTGGTCCCCGGCTCTCCTTCGCCCTCGCGTATAACCAGAGGGATACTGACTCGGGCGTTGATCGCAACATTTTTAGCGTCGGCAGAAAGTGGGCCTTCTCGTTGTTGTCGTACGTGGCCAAGGATGTGAACGCGAACACGGTGGTTTATCTCCCGGAAGGAGGCTCGATCACCTTTACCAACTCGACGGATTTCCTGACCAATACCCGGCTGACCGGCGACACCACGAACGGTTTTACATTGTTCCATCCCGACGGGAGCAAGAACGTCTATAGTTTCGCTGTCACCAACAGTTCGGGCGGGTTTTTGAAAGCGTTCATGAAGGAGCAGTGGAATGCGATTAATCAAAAGACCCGATTCGATTACGGCTCGTATACTCCAGCAGATTTTCCAGTGATCCGACTGCTGGATGTCGTGGACGGCGACGGGCGCACCAATTACATCTATTACGCAACCAACAACGTCTACAGCACCAACCTGATCGCCCAGGTAGTCGATGGCTTTTCACGAACCGCTTATCTTGCGTACGACAGCCAGGGCCGGATCACGAACATAACCGATGTGGCTGGACTGAGCAGTGGGATTGGGTACGACTCTTCAGATGATTGGGCAACTAATCTGGTCACGCCTTATGGCACAACCGGTTTCAAGATTACCGACTTTTGGGACGGTGTTGTGGCGCCGAACGGCCGCTCGGTCGAAATCACTGAACCGGACGGCAGCAAACAGCTCTATCTCTACACCAACAGCGCCCCTGGTGTCGCAAGTTCGTATGCCACCAATCAAATCCCCAACACGTACCCGTATTCCAACAGCTTTGAGACCAATTCCCTGGATGTGCGCAACACCTTCCACTGGGGCCCGCTCCAATATTCAAATCTTTCAACCAATTTTCTGCTCAGCGGTGATTTGGGCCAGTTGCAATCGGGCGACTATCTGAAGGCGCACATGAAGCATTGGCTCCTCGAATCCAGCAACACGGTGAGCGAAGTCCTCTCGATGGAACGCCAGCCCAGCCCGGACGGCACGACCGAGGGCCAGAAAACGTGGTATGACCACGCCGGCAAAACGAACATAAATTACATTGGCGCCCAGGTACTCCCTTTGGTCGTCGCCAACGTGTTGCCCGACGGCACCACTGCATTTGTGCGCAGCGACCGGAACAGCCTCGGCAATCCGACTGCCAATGCCAGCACCTATTCCATAGGCGCCAACGTTTATCTTCGGACAAACTTCTACGGCTACGCGACCAATGAAATCGACCTGCTAACCGTGACCAACGCCCTCGGCATCCGCGTGTCGAGCAATTACTTCAACGGCTACCACCAGGTGCTCACCAATTACAACGCATCGAACGAAATGACGTTCTACAGCTATAACACCAATCAACAGCTCGCCAGCATCACCCGGCCCAATGGCCTCGTCACCACGAATATATATTTCACCAGCGGTACGTCTACCAACTGGCTGGACCGCACGATGGATTTCTCCGGCAGCACCTATTTTCGCACCAACGCGTTCACGTATGGCGCCAATGGCCTCCTTTACAGCCACACCGATGAACGCGGTCTCACCATCACCAATTATTGGGACAATCTGCAGCGGTTGACCGGCCGCCTCTATCCGGACGGCACCACCACGTCGAATCTGTATTATCGACTGGACGGCCAGTCCTATCCCAACAGTTCAGGCGGGACGAACCTCCTCGATCTCACGGCGACGAGGGACCGGATAACAAACTGGACTTATTTTGCGTACGATGTGATGCGAAGGACCATATACGAAACGAACGCGGTCGGTACGGTGACCGCTTACGGCTATTGCCAATGCGGCGCGCTCGAATCTGCGACGAGCGCGCTCGGCAAACCGGAACAGCTCGTGACGTACCACGCCCACGATAACCAGGGACGACGCACCTCGACGATTTATCCGGATACCAGTGGAATGACCGTCGCTTACGACTCCCTGGGCAGAGTGACAAATGTCGTCACCGGGCTCTCCAGCGTGACCAATTATTACAACAACCAGGGGCTGGTCACGACGTCGAGCAACGCCTTTGGCAGGGTCTTTTCGGCGACCTACGACGTTCTTGACCGCGCGACCAATACCGTTGATGCCAACGCCATCACAATCACGAGCACCTACGACAACCTCGGCCGCCCGCTTACCAGGGGTTACCCGGACGGCGGCCAGGAGAAATTCGTTTACACTCTCAATATCGCTGGCGTGACCAGTTACACGAATCAGCTCGGCTCCAACGTGGTGAATTACGCCTACGACGCGCTGGGACGCAAAACGAACGAGGTCAACCCGGCCATTTCCACGAACAGTTTTGCTTACGATGCTGGCGGCTCGCTGACAAACTTGACTGACGGCAAGGGACAGATTACGAGATGGAATTACGACCAATATGGCCGCGCGACAAACAAGGTGGACGCCACGAGCACTGAAATTTTCCGCTACCAATACGACGCAGGCAATCGGCTGACCAATCGTTGGACCGCGGCAAAAGGTTCGACCACGTACAAATATGATCAGATCGGTAACCTGACGAACGTGCTTTATCCCGTCAGCTCGGCGCTGACGATGAATTATGACGCCTTGAGCCGGCTGACAAACATGTTGGATGCGGTGGGTACCACCTCTTACGGCTATGCCAACCAGTTTTTAGCGAGTGAAGACGGCCCCTGGGATAATGACACGATCAGTTACACGTACGCGAATCGCCTGCGCAGCGGGCTGAGCCTGCTGCAGCCCAACGCCTCGTCCTGGACACAAAGCTACGGCTACGACACGGCGAACCGGCTGAACACGCTCAGTTCACATGCGGGCACGTTCGGTTACAGCTACAACGTAGGACAGAGCGTCTCGCCTGCCTCCTTGATCGGAAAACTCACGCTCCCAAATGGGGCTTACATCACGAACACCTTTGACAGCGTCGGGCGCTTGCTCACGACGAAATTGTTGAACTCGTCGGCTTCGGTGTTAAATTCCCACGCGTACGGTTACAATTTGGCCAGCCAACGCACGACCTTGACGAACACTGCGGGCAATTACGTGAACTACACGTACGACCTCATCGGCGAATTGAAAACGGCTACAGGCAAAGAATCCGGTGGTTCCTCACGTGCACATGAGCAGTTCGGTTATGCTTATGACGCGGCCGGGAACCTGAATTACAGAACCAACAACGCACTGGTGCAGACATTTGCCGCAAACAACTTGAACGAGCTGAGCTCGGTGACGCGCAGCGGAACCCTGACGGTGGCGGGCGGGTCTTCCGGCGCTACGACCAACGTGACTGTGAACGGGTCGGCTGCCAGTCGATACAATGACAACACCTTTGCGCTGGCCGGTTTCACGGTCACCAACGGTAACAACACTTTCACCGCGATCGCGCAGGACGCTTACGGCCGCAAGGACACAAATTCCACCAGCTTTAATCTCCCATCCACCGTCTCATTCCTTTACGACTCGAACGGCAATCTTACCAGCGACGGGACGCGCGGGTTTGATTACGACGACGAGAACCAAGTGACTCGCGTCACGGTGACGAATTCGTGGAAATCGGAGTTTACTTACGACGGCAAGTTCCGGAGACGCGTTCGCAAAGAGTTCAGCTGGCAGAATGGTAGTTGGGTTGCCACGAGCGAGGTTCATTACATCTATGACGGGAATGTGGTGATTCAGGAGCGGACCGCGCTCAACGTCCCGCAGGTCACTTACACCCGTACGGCCAGTCGCCTGCTGGCGCGGTCTGACATGACCGATGTGACGCCGATTCACATATATTTCCACATCGATGGAAATGCCAACGTGACAGCAATGGTCAATAGCCAGCAGATCGTTGTGGCAAAATATGTCTACGATCCATTTGGCAACGTCCTGTCCAAAACTGGTCCCCTTGCCGAGGCCAACACTTACCGCTTTTCCAGCCAGGAGTATCACCAGAACTCTGGGCTGCTCCTTTATCTGCGGCGGGCTTACGATCCAAACCTACAGCGCTGGCTCAACAGAGACCCGATAGCAGAAAGTGGCGGCATCAATCTTTACGGTTACGTTCGCAACAACCCGGTCAACGACACCGACCCGTTCGGACTGACCAATCAGCCCGGTGACTTCGGCTGGAGTTGGTATTCGATTCCGGTATCGGGTCTCACCACCGCCAATTACAATTATTTCTTCCCGCCACTCAGCCTTCAGCTTTTCAACACAACATCAATCAATATTCCCGCGATTTTAGCTCAACAAGAGCTCCATGATTTGATCTATCCGCCCGTCCAAGGCGGCCCCTCCGCGACGATCAGCGCATACGTCGATCCGAACTCTTACAACGCTCTAATGATCGGCGCGCCTTGGGCTGTGGTCGCAAGTCCGGTTGGAAAAGAAATGGCCTTTAACAACGCATGGGATATTTTGACTACACCCGGTGTCGGGATCGCAGGGGATTGGTTGTCGTCGCTGTGGAAGTGTCCCGCCGGACGCAAAACAGTGGGCGACATCTTGGCGGGGCACTCGTCAGACACAATGATTCATCTGACGACCGCAACCGAAGAAGAATTGGCAACGGCAACATTCCCGCATTTCACGCCACCGCACACAACGCCTGGAGTGCTTCAAGGAAGCTCCTGGGTACAACTCGGAGACGTATCGCACATGACATTGGCCGAGTATCAGGAGCTTGTTGTCGGGCAACCTGCAGCTGGCTATGGCAATGGTGTTACTGCCTTTGTTACTCATCCGCCGTCTTCAGTCTTCGCGCCAGTTAACGTCCCAAATTTGGCTGACGTGCAAGAATTCATCAATGGAGCAGTTGTTAAACCTGGCGCATATGTGCCACTTCCTGGCAAGCCATGAGCGAGCAAGAACTATCGGCCAAGGTAGCTGCGATTCTTTCGGAGGATCGTTTACTCAGCGCTAGACTCATAACGCAACCAAGTGCCATGCTGATTCCGTTCATGAAGAGTAGGGAGTCGTTTTATTTGCTCGTCTCACTGACGTTTGACGAGTCCGAGAGGATCGCACTTGAAGCAAGGCAGATGAGTCTCAACGCTCTTAGACTATTGGTTCAATCCAATATCGCCAATAACTCATCAGGTATCGAAGTAGTTCCTTACGTAAAGCCAAGGAACCAGAAGTACCGCTTATTCAGGCTCTCGGTTCTCAAGAGCAGTTTCGATATTGCATTGAAGTTGCAGGAACAAGACCTTCTCAACGAGAAGCCGGCTGAGGGAATCACTTGTGGATGGTATGTCGAAAAACCTTCCACTTAATCTTGAAGGAAAAGGGTGTCAGTCCCGATAAAAGGTAAAAGGGGTCACCCATTAGGGCGGGTTGCAACAAGTAAAAAAGTTTTCGTTCCCAATTCGTTTCTTCATCGGGCTGACACTGCTGCCTGAAATCCGTTTCGCACGGCACCACTCGAACCTGTCATTTCGTCTCTTGATTCCGGACCGTTGTCGCTCAGCCACGTCTCAGCAGCGAGGCGATCCGTTCAGTCACCCATCTGGTTCTAGCGCCCATCCCGCTTCCGCGGGACCAGAAAACGTTCAGTGCCGGTCCGTGTTCATTCAGTTTGTTAGAGCTTTGGTTCCTCGGCGCCTGTGGTCAGGCCGCCGCGTCCAACCCGTTTTTGACTCACGGCACGGTCGAATCGTCTGCAAAACTTTTCCTCAAGCAGTTCCACTTTCCTTGCAAATTGGACAGGAGTGCGCTCGTCTCCAATCAGTCCCGAGGGCTCAGAGCCAACCCCTTTCCCTGGCTGGCGACCGCACTCCAAAATTCAGGTTCTCATTTCGTGCTCGCTGCTTGTCCGAACATCCGCTGGGAATCGTAATCGGTGCCTTGGCTCATCACATGCCAGGCGGCCTTGGCTAGTTTGCACGCCAGCGCCTTGGTAGCGATCACGTTGCTGGTTTTGGCCACCTTCCGGTCATACCACCTGCGGCACTGCGGTTCCGTGTCAGCCCCGCTCTTATGGAATTCTCCTGAACAGAAGACTACAGTTTCGCAATAGCCGGGACTGACCCGTGTCCTGACCCGTTTCATGATGCCCTGGCAACCGGTTGACCAATCGTTGGAGCGCGGCGAAGGGCGCCACCACATACAAATACGATCAGATCGGCAACTTGACGAATGTTGTTTATCCCGTAAGCCCGGCAATCACCATGAAATACGACCCGCTGAGCCGCCTCACAAACATGGTGGACGCAGTCGGCACCACGGTTTACGGCTATGCCAATCAATTTTTGGCCAGCGAAGGCGGCCCCTGGAAGGGGATATTGGGGTCAAATCTAAACATTTGACAATTACACGGCATCCGCAAACGGTGCGCAGGTCCGAACCACTCCAGTTCAGGCTGAAAACTGAGTCGACAATTGTCAATTATTTAGATGCGACCCCTCCCCGACCCCTATTTAGATGCGACCCCTCCCCGACCCCTCCCTTCCCGCTCTTCGGAGCGGTCCAGGGGAATGAGCGCGCGGGCGAAGGCGCCGCAGTGGACGGTGTGGTATTGCGAACCAGGTTGGGGGAGGTCATACCTTTGGAGCATCTCCAACGCCTCGTTGGGAAGGCGGATCGCAGTCAGGACGTTCGCCACGGCCCAGACGTGGAACTTCTCCGCGCCCCAACTCTCCAGGAAGTAGCGAAAGAACAATTCGATCCGGTCCCACGGCGAGCGAATCTGCTTCCAAGCCTCGAAGTAAGGGGTGAGGCCCAAGTGCGGCGCCATGGTTTCACGCGTCTCGGGGTTGCGCAGGTTTAACGTGAAGCTGTCGCCATAGCCCGTGACGATCCCGAAGCGGCGGACGGCGCGATGGAACTCCGCGTCGAAGCGCTGCGCCAGCGGATCGTCGCGCCCGTCGGCGGCGCCTGGCGCGCCAAGGAGGTTTTTCAGGAAGCTCATACCTACAGCCAGCTACCGATCCCTTTCGTTCTTACTCCGAGCGGAATGCTGGCGCCCTTCACTGGACGGTGTCATTCGGAACCACCGGACGATGCAAATACCGCGAACCCGTTCCTGCGTCTGCGCGGAAAAGACACCCTGTTCATGCCTCGCTCCGGAGCAACGGTTTTTTCGCGTATTGCGGGGGTAAGGACACGATGTGATCTGCCAGCTTCGCCTGGCCCCGGCGGCGACCCACCAGGCGAACGTAGCCGAGGTAGCGGCCGCGATCGGCCTCGAGCGCGTTAATTTCCACTTCATTATCAGGAGCTACCGCCCTGTGCCAGTCCAGCCAAAGTTGCCAGCCTTTGGGCAGGGCGTCTGCCAGTTCGATGTCCATGATGCCTGTCCGTTCCCAGTGCCGACGCCACCAGGCCACTGAATGGAGGCACCAAACATCCAGGCTCCACCACTTGCGAAGATGCTTGGGAATCGGACCTTCGATTTCCCGCATCAGCCCGGCGCCCGCGATTCCCATAGGGCCGTCCGGCTTCACGAATCGAGCGAGGTAGTTCAGGTACAGGTCGTCCGTCCCGTAGTAATAGAAGGAATCTATGCACACGATGGCGTCGAAGAACTCCGCCGCGAACGGAAGCGACCGGGCATCCGCCTGGATCGGAAAAACACCGTCCTCGACGCGTGCATCGCGGATTCGCTGGATGTTCTCCGAGGCGCTGAACCACAGGTCGGCCGCCCAAACCTGCACGCCAAATTCGCGCCGCAGAAAGATCGACGTCGAGGCCCGCCCGCAGCCAAGGTCCAGCACCCGCATGCCGGGCTTCAACTCCAGCGCCGGCGCGAGCCACTCGATCAACCAGAGCGAATTCGCCCCGCCGCTGGCGCTGGCGATGACCCATTCAGGGTGGTACTGGGAAGAGCGGGGAAACCGCCCGGAGACGAGCCGCTTGTCTGAGCCCACGTGGATGTTGCTTCTCATCACTCGTATCGCAACGCCTGAATCGGATCGAGTCGCGCGGCTTTGACGGCGGGGAACAGGCCGGCAATGACGCCGACACAGGCGCTGAAGATCACGGCGACCAACATGGCTACCGGAGTTATGATCGGCGAATTCTGGGCAGGCGAAACGATGACGAGGAGGCGCACCAAACCAAACGAGGCGACCAATCCGGCGAGGGCTCCGACGAGAGCGACCACGATGCTTTCCACCAGAATCTGCAGGAAGACGGCAAGCCCGGTGGCCCCCATCGCCTTGCAGATGCCGATTTCGCGGATGCGCTCGTTGATGCTGGCGAGCATGATGTTCATGATGCCAATGCCACCCACAATCAGACTGATCGCCGCGATGATGCCGCCGCTCAGGCGCGCATAACGAATCTGCGAGTCGATGCTCTGGATCTGATTTTCCTGCGTGCGGAAGGTGAAGTCTTCGATGCCACGATGAGTCATCAGCAGCACGTTGCGCGCTTGTTGCAGCGCCGGCTCAAGTCGGTCCAGGTTCGACACCTTCAGATCGATGTCCGACAAGCGTGGATCGGGAATATTATTCAGGCCGGCCGCGGAGCGGAACCTGACCCACATGGTGTTCATAGGCATGTAAACCGTGTAGTTCTTGCGCCAGAACGCCCACCCGCTGCCGCCTCGGCCCCAGCCACGTTTGCGCGCGGGACCGACCTGCTTCTCCTTGGCCTTTACTCGGGCCAGGTCGCGTTCCTTCCGTTCCTGTTCGCTTTCGTAACGCGTGAACATGCCCACGATGGTGAAGGGTTGCCCGTTGATCAGGACCTGTTGGCCGATCGGAACGATCTCCTGGCCGGTCTTGTCGGGTGAGCCGAACAACTCGTCACGAATCCCGGTGCCGATGACGCAAACGCTATTGGCCTTTTCCTCATCGATGTCGGTGAAGAACCGTCCGTGTTGAAGCGTGTGCAAATTCATGTCGAGCACGGCCGGCCAGACGCCAACGCACTCGGAGGGATTCACCATCTTGTCACCCCGCGTGACGGTGCAGTTGTTCAGCCCCATTTCCGGCGAGACCAGACGGATCAACGGCGCGCTCTGGCGCAGCGCCATGACATCCACCATCGTTCGACCCGGCGCCTCTTCCGCGAGATGCTCCTGGTAGGCGGGCACGTCCTGCTCGTCCAGCAGCACCTTGTCGGCGCCGCCCATCGCGATCATGGCTTCTTTCAACCCGTTTTCCATGCCTTTGACGATGGCGGCCATGCCGACCAGGCTGGCTACGCCGAGAATGATACCCAGCATCGTCAGCAGTGAACGGAATTTGTGCGCCCAGATTTCCTTCAATCCGACGATAATGGTGTTGAGCAGGTACATCACTCGTAACGGAGCGCCTGGATCGGATCGAGCCGGGCGGCTTTGACCGCCGGAAACAAACCAGCCGCGATGCCGACGCACACGCTGAACACGAAGGCAATGGTCATCGCGGTCAGGGTGATGATGGGCGCGTTGTCCGTGGGCGAAAAACTTTCGATCAATCGCACCAATCCATACGACGCGATCAAACCGGCCAGCCCGCCAAGAACGGCGATCACGACGCTTTCGATTAGAATTTGAACGAACACGTCGCCGGTCGCGGCGCCGACGGCCTTGCGGATGCCGATTTCCCGCACGCGTTCCGAGATGCTTGCCAGCATGATGTTCATGATGCCGATGCCGCCCACCAGCAGGCTGATGCCAGCGATGATGCCGCCGCTGATCCGGGCGTTGTGCACGAAGGTGTCGATTTCCTCCATCCATTCCTCCTGTGTGCGAAACGAAAAATCCTCGATGCCTTTGTGCGTGGCCATCAGGACATTTCGGATTTGTTGCAAAGCGCGGTTCATGTGATCGACATCCGCGATCTTTACTTCGAGAACGGACAGGCGCGGGTCGGGCACATTCAGCGCGCCAACGGATGCGCTCGCCGACTTGCCGCCGGCCTGCGCACCGGCTCCGGAGGCGCGAAATTTCAACCAAACCGTGTTGAGCGGCATGAACAGGGTGTTGTTTTTCATCCGGAACGCGCCCCGCCCCCCGCGCCCGCTCCAGCCGCGACTGCGTTTGGGACCGGTCGCGGCTTGTTTGGGCTGGAGCTTCGCCAGTTCGCGCTCTTTGCGTTCCTGTTCGCTCTCGTAATGCACAAACATGCCGATAATGGTGAACGGCTGGCCGTTGAGATTAATGGTTTCGCCGACGGGATTGATTTCCTCTCCGGCATCCTCCGGCGAACCGAAAAGTTCGTCGCGCACTCCGGTGCCGATCACGCAGACGTTGCGGGCTGTTTCGTCGTCGATCTCGTTGAACATGCGGCCGTATCGGATCACATGCTCGGACATTTCCAGAGCGACGGGCCACACGCCCGAGCAAACCCAGGGACGAAATGATTTTCCCTTCCGGGACGCGGTTGGATTGAACAAGCGCATTTCCGGGGAGATTTTCGCGACGAGAGGAGCGCTGGCCTCCAGCGCGTAAGCGTCGTGGATCGTCACGCCGGCCGCCTGGTCCTTCAATTGCCACTGGTGGATCGGCACGTCCTGCGGTTCAATGCGGATCTTCTGCAGGCCGCCGGTGGCTATCAACGCCTCTTTGGCGGCCACCTCCCTGCCTTTAACCAACGCCGACATCGCGATCAGACTCGAAGCGCCCAGAATGATCCCGAGCATCGTCAGGAGCGAACGAAATTTGTGCGCCCAAATTTCATTGAGCCCGATACTGATGGCGCTCCACAGATTCATAACTGCGAGTCGTCGCGTGACATCTCGGTCAGTTCATCCACACCAGCCAGCTTGCAGTCGATTTTCCTGGCGATGCGACCGTCGCGAATCTCGATGCGGCGGGGGGTGGAGGCGGCGATTTCGGGATCATGCGTGACGAGGGCGATGGTCCGGCCTTCCTGACTGAGCGCGCGGAACAATTCCAGGATCACCTCGCCGGTGTGCGAGTCGAGGTTGCCGGTGGGTTCGTCGGC
>Ga0070689_100002530_pt1 | contig 11971 bp, 4 predicted proteins | sample KBSS23HmetaG_FD_64669 | JGI IMG/M metagenome (GOLD analysis project Ga0070689, IMG submission 64669) | Switchgrass rhizosphere microbial communities from Kellogg Biological Station, Michigan, USA - KBS S2-3H metaG | ecosystem: Host-associated > Plants > Roots > Rhizosphere ... | reverse complement strand
CGGAGTCATCAATCGGGAAACCATTGAACACATCAAGCCTTCGGTAAAAATAATTTGCGGCGGCGCTAACAATATTCTCGGCAACGAAAAAAAAGACGGCGAAGCTCTTTATCAAAAAGGAATCATTTATATTCCCGATTTTGTCTGCAACTGGATGGGAATCGTCAATTGTGCCAATGAAGCCTTCGGCTATCTGGAAGAAGATGTCAGGGAAAAACTGGAAAATGTCGCGCCGACCGTCAAACTTATTTTGGATACCGCCAAAGAAAAAAGCATTTCGCATACTAAAGCCGCGCATTTATTAGCTGACGAAAAAATCAAAGAAATTCCACCTCTGGAGTTATTGGTTGGAAGAGGTAAACGGCTGACTCAAAAAGTAATTAAAGCCAACTCCTAAAGGCGTCCAGCTTTAGTCAAAAAAAAATGCGGAATAATAAAAGCCTGATAATTTTTGTTGTTCCGCGCTGGCTTTAAACGGAGAAGATCCAAATGAATTTTACTTCTTATTTTGAACATCAAGACGAAGAGTCGAAAATTTACCAGTCATGGGAAGAGAAAAACTTTTTTCAGGCTGATGCCGATTCCTCTCGTCCGGCTTTTACAATTTCGATGCCGCCTCCTAACGCGACCGGCACATTGCATCTCGGACACGCGATTATGCTCGCGGTCGAAGATTTGATGATTCGCTGGCGACGAATGAAGGGCGATGAAACATTATGGATACCGGGAACCGACCACGCAGCAATCGCCACCGAAAGCGTCGTCATCAAAAATCTTCAGAAAGAAGGCATCGAAGATCCGCGTGAAACATTCGGACGCGAAAAATTGGTTGAAAAAATTGCCGATTTTGTCGAAGATTCCCGTCGGACGATTCGCTCGCAAATCCGCGCGATGGGTGCCAGCTGTGATTGGTCGCGCGAACGCTACACGATGCAGCCCGAACTGGCACGCTGCGTTTCTTCGGTCTTCGCCAAGATGTTCCGCGACGGTTTGATTTATCGCGGTGCGCGACTCGTTAATTGGGATATTGCGCTGCAGACGGTGGTTTCCGACGACGAAATCGAACACGTCGAACGGGAAGCGAAATTTTACACTCTGCAATATGGTCCTTTCTCGGTCGGAACGAGCCGACCAGAAACTAAATTGGGCGACACGGCGGTTGTCGTTCATCCTTCGGATGAACGTTGGAAGAAATATGTCGGCAAGGAACTCGAAATAAACTGGACGAAAGGACACACGATAAAAGTTAAAGTTATCGAAGATGCCGATTATGTCGATCCTGAATTCGGAACGGGCGTTCTCGGCGTAACTCCGGCGCACAGTCAGGTCGATTTCGAAATCGCGCAGAAATATAATCTGCCGCTCGTCCAAATCATCGGTGAAGATGGGCGAATGACCGAAGCCGCCGGTCCGTATGCCGGATTGACGGTCGAAGAATGCCGCCGCGCCTTTGTCAAAGATTTGCGTGAAGCCGATTTGCTCATCAAAGAAGAAACATATGTCCAGCCGGTTTCGGTGTGTTATCGTTCGAAAGCTCCGATTGAACCTTTGCCAAAAAACCAGTGGTTTATTGACGTTAATAAACCGGCGGTGTCATGGCGCGGACGTATTCTCAGCCTGCGGCAGATTTTGCGCGAAGTCGTCGAAACCGGCGAGATTCAAATTTTGCCGGAATACGAAAAGAAAAAATATTTTCATTGGATAGACAATCTCCGCGATTGGTGCATTTCGCGTCAGATTTGGTGGGGACACAGAATCCCCGTTTGGTATCGCGGCGAAGAGGAAGTTTACGTCGGACATCGTCAGCCCAAAGGCGATAACTGGCAGCAGGACGAAGACACTCTCGACACCTGGTTTTCGTCGGCACTTTGGACGTGGAGCACGCTGGCGGATTCGACGGCGGCTTTGAATGATGATTTGGATTTAAGCGCGATTCTGCGCAAAAGTCCCGATTTTCAAAAATTTCATCCGACCTCGGTGATGGAAACCGGCTACGACATTTTGTTTTTCTGGGTTGCGCGAATGATTTTGATGACGACCTATTTTGTCGAACAGGTTCCGTTTCGCACAGTCTATTTACACGGACTGATATTGGATGAAAACGGCGACAAGATGTCAAAGTCTAAGCCCGAAACCTGCATCGATCCGCTCGAAGTTATCGAAGAAGACGGCGCGGATACGTTGCGTTTGGCTCTTGTAGCGGGCAGCACGGTTGGTCGCGACACGAAACTCGGCAAAGATCACGTTCAAAGCTGTAAACGATTTATCAATAAAATCTGGAACGCCGCCAAGCTCGTCCAGATAATTTTAGGCGAATCTCCGAAAACGGATTTTTCGCCCGAAAATCTAACGCATCCGATTAATCGCTGGCTTTTTTACCGCGTTAACCTTTTGATTCAAGAAACCGATTCGCGGCTGGAAAAATATGAATTCAGTGAAGCTGTCGAACAATTGCGGGCGGTTTTCTGGAACGAATTCTGCGATTTTTATCTTGAAGCCGTTAAGGTCGAAGACCTGAAAAAGCTGCCTGAAACTGCGGTTGTTCTTAATTTTGCTTTTGATAGTTTTCTTAGATTATTTCATCCGTTTATTCCTTTTGTTACCGAAGCGATTTGGAGAAATTTGGAGAAACCTGAAATGCTCATCAAGACGGATTTTCCGGTCACAACCGAATCAGGTATTTTTCAGCAGCAGTCGACAGAAGTTGCCGCAGTCATCCGCTTGATTAATGCTATTCGCTCCGTCAAAACCGAATTAAAGTTCGAATCCAGAGCAGATTTGGACGTTAGCGTTCAGGTTAAAAAATACGAAGACACATTTCGATATTGTTCGCCGGTAATCACCCGTCTGGCTCGCGTACGGAACATCGAATTTACACAAATCGAAACTTTTTCGGAATCGGAAATAAATTCGACCGTTTTTCTCGATGAAATTTTCAGCGCGGAAATCAGTCTCGGTAAAGAAGATTTTCTCGCTGAAAAAACACGGCTTGAAAAACAATTAGCGGAAGCCGAACAATACCTGAAATCTTTACAGCTACGACTGCAAAGCAATAATTTTCTACAAAAAGCGAAAGCGGAAATAATAGAAACGACAAAAAACGAAGCCGTCAAGGTAAGCGAGAAGATTTCCGATATAGAAAAGCGGCTTATACTACTCAAAAATATTTAACCTGCCACTAGTAAACCTAAATTATGAGTGATTTTCGACAGTTAAAGTTTTTTCAGTTCTCACGAATAACGATAAAGTTAGCGAAAAAGCAGAGGACAATTAATTAAAAAATTTTAGGTGTCAATATGTTAAATTTGGGAATTATCCCTTTTGCAAACCCAAAATAAACATATGGTTTTCTGACCCGCATTTCACGATGCAAAATTAAGAAATATACGGAGAATGAAATGTTTCAGAAGTAAGTAAATTAATAGATTTTGAACGAGCAATTTTCTGTAAAAACTTATATTAAAAGGAAATTTAGCAAAGTTGATAAAATCGTTAAAACTTGTTGACACCAGTTCTCAACTTTATTAGCATGAAAATCCTTTTTAAAGATTCACTTTATACTTTTAGAAATATCTTCCAAGACAAAAAAATCATTGACAGAAAAACAGACCTGTGTTAGTTTTATTCCACCGACGCTAAAAGTAGTATTAAGGAAATATTCTGATAGGGACAATAAATTTAAGAATATTTCTAAAGAGAAATTAAGCTGGGACTAAAAGAACAGGGGAACTTAAAAAGTTGAAAGTTTGAGCTGGTTAAGACAAAGCTCAAATCCTTTTAGTTAAAGCTTAGAATCTCGTATTGGATTTAAATTATAAAGATGAAAGGTTTCTAAAAACCATCATCAATTTAGTTTAATTAAAAGGGGAAAACTTTTTATGTTGGATATCTTCTGCAAATTTGAAAAGAATTTAAAAACTTCCCTGAAGTTGAATTAGAAACATTTGTCGAAAGCTGGTTATCAAATGATAATCAGCTTTTCTATTTGGGTAAATATGTTTGGGACATTAAGGACAAAATTGTTTTCAATTTTAGGATACCCTAATAAATTTAATGTGAGATTGAGTAATTATTCTATTAATACTGATCATTTAATGTAGTTTGGTTAAGTACTGTGGTTGGATTATTTCCTTATTTGTCTATTTCAAAATTTTAAAAAGATGACATTAGCATATTTTACGGCACTTAAAATTTATAAGAGTAATTTCTTAGCAAAAAGATTGTAATGTTTTATGGATTTTCGTCATATATAACAAATAATGCTCTACAGCTAATGTTGGACTTTATTGCACATTTATAAATATGTTATTTCACGGGAAAATATATGAAAATTAAGAATCAATTGATATTGACATTTTTCTCTATCTTTTTGTGCCTAATCGGATTAGAAACTGTATCTGCTCAAATTATTGATGATAATGATATCGGAGATATTATAATTGTTAGTAAGGAAAATGAATCCTTTATTTACATCACAATTCCCAAAAAGAAATCCATATACAGGCATAAACTAACGGCTCAATCACCTAGTAAAGAAATCAATATAGAAAGAGAATTTACCCGTGTTGATTTCAATCACAATTTTCGCAAGCCGACCGCGCTCGCATATCAGAATGGAAAGTTGTTAGTTTGTGATGTAAAAACAGTTTTTGAAGCTGATATCACTACTTTGGAAGTAAAGCCGTTGGTAGAGGATTTAGATGAACCAGAAGCGATTGCTGTTTCCGATGAGGGAAGGGTTGCCGTTCACGATGACTCAAAAGGTAAGGTTTTTCTTTACGAAGAGATTTACGATCCGGAAAATGTCCGCCAAATAAAAAAAATTGCGACATATGATTACGATGAAGTAGATAGAATGCTTTTTATCGCAAACGATCTGTTAATTCTCGATTCGAAAAAAGAGAGAATTTCGTTAAATGAAGACCCGCTGTGGACTATAAAACTTCAGACGGAAAACAGAAACAAGTATCTGATGGATCTTAATTCTCTACTGGCTAAAGTCAACGAAACGGATTCCATTCAAGATTTTACCGTTCGTAACGGAGTTTATTATTTAAGCAATAAGACTACAATATCGGCATTTGTTCCGAACAGCAGTCAAAAGTCTGAAAACCATCAAATATTAAATCCCCGACCTGTAAGATTTTCAAGTTCGCCCCGATCAAGAATTACTAGTACGAGAGATGAATTATTAGTAAAAGAACAAGGCAATAAGAATATATTAAGAGTTCCGAGACCTGTCCCGGTAAGAATAAATTTCGAGATTCCCGATGAGAGCGATAAACTGCCTAATGCCCGGCAACCGCTTGAAAACATCATTATCCAGCAGCGCAAAGCTCTAGCGGACCTCTATAATTATTTATGGGATAAAAGTCTATTGGAACCGGAAGATTACAAGGTCACCAACGAATATTCTAATGCAAGAGCGTTTTTAAGAGACGAGAAGATTCGCAATAAACTCTTACTTGAGAGACCGGATTTAACGCGGGACGAAATCAGAAATAAAAGCTATCTTGATCCACTGACAAAAATCTTTTGCCAGTTGAATAAATCGCTCTGTATCAAAGACGCGCCTTCTAAAATGCCGCTGAAAATCAATCAAATCCTTAGATTGCCGAAAGTTCCTATTGAAACTGATTTTATCTATCTGAGCACTTTTTTAAACGGAAAGTCAGTTAAGGAGCATATTACTGAAAGAGTAATACTAGATCAACAAAGTCTTTTTCCGGCGGAGCAATTGTTGCGAATAAATAAGTCCTATATCAGAACTACGGAAAGTGAAATATTATATATAAAAAACAGCCCGGGCGATTTACTGCTGCCGGCGACTATTTGGAAGTTAAATGTTTTTGTCAATGGTGCTGACTATTATACTAAAGACTCCGAACTTCGAACACTTTTAAAGTATCCGGGAATCATTATAGACGACGAACAAAAATTCGACTCCAAAAGCTTTAATACTTCCGTCCCGACAGCCCCCGCATATCAGGATGAAACTGAAAAAATTAGAGAAAGCCGAAAACTCCTTTTAACCAATATTGATTATAATTCCAGTTCCCCGCTGGAACTCACAAATGAGGAAATATACATCGGCATTGCCGAAAATCTTAGTAATCTAAGACCTCATATAGATTTGAATGATGTTTGGCATGTAAAAGGCGATAATAATGCAACTGTCAAACCAATGGTTTTTGAAAATCCCGGCGATCCTGGTCGAAATGATACGCCGAGTAAAAGCTTGATATATCATGCTAATCATGTGGGCGGAATCATCGCATCGCGCAGCCCGATTGTGCCAGGATTATTACCCGGCGCAAAACTTTTTTTTATTAACAATGAAAGCGCGGACAGCACGGCAAAACTCAGAGATGGTATCAGAGATGCTATTGGTGCCAATGTTAAGATTTTTAATTTCAGTTTTACACGCGGACCGGAAACTACAGACGGTAGTAATGAACAGCTTTTTACACAAATAGGCATTTCAAAATCCGGATTATTTATTACAGCCGCGGGAAATGATGGTAAAGATTTAGGATCTTCAGCAACGATACCAGCTCCGATCAAATTATCGAATCAAATGGATAATGTACTGGGAGTAGGTGCTATTGATAATGATAAAAACATTTTTACGCATTGGCAGTGTAATCCAAATGCTCCGAATGTAGATGATAGAAAATGTCCTGGAAGCAATTACGGTAAAACATATGTTCAAATCCTTGCTCCCGGACTCAATATTTACAGCACTTCTTTTGAAAATAAAAACGCTATCGCAACTGGCACTTCGCAATCTACGCCGATGGTAGCCTCAGCGGCGGGAATGATTTACTTGAAAGTATCTCAATCTCTAGACAGACCTCCCGGCAGCAATACACCCACGAATTTGCCACTTAACGTAAAAGCTAGATTGATTTACACAACAGATTGGACTAAAGATTACGCAAATAAGGTTTGGGGAGGAAGCCTGAATTTCGGCAGAGCGATCAATCATCCGACGAAAAATCTTCTCGTATATACCAACAGAGATAGAGTCTTTTCATTTATACCCAAAACTGCCGGTATAAAAATTTCAAATCTTAATCCGGAAATTGATGATCCTTCGTGCTTTCTGGATCTTCCTGTCGGACGGGGTAAATGCCCTGCTGAACCGATCCCTTTTTCAAACATTCTACGGATTCAGTTACTCGACGTAGAGAAAAAACTGTTTAGCGTATTTTATTTGGAACAGGCGGAAAACAATCAGCAACAGCTTAGAATATTAAGAAATGTTCAGTTCCAGGCACTGAATATACCTTGTAAATCTCTTTCCGAACTTAATAAAGAGACTAATGAATTTCAACTTAGTATTAACAGTTGTCAGGAGTATCCGATGGGAATAGTCCTAACTGATATTTATGACTACACAGCGGCGACACCTGTCGGATATATCTCGTTTCGATAAAAATCGAATCGACGGACAAAATTTATGAAACGAAATAACAAACAAAAATTTACAAGACTATTTTCAATCTTGATCGTAACATTAGCACTTATGCTAACCGGAATGGCACAAAACACATTAACGGTGGTTGAGCGAAGTAAGGCTTTAGCAGTATTTGGCAAGGTCATCTGGCGGAATCAGCCTGAACCAATTACGATAGACGGAATCGATCAGACTTCAAGATTAATTACTCAAACCGATACAAATACAATCCGGCTTCATTTCAACGTAACCGGGACTTTTCTGCCCGGCACGTGGGCATTGCGTATCTTAAATACTGCTAACAATGTTGTTTGGAGTTATCAATCAGAGATTGGTGACAAAACACAATTTTGGTCAACCGAAATTGTTGGGAATCAAGCGAAAGTAGAAGTTTTAAGCACTCGCAGAGAAAATAAAATAACGGTTTTGGTAGACGCAGTAGCTGTCACGACAGCTTCATCCATTCCGCAGTCAACGACTCCGCCCAGGGATCAAATGATTGAGATAAATAACGAAATTGTCCAACGACGGGATTGGGGGAAATCAGTCGCGAGATTAAGATTTATCGGAGACGACGGGAAATTATACTTCTGCAGCGGATTCCTTATTTCCGCTAATCTGCTGATGACAAACGAGCATTGCCCGGATAGCGAAAATGAATGGCGTTCTACATTAGTCGATTTCGATTTCGACGTACCGAATACGCGTCCGCGCCCGGAAAATGTCAGTCAGTTCAAGGATTTTGTACTGTCGCACAGACCTCTTGATTTTTCGATCTTCCGGTTGAAATTCACGCCGCCCGGTCGTGTTCCATTGGTTTTAGATACAAGTGTTCCGTCACCTAATAAAGACTTACTGCTCATACAGCATCCGGGTGGAAAGTCTAAGCGAATATCTGTAATTGATTGCAAAGCCGTTGCTCCGCCGCAGGGACTTTCACCGAGAAGCGCGTCTGATTTTTTCCATCTTTGTGATACCGAAGGTGGAAGTTCCGGCAGTGGAGTGATTGATCCGGCAACAGGGAAAGTCGTCGGTCTTCACCATCTGGGCTGGGACACGGAGCAGATGCCATTGCCGCCAGATAGTCACCAATTAAATCAGGCAGTATTAATGCGCGACATCATCAATTTTATCAAAACCAACCGTCCCGACATCGCGGCTGAAATAGGTATTCAGTAAATTTTGCATATGCCAACCGTCAGATCTCTATTTCGGGATTATGTTGTCTGATCAATAATCTTTCAACAAAAATCTTTGGTGTGTTCATAGTTTCAATGAATTTTGGTGGAGGTAAAGAAAATATAGATGGAACTACTTTTTTTATTTAATCCCAGTAATTTAAAGGTAAGATTTTTCGAATTTTTATCATATACAAATAAGAAATTTGTTATGCGTGGAAATAGTCAAAGAATTTCTTAAAGCAAGAATTTCTTTACTGAGAATAGCTTTTCAACAAGGTGGATTTTCAAGAGTCTCGTAATTTGAAGACAAATAGTTCAAACGTCAATCGATAGAGGAGAAATTTAATGATAAAAGAAAGTAGAAAAATAAAGTTTTGCGTAGCATCGATTCTACTGTCCTTGTTTTTTAATTTGACAGGCGGAATTAGTGTTTTAGCATTCGGAACAGATGGCGACAAGGATAAGAAAAAAGATAAAAACAATGTAAATCAACCGCAGTATGAAACAAGAGTTTATATCAGACGACAATGCCTGATAAGTGAAGATAGAGACAAAAATTCGCAGGAAGCTTTCGGACTATTAGCCATTTTCCTGCCATTATTAATTAATAAAGCTTTAGGTGGAGCTAGTTCTGCGCTTAAAAAGGCCGGTTCTGCACAAACATTAAAAGATTCGGGCAGACTTCCGACTTATCTCTATCAACTATCGAACAAGATAGTTCCCGGTCAGCCGAATGAGCAAAAATTATCGCTCAATCCTAATATGGGGTGTCTTTTGGTAGTGCGCGGAACATTTTCGGGGGTTGACCCGAGTGATCAATCAAGAGTAAATTTCACTGGAACAGACAGCAGAGTTCTTGATGCGGAATCTGACGAGTCCAGCAGAATTACCCGATTGAATAATAGCAATATTCCAGTAACTGATATAGCCGTTTTATACGAGGCTGAGATCGCAATATCTAATGATCAAACAGCTCTTAATTATAAAAGCCGCTTTCTGCAAGTAAAATCATTTCAAGGCGGAAGGTCATCCGATACGCGCGGGCTAGTTATGAGTATTGCGATAAACGCTCCCGGGGCAAAAGAAGGCGAGCCGACGCTTTCACTCGCCCTGATTAACCTTGGAAACGTTAAAAGAGGCGTTATGGGGCAAAGGCAGTTATATACTAAGAGCAGCAGTTGGCTTGGAGGATTGGGCATAAGTGATGATGCGTTAAAAGCTATCGAAACCATCAAACTCGAAGACAATCAAAAACAACTCGGAGTAATGCCAGTCACTTTTGAGGCAACGATTGCCGAAACTGACGACGGCAATAAAGCACTTTTGTTCATTGCAGAGGTCCTAGATGCGACTAAAGACGATGTATCAAAGACGGTATCTGACGAAATTTTAAAAGATCGTGGGGCAGAGGCTAAAGCTAAAGCTAAAGAAGCCACCGATGCGATTGAAAAACTGCGACAGGAAGAAGAAGAGGCTTATCCGAGTTTTCTTAACGCTATATCGGAGTTAATAAACGCAGGAATAAATTATCCGATTCCTGCCGATAATCAACCGACAATTACGCAACAGATTAAAATTGCTGAAGTTGCGCGAACAAAGCGAGTTTGGTGCGGAAAGTATAGAGCTTTAACTATGGTAGGGGTAAGTATAAATAGATTACATTCCGAGGAATGTCAATAATCATACTTTTCTAATCAGTAACTATAGTGTGAAACAAAAAGTTAGTTGACTACATGTTAAAACTTGTTGACACCAGTTCCCAACTTTATTAGCATAAAATTCGGTAGAAATTTAAACAATGTTAAACACAGTTCCCAACTTTAACAAAAAGGCACAAAAAAACTGCTACGTAGAATCAACAACTTACGAGCAGTTTAGTTACCAACTTTATTAGCGCACTACAGGTATTTGATTCGTTCCAAAAAAGGATTTGATTCATTCCTAGAAAAAGCCCGTAAATACGGGCTTTTTCTAATTTCATACTTTATTAATTTATAAAATGCAGCTTACTGTCTTTATCTCGTTACTGAAAACTACTATTAATTTCTCTATATATAGCAACCACAATTAAAACCATTATGAAAATCTAAATGAGAGATAAATCAAGTTTAATCCAAAAATGTCTTCCATAAACCCGTTTTTTTGATGAATGGACTTTCTCTTGTTCAGGTAATTTGAAATTAGACTCGCTATTCTCAGTTAAAACCGCAAACCTGTCAGAAGATGTCCATTTACAATATCGCTTTTGTTTTTGCTCAGTATCGTTTAAGGAAATCTCGAAGCAAGCTATCGGGAAGAATTCCCGATTAAATTAACGTCGGTTCTGGATAAGAAATTTTCGCTGCCGAAAGGTGCAAAAGCTAAAAAACCCGTTCTTTCGATTCGATTTTTGTGAATTTTGTAGCTTTTGGCAGCTAATTATTTTCTCTTTCGCTTAACCCCGAACTCAAGTCTAATAAGAAGTCTTCCGCTATACCGACACATTTTCTAATTTCTTGCCGAATGAAAATTTGCTGCCGCCCGATTTTTGAACGACATTCGTGGCGACGAGTCAATAATTAAAACTTTAAATTCGATAGAAATTGAAATTCAGCAAATCGATTACGGCCTCTTTCGGCGGCGAGCGAGAAAAAGAATGACCAGAGTGGGTGCAATGACGAGCGCACAAATCAAGAGTAGGATATTTCGGTTGCGGGTGAAGAAGTTCCAACGTCGCGCCGCCAGATTCGTTGAAATGTTGACTTTCAAATTGTCGTTACCGGTCGTCACGAAAGCCGCCCAATTGTGCGGGTCGGAGCTAACTTCATCGATGTATTTTAATTTGGCGCGGTGGAGGGATTCGTCAACCGAATTGCCCTGCGCCAGATTTTCGTAAAAGAATTCTATTAGCTCAACCGGAGCGTGGTCTTTGACCACCCAGCGGGTCGCCAAAACGCTACTCGCACCCGCAATTAAAAAGCTCCAGGCGAGACTGTCGTTGCCTTCCCCAGACAAACTATTACCGAAGTTTGTTTCGCACGCGCTCAAAACCACCAAAGTTTCCGCCAACGGCAGATTGATGATTTGTCCGCCGGTCAGCACATCGGGTTCGCGGCGGCAACCGAAAAGCAACGTCGAAGTTTCCAAATTTCCGCCTGAAAAAGCGTGGGTCGCAAAATGAACGATTTTGAACTTTTTGAGGTCGGCGGCGGCAAAATTCGTCGAATTAGCTTGCTCTCGGCTCAAGAGTAGTGAGTCGTGCGAGGCATAAATCAAAGCGATGTTGGCTTCGCGCGATGTTTGGGGAAGTTCCGGTAAATTCGTTGCGCTGCCCGCGCGACTGGAAATTATT